>Ga0210057_1000923_pt1 | contig 46836 bp, 42 predicted proteins | sample CryGeyCG2114_010_2_FD_183968 | JGI IMG/M metagenome (GOLD analysis project Ga0210057, IMG submission 183968) | Groundwater microbial communities from aquifer - Crystal Geyser CG10_big_fil_rev_8/21/14_0.10 (SPAdes) (version 2) | ecosystem: Environmental > Aquatic > Deep subsurface > Groundwater ...
ATATCTTTTTATTAATTATGAATTCTTTAAAATTATAAAATAATTGAGATAATATCATATTTTAAAAATACCGATATCAAAATACAACAAAAAAGTAGGCTATTTCACGGAATTAAAAATCAAACCCATATTCATCTACTCCCGAAGGTTTTTCTCGCCTCCACAAAGAATCGCACAAATCAAACAACACATTAACTAATTGAGCATCTCCTCTTAGATAAACATCTCCATAATGAGAGTACTGAACATTATCAAGAAAAGGAGTTATTCTTCTGAAATAATAGATAGATTCAGGACATAAAACAGTCCTAATTTCTGGCAATAATCCAATTTTTGTGTTATGTTCAGCATGATGAAAACCACCACTCCCTCGTCCATATTCATCCACTCTATCATAAACTAATTCCTCTTCTACATCCCATATGACCTTAACAACATCATGAGGAACACTAAGCACAATCTTTTCTCTATTTGCATCAACAATATCCCCAACATCTGGCAGAATAGAACTTAGTCTTCTACTAAAATATCTTTTATCATTCTCTCCAATAACACTTTGTTGAGGAACTGACTCTAAATATTCCCTCCAAAAGTCATCATAATGTTTTGGTAATTCAATTACTTCCCCGAAATCATCTTTCATTGTATGTTAAGAGTTTAATGAGAAGTATATAAGTTTTTATTTAATCAAAGATATAGATATGAATAACTAAATTCTAAATAGTGTGATTTTGCACTTCAGTAATTTGTGTTAAAAAAATCTAGAGATGATATCGCTTTCTTCTAGTTTTTTTACCTCTAAACAACACTGCTAAAGATACAACCACTATCACAACAATTGCAGTTAAAATCCACAACCATAATAAGTTTGCTTTTGGTTCTTCTACTTCAATTTCTTGCGAATTTCATTATATTACTTCACATCTTATCTTAGATTAGATATTGATGTAATAATAACTAAAGAAAGAATTAAAGTAAAAAAAGAAAAAGTAAAAAAAACTATTTCTTCTTTCTTGTTAAGAGAACAGCTAATACAACCACTATTATAACAACAATAGCAATCACAACCCAAGCAGTTGTTCCTAATCCTGAACCTGTTTCTTCAACTCCAGATTGAACCTCTTCAGAAGTTTCTTCTCCACCAGTTTCAGTATCATCTGTAGCTTCTGTACCATCTTCTGTACCTTCTGGAATAACTTCACTTATAGCAGTAATTGTTAAATCTGCTTTATTGTTAGCGATTCCATTCAAAGTAACAGATAAGTCGTAAGTTCCATCTTCATTTAGATCAAACTTCTTTGTCTCTCCAATATTAAATGTTGCTTCAACTGGGTCAGATGCGATTTGTATAACTGCGCTTGTTGTTGTTAAGGACAATACCCCAACGTGATGGGTTGCACCATTAACATTTAACTTAACTCTTTGTTTAGCCGAAAATTCTCTTGTTTCAGTTGATAAATCACCACTTACTACAAATGTGTTTGTCCATGAAGTTGCTGTGGATGAACTTCCTCCACCACTTCCTAAAGAGTTACCACCAGAACAAGAATCTGTTAAAAATGAATCACTAGTAGGGACTCCAGTATTTCCAACAGCGTCTGTACAAGTAACTGTTATTTGATGAGAAGTACCACACCCTAAAGGACCATTATTAATTCCAGTTAAAGTCACAGTTTGAGCGGTGCCCGTACCACTAATTGAAGCAACAGCTTTGCTACCACTAACATAAACACTACAACTTGAAGACATTCCACTTCCACTTTCAGAAATAGTTACATCAATAACCAAAGTAGATTTACTAGAACTTCCAGTATTTTTAGCTAAACTAACTCCTGGCTTGGTATTATCTATTTTAACTAGAGTAGTAGCCTCTGTCTTATTTTGATTACCAAGAGTATCATTAGCAATTACTGTAACATTATATAACCCATCGACCAAAGCAGTGGAATCAAAAGTAGCATTCCAATTATTTTGAGAAGGATTAGAAGCAGTCGCAGTCGCAACATGCCCACCCGTACTATTAGTAATATTAAAAATTACAGTACCGGTAGATGTATGAGAATCTCCAACAGTTGAATTTAGAAGAACGCTATTTCCTTTAACATTTGTACTTGAAGCAGGGGCAAGTATAGTTACATTCGGAGGGAGGTTATCTATAGTCAATCCAGAGACATTATTAAGAGCACTTACAGTATCAGTATCATTAGCAACCACAATAGTTATATTAAAAGGCCCACCGTTCAACAAAACACTACTATTAAAACTAACGTTTGTGAAAACAGACTGATCAGTCGAACTATTAGTAATAGTAACGTTATACACATTATCTCCGGTAGAATTAATAAACTGGAAAGTAACATTATCTGCTGTGCTTCCAGTTACTGTAGCAGTAAGATTAAGAAATTTGTTTCCCAATTGCTCATCATTTGATGGGGAATCAATAGTTACTTGTGTAATCGCACTAACCAACAAAGCCATCAAAACTAATATAATCACTCCAGAAAATCCTAAGAATAATTTTTTATCCATATCACACACCTCTTTTATATTTTTATTTTTTATACAAAATTGATTCAATCCTAACGAATAGGACTAACTGATTGTTCAAATCAATGTTGTAGGGTGTCAACAGTATATAAACATTTATCTTAATTTTAAAGTAACAAAAATAACACCCATCAAATAAGTTTTTAAATCATCCAATTATCATCCAAATATGCAAATATTAAACCGAATTAAAAATAATGAGATAGTGAAAGGAAGTTTTGTATTATTCTTATTATTTAACTTCTTCAATTTCCTTAATTATTTGTTCCAATTAGCAATGGCAAGAATGCTTGGCCCTGGAGATTATGGGGTATTTGCATCTCTTATGTCATTCATATATATATTCTTCATGGTTGCTAATGCCATCCAACTAATTTCTGCAAAATACTCTTCAGAATTCAATTCAAAGAATAGATTAGATAAAATACATGGGCTATTGGATAAATTAACTATCAAATTCATAAAGATAGCTTTTCTGTGTTTCATTTTGTTTGTATTAGCATCTTACTTCATATCTAAAGTATTAGATATAGATATTTATTTGATCATATTAACAGGAGTGATAATATTCGCATTCTTTATCACCCCAATATTTAGAGGGATTTTGCATGGAATGAAGAAATTCAATGCTTTGGGGATAACTATGGTTGTGGAAGGGATAACAAAACTAGCTATCGGAATCCCTCTGGTTCTCTTAGGGTGGGAGGTTTACGGTGCGATAGTATCAATAATCTTAAGCATATTCCTTTCTTTCATTCTTTCACTACCATTCATAAGAGAGGTATTCAAAACTAAGAAAGAAGAAGTCAAATTAGATAATGCTTACACATACAGTTTCTCTGTATTTTATTCTTTGCTCATCATATTCATAATGTTCTCGGTTGATGTATTGATCGCAAAAGTACTATTCACTTCGGAAACTGTGGGAATGTATGCAGTTGCCTCTCTGATAGGAAAAACAATCTTCTTTGGTACAGATCCGATAAGTAAAGCAATGTTTCCAATAACGTCAGGAAAGGAGAATAACAAAGATAAGAAAAAATCTTTAAGAGATGCTACTAAGATATTGTTATTGTTATGCGGAGGAGCGTTGGTTGTATTTACAGTAATCCCAAGATTAGTGGTTTGGATATTATTCGGAAATCAGTATCTACAAATATCTAATATTATATGGTTGATGGGGTTGGCATACACATTCCTCGCATTTTCTAGTTTGTTCATCCATTACGGATTATCAGGAAATAAATTCAAAGGATATTATATTTTAACAATATTCCCATTTATCACTATTAGTTTGCTCTATATATTCAGCTCTTCACTAATCATGTTCTCTTATGCTTTTGTGATATCTAATTTGCTAATGTTGATGTATTCAATGTTTTCTGTTAGGAGATTCGAATAGATTTATTGAAGTGAGAATTAGTCCATCAAAAACCATTTGTATGCAGGAATTATCTTTATCACAATGTTATCTGTTTTTATTGTTTTTTCATCATTCATAGTAATTATTATCCCTTCTTTTAATTTGAATTCTTTTATCGCTTCAATCAAACCGTTTAACTCTCTCTCCTTATTTTCTTCATTTAATTCGTAGCAAATTTGAATTGCCTGTTTAATTTTATTTTTTTCTCTTACTATAAAATCACATTCATTCTTTTCTTGAAAATAAAAAAGCTCACAATCTCTTCTTTTTAATTTCAAAAAAACCTGATTCTCCAAGAGTTTTCCCTTATTTTCTGAAAAACTGAAACCAAGTTGTTTTGACAGAGCATTATCAATCAAATATATCTTTTTATTTGACTGAATCTGCTTTCTTAAAGAGTATTTATATTTGGGCAATAAAAATAAAAGGTATGTATTCTCAAGATAAGAAAAATAATCACTTACTGTTGTAGCACTTCCAAGCCCAAGTATCTTTTTTACAGAATTAAAACTAATTCCTTTTGATATATTATTTGCTGCAAGATAGACTAACTCCTTTAACGCTCTTTCATTACTTAGATTATATCTTGCCATAACATCACGATATAGGATACTCTCATAAAGATTCTTCAGATAATCTGTATTTCTTGTTGTTAAATATTCTGGCAATCCTCCTTCAATAAGATATTCTGAAAATTTTTCTTTTAATTTAACTTTCTCTTTGATTGTTAATTCTGATATTTTTACATTATTAAAAACTAAAAATTCATTAAATGAAAAGGGATATAATCTAAACATGATATGTCTTCCTGTGAGATGTGTTCCAAGTTCTTTTGACAGCATTGTTGCATTTGAACATGTAACAAAAACATTTTCTCCTGATTCAGATATTCTTCTTACAAATCTCGCCCATCCATAAATGTTTTGTATCTCATCAAAATAAAAAAGTTTAGTTTTGAATATTTCTAGACATAATTCATATAACTTCTCAAAATCATCTATTTTAAAATTAACAAATCTTTCGTCATCGAAATTTATGTAAGCTCCTCCGAATTTTTCTTTTAGTTGTTTTAAAATTGTAGACTTTCCTGAACGCCTTATGCCTGAGATTATTTTCACAAAAGGAGTATTTTTTACTTTGATTATCTCTTTGGTTATCTCTCTCTCAATAAGATCCTTTTCGGGGTAATTATTCCGGTCCGTGATTATTTCTCTGATCTTTTCAGTTTCCATTTTAGGTCTCCATTTGTAATGGAGAGTTCTCCCTAAAAGTTTCCATTCAAAATGGAGAGTTGGGATTTGTGCAAAAATGTAATCTATGAAGAAATCATACTCCCTGAAGGAAATGACTTTTGAGATAGAAAAAATCATGTTAAAATTATACCATACTATACTAATAACTATGTTAAAAGTATAGTATACTATACGAATAACCTCACTTTAAACAGTTCGTGAAATAGTCTTTTTCTAAGATTTGCTTTTTATCGTCGATAATTAGTAGATTTTCCTATAGTCTTTTCTATAATAGTAGCTGAATAAGATTGTGTATAATACCCGTAAAATAAGAATATAGGTTCTCTAAAATACAAATATTTAAATAATAATGTAGCTGAATAAATAAAATATGGCTTATTTGTTCAAAAAAAAGAATCATGGGAGATACTACTTATGTAGAGGTGTGAATAAACGAATCAATGGTAAACCTACTTGTATTGGAGTTAAGTCGTTGGGGAAGTATGATGAGTTTGCTACTTATTTCCAAAAAAAACAAAAAATGATCTCAATAGAAGAACAAGTTCATTTTGAATATGGTCTTTCTCGGGCTATGCACGAGTTGACCAAACAGTTCATGTTTGAAAAGATATTTCAAAACAATATTTCTAAGAGAACAAAAGATAAATATCTACACAGTAGAATACTTATCATGGTACTTAACAGGATAATTTTTCCAGTTCCAAAATCTCATATCCATGAATGGTTTATGACTAGTGATTTTGTTAACTATTTTGATTTGCCTCTAGAAGAACTTGACAAACATAAAATTTATCGTTCTATGGACTTGCTTGATCGCTACATTAATGACGTGCAAGAAGATGTTGCAAAATCTATCTTAATAATGGAAAAAATAAATTTTGACATGCTTTATCTTGATTTCACAAATCAAGAAACCTACTCAAAAAATGAAGACTCTGAAATACTGAAGAAAGGTTATAACAAACGTAAAAGATTTGATTTGCGACAAGTTAATATCTCTCTTAATTGTGATGCACATAGTGGCATTCCATTCTTTTATAAATCATATCCCGGCAATATGAATGATCCCACATTCATTAAACAATATGCTCCAACACTCAGACAACATCTCAAAAGTGTTGGTTGGGAAAAAAGAACTACTCTCATTATAGATAGAGGAATAAATGGAGATCACAACTTCAAAATGCTCAGACACAACGAGTTTGATTATATTGGTGGCTTGAAAGAGGATGATTTCCCTCAATTTTTTAACATACCTAAACGACAATTAAGAAATAGATACACAAAATATAATCAACAAGGAAAGAAAAATATTATACACTATCACACTCAGAAAGAAAATATTTATGGAACTGAACACTTAGTCATCATCGCTTATAGTAATGAACCAGACCAAAAAAAGATTGAGAAAATAAAAGAAGATCTGCAAGCTTACGAGTCAGCTTGCATTAAAAAATTAGAAGAATGGAAAAAAGATATTGCACAGAAAACATTTGAATCAAAAATTAACAATGTTGAAAAAATCAAAAAAGAACTCAAAAAAATTAACAAAAAACTTTTCTTGCTCTTAGATTTCCAGATTACATCTTATCGCTTTGAGCTGAAGTGGAAGATACAAAAAAAACAAGACGAGTACGAAAAATATTTAGATCAAATGAATAAATATGTCATATTTACTAACAGACAAGATCTTACTCCTAAACAAGTAATGGATTATTTTTATCAAAAAGATAAAATAGAGAAGAACTTCCAAATCCTCAAATCTAATGCATACAACTACAAACATATAATTCTTGGACCTATGTTTCATAAAAGAGATGATAGAATAGAGTCACACGTAGCAACCTGTATGCTTGCTCTTCAACTCTATCAAATAATTGATTATCGTCTGAAGAAAAAACAAATATCTTTAACAACTCAACAAGCTCTTGCAGAGCTTAGAAAAATCACTTGTTATTACACTAAACTAGAAAACAACCCCATACCAATCAGACATATAAACTCACTCACAGAATCTCAGAAAGAAATACTTCAAGCATTAGAAATCAATATATTTAACTGAATTTTACAGGTGTACAACTTTTTATGCTGAACTGTTTAAAGTGAGAATAACCATGTTAAAAACAAAACATTTATATATGATTATCTATATTTATATTAAAATGAACGTGCTATACAATAGAAAATTAGTAAATAAAATCCTCCCATTACTAGAAACAAATAATATCATAGTAATACACGGAGCAAGACAAGTTGGAAAAAGTTCCCTTCTAAAGTATCTTATTAAAAATCATATCAAAAACGATTATTTTTATATGGACTTGGAAGATTTAGAATATCTCGATTTATGTAATAAAGGACCTAAAGAAGTAAAAAATTTCGGGAGGTATTATTAATTGACTGATAGAAAGAATTATATATTTGAAGTATCTATCTAATAATATGGTAAAAAAAGAAATATGTACAAGTTGCAATAGCAACAATATTGTGATGAATGGACTCACTTCTGGAAACAGGCAAAAATTTCATTGTAAAGATTGTGGATGTTACCGTACTTTGAAAACTACACAATATTATACTAAAGAAAGAAAAGAAGAAATTCTCCGTTCTTATAAGGAAAGATCAAGTCTGCGTGGAACACGCAGAGTATATGGTGTTGCTATCTCAACCGTTCAAAATTGGTTAAAAAAAAAGAATTATTCCCTCTAAGTTTGACATTACCTGAAGTTAAAGAAGATGATGTAGTTGAGTATGATGAAATGTGGTCTTTTGTCCACGACAAAAAGAATAAACAATGGTTGTGGCTTGCAGTATTAAGGAGAACAGGTCACATTATTGCATATCATATTGGAAAGAGGAATTATCTTGCTTTTGAGGAACTGTACTCAAAAGTTCCTCAACAATACAAGCAATGTCAAAGCAGAAGTGATTTTTGGGAAACATATGATAATCTCCCTAATAAATTGCATAGAAAATGTGGCAAAGAAGAAGGGGAGACTTCTCAAGTCGAAGCAGTAAATAATGTATTAAGACAAAGAATTGGGAGATTAGTAAGAAAAACATGTTCTTTCTCTAAATCATTAACTAATCACAATAAAGTAATTGGAGTATTTATTCAAGAAAGAAATATAGAGCTATTATCAGTCAAATAAAGACACCTCCAAATTTCTTAGAAGGAAAAGGAATAAACATAAAAAATAAGGTATTTTTATTGATTGATGAAATACAATATCTTAAAGATCCTTCAAATTTTCTAAAACTTTTTCATGATCACTATGAAAATATCAAACTTATTGTTTCTGGATCATCTTCCTTTGATATAAAAAAAAAATTCAAAGAATCTCTTGTGGGGAGAACAATAGATTTTGAACTCTACCCTCTTGATTTTGAAGAGTTTATGATGTTTAAGAATAAAGAGTATGTTATTAAAAAAGAAAACATCTCCCAGATAAATAATGAGATTATTACTCTCTTTGAAGAATATAATTTTTATGGAGGGTATCCTAAGATTGTTTTAGAAGATAATATAGAAAATAAAAAATTAATGCTTTATCAAATAATCCAGACATATATAAAAAAAGATATCCGTGATTTGGGAGATATAAGAGATTTGTATACTTTTAATAAATTAGTTGAAGTTCTTGCATCACAATCAGGGAATCTTATGAATATTGAAGAATTATCAAACACCCTTCGTGTAGAAAAGCCAACCATAAAAGAATGGATTTTTTTGCTTGAAGCAACATATATCATAAAGATAGTTAGACCATTCCATAAAAATCTCAGAAGTGAACTAGTAAAAAATCCAAAAATTTTCTTTATTGATACAGGATTGATGCATCTATTATCATTGAAAGCATTTCCAAAGATAATTCTAGGAAATTCATTTGAAACCTCTTTTTTTTCTGAACTTATTAAAAACAATCATAATATAAATTTCTGGAGAACAACAAATAAACAAGAAATAGATTTTATAATTAGAAATCAAAAAGAGATTTTTACTATTGAAACAAAACTAAACTTCCAACAATCATTGAACAAATCTTTTTTCTTTTTCAAAAAGAGATATAATTCAAATAATTTTATTGTCTCTTTACATGGAGATAAAGATACTAAAGAAAAAAAATATCCTTGGGAGATGATTAAGGAATTAGAAGATTTTAGGTAACTTTAAGAAATATTTCAAACTATTCCTAAAATCTCATACAAGAATCTATCTTTTAACATTATGAAATCTTGATCTGATGATGCTCTTATTATAATACAATTATTCTCATTAAATATTCCAGTGGAATCTAAGCTTTCCTCAAAAGAGAGAATTGCTTTTTCGGGAGTTGCATCTTTACAGCTTACGGATTCTGAGTTATAAGTTAACCCTATTGATTCTTCAACAATCTTTCCTTTAGATATGAGTGCGTAATTAATAACTTGTTTAGAATAAAGTGTAACTTGACTATTAATCTCATCCTCATTCCATGCATAAGAAGGATAATCTAAGCTTCCATTAACTTCTAAGTATGTAACTTGATCTGGCAATGTGTGGAAACCAAACTCTTGTCCATATATGTTTGTGGTAAATATTTGGTTCTTCTGATCTAATTCAAACTCATATCCATTATATTCATAATCTTGTTCAGTATTATTACTCCCTCCAAAAGAGAATGCTATCACACTAAACACCATAATAAACACTATGAATAGAGGCATGATTAGTTTAGTTTTATTTTTTCTTTCTTTTTTCCCTAAACGAGTTCTCATCTTAGTTTTGTGTTTAGTATTTTTTTATTAAAACAATAAACTTCAGCTGATGACCTATATTATCACAAACATTGTATTTAATATTTATTCTAATATTCAATCGGAAACAACAATCTTACTCACCAATTTAAGTTTAATTAATATTTACCCACATTCATAGAATCAGATCACTCATAACCTTTATAAATTCTTCTCTAAGTATATAGAACATGAGTTTGATTGATACAAATCCTGCAATTATTGTTATTCTAATATTATCATTTATAGTTACTCTGCTCTCAACTAAATTCTGGATAAGAGCTGCGAGAAAAGCTAAATTAATAGGAAAAGATATGCACAAATCTGATAAGAGAGAAGTTCCTGAAATGGGAGGGATTGGAGTTTTGTGTGGATTTCTCATAGGAGTATTTTTATATGTTGCTTTCATTACTTTCTTTGGAAATAATATATCTAACACAGTACAGATATTAGCATTGGTTACAACCGTACTTCTCATGGCACTCATTGGAATGATTGATGATATTCTTGGTTGGAAATTGGGATTAAGGAGATGGCATAAAGTAATATTAACTTTACTTGCATCGCTTCCCATGATTGTTATTAATGCTGGGAATAGCAAAATATATATCCCTCAAATTGGAGTATATATGGAATTAGGGTTGATATTTCCTCTTATTATAATCCCTGCAATGGTTGTGTGGTCTTCTAATTCATTTAATATTATTGCAGGGTATAATGGATTAGAAGGAGGGATGGGGATTATCATTTTGGGAACATTATCTTATGCTACATGGAGAGTTGGAGAAACATGGATAAGTGTGATTGCTTTAATTGGAGTTTTATGTTTATTAGGATTTTTATTTTTCAATTGGTATCCTGCAAAAATCTTTCCAGGAGATACTTTAACATATTCTATTGGAGGATTGATTGCTTGTATTGCAATATTAGGTAGTGCCCAGAAAGTGTTTGGAATTTTATTTATTCCTTATGCTATTGAAGCAGTTTTGAAATTAAGAGGTAAATTGAAAAAGGAAAGTTTTGCAGTTGTAACTCAAGATGGAAATCTAATTAATGCTAATAAAGAATGGTATGGTTTAGAGCATATTGCTGTTAGTTTATTGAATAATGTATTTGGGAAAGCTAAGGAATGGAGTGTTGTTTTGGTTTTGCTTATTTTTGAGATGATGTTTGTGGTGGTTGCGGTGATGGTATGAACTATTTTCGTTGAAATAAATTATGGTTTAATAAATTATCATTAAATTCAGGGAGAATAATGTTCCAATCATATTTTTTTGATATCTTTTTAGCTTCTTTTCCCATCCTCTTAGCTTTCTTTTTATTTGATACAAGAAAATCAATCTTTTCAGCAATTTTTTGAGGAGATACTTGATTAATAAGAAATCCGCTTACCTCATCTTTTATAATTTCTTTTAATCCACCCTCATTAACTCCAATAGTAGGTTTCCCTGAAGCTCCTGCTTCTAAAGGAACAAGCCCCCAATCCTCATCAAAAGGAGTATATATCACCCCACAAGAATTTGCATATAGACTCATTAATTTTTTATCACTAATCCCTCCAAAAAATTTAATATTTTTACTATTTTGAACTAGATTTCTTAATTTTTGATATTCAGTACCAACTCCAACAACATATAACTTCACATTATTGTTTTTAATATACGACATGCTTTTAATTATCAAATCAACTCTTTTTGGTTTAACCAATCTAGAGACACATAAAAAATAATTTTCAAATCTTCCTTCTTTATAATCTTTAAAATCAATTCCACATTTGAACATATTGTTAGAATAGATATTATAATATTTTTGCACTCTTTTCTTTATATTTTTACTTATAGAAAAGATTACAGTAGTCTTCTTGGCAGATAATATATCTATTCTTAAAAAGAGTGCACATTTCATATATAAAAATAACTTTTTAATAATAGAAGAATTATTAAAATAAAATTTTTTTAAATCATAAAATTCTCTTTTAGGAGAATAACAAATCCATACAGAAGGTTTGTTAAAGATACTAATAAAATTTGAAGGAAAATCATTAGAGACATATAAATCAAATCCATTAAATTTTCTAAGAAAAGAAACAAAAGACAAATTTTTCATTTTTGGTTTTATTAAGTTAATTTTGATATCATTAAACTCGAGATAAGAATTTTTTTTATCATATCTTTGTGTAAATATTTCAACATTATGTCCTTTTAATTTAAGATAAGCACAATATTTACTAATAACTTTCTGAGCACCTCCAAATCCAGAGATATATGGTTCAAATACTGCAATTTTCATTTATACTATCCTTATTCACATAAAGAGATTTATTAATCTCTTCTTTTTTTCTATTATCTTTCCTATTTTCATTAGTTTTATTTTCCCAATTTTTATCAAACTTGTTTGAGTAAAATCGATAATCTCTATCCATATTTGCTTCCAATAATTTATCAATAGCAAACTTTACTTCATTAGATTGAATTGATTTCATACATACATTATCTTTTAATCTACAATAATTTTTATTACAACTGACACAAACCTCATTATGAAAGAGGTATATATATTTTTTAGATTTAGCCCAAGGTTTCCATTCATGAGGTTCACCTCTTCCGATTAGATCTATAACAGGAACACCTAATGCAGATGCTATATGTCCCGCTCCTGTACTCGGTTCAATTACAAGTTCAGAATACTTTATAATACCCATAAAATCTCTAATATTAAGATTATTAAAGATCATTACATTTTCTTTATTTTTTGTTAAATTTTTTATAGCTTTAGATATATATTCTTCTTCTTTAGTACAAGTTAAAATAACATCAAATCCATATTTTGTTACTAAATAATCTGCAACTTCTCCATATCTTTCAATTGGCCACATCCTAGAAGGGTGAATATTTTCTCTAATTAATCCAAAACCAGGGTGTATAACGGCATACTTGTTAAGATTCATATCTTTAATTTTTTTTAATATTTTTGAATTTTCTTTTTTAGAAATGTAAATTTCTAAGATAGGATTATCATTACACGCCCCCACTTGTGCTACTATATCTAAATTTTTCTCAACAGCATGTTTTTTACTAATTGGAAAAACTCTTTTGTTGAAAAATAAAGCAGGAATTGTTCTTACTCCAACAAAACATCCTACAATATAATTAATCTTAGACCTCTTACACATATTTGAGATTTTATAATTTCCTGGAGAAAGAATTACTGCCAAATCAAAACTTTCCTCTTTAAGATTTTTCACATTAGAATTTATATCTTTATTAAAAATCAATATTTCAGAGAGATGAGGATTGTTTTCTAAAACTTGTTCTTTACCCTTAGCAACCATATATTTAATTTCACAACCAAAACTATTTTTCAAAGCAGTAATACATGGAGTAGAAATTATTAGTTCACCTATTGCACCTAAATGAATCACCAATACTTTGTTTATATTTTGTTTATTAATCTTTTTGAATTTAGTGAAATCAAACAAAAACCAAATTATATAATCTAATAAGATTATAGTTTGTTTTATTTTCTCTTCTATAATTGTAGAGAAAGTCTTCATATATTTTATAAAAAGATACTATTTTAAAAGGCTTGTTATTTTCGAAAGATACACACTCTTAACCTTTGAATAGTACTAAAAGTTTAATTGTAGATTATAAATAAACTTCAAATGAATAGAGATTTCAAATTTCTCTATATTTTTGAGCTTAAATTTATCTAGGTAAACAAATGGGAGAAAAAAATAGAATAGGAACCATAATTTATGTTGAAACAGAAGATAAATATTCATATCCATATCAAACATGGTATCAACCACTCCAAAAAATATCAAAAAAAGTTGTGACTTTTGATCCTAGATGGAATTTTTTTCATTATGGAAAAGATAAGATGAATGAAATGTTTCTTAATCTTGTAAAAATAGAGAAACCAGATCATATATTCTTATTCATTGGATCTGATGAATTTTATATTTCTACTCTTATTAAGATAAGAAATATATCTCCAAAAACATTATTATTTGCTTTTTTTTCTGATGACGACATATATTATTCCAGTCATACAAGATATATTCATTTATTCATAGATTATGCAACAGCATTTCAGAGAAAATATTTTTATCTTTACAAAAAAGATGGATTTCCGACACCCTTCTCTGCAGATGTAACAAATACGGACTTATTTAAACCAATAAATCTTGTAAAGAAATATGATGTAACATTTATTGGATATCCTCTCTTAGAAAAAGCGAAAAGATACGACTACATAAAATATCTAAAAGATAATGGAATAAAAATAAATTTGATGGGTAGAGGATGGACAAAATATCCTGATCTAAAAGAGATATACAATGGAGCTCCTAATTCTGAAGATATGGTCAAAATAATAAACCAAAGTAAGATTAATCTTTGTTTGTCAAGGAGCAACCAAGGTAAGACATCTACAAAAACAAAGATGTATGAGGCAGTGGCATGTAATACTTTTGTTCTAACAGAATATTGTGATGGATATCTTGATAAATTTAAAGAAGGCAGAGATATAATCTCATTTAAAACAAAGGAAGAACTTCTAGAAAAAGTTAATTATTATCTCAAAAATGAAAAAGAAAGAAAAAAGATAGCAAAAAATGCTTATAAAATTGTCACTCAAAAATGTAACATATATAAAATGCTTAAAGAAATGTTTAATGAGATTAATACTAAAAATCCTAATAGAGAACATAAAAATATTATTAAAATAAGTAAAAAAATTAAGTGTATAACAAAAAAAGATTTAGATCTAGGTAATAATAGATTAAAAGAAATACTAAAGAATTATGATTATGTATACTTTAAAAAAGGCAAATCGCAAAATTTAGAATTTAGAGAATATCTTCAATTATTCTCTTTGGAAAAATCAAAAAAAGAAATTAGTTGTGGTAATTATAATGTGTTCTCAAAAAGTTTAGGAGATTATCTTTATTTCATCTCTCATCTTGCGATAAAAACATTAGACAAAAAAATTTTTGATTCATTAATAGATATAAATCAAATAATGGTCAAAAAAAATTATTTTTTGAAAAATTATGATATATTTAAAAAAGTATTTGAAGGTAAAGAAATAAATTTTATAAATGAGGACAACACAGTATTTGTTTCTTTACCAATAGTAAGAATATGGAAATGTCCAGTTAAAAAGTATGAAATTATTAAGAAAGTATATAAGCCTAAATTTTTATATCATCTCTTTTCGTTAAAATCACAAAATAAATTATTTAGGAGTATTTATCCATATTTATTATTACTAAATATTTTTAAAGGTCAAAAATTTATAGTTGATGCTATTAAAGAGAATATAACAGATAATGACAAAAAAAAAAAACTTGAAAGTTTCAAAAGAGCTAGCTAGCTATCCTTTCAGAAATACAGAATAATGGAATATAAAAAAAAGTACTTTGAAAGTGGTCAAGAATATAAAAGTAAGAGAGGGTTACATAATCTTAAAAAAATTTTTCCTAGAAAGTTTTTTGAAAAAAAATCAAGAATTCACTATAATCTAATCCTACATGATAGATGGAAAAAATTTGCAAAATCAAAAAATATTCTAGATGCAGGTTGTGGGAAATGTGAATTTATTTCATTAAATCCTTATAATAAAAAAATTTATGGAATTGATATAAATTTAGATGCTATCAAAATTGGAAGTGAAAGAGGATTTAAAGTTAAATATGCAGATGTAACAAGAAATATTCCATTCAAAGATAATACTTTTGATTCAATAATCTTCTCCCATGTTCTTGAACACTTAGAAAGTCCTGTAAACACAATAAATGAGTTCAAAAGAGTGCTAAAGAATAAAGGCAAAATCATGATAATCGTTCCAAATTTATCATTTAAAAGATTTCATGATGATTATACTCATAAAAAACTTTATACTAAATTATCATTGTATAGACTCTTAAGAGATTTTGAATTTGAAGATATAAAAATTGAAAATGGTCCCATGCTTAATCAATTAATTTCAGCTTTATTCTTTCAGTTTCCTAGGCTACGATTAAAAATTGAAAAATTGTTAGGAAAAATTTCTCCATTTGAAATCATAGTAACAGCAAAAAATACAAAATAATTATGAAAGTTTAGCGAAAATCTCTCCTACAAGTTTATTCTTGGGATTATTTTCTATCTCTAAAATTATATCTCTAGAAGAAACCCATTTGTGAAGTTTAAATTCATAATACTCTGAAGTAGTATAATTAAACAAATAGTTTTTATTAATTTTTTGTAGAATTTTAATACATTTTTTTCCAGGTAAAAAATTTTGGAATTGTTTTGTAAATTCAAATGAGATATATGCAGGACTTCTATTTAGACCCATTAATACTTTTTCTTCAAAACCTTCGACATCAATCTTAATATATTTTGGGATCCCAAACTTTTTTATTAAGTCCGACAAAGTAATAACTTTAACTTTTATATTCCTGGACCAATCACCATCTAAAAATCTTTCATCCTCGCTCCAATCTTTAAGAAAAGTAGAAGAGGCGAGATCTTTTTTATTCATGTAAAATATCAAAATCCCTTTTTTACTAGAAACACCATTTTCAAAGATATTAATTCTCTTATTATTTTTAAATTTTCTCTTCATAATCCCAACTAATTTTGGTTGTGGTTCTACTGCAACAACTTTAGCATTTAATTTTATAAAGACCTCAGAAAATATGCCTATATTTGCACCAATATCAAAAACTAAGTCATGTTTCTTAATAATCTCTGAAAAGAATTCTTTAAGATTTTTTTTATAGAAGATGTTATAGATTATATTTGGAAAATATAATGGTTTGAGAAAATCTTTTACTCTTTTTGGAAATCTTTTACTTAAAAATTTTTTTGGAAAATCTATTAGACTCAAAATCCAAAAAAAAACTTGTTTTTCGCATAACATTTTATCGTATTTTTTTAAAGTTTTATGAATTATAATTAACAATATTTAAAAACTTAACTAATTTCTTCTTAGTATAAATAAAATATTGAGAAGAAAATGAATGTTGTAATACCATTAGCTGGAAAAGGAAGCAGATTTTTAAATGAATCAGATAGAAACCAAGAATATAAAAAACCAAAACCTCTTATAAAAATAAAAGGGAGAATTATGATAGAATGGGCTTTATCTTCTTTCAATTTGAGCGAAAATGATCAATTAATTTTTATATTGAGACAAGATCACATAGATAATTTTAAAATAGATGATGAGCTTAAAAAAGTATTTGGAGATAATATTAAAATATTGATACAAAATACACCTCCTATTGGAATGGCAACAACATGTCTTCTTGCAAAAGAATACATAAATAATGATGAGCCTTTGTTAATAACAGATGCAGATAATTATATGCATGGTCAAAGATTGATGGAAGAAATTGAAAAAAACCGAAAAAATATAGATGGGATAATTCCTGTTTTTTATGGAAATAATACTAAATGGAGTTATTCAAAATTAAATGAAGAAGGATATGTTGAAGAGACTGCAGAGAAATTACAGATATCAAGAAATGCTCATATTGGTTCATACTATTTCTCTAAGGGGAAAAATTTTGTATGGGCGACAGAAGAAATGATAGAAGAAGGAGATAAAACAAATGGAGAATATTACGTAGCGCCAGTATATAATTATTTAATTAGGAGAGGAAAAAGAATCGTTCTCATAAGACCTAGATTTGCTCATGGCTTGGGAACTCCTAAAGATGTTGAAAAATTTATATGGTTACTGGAAAATGAAGAAGTTGAACATACTTTTAATAATCTCTCTGGTAAAATCTTAATTGGAGAAAAAGATAACTAATGAAATAAACATCTAAGAATTTAAAACTATGATAAAAGCAGTAATATTTGATCTTGATGGAGTCCTTGTTGATGCAAGAGAATTTCATTATAATGCAATGAATAATGCACTTGCAAAATTTAATTATACTATTACTAGAGATGAACATTTATCAACTTATGATGGTCTTTCCACTACTAAAAAATTAAGTTTATTAACTCAAAAAAAAGGACTTCCTAAAAATTTGTATAATGACATATGGAAAGCAAAACAAGAAGAAACTATAAGAATTCTGAGAAACCTTGAAATAGATTATAGAATTGTAGAGATTTTAAGAAAGCTCAAAAAAGATGGATTTAGAATTGTTGTTTGTTCAAATTCTATAAGAGAATCCACTAAAATGATGTTGTTAAAAAGAGGATTTATTGAATATATTGATTTTTTCCTATCAAATCAAGATGTTATAAACCCAAAACCATCTCCAGAAATGTATTTGAGAGCAATAATTAAGCTTGAATTAAAACCAAAAGAGTGTCTAATAGTAGAAGATTCACATATTGGAAGAGATTCTGCTATTGATTCTGGAGGACATTTATTCCCTGTTAAAGATTCGTCTGGAGTTATTTATGAAAAAATCAAACAAACAATTGAAAACATAAACAATAAACAAAAAAAATCATTTAGCAAAGCAAAATGGCAAAATAAAAATATGAACATAATAATTCCTATGGCGGGAGAGAGTATTGAGTTTGAAAATAAAGGTTTTAAATATCCAAAACCATTAATAGAAATCAATGGAAAACCAATGACTCAAATTGTTGTGGAAAATTTAAACACTGATGGAAACTTTATCTTCATAGTTAAAAAAGAACACTACGAAAAATATAATCTTAATCATGTTCTAAAATTAATTGCACCAGATTGTAAAATTATAAAAGTTGATAAACCAACTCAAGGAGCCACAGAAACCGTTTTACTAGCAAAAGAGCACATAAATAATGAAAACCCATTAGTTATCGCAAATGGAGACCAGTTTGTAAAATGGAATAGTAATGAATTTTTTTATTCTATGGCTGCAGATGAATGTGATGGAGGGATAGTTACTTTTAAATCTACACATCCTAAATGGAGTTATGTGAAACTTGGAGAAAATGGATATGTCTCAGAAACTGTAGAAAAAAAACCTATAAGTGATAAAGCTACTGTTGGAATTTATTATTATAAAAAAGGTTCAGATTTTGTCAAATATGCTAGCATAATGATGAAAAAAAGAATAACAACTAATGAATTATTCTATATTTGCCCTATATATAATGAATTTATTAATGAAGGAAAAAAAATAAGAATATTTGATGTAGATAAAGTGTGGAAACTTAGCACTCCACAAGAACTAGAAGCATTTCTTAAAAATAAAATAAGCCAACACATTTAAGTAATCATAATAATTTAGAAACTTCTTCAGGCCAATCCGTACACACCGCATCGGGGTTTAGTAAAAGAATATCTTTTATTCTTTTAAATAATATATATTTATTTCTAGCATCAGAATGAAATTCTTTACCAAGAAGTCCTGGTGATGTTCCATGAAGTTCTGGGGTTACAAGTGCAATCTTATATCCCCCTTCTCTCAATTTATGAAATATTTTTTGTGTGTAAAATTTTTTATGACCTTTTGAACTAGAAATAGTGTCCCATTCATCCAACCACACCCAGTCATATAAACCTTCATGTTTGAATTTAATTGCATCTTCAATAGAAATTAAAGTCCCGCCTACATAAGAATTATATCTTTTAATATCATAAGAATGAGCAACAGATGGTGCAATTTGGATCTTTGGTATATTTGATTTTAGATATCTTGCGACTTTTGGTTTCACATCGAAAACGAGTATTTTATCAAATATATCCTTATATTTCTTAAGAACTCTTATTATTGAATCTATTTTTTCTATTTCCTGAAATTTGCCCTTAAGGTGGATAGCATTTATTAAAGAATGACTATTTTTTATTAATTCCATAACTTGACTAAACCTAGGGATTGTTCCAATTGAAGAGTTACTACAAATTACATCTTTTAATTCATCATAAGTTATCTCTGAAAAACTTCTATTATCCTTTCCATTAGTAATTCTCTTCAAATTACTATCATGTGAAATAATAACCTCATCACTAGTAAAATTAATATCAAATTCAATCCCAAAACCTCTAGAAAGTTGATCTTCAAAAGCTTCATAACTACTTTCTGGAAAAAATTTGTCTTTTGAAGGTTCCAAACCTCTATGAGTTAATATCTTTATTTTTGACATTTTTTATTTGATAACAATAAAATAATCTGTAATCCCCTCAAGTTTAACTTCTCTATCAATGATTATTTTAATTATAAAATTATTTGAATAAACTCTAAAATCTAATTATTATTGTTCATATTATTTACTTTTGATAATACCTACTCCTATGGCATTTGCAGCTCTAAATGGTCTCCCATATTTAATCCCTCTTATTTCATCAAAACTTGCCTCTTTCCAATTATTATTTTTTGATGTTCTTTTCATAAAATAAATTTTATGAAAATCAAGAATGTTTTTTGTTATTCCTTCATCAAGATATCTGTTCCAACCAATAGGAAAAGTTATAATTCCTGTTCCATTTTTTTTCAAATGACTTTTTAAATTTGAAATCGCTTTCTTTACTTTTTGTGAGTCTCTAGGTTTTTCATCCCATCCAACATGCTCTATGGTTGAAATTGAGATTATCAAATCATATTTCTTCTTTAAATCAATTTTTACAACATCTTCATTAATAACACCTACCTCCTCTTCATACTTATCTAAAACATCATGATTAGATTGAATGTATCTTTTCATCACATTTCCAAATTCTAGTATTTTTTTATTTGGATTTAGTTTAAACACTTTTAAAATAATAGGGATTTCTATAGCTCTCTCATTTCTCCAAGTAGCATTATAAGGATAATAAAAATATTTATATCTCTTTCCTTGAAAGTTAAAAAATTTTTCAGATTTGAATAATTTGTAATATAAAAATTCAAAAAATAATTGAGATGCTGAAAAAATAACCCTAATAACAGATTTATTCTCTCTCCTTGTCTCTCTTAATCTAAATGACATCGATTTTAATAATTTCATTTGCTCTAAAATAGAAAACATATTTAGTATATAAATATGATGAAGAAGATCGCAGTTGATTGAACTAATAACAAGCTAAAAATTAATTATAAGTTAGCATATGATTTAGCGTGAGCTATGTGATGTTTTGAGATATTTAAAGAATAGATGAAATATCCATCAAAATTATTTTTTGGGATTACATTTTTGCAGGCGAAAACGTATTTTTTGGGATTGAAACTAGTCCAAAACGCATAAATCACTCAAAAAGTGAATAGTGTCGAAAAACCGATAATTTTTTAAGATGATTTTTTATGTAATTTCTTGTGGAATTTAATAAATATTTCCAAGGGAGTGGAATTGAAGTTTCTAGAACTCCTTCTATTGAAAATATAAAACATATTTTTGTTGAACCTAACAATCTTTATTCACTAAGAGATTTTGTTCCATTTGAGAGTTTAGATTTTATTTATTCTAATGGAATAATTAATGAAACAAAATTTTATAAAATATTAATAAAAGAATGGATGAATTTTTGTAAAGTAAGAGGATATATAATTATAGATATGATCCCAAATCAAATATTAAATTTCAAAGAGTTAATTGATGAAATTGAACTTTTTTCAAAAAACAAAGTGGAGATTATATATAGAGAAAATGGGAGAGTTATTCTTAAAAAAACTAGCAAAATTCTAAATGAGAACGATTCCATAGATAAATGGACTTTTGGAATTATTGTTGATGGAAGAAGAGATGTAAATGTAGATAGATGTATAGAATCTATAATAAATTTAAAAATTCCTTATTTTGAGATTATTATTTGTGGGAAATATGAAGGGAAAAAAAGCAATAAGGTAAAACATATCTCATTTGAACCAAAAATAGGATGGATAACTAAGAAAAAAAATCTCATATGTGAGAATGCAAAATTTGAAAATTTAATTATTGTGCACGATAGATATATTTTTGATAAGGATTGGTTTGAGGGTATGAAAATATATGGAAATTATTTTGAAATTCTAAGTTGTATTCAGAATGATTTGTCTGGAAACAGAGTAGACGATTGGATAACTTATGGTTTGGATGAAAACGGAGATGAAATTGGGAATTTAGGTTTTATAGATTATAAAGATTGGGATATAAATGGATTCATAGGTGGAGGTTTATATATTATTAAAAAATCTGTTTGGAGAAAATGTAAATGGAACGAGACCTTAGTTTGGGGACAAGGAGAGGATCTTGATATTTCAAGAAACTTTCTTAAAAATGGTTTTCTAGCAAGATTTAATCCTTTTTCTATTTGTGTTACTATTTCTGAAAGAGGGAGATGGGTAAAATTCAAATATAATCCTAAAAGATTTATTTTACCTAAAGATAGACCTTTGAAAGATCAAATAAAGAATGGTATTAAAAGATTCTGTAGAAAGTATATCTTAAATTAATATTATTATTCAACCATATATTTATCTCCAATTATACTAGGAATTTTTACTACAATAGTTGCAGCATCTGTTAATGCTTTAAAATCTGTTGATTCACCAGGCTCAATAAGTATAATATCGCCCTTTTGATATTCTTTTCCATTCATTAAGATTCTACCTTTTGCTACAAATGTTATTTCAGTAGCTATTTTGTGAATATGTTTCTTTTCATAATCTCCTTCATTATATTCTTGAAATGCAGTTTCACAATCTTTAGTCCGATAAATTGCTCTTTCAAAATCTCCAACAAACCAACCCCTTATTAAATCACTTACATTTGATTTTTTCATTATTACCTGCCAGATTACTACTTATATTTTTATTTTTTATATTTTTTTATATTTATCAATCATAACTTTATTAGCTTTACGAACTATTTGTGTAAAATTCCAAAACTTTGGAAATTTTCAGACCGAAAGCCATTTGGATATGATATTATGTCAACTAGCAGATATCAGAAAACTTGGGATGCCTTCGGCATCGAAGGGGTTTGACTCACAATCTTCGTTCCTCAATCGGAGTCTTCACCCCTCTAGTTAATAAAATTCCCAAAAACAAAAAATATTAATTACACATAGCCGAAAGAAATACTAAATTTAATCTATTCTTTGTAGAAAAAATAAGATTGTAAGTTCAATAATTTTATAAATCGAAAAAATTCTTTTAGGTTATGGAAATTGAAGAAATTCATAAATGTCGTATTTGTGGGAATCTTTCTCTTATCCCTATTTTAGATTTAGGAGTTCATGCATTATCTGGAAGATTCCCTAAAGGATATGGGATAGACCCTCCAAAAGCCCCTTTAGTTTTAGTAAAATGTAATGATTCTTCAAGTAAAGATAATTGTGGGTTACTTCAGCTTAAACATACAGTTTCGGCAGAAGAAATGTTTCTCAAAGAATATGGTTATAGGTCTGGGCTAAATGCAACTATGACAAATCATCTCAAAAGAGTGGTGGGAGAAATTGAAAAATTAATAAATTTAGAAGAAAATGATATTGTTCTTGATATTGGAAGTAATGATGCTACACTTTTAAAATCATATTCTAATCCAAATCTTAAAAAAATAGGTATAGATCCTACTGGGAAACAATTTGAAAAATATTATTCTCAAAATATCTCTCTTATAAGTGATTTTTTTTCTGAAGAGAATTATAAAAAGAAATTTCCTAATGAGAAAGCTAAAGTAATCACCTCTATTGCAATGTTTTATGATTTACCAGATCCTATAAAGTTTGTAAAAGAAATTAGGAATTGTCTTCATGAAGAAGGAGTTTGGGTTTTTGAACAAAGTTATATGCCTAAAATGCTTGAACAAAATGCTTTTGACACTGTTTGTCATGAACATTTAGAATACTATGCACTAAAACAAATAAAATGGATAACTGAGAAATGTAATCTGAAAATAATAGATATTGAATTCAACGAAATTAATGGAGGAAGTTTTAGAGTAACTGTTTGTCACAATAATAGCGTATATAAGAGTAATCTTGAGAAAATAAATTTAGTATTAGATAAAGAAAAATATTTAGAACTTGAGACTACAAAACCTTATGAAGAGTTTAAAAATAGAATTGAAAATATTAAAAAAAGATTAGTTTCTTTTCTTAAAGAAGAAAAAAGTAAGGGAAAAACAATTTATGTATATGGAGCATCAACAAAAGGAAACACTCTTCTTCAATATTTTGGAATAGGTCCTGATTTAATAACTGCCGCTGCAGAAAGAAATTCTGAGAAGTATGGAAAAAGAACTCCACTAACAGAGATTCCAATAGTGTCTGAAGAAAAAGCAAGAATAGAAAATCCAGATTATTTTATTGTACTCCCTTGGCATTTCAAGAAAGAGTTTCTTAAGAGAGAAAAAAATTATCTTTTCTCTGGAGGAAAATTTATTTTCCCCCTCCCGAATTTTGAAGTTATTGGATCAGAAGGGATTGATTTTGGTGAAACGGGGATAAGTAAAAAAAAGAAAGCTTTAATCACAGGTATAACTGGACAAATTGGAAGCTATCTTGCAGAACTATTAGTAGAAAAAGGATATGAGGTTTATGGTATAATAAGAAGAACATCTTTGGTAAGTTCAAGAATTAGAGCTGATTATATTGAAGGAGTGAAACTAATTTATGGTGATCTTGGAGATTCTGCATCAATTGAGAGAGTAATAAGAGATGTAGAACCTGATGAAATATATAACTTAGCCGCTCAAAGTCATGTTTGGGTATCATTCAAAATACCTGAATATACTTCTGATATAAATGCAATAGGAGTTTTAAGAATTTGCGAAGCAACTAGAAACTTAAAAAAGGATATAAAAATTTATCAAGCATCTACTTCTGAATTATATGGAGGGATATATAATTATCCTGTAGATGAAAATGTTCCATTTTATCCTAAAAGTCCTTATGGTGTATCAAAACTGTACGCTCATTGGATAATGAAAAACTATAGAGAAGCATATAATATGTTTTGTTGTAACGGAATTGTATTTAATTCTGAGTCGCCAAGAAGAGGAGAAAATTTTGTAACGAGAAAGATTACTCTAGGAGTTGTTGATGTAATAAAAGGTAAAAAAGAAAATATAAGATTAGGGAATCTAAACGCAAAAAGAGATTGGATTCATGCAAAAGATACTGCGAAAGCTATTTGGTTAATTATGCAATCAGAAAAACCAGACGATTATGTAATATCCTCTGGGGAAACACATTCTATAAGAGAATTTGTAGAATTGGCGTTTAAAGAAGTAGAAATTGAGGTTGGATGGAAAGGAGAAGAATTAGATGAAATTGGATATGATAAGAAGACCGGAAAAACTTTGGTAGTAGTTGATCCTATTTATTTTAGACCTATGGAAGTTGAAGTATTAATAGGAAATTCTACGAAAGCACAAAAAACATTGGGATGGAAAAGAGAGTTCCTTTTTGAAGAATTAGTTAAAGATATGATGGAGCATGATCTAAAATGAATACTTATAATAAAAGAGCATTAATTACAGGGATTACAGGACAAATTGGGGGTTATTTGGCAGAATTACTAATAGAAAAAGGATATGAAGTTTATGGTATTACTAGAAAAACATTTGATATTAATGCTACTAAAAATAAAAATATAGTAAAAGGAGTTAAAATTTTATCAGGAGATTTAGAAGACTTTGATTCAATAGAAAGAATAATAAGAAAAGTTCAACCTCATGAAATTTATAATCTTGCTGCACAGTCAAGTACTATTATCTCATTTGAGTTACCAGAATATACTATGAAAATAAATGGGTTGATTATTGCAAGAATATGTGAAACTGTTAAAAAAATTAATAAACCTATAAAGATTTATCAAGCAGGCTCTGCTGAGTTTTATGGATATACTCAAAAAGAAATAATTAATGAAGAAACACTATTTAGTCCTAAAAATCCATATGGAATTGCAAAACTAATGGCGTTTAATATAATACAACATTATAGAGATAGATATGATATGTTCTGTTGTAACGGGATTGTATTTAATTCTGAGTCTCCAAGAAGAGGAGAAAATTTCGTTACAAGAAAAATAGTATCAAATGTTGCAGAAATTACTAGAGGAAAGAGAGAAAAAATAGAGCTTGGAAATTTAAACTCTAGACGTGATTGGATACACGCAAAAGATACTGCAAAAGCTATTTGGATGATGATGCAAGCACCCATTCCTTCAGATTATATTGTTGCTTCAGGAGAAGCTCATTCTATAAAAGAATTTGTAGAATTAGCATTTAAAGAGGTTGAAATTGAGGTTGAATGGAAAGGAGAAGGATTAGATGAAATCGGATATGATAAGAAGACTAGGAAGATAATAGTAACAATAAATCCCAAATATTACAGAAGTGAGGATAGAGACATAACAGGAGATTCTTCCAAACTAAGATTAGAAACAGATTGGAAACAAGAATATAGTTTTGAGGACATAGTCAAAGAAATGACAAAATTTGAATTAGAAAATTATGATTGATTAATAATCTTGTTTTTAATACTTTTCAAAATTAAGATATCATTTCTGTCAAAAGATTTAGTTAATATCATTAAGATGATGTAAATAATTAGAAATACTATCACAATTAATATCATAGTTATTATATTAATCTTAAACAAATCTATTAAATAAAATAAAATAAAAAAAGGAATTAAAGAAATTAATATAATAATTAACATTTTTCTTCTTAATATAATTATTTTAGTATACTTTTTAACTTCAAACATTAATATGAAAGACAATAATATCCATGAAAATGTTGTTGAGATTGCTGCACCCACCATTCCATATTTTGGTATTAAAAACCAATTTAATATGAAATTCACAATAGACACACTCACTAAATTTATCAAGATTATCTTTGTTTTTCCAATCATTGATATTAAACTAGTTAGAATCGAAGTAAAGCTTGAAAAAATCCCCCCTATAGAGAGGATTCTTAAAACCATTTCAACTCCAAGATATTCTTTACCAAATAGCAGATTTATAATTACTCCTGGAAATGTAAAAATAATTATAAATATTGGGAGATTAATAATAAGTACCCATTTTGCAACCTGTTTACTCAATTCTTTAATAACTTCTAAATTATTTTTATTATATTCTTTAGTGACTAATGGAAGAAATAATTGAATGAATAAATCAGGGGCTAATAGTAGAAAAAATACTATTGGAACCACAACATTGTAATGCCCTACTTGAATAGCATTTTTGAAAAACCCAATTAAAAAAGAATCTGTCCAATAAAAAATACTTACAATCATACCTGAAAACATTATAGGCCATGAATAAGAAAGTATAGAACTTCTTATATGAAATTTTGTTATTTTTTTTAATCTATATTTAGTAAATATTAACGGAATTTGTGTTATACAAATGAAATATGAAAAAATAAACGTAAGAAATATTGCAATAGCATATGCATAAACAACAGAATTTGAATCAAATCCTAATAAAATTAATAATAGAAGTAAAACAAATTTTAAACTACTTTGTATTATATTTGCAGTTAATGAATGCCATGTAATCTCCTCAAAACCTCTTAGAACTGCTAGAAAAACTCCTAATACTAGTAAAAAAGGAAGAGTGATACTAAAAACTTTTATAAAAATAATAAGGTTTTCATTATGGAATATATTTATAGATATAAATTCTGCAAGAAAAAACAATAGAATTGCAGAAACAATCCCTGAATAAATTGTGAATTTCATAGAAAATGAGAAAACATATCTAATTTTGTTTTCTTCATTTTTTCCCCTATACAGAGAAATAAATCTTATCACTCCATCTCCCAATCCTAGAGAAGAAAAAGTTACGGATATCCCGAGAATTATAAGAGAAAGAGAAAATAAACCATAAATTTCGGATCCAAAATGTCTTGCAACTAAAATTCTATAAAGATACGTAAATAATTTAGTAAAAAATAAACCAATAAAGACAATTACAGATGTTTTAGCAAGAGACATTAATCCATCATTGAGTTCAGACATTTCTCCTATATTTTTTGTCATCAAATTACCTATCTTTTCTTTTGAGTTGTAATATCTATGATTAAAAAGCTTGTGATTTGTAGTGCCATCAAACGGTTTTTACCTTAATTTTATATGGAAAATAAAAGAAGAACCCCATGCAATAATATCCGGATACTACAGATGTCTCAATGATGGATAAAGTTTATAAATAAAGAGAATTATTTTAGAAACACCATGATAGATAAACTTGAGAATTTTATTCTAAACCAACCGGCTCAGATAGATTTAACTTATTTTGCAATTTTACTTATTCTAGGAGGGATTTTGGGATATATTTTAAGTGTAGCATATGTGAAATATGGCACAACTATTTCAAATCGAAAGAAATTTGGACAAAATTTTATATTATTAATAATTACAACAACAATTGTAATCACGATTGTAAAATCTTCTCTTGCGTTATCATTAGGATTAGTGGGAGCATTATCTATAGTAAGATTTAGAGCTGCAATAAAAGAACCAGAAGAATTAGTTTTTTTATTTATTGCAATAGCCTTTGGATTGGGATTAGGAGCTGGGCAACTGGGAGTCACAATAATAGGTTTTGTCATAATCTCATTGTTTATATATACAAGACATTTAAAGAGTAAAAAAGAAGAAGGTCAAAATTTATTCATTTCAATATCTAGTTCAAAACCAAAAGAATTAGATCTCACCAAAGTTAATGTTATTCTCAAAAAACATTGTAATTCGTTACACTTGAAAAGATTTGATGAATCAAATGAAAATATAGAAGCTTCTTTTTTAATTGGATTGAATTCTTTTGAAAAATTTGAGACTTTAAAGAAAGAATTAAAAGAAAGTTCAAAGGATCTTAAAATTACTTATATGGATAAAATCAGTCTTATTTAATTATGGAAATAAAAAATGAAGAAAAAGAAAATATTTTTATAAAAATTATCAAATATATATCTAATTTTATTAGAGTTAGAATTATAAAAATATTTTTATTGAGTATGCTTTGTCTATTTATTTTTATAATTGGAGGTTTTTCAGGGATGTTTATTTCTGGAGTTTTTGGTACTGTTGATAATCCATCCCAAACAACTGAATATTTTATAAATAATTTCCTTGGGTTAGAAAACAATCAATTAATATATTTAAAAACTAAAATCGTAAATATTAAAGGAGAAAACATAAAAATTCCTATTAATTATATAAAAGGTAAATTTTCTAATCCTGAGAAAGTATTTATAGATATTAATTTTGAAAATATGCAAAAATTAAATTACAAAAGAAATAAAGCATTAGAAAAAGGATTATTATTTCAAAAAGAGGATGATTGGGTAAAGGTAAAAATAAGTTCTGGAGGAGAGGAGAAATCTGCAAAGATTAGGATTAAAGGAGATACTATAGAGCATCTTGAAGGAGACAAATGGTCTTTTAGAATCAAAATGAAAAATGGAGATAGTTTATTTGGAATGAATACTTTCTCAATTCAGAAACCATCCACTAGAAATTATTTAAATGAATGGATATTTCATAAGATGTTAGAGAGAGAAGATGTTCTATCCCTAAGATATGATTTTATTGAAGTAATTATCAATGGAGAAAGTCAAGGGATTTATTCATTAGAAGAACATTTCACAAAAAATCTAGTAGAGAATAGAGATAGGAGAGAAGGAGTTATACTCAAATTTAATGAAAATAATTTTTGGGAAGAAGTCAGCGAAGGAGACTCCAATAAAATAAATAAGAATGATTTATTCTTTGAAAGTTCTATTGATGTATTCAAACAAAATTCAGTTATGAATAATCAAATAAAAAAAGCACAATTTGAAAAAGCAAAAACTCTTTTAGAAAAATTTAAAAATGGAGATCTAGAAACGCATCAAGTTTTTGATGAAGATAAATTAGCAAAATATTTTGCATTAGTGAGTTTGACAGGCTCAGAACATGCTTCTGGATGGATAAATATACGATTCTATTACAATCCAATAACCTCAGAACTTGAACCAATAGGATATGATGGGAATAGTGGAAATGAAATATATGAGATTAATAACTATTTCCCAAACTGTATTAAGATAAATAAGGAATGTCCAAAGATAAATGATTATTATGAATTATTCTTTTCTGACTCTATATTCTTTGAAAAATATATGGGAGAACTAGAAAAAATTACAGACAATGAGTATTTAGATTCATTTTTCAAAACATATGAAGAAGAAATAGATAATAAAATCAATATTATTCATAAAGATGAACCCTCTTATCACTTTTCTAAGCAAATTTTCTACAACAATCAACAAAAAATTAAAAATATTTTAGAACCAAATTTAAAAATAATGAACGCACACTTTCAAAACTACGACAAAAATAGTGGTGTTATAGAACTATACATTATAAATAACAATCCAGTACCTATTGAAATTATTGGATTAACCTATAATAATGAGTCGTTCTCAAAGGTAATAGGAGAGAAACAGATAATATTTGAGGGAAATAGAGAAGGAGATATAAATTATGAACCCTATAATTTTACAATTCCTGAAAATTTTGTATTTAACAAAACAAATATTTCTAGGTTAAAAATAAATTATAAATTTTATGGGTTAAATAAGATTAAAGAGGAAGAAATTTCTCCTTGGATATATATCCAATCTGATTTTTCAGATGATGATTTATTTAGACAGAATTATTCTTTAAATAAAGATTTTTGGTTTGTAGATGATAAAAACAAAATTATAAGATTCAAGAAAGGAGATTGGAAGATTAAAGAAGTAATATTTATTCCTGAAGACTTCACTCTACAAATATATGAAGGAACAACAATAGATCTTATTGAAAACTCAATCATAATAAGTTATTCAAATCTCCAAATTCAAGGTTCAGATAATAATCCTGTAAAAATCTATTCTTCAGACGGTACTGGTCAAGGACTTCTTCTCATAAATTCAGATGAATCTTTTATAGAAAATATAATATTTGAGGGATTAACTAATGGAAAAAGAAAAAGTTGGGAACTAACAGGAGCAATTACTATATATGAATCAAAGATAACACTTAATAAAGTTAAATTTTTGAAAATTAATTCAGAAGATGCATTAAATATTGTTCGTTCTAGTTTTAATATTTCAGAAACAATTTTTAAAGAGAGTTTATCTGATTGTTTGGATATCGATTTTGGAAAAGGAGTGATTGAAAACTCATCATTTGAGATGTGTGGGAATGATGGAGTGGATTTGTCTGGAGGTCAAATTATATTATCTGATTTAAAAATAAATAATCATGGAGATAAAGGAATAAGTATTGGAGAAAGAAGTGAGATTAATGGAAATAATATCAATATTTCTGGAGGATATATATGTATTTCATCTAAAGATATCTCCAAAGTAAAAATTTCTAGTTTATTTATTTCAAATTGTGAGTATGGAATGACTGTATATCAAAAAAAACCAGAATTTGGACCTTCATCATTAGATTTAAAAGATATCCAAATTTCTAATGTCAAAACCAAATTTTTAGTTGAAAAAGAATCAGATTTAAAAATAGATGGTAAATCAATAACAGATATTAAAAAAAAAGTATATGAGAGATTATATCCAGATGAAAACTAAATTAAATAATGAAAATAAGAGATATGAGAGGAAATTTGTAGTGAAAGAGTTAGAAATGAAAAAAGTTGAATATATTATTATGTCAAATCCTTTTATTTTTTCTGAGATATTCCAAGAGAGGAGAGTTAATAATCTCTACTTAGATGATTTTTATAATAATAATTATATAGATAATTTAGTTGGAAATACTAATAGAATTAAAATAAGAATTAGATGGTATGGTGAAACGTTAGGGTATATAAAAAAACCAATATTGGAGATTAAAATAAAGAATGGAGAGTTGGGGAACAAGATGAGTTTCCCATTGAAATCTTTTACAATAGATAAAAATTTTTCAAAAAACAAAATTCAATCAATATTATTTTCCTCTAATCTTCCAAAAGAAATAATGAATCAAGTTATTAGAATAGAGATGGTTCTATTAAACAGTTATAAACGAAAATACTTTTTATCATCGAATAAGAAATATAGAATCACTCTTGATAGGGAGATCTTATTTTTTAGAATTAAAAGTTATAATAATCATTTTTTTGAAACAAAAACATATGATAATAAACTCATTTTGGAGTTAAAGTATAATAAAGAAGATGATGATTATGTAGATGTAATTACAAATTATTTCCCGTTTAGACTCGATAAAAGTTCAAGATATATTGATGGGATTGATATTTTAGAGATATAATATAAAATAAAATGAAAATGAAAAAGATTTTAATTTCTGTAATTATGCCTACTTATAACAATAAAGATATATATTCTAATGTATTGAAAGTCAAAATGGAACTTAAAAAAGTTTATAGAAACTACGAAATTATAATAGTTAATGACGGTTCTGAAAAAGGTTGGAAAGAAAAATTAGAAAAATTGTTTAAAATAAAAGATAAGAGGATAAAAATAATTAGTTACAATAAAAATAAAGGTAAAGGTTATGCTCTAAAGAAAGGAGGATTATTTGCAAAAGGAAAGGTTATCATTTTTCTAGATTCTGATCTTGAAATATCTCCAAAATTCATTTTTAATTTTGTAGAAGAATTAAAAAAGGTAGATATAGTTATAGGTAGTAAGAGGCACCCCCTCTCCAAAATAAGATATCCTATATTTAGAAAAACTATGAGTTTTTTTTATCAAAAACTGATATATTTGATGTTTAACCTTGATGTAAAAGACACACAAGTTGGAATTAAGGCATTCAAATCAGAAGTATTGAAAAAAATTCTCCCTAAAATAATCATAAAGAGATATGCTTTTGATCTTGAAGTTCTTTGTTTGGCTAAAAAAGAAGGATATAAAATAAAAGAAGCTCCTATAGAAATAAATTTCAAATTAGGGAGCACTATAAATTTAAAAGGAGTAATAAATATGCTCATAGATACTCTAGCTATATATTATAGATTAAAGATATTAAAATATTATGATTAAAATGAAAAATCCTAAGATCTCCGTTGTAATGCCTGTATTCAACTCAGAGAAATTCCTAATAGAAGCTATTCAAAGTATACTTTCTCAGACATATCAAAACTTTGAATTTATAATAGTAGATGATGCAAGCACAGATAAGAGTCTGTCTATCAGTGAAGAGTACGCTAAAAAAGATAATAGAATTAAGGTAATCAAAAATAAATTTAACAAAGGAATTGCAATCTCTAGAAATATAGGTATAAGAAATTCAAAAGGAAAGTATATTGCTACTCAAGATTCAGATGATATCTCAAATCCGGAGAGGTTAATTAAACAATTTATGTTTTTAGATAAAAATCCAGATGTTGGAGTTGTTGGGAGCCATATTCGAATATTTGGAGATAACGGAGAATCATATAGATTTTATAATCAAAATGACAAAGACTTAAGGAATAAGATTTTTTTTTACTCTCCTATAGCTCAGCCAGCATCAATGATAAGAAAAAAAGTTTTTAAGGATGTTGGATATTATGATGAGAAATATCCTCCTTGTGAAGACTTAGATTTATGGTTTAGGATAGGGAATAAATATAAATTTGCCAACATACAAGAAATTTTAATTAATTATAGAGAAAGAAACGAATCTGCAACTTATAAAAAAACTAAAATGATGGAAAAACTATCTTTAGAAATAAGATTAAAAAATAAAAAAAATAAATCCTACAATTTTGGGATTATTGAATTACTTTTTAATATGCTTCATTTAATTAGTATTTATATAATTCCTTCAAAATTAAAAATTAATCTCTTCAAAATAATAAGAGATAATTATTAAATATGGAAAAACTAAAAATTTTATTTCATCTACCAAGTACTGAAACAATTTATGCATATCGAACAATATATGCTGGATATAAAAATGCATTTGAGGATCTTGGATATTTATTTAGAACATTAACTTCTGATGATAACTTAAAAGATGTTCTAGAAAATTTCAAACCAAACATATTCATGACTTCAACACATAATTATTTTTTAAGATATTTAGATCTTGAATTAATAATGAAATATAGAAAAAAAGGAATGGTTATGTTCACCAAAATAGACTTTTGGAATTCTCCAATGAAGTGGAGCAGATTAAATGAAGCAAAGAGTCTTAAAAATGAGAAGGAAAAAATAAAAAATATTAAAGAGGGATTTCTTGGAGATATTTTCTATCATAATTGCGAACAAGATGATCCAAGAATGAAAGGATTCACAGAAACTACTAAAAAAAATTTCGAGACAATTCCATTAGCTGCTGACAAAACTATAATGTTTCAAGAATATGATGAAAAATTTCAAGCAGATATCTCTTATATAGGAACTAATCTTCCACAGAAAAAAAAAATTTTCAAAAGTTTATTATTTCCATTAAATAGGAGATATAATCTAAAGATATACGGGCAAGATTGGATTCTCAAAGACAAAATTTTTGGAGTCATCCAAAAATTTGGCCAATATTTTAATATAAAATTATTAATTAAGATTCAAAAATCTAAGTTAAATCTAAGTGATGAAAGAAAAATATATTCTTCTTCTAAGATTTGTGTAAATATACATGAAGATTACCAAAGATATTATGGAAAAGATGTTAACGAAAGATTATTCAAAATTCCAATCTGCAAAGCATTTCAGATTACAGATTATGTAGAATGCATAGAAAAGTATTTAAATAAAGATGAGATTATACTTGCACAAACAAAAGAAGAATGGTTTAATAAAATAGATTATTATATGAAAAACCCTCAAGAAAGAAAAAAGATTGCTGAGAAAGGGTATATAAAAGTAATGAAAAAACACACATACCATAATCGAGTTAAACAAATAATATCATTATATAAAAAATTTAATAACTCTAAAAAAAATGAAATTTAGCAATAATATAGAGAGAAGATTTGCCGGAAGACATAAAAAAAGTATTAGTTTAATTAAATTCAATGATAAGAAAATTATTGATATTGGGTGTAGCATTGGTTGGTTTGAGAAAATAATAGGGGGAAGTGCTAAAAAAATAGTAGCTATTGACCTTTGTGTAGAAGATATTAAGATAGCTAGTGAAAATATAAAATTAAAAAATGTGGAATTTAAGAAAGGATCTGTTTTGGAACTTACTAAATTAGTAAATGAAAAATTTGACATCGCAGTAATGTTTGAAGTGATTGAGCACATCCCTAAAAATACAGAAATTAAAGCATTAAAAGAAATAAATTCAGTTCTTAATAAGAGTTCAATTCTCCTTTTAAGTACTCCTTGTAAAAATTTGAGCAGGTTTTTCGATCCCGCATATTATATAGGACATAGGCATTATTCAAAAGAACAATTAGAATACATATTAATTAAATCAGGTTTTAAGGTAAATGAGATGTACGCTAGAGGAGAACATCATGAGATGGGATATATGTTCCTTTTCTATATATTTAAATGGATTTTTTATATGGAAGTGCCTTTTAAAAAATGGTTTGATAGAAAAAGAGATTTTGAATATTTAGGAAAAAAAGGATTTGTTAACTGGTTTGTAATTGCTGAGAAACAATAAAGATGAAAAAATGTAATTTGTGTGGAAAAAATAAGTTTAAATTTCTTTTTTATAATAAAGATAGAATGTTTAACATAAATGGAAAATTTAAAATATTTCAATGTGAAAATTGTAATCTTGTATTTTTAAATCCCCAACCTAAAAAGAAGATACTCTCAAAACATTATCCAAAAAATAAGTATTATTCAATAAAAGGTAATAAATTAGAGGATATAAAGATGATGCTACATAAATTATTTTATTCAGATAAATTTCTATTTAACAAATTAATATTTTATCCATTAAAACCATTTTTAAGAGGGATGGAAATAGTCCCACAAGGAAAATTTTTAGATATTGGATGTGGTGATGGAAAATTCTTGCGAATAGTAAGAAAATTAGGGATGGAATGTTATGGAGTAGACCCGAATACTGATGAAATCAATGAAATAAATTTAAAAATAATGCCTATAGAATTAGAAAAGGCAGAATTCAATGATAATATATTTGATGTTATTACATTAAATCATGTCATAGAACATGTTGATAATCCAAATAAAATACTAAAGGAGATTAAAAGGATATTGAAACCAAGAGGAACTATTATAATTGGAACTCCAAACTTTAATTCTTTATGTTTAAATATATTTAAAAAATACTGGGTTCAATTAGATACTCCTCGTCATTTATTTCTTTTTTCTAAAAAAATACTAATGAAATATGCAGAGAAAAATGATTTGGAAATTGTTAAAATAAGATATAATTCAACTCCTTTCCAGTTTCTTGGAAGTATAAATTATATTATGAACAGATTCAGAAAAAAAGAAATATTCTTAGATGAAGATAATATTTCAACAAATAAGATGTTATTTATTCTATTTATACCTATTTCTTATATACTTAATTTCCTATGTATAGGAGATCAAGTAGAGATATATTTAAAAAAATCGCACATGACTAATAATTAACTTTGTAAATAACGAGATAATTTGCTTCTGAACTTTGAGGGAATTTTACTAATGGAGTAAACCTTTCAGAATTATTTAAAATATAAGAACCGTCTAGAATCCATTGAGGAGTAAATGATGGTTCAAAAACAGATACTATTAAATAATTTGGTTTAATTCTATCAAGTTTTTGGGTGAAAAGAAAAGGGTCTTTTGTATTATTTTCAAAATAATTATAACTTTGTCTCTCGGAATAATATTGATTCTGGGTTATTGAAGCAGTAATTACTTTCGCACTTGGATTAGTATTTTCTTTAAGCCATATCCCTCCTTGTTTAACTTCTTCATAAGAATGCATTCTTGATTTAATAAATTGATCTCCTGTTTGTAAAGGAGAATAAATGAGTAAAATTATGAATAAAATTAATAAAAAAGGATATATTTTTTTAAAATTAGTATAATATGAAATATTTTTAATAATGGTTTCTGTTGAAAATGCACACAATACAAATAAAACAGGAGCAAAAACAATAAAATAACGTGCATCTATTGCTCTTATTCCAAAAACAATATATATCAAAGGGACAAAGATTGTTATTAATAAAAATAATAAATTATTTTTACTTTTCACTTCTTGTTTGAGTATAATATCTAAATATAAAAAGATTTGCATAGAGATTAATATCCCAATAATAAAAACTATGGTTATGGGGACTTTAAAAAAGAGAGGTAAATGAAAAGTTATAGTATCCCATGCAAAAGGATTAGTACTAGCAGAAGCATTTTCTCCATGATAAGAAGATAAAGCTGGAAAAATATCCCCATCTCTTTGTAAATTAAAATAGAATAACGGAGACAGAATAAGCAATCCAATTACAAGTGCAAGGTACATTTTTTTATCTAAGAATAATTTATAACCTCTAGTGATTAACAAATAAATCAAAATCGAGATTAAAACTAAAACTGACAAATATCTTACTAAGAAAGATAAAACTCCAAATACAACCATCGCATATAAATAATTAGGTTTTTTGGTTTTATCATATTTAATAAAAAGAAAGAAACAAAGAGTTCCAAGGAATGCACTTGGGATGTCTGTCAAAAGTCTAAAGGTATAAAACATAAATACCCAATTAGTAGCTATAAATATTGAAGCAATAATTCCTATCTTTTTGTTGAACAGTTCTTTACCTAAAAGATAGGTAACAAAAATCACTCCAATGGCTGGTAAAAATTCAGAAAAAAACCTTATAGAAAATTCCCCAAATCCTAGTTTGAAAAATAATGAAAAAAATAGAGATAATGCTATTGGTCTTAAAGAAGTCTGCCCAATCCACCATTCTGGTTTTTCTCTATTTAAGGCTAATTCCTTGGCTATAGATAAATAATCTCCTTCATCCCACCATATTGGTTGATTCCCAACTTTAATAAAATAATATAAATAGAGTAAAAAAGAAGCTATTATTACAAATAAAATTAAATAATCATATTTATCATTAAATATTTCTCCAAACCAATTCTTAATCTTTGTTTCGCGTTTAATAAGTTTTGAATTAGAGAGATCATTTATTCTTTCCATGTTAATATTGTCTTTAACTTCCCCTTTCATAGATTATATATTAAAATTAATCTACTTATTTAAAGATTATGAATATCGTAGTATCTCCGCATAGAATTGACTAATATCTACCTCATTTTACACATATATTGGTTTGTTGAAAAATAACACCTCTTGCTCTAGAGTTAAGATTCTTAGTGATATATCCTAACTATTACATATATTAATTTTTGAACCTTCAATCGGGTTTTCTTTGTTTACGAAATTTTGAGATTTTACCTATAAATTTACCAAATTTAATAATTTATTTTGCCAAATTCATATTTAATTTCTGCCATTTGAGTTGGTGTTTTCCCGCCTAGTCCTTAGAACGTTTCAACCAATAATTGTTTTTTCTCTAAATATTTAGGAGAATTTTTTCTGTAGATATTCTTGATTAAACTCTTCATCTCCAGTATAATTAACTTCCCATATCTTAATAGGTCCTTGAACTCCTTGATAATATACAAAATCAGGAGCAGTAATCCCTTGGAAACGCAACGTTTCCACGATTGGAGATGGTTGGTTATGTACTAATATAAAATTCTCTCCTTCTCCTAACAAATATAAATGTACCCATAACGTCCTCATGTTTCTTGGACTTAAATACATAGAAGCTCCAAATGGTTCAAACCTTTGTGAATCAACGGATGGCATTACGAAAGCTGTAGCATTTAATCCAGAATTAAAATCTGCTAATTTTCCTCCATAATATAAATATCTGAATGGAATTTTTATCTGTCTTCCTTGTGAAACATAAATCCCATACGGTTGCATAAACTGATTTTCATTCTCTACTGGAACAACTATTTGAAGAAGTCCTGAGTTTGATTGCGATAAAAATACATCTTGTCTATTTTCATCTACAAACAAAATATCTTCATCCAAAGCTATTCCATTTGAACTGAAAACCAATAAAGTAATATTTCCTGATTTTTGAGTTGCTTGATTATTCTTAATTAAAGGTTGTATGAATGAAAATCTATCATAATTATCATCACTACCTATACTGGAGTAAGCAGAATATTTTCCTATCTCTGTTGAATCTATTAGGAAATGAGTTACATTATGGGTATAAAGTACTTCTAAAGCTTCCTCTTCAGTTTCTCCAGTTAATACGTGTCTCCCCATCAGATAGTTCCAATAAAAGATTGCATTCCCTCCATCCAACATTGTAGCTCTTTCTCCTATTGATTGTACCCAATATCCATAATCCCACCAATGTCCGAATACAGCATTTTCAGAAGTGTTCTCTCTTACCCAACTCATCGCTTTTTGCCATTGTTGAGTATACGAAGAAGGAACATGATTATATGCCGTAGCTTTGCTTACTTCATAATTAGAATATAATGTATATGCCCCCCCCAATATAATTATAATAAATAATCCCCACATTATGACTTTTTTATGTTCATCTTTGTTTTCTCTTGCAACCATAGTTTGTTTAACTATTAGATATGCAATAAGAATTGCTCCAGGAATTCCTAAAAACATGATTAATCTAACTCCTCCTTTTGCTGCGAATAAAGTAACTAATAAAAATACATGAATTAATAAGTATCCAAAATCTATTTCTTTTAATTGAAATACTTCTTTTTTCTTATATTTTTGGTATGCAACATACAACAAACTTAACCCAAACAAAACCATAGAACCAAACAAGAAAAATTTACTTTGACTACTAACTCCATTCATTATCTTGTCAGGAGAACTTCTGCTGAATATTACCCCTAAGAGCATAAATGTATATGTAGATGTTAATAATACCTTTTCTTTCAATTTGAAATTTTTAATTGTCTCATAGAATAACACAATAACTCCTATAAAGAACAGCCAGAAGAATAATGGAACTTTATTTTTGATAATAGAAGGACTTAAAAATGGTTTCCATTCGCTAAAGTATGGTTGTCTATTCTCAGCAACAGTTACTCCCAATCTGTCTGTTGTTGGGACTGTTACTTGAGATTTTAATGAATCTATTTTATCTGGAACAAAACTAGGTCCAAAAATAATAGATGCAACAATTATTCCTAAAACAATTGTAAATATAAAAATCGAGAGATGTAATGGAATTTTATTCTTATATAACTTTTGAAATTTGTCTTTGATTTTATTATTTTTTACAAATATATATATTATTGAGGTTATTGCAATGAGAATTCCTATAGCCATATATTCTGAAGATAACATCCCTTTGAGAGTGTATCTATCAGAAGTTGAAACCAAAATTAGAATAGTAGAAAGAATCCAACTCGTAACAACAATTGTTTCTTTCACATCTATTTTTCCTAATAAATATGCTATGAAAAAAGCTCCTCCAATTGTAGCGAAGAGATATATAACTCCTCCCCATACTAGACCCATTAGTGCAGTTGAAATCCCCGCTAAAATTCCAAATATTAATGCATTTAGATTATTCTTAGACTTCCAAGCTTCTATTATTAAATAAAAAGATAGTATCATAAAGAATGTTCCCGGAGCTTCTTTCTCAGGAATCCCAGCTATCATTCTTGGTAAAAGTGCAGGGAAAGTTATGAAAAGTGCAGATGCTATCAATCCAGATATGTTTGATTCTTTCTTTCCAAAATTTTCAAACACTTTTCTTACTAATAAGAAAATAGCTATTGTAGAAAAAACAGACATTATTACTGGAAATATCACTCCTCCATAATTTACTGTTGAATTTGGAGAGAAAAAAGAAATGATATTATGAGTCCAAGCTATCAGATATGATAGTAATTTAAGTTCTGAAGACGTATTAAATCCTACTGGGACATATCTCATTGAATCATGTATTGAGAGAGTTCCTGTTGCTATTATTTCTTTAGCCCATCTAAGAAAAAGAAAAGGATCTAAATCTGGACCTAATGTCCATGAATTTGTTGTTATGTCCCACAATCCTGGATTCCCTGTTTCTGGACGGATTTTCATAGGAAAAGTTCTTATTTTGATGTTTATCCATATTATTATCAAAAGTAAGATATACAAAACGTAATTATATCTTCTTTTAATAAGTGAAGAAATTTGTTGTTTTCTTTTTTCTATACTCTCATTTTTTATTGATTCTGCATCTATCATATGGATGAGAAATTAATAATATTTTTAAATGTAATGGATGTATATATTTCTATAATCACATTAGAATCCTGTATTTGTTGACAATATGTATATGATTATTTAATTGAAAAGAGAGATTATTTTATATTTACAAACCCTAACAGATATAAAATTAATAGAAGAATCAAAGAAAAAAATCATAAATTTGCAAATTATGGCGAATAGCAATACTTATTTAATATTTATATAGATAAAGACATCACGAATTACTTTCATTTATATATCTTTGGATGAACTGATAATCTATTTCCATGATTTAAAGATACATAAACGCGACTATAGTAAGGAATTATTTATTTTGCATGAATAAATGAAAATCAAATAACATAATAAAGAAGTTACAAATGAAACTAGTCCACATATGTCCATTCTACACCCCAGCAATAGGTGGAGTAAAACAAGTAGTTGAAGAACTAGCTAAAAGACAAATAAAAGAAGGTCATGAAGTCCACGTTTATACCTCTGATTGGGATAAAGAGAAAAGGATTAAACTTAAGGAAGAAATTATTGATGGAGTTCATGTTCATCGTTGCAAACATATATTGAGAGTTGCTAATTTTGCAACAATCTGGCCTTCTATTTTCTTTAAACTATTAAAAAAAGATTTTGATATTATTCACAGCCATGTTTTTGGTCATGTCCATTTTGTTCTATCTGTATTCGCTTCAAAAATAAAGAAAACTCCTCACATTCATACAACTCATTGTCCTTGGACAGATGCTCATAGATCATTAGCTGGGAGAATTGGATTATTCATAAGTTATAATATATTTTCACGAATTGCATTTAAATTTACTGATAAAATAATAGCAATAACTCCATGGGAAATTGATTTTATTAAGAAATATGGTGGAAAAGAAAGTCAAATAGAAGTTATTCCAAATGGAATGTCTGAACACTTCTTTAATGTTATAAAAAATAACGATTTTAAAAATAATAATATGATTAAAGGAAAACTAGTTCTATTCTTTGGTAGGCTTAATGTTACGAAAGGTCCTGATAAATTTGTAGAGATTGCTCATTCTATTCTTAAAGAAAGAAGAGATGTTACTTTTGTAATTCGTGGCCCAGATGAAGGGATGAAATCCAAAGTTAAAGAATTGATTGGAAATGAAAAAAGAATTATACTTATGGAACCTACAAGAGATAGAAATGAAATAGCTAAAATGTATCAATCAGCAGATGTTTTTGTTCTTCCAAGTTTTAGAGAAGGGTTACCTCTAACGTTATTCGAAGCAATGGCTTCTGGTTGCCCTATTGTTGCAAGTCCTGTTAATGGGATTCCTTATGAAATGAAAGAACCAGAAAATGGATTTTTAGTAGAATATGGAAATAATGAGAAATTTGCTGAGAAAATTAATGAATTATTAGATGATTCTAAGTTCAGGAAGAAGATTAGTGAGAATAATATTAAAAAAGCTCAGAAGTATAAGTGGGATGTTATTTCTAAGAGAACTGAGAGGTTGTACTTAGATCAAATAAATATACGAATTAATCATTCAAAACCCTTTTAAATCTCCTCTTACTCAATTTTAGAATGAGAATAGGAAGACATTTCAAGTGGTCAATGGGGCATAGACTTATTCATCATAAAGGGGAGTGTAAGAATCTCCATGGCTATAATTATAAAGCGTACGTTGAGATTGAACTCCGATAAGAGAAAAACAGTTATGCAAAAAAAGTCATGATAGAAACACAAACAGAAAGTACAAATAAATTTAAGATTATTATATTAGAGAAATATCAATTTAATACACAATATTAACCTATAATGATAAGCATAATAATAACCTCATTTAAAGAAGCATCAACTATTGGAAAAGCTATTGAGTCTTTCCTTACTCAAAATTTGAGAAATTTTGAAATATTGGTAGTAGCTCCTGATAAAGAAACTCTAAAAATGGCATCTCATTACCCTGTAAGGCTAATTAAAGATCCAGGCAGGGGTAAACCAACGGCTTTAAATTTAGTTATAAATGAGTCTAAAGGAGATATCTTAATATTAACTGATGGAGATGTATTCTCCAGTAAGCATTCTGTTGATAGTCTAGTTTCTTATTTTGATGATGAAAGAGTTGGTGCCGTTTCTGGTAGACCTATCTCTATTAATAAAAGAGATTCTTTATTCGGTTTTTGGTCACATTTTTTAGTTGATGCTGCCCACAAAATGAGGTTAACACATAATAATACTTTTTGTAGTGGTTATTTATATGCAATTAGGAAAAAACTTTACAAAAATATTCCAGAAGATACTCTTTCAGATGACGCATTGATATCTTTATATATTTTAGAACAAGAATATAAAATCAAATATGAATCTAAGGCAGAAGTTTATGTAAAATTTCCTTCAAATTTAAAAGATTGGATAACTCAAAAAAGGAGGAGTGTGGGAGGATATGTTCAAATAAAAGAATGGACTGGTAAATCTTTGAGGAGTTTCAAACAAGAAAGCTTAGGTATTAGATTTTTAATAAATTATCCTAAAAACATAAAAGAGTTTTCTTATGTTTTACTTCTTGTTTTTGTTAGAATTTATCTCTGGATCATAATATATATTGATCAATCTATTAAAAAGAAGAGTTTTAAAGAAATATGGAAAAGAGTAGAAAGTACTAAATGAGTTATTATACTTATATTTTTCTTATCTTCATATTTGCATAATCATAGAATTATGAGTCAGACTCTTAACCTGTTTACTATCCATACCCCTTCTTAACCTCATCCAACCAAACTTCCTTCAACTTAACCTTGACCTCATTCATCAAGTCATTAACATCTCCATAATTCTCATATATCTTATTCCCTTTATCTCTATTATTTATCTCAACTTCTCCTAACTCTTCTATACACATCTCCTAACTCTTCTATATACTTCTCCTGCTCTTCTATTCTATTCTTATACACAATCTTAGGGAAAAATGTTTCATCTAAAATCTTGTTTATTGTTTTAATGATACAATTTACTATAAATCGTATGTCCAGATCTTTTTCATGAAATTTTCAAACCTCCCACGATCTAATTTCTTTGCCTTGTCAAGATATGTTTGGTAATTCTGATCTCCCATGAAATAAGCTAACTGTCCAGCAACCACTAAATTATCAAACCTTTCTTCCTTTTCTAAAGATTTCTTCAATAATTGCATTGCTTTTTGTTCATCTATGTTGAATAATCTTAATCCATCTAAATAATAAGCCTCCCAATGTTCTGGCCATTTATTTTTGATTTTCTCAATTAATTCAAGAGATTGTTTAGTTTTTCCAATTTGTCCTAAAGCACCTGCTTTAATAAGCATTGCATCCCTATTATCTGGAGCAATACTTAGAATTTTATCACATGTCTTGATTGCCTTTTTATCATTGCAACTTATATTTCTATGATATCTTGCTTCATCAATTAAGATAGAAATCTCGTGAGATGAATATTGATTATATAGATTATTCATTTTTTAAAATTTTTTTTTGTCTTTTTTAATATGATATGGATTATCTTGTATTATTTAAACATTAACCAAAATCTTATCATAATTCATTATCTTAACCTTTTTACTATCCTTATACCCTTTCTTAACCTCATCCAACCCAACTTCTTTCAACTTAGCTTTAACCTCATTCATCAAATCATTAACATCTCCATAATTCTCATATATCTTATTCCCTTTGTCTCTATTACTTATCTCAACTTCTCCTAACTCTTCTATATACTTCTCCTGCTCTTCTATCCTTTTATTTAGATGAGCAATCTTCTCTTCATACTTTGCTAATTTCTTACTATCTTTGAATAAACTTTTCTCTTCCACAAGAGCTTCTTCGTAACAAATACTAATAGATGAGCAAGATTTGCTCTCTTTATTTTTGAAAACTTCTAATTCTATTGGAGAAATAGTGTGTATTTGGAAATCTATTGTTTTTTTATTATTTATTTTATTTATATCGTCATTACTTTTGTTACTATTATTATTATTATTTATGTCATTATCATAATCATCATCTATATTATTTATCTCATTTTTATATACTATTTTAGGGAATAAATCTTGATTTAATATTTCATTGATTTTTTCTATAATTAAATTTGCTTCTTCTTCACTAACTCCTTCCGCATCTTTATCAATCTCCGATCTTAAACAAATCTCTTCTGCGTAAATTCCTCCCATACTAAACTTAGAAGCTAATGCTTTAACTAGACTTTTATTAGATTTAACTTCTTCAATTAAGATATTAGGATTGATTTCTCTATAGCTATTCTCACTTTTTGGAGGTTGATATATATTATTAACTTTCAGTTCCCTATCACTCCATCTTTGCACTTCTGCCAATCCAATAATTTTGTTATCTTTATCACATAATATTATATTACCTTTATTGAATAATTCTATGTATAAATAATATTCATTTATCTGATTATTCTCTTTCCCACTATCTTTGACTTCCTTCACTTCGATTGTTAACTTTATAATCCTCTCAATTCCAATTTGTTCAACATTCTTAATTATGCTATTCTTTAACTTCTTCCTTAGAAACATACAGAATCCTGAAGGTTCATTAGAAGATTTCTTATTATTTGAGAGATAGATATATTTGCAATCATCAATTATCAGATATATCTTCCCTTTTTCTCTCGCATAGATATCTATTGAGAATGTCTTTTTGTCTTGGGAATATATGTTATTAATCTTCCCATTCTCTAAAACTTTAAATTCTTTCACTAGGAAATGTAGATCTATGCTTGAAACTTGTTTCATAGTTTGCTTTAAGAAGACTTTGTATATAAAGATTGGTTTTCCAAGATACTTTCCATTTTCTTAGGGATAAAATTAATTCAAAACAGGGATAGACGTTTCTTTCTCTATCTGATTTAATTTTTCTAAAAGCAAATTGTCATATAATTCAATTAATTGGTTAGCTACAATATTTTTTATGTTGATTTTGTAAAGAGTAGCCCTCCCAATCTTTCTTGTTTTTATAATAATCCCCAATTCCAAAAGTTTAGGGACTAAAGTATTCAAAGTTCCCCAGCTTACACCTGCATTAAGTAAGTCAGTTAATGTATAGTCAAAATCACGACCTTCAATAAAATACTGTAATACTCGCATTCGTGGATTATCACCTACATAATCTAAAAAAATGGATTCTGTAATCATAATTGTATTAAAAACGAGACACTATTTAAATCTTTCGTTATTATACATTGATGTATAAAATATTGAAGAAACTTTTATTAATAAGTTACACACTAGATTGAATATGGTAGAGATAAATGTTTTGAAGAAATTGATTCTTCAGAAATTAATAAGGAGTAATGTTTGGGGTGGAAAACATACTCCTCTTGATTTTGTGATTAAGGGAGTTCCAGAACATTATCGAAATACACATCAGGGAAAGAAAACAGTTGAGAAAGCATTGAAAGAATTAACGAATGATGAATGGGTTGTTATTTTATCAAAGAAAACAGGAAGAGGGTCTGATAATCATGTCTCAGTGAACTACTCACGCCGTGAACGACGTGGCTTCTTGACTCATTGACGGAAGTTGCACTTTACAGTGTAGAGCTTCCATCTCCTCAAGCGTTGATTCGGGACGTCCCATCCCTATCTCTATGAGTGCTAATCTCTGGCACTGTCCTAATATAGAAACGTTAATAAATTAGTTCTACTTTACTTTAGTCACGAGGTGATTTTCATGGCTAGACCAAGAAGTAAAAATAAATCAGTATGTCAAAATGAAAAGTGTTCATATTAT
>Ga0210057_1000924_pt1 | contig 46726 bp, 38 predicted proteins | sample CryGeyCG2114_010_2_FD_183968 | JGI IMG/M metagenome (GOLD analysis project Ga0210057, IMG submission 183968) | Groundwater microbial communities from aquifer - Crystal Geyser CG10_big_fil_rev_8/21/14_0.10 (SPAdes) (version 2) | ecosystem: Environmental > Aquatic > Deep subsurface > Groundwater ...
TCGCCCCAATCCAAAAAACTTCGTTATTTTTTATTACCACATAACTGCCAGCCAAATTCACCCCTCGTGTTTTAAGCGATTTCACTTCCTGGCCAACCAAAGAAATCCCCGCCTCAAATTTTTCCAGAATCTCGTAGTTGTAGTAAGCTTTTTTATTATCAGCTAAAACCTTCATCTCTTTTATTTTAGCAAAAATTAAGATAAACTAAAAATAAGCAAGATGATAAGGAAAGAAATTGAAAATTTAATTGAAAATTCAATAAAAAATCTCCAAAAAGAGGAAATTTTCCCTAAATTTGAGATGCCGGAAATTTCAATTGAAAAACCGGAGAAGAAAACTCACGGTGATTATGCGACCAATGTAGCAATGGTAATTGCCAAGCAGGTTAAGAAAAATCCATTAGAAATCGCAGAAGATATAAAATCTAAAGTCTTAAATCTTAAATCTGGGCTTTTCGACAAAATCGAAGTTGCTAAGCCCGGTTTTATAAATTTTTTTATATCTAAAGAATATTTACAAAAACAGGTTGGAGAAATTTTAAGGCAGGGTGAGAAATTTGGACGATTGAATCTTGGCAAAAATAAAAAAACGAATGTTGAATTTATTTCGGCAAATCCCACTGGCCCGCTTCATATTGGCAATGGCCGGGGTGCTTTTTTTGGCGATACCTTGGCAAATATTTTAAAAAATGCCGGATATGAAGTAATTAAGGAATACTATATTAATGATACTCAAATTAGTAACCAAATTCAGGAATTAGGAAAAACGGCCTTAGAAAAAGGAGAAAGTTATTTAACTCCCTATTTAAAGCAATTAATTTTGAGATTAAAACCGAGCTTAAAAAAATTTAAATCAGAAACTGATGCCGGACATTTTTTAGCCAAAAATATTTTAGGCGATATCAGAAAATTCGTTAAAGAAAAATTAAAAATAAAATTTGATTTTTGGATTTCTGAACAAAATCTATACCGACAAGATAGAGTTAAAGAAATTTACGAGTTTTTGAAAGGTAAAAATTTAGTTTATGAGAAAGATGGCGCTTTCTGGCTAAATCTCTCAAAATTTAACCAAAAAGATGAAGTTCTAATTAGAGAAAACGGTCAACCAACATATTTTCTTGCCGACATTGCATATCATAAATATAAAATTGAGAGAACTTTCCAAAAAATAATTAATATTTGGGGAGCTGACCATCAGGGTCATGTACCAAGAATAAAGGCAGTAATGAAAATTTTGGGTTATAAAGGAGAGTTTGATGTTTCAATTACTCAAATAGTTAGATTGAAAAGACTACTACCCCCCCACCGCCCTCCCACCTTCGGTGGGCCCCTCGGGAAAATGTCAAAAAGAAAAGGAGAAATTGTTACCTTAGAATGGTTGATAGATGAAGTTGGCTTAGACGCTGCAAGATTCTTTTATTTAATGAAATCTTTAGACACTCAGATGGAATTTGATTTAGAGTTAGCCAAAGAGCAAAGCGAGAAAAACCCAGTTTTTTATATTCAATATGCCCATGCCCGAATTTGTAGCATTCTAAAGAGAATTAAAAATTTAGAATTTAGAATTAAGAATTTAGGATTACTAAATCATCCGAGCGAATTACAATTGATTAAACAGTTAATTAGATTTCCGGAAATTATTGAAGATACGGCTAAAGATTATCAGGTTCAGAGAATTCCACAATATGCAATTGATTTAGCCACAGTTTTCCACCAATTTTATCGAGACTGCCGGGTGATAAGCGAAACAGAAGGAGTAAATAAAAGCCGCTTAAATTTAATTTCGGCAACAAAAATTGTTTTAAAAAACAGCTTGTCTTTAATGGGCATTTCCGCGCCAGAAAAAATGTAGTTGACTTTTTATTAAAAGGGCAGTAACATTATAACAAAGGGAGGAATAACTCCTTTATTTTTGAACAAGGATAGAAAAGGAGGACAAAATGTCTTTAAAAGAAATGGTGAACCAATTTGTGGGGGATTTGGAGTCGGCTAAACCCGGAGGAACTGTTAAAATTCTCTCTGGAGAATGGGATTATAGGTTTTACAGCGACGCAGCTGTAATAATGGCAATCATTCGAGCAGCGGAAAGAGGAGTTAAGTTTAAGGTTTCAGTTGGTCCTGTAGTTCTAACTGAGGATAAAAAAACCTCTTTGGTAATTCAACCGCTTGGTAGTGCTGAAAAAATAGCTATCAACAACTGGCTAAAATCAATAAGCGACCTCGGAATGATTCAGATAAGCAGTAATGGAGATGGAATCAAAATAGACGGTTTTTATATAACCGTCACTTCAATAAAAAGAATGATAGAGGCGATAATAAGGTTGGTTGACAGAAGTATAGAGAAAGATACAAAAAAATAAGGGGTAGGTGCTTCGCACTCACCCCCTTTTTCTTTTGATAAAAATAGGATAAAATGATATTCTATTAAGTAGGTATGGAAATAAATTTCCCAAAGTTAGAAAAGAAAATATTAAGATATTGGAAGGAAAATAGGATTTTTGAAAAAAGTATCGAGCAACGAGCCAAGGCCCGAAATTTTGTTTTTTATGAGGGACCGCCGACGGCTAATGCCCAGCCTGGTATTCATCATGTTTTAGCCAGAATTTTCAAAGATATTATTTGCCGATATAAAACGATGCAAGGATTTAAGGTTTTGAGGAAAGCTGGTTGGGACGCTCATGGTTTGCCGGTGGAATTGGAAATTGAAAAAAAATTGGGATTGAAATCAAAAAAAGATATTGAAAGATATGGAATTGCTAAATTCAATCGGAAATGCAAGGAATCTGTTTGGCGATATAAAAAAGATTGGGAAAAATTAACAGAGAGAATCGGTTTCTGGCTTGATATGGAAAATCCTTATATTACTTATCAGCCAGATTACATTGAGACGGTTTGGTGGATTTTAAAAAGAATTTGGCAAAAAGGATTATTATATAAAGATTACAAAGTGGTCCCTTATTGTCCGAGATGTGGGACATCGCTTTCAAGTCACGAGGTGGCTTTGGGTTATGAGAAAATTAAAGAACCGGCAATATACATTAAATTCAAAATTCAAAAACCGAGCTTCCACAGGAAACGAGGGGGAAGAAGAGGACGAAGTCCTCTTCGCCCATCAAAATTTAAAAATTCCTATTTATTGGTTTGGACAACAACTCCTTGGACTTTGCCTGGAAATGTAGCTGTTGCAGTAAATCCAGAATTTACCTATGCCAAAGTAAAAGTTAACAATGAATCGGCGATGAGGACTTCATCCTCATCTTCACCTTCGTCCCCTCCTCTAGAGGAGGGGACTCGGTATTTAATTTTAGCTAAAGAAAGAATGGAGACTTGCGGAATTAAAGGAAAAATTACTCAAGAATTTAAAGGGAAAGATTTGATTGGTTTAGAATACGAACCCTTATTTGATTTTATAAAACCGGATAAAAAATCTTATTTTGTTATTGCTGGTGATTTTGTTTCAACAGAAGAGGGAACAGGATTAGTTCATATTGCTCCGGCTTTTGGTGAAGAGGATATGGCTACTGGAAAAGAAAACAATCTGCCAGTTTTATTAACTGTTGACGAAGAAGGGAAGTTTAAACCCGAAGTAAAAAATTGGGCAGGAATGTTTGTTAAAAATGCTGACCAATTAATTATTGAAGATTTAAGAAAAAGGAACCTCCTTTTTAAAGAAGAATTATATGAACACGACTATCCGTTTTGTTGGCGATGTGATTCGCCGCTTTTGTATTACGCCAAAGAAAGCTGGTTTATAAATATGCAGAAAGTCAAAAAAGATTTAATTAAAAATAATCAAAAAATCAACTGGATTCCAGCTCATTTAAAAGAAGGCAGATTTGGAGAATGGCTAAGAGAAATCAAAGATTGGGCATTAACCCGCGAAAGATATTGGGGAACGCCTTTGCCAATATGGCAATGCGAGAAATGTGGCTATCAAGAGGTTGTTGGTAGTAAAGAAGATTTAAGAAAACAAAAATTTAGTACAAATAAATATTTTATTTTTAGACATGGAGAGACAATCTATCAAACCGAGAAAAAAGGAGTCATATACAATTGGCCAGATGATCCGTCGGTAAAATTAACAGAAAATGGCGAAAGAGATATTAAAAACTTAACTAAAAAACTTAAAGATGAAAAAATAGATTTAATTTATTCTTCAGATATTTATCGAGCTTATCATACTGCTGAAATTATTGCTAAAGAATTAAATTTAAAAATAATTACCGATTGTCGACTTCGAGATATTAATTTAGGGATTTATCATGGAAAAACAAAAAAAGAATTCTACCGTGATTTCCCCGATATGATGAAAAGATTTTATGATGCTCCAAAAAAAGGAGAGAGTTGGTTAGATTGTAAAAAGAGAATAATTAAATTTATAAAAGATATTGAAAAAAAACATAAGAGAAAAAGAATCCTAATTGTCAGCCATGGCGATCCTTTATGGCTTTTAGAAGGAATAACAAATGGTTTTACAAATAAAGAACTTATCGATGAAATTTTAAAAGATAATTTTATCAAGACCGGCCAACTCAGGAAGATTGAATTTAGATTACATCCCTATAACAACAATGGCGAACTTGATTTTCACCGGCCTTTTATTGACGAAGTAGAATTTTTCTGTAAAAAGTGTGATTCGAAAATGAAGAGAGTTTCTGAGGTAATTGATTGTTGGTTTGATTCAGGCTCAATGCCCTTTGCTCAGGGCCACTGGCCATTCGCTTCCGCCTCCGCTAAAGCTTCGGCGGACAAGCAAAATCAAAAAATAGCACCACCAGAATTATTTCCGGCTGATTATATTTCTGAAGCTATTGATCAAACGAGGGGTTGGTTTTATACTTTATTGGCTATTTCTACCTTGCTTGGAAAGGGAACTTCTTACAAAAATGTTATTTCTTTGGGTCATGTTTTGGATAAAAAAGGAGAAAAAATGTCAAAGTCAAAAGGAAATGTGGTTGACCCTTGGTATATTGTTGAAAAATATGGAGCTGATGTTACCAGGTGGTATTTCTTTACTGTCAATCAACCAGGCGATTCAAAATTGTTCTCTGAAAAAGATGTCGCTGAAGCCTTGAGAAGATTCATTCTCACTTTCTGGAATTGTTTCGTTTTTTACAACACATACGCAAAGTCAAGAAAGTTTCAAAAGAAAAATCAGCTTAAATCAAGAACTTTATTAGATAAATGGATTATTTCAAAATTGAATAAATTGATTTTAAATATTACTGATTTATTGGATAAATACGACGTTACTTCTGCCGCCAGATTAATTGAGGATTTTATCGTTAATAATCTTTCTTTGTGGTACGTTAGAAGATCCCGAAGAAGATTTCAAAAACCAAAAAACAAAAAGGAGTTAAAGGAGGCTTCAGAGACTTTGAGTTTTGTTCTTTTAACTTTGACTAAACTAACTGCTCCATTTGTGCCATTTCTGAGCGATAACATCTATCAAAAAATTTGCAATTTACGATCTAAAATTTGCAATTTTTCAGTTCATTTAGAGGATTGGCCAAAGGTAAATAAAAAATTAATTGATAAAAAATTAGAGAAGAAAATGGAAAAAATTAGAGAAATTGTCGCTAAAGCTTTGGCTGAAAGGGTAAAAGCAAAAATAAAAATCCGGCAACCATTAAACGAATTAAGAACTACGAATTATGAATTACGAGGGGAAAAAGAATTATTGGAACTGATTGAAGAGGAAGTAAATGTCAAGAAAATTACTTTTGGGAAAACTTTTGAATTAGATACTAAAATTACTTTAGAACTTAAAGAAGAAGGAATAATCCGAGAGATAATTAGAAATATCCAAGAAATGAGAAAAAAGGCAGGTTTAAAGCCGAAAGACAAAATTGTGGTGAGTTATTTTGGTTCAGAGGAAATAAATAAGATCTTGAAAAAAAATAAAGAGTTTATTTTAAAAGAGGGAAACGTTAAAAAATTATTAATTAAAAAAGGAAAGGAAGTTTTTGTTGAAGAAAAAGAAATTTTGGTCGACCAGCAAAAGTTATTGTTAGGTATTAAAAAAAATTAAATTATGCCTCAACAATTACCTCAACAAGGGAAACCGGGGGGAATCCCGGCAAAACCAGCAACACCCTCTCCTCAACCACCAAAGCCAGCCGTTCCCCAATCAGCATTTGACAGAGCTAAAAGAGGATATATTACAAAAGGGGAATTTACTTCAGAAATTATGAAAACCCCTTCTGTTTATCCCGGCAGGACTTATTCAAAATCAGACAAAATGAAGATAGTCGAAGATTTGACAAAGAGATACCCTAATATAAAGAATATAAAGAAATCGGACATCCCATTTATTGAAAAGGAGTTGGAAAAAGGACTTTGGGTCCCAGACGCTAAGAAAAGGGAAGAAAATAGACGAGTTCTTGAAATGGTCAAAGAAATACTTAAAGGCAAATGAAATGTTCATCCATTACAGGTCTCAGGGTTTTATTTTGAAAAAAGAAAATCTAAGCGAAAGCGACCAGTTATTTACAATTTACACAGAGGATTTTGGTAAGTTAGAAATTTTAGGAAAAGCAATCAGAAAGATTAAATCAAAATTGAGAAGCGGGGCGGATATTTTTTATTTGTCAGATATTGAATTTATCCAAGGAAAAACCCACAAAACTTTAACCGATGCTATAGTTATTGAGAAATTTGAAAATCTAAGAAAACATTTGAAAAGATTGCAAATTGCTTACAAAATTGCCGAAGTTTTTGATGAATTGGTCAAAGGTCAAGAAAAAGACGAGAACCTCTGGAAATTAATTTTAGAAATCTTCAATGGATTAAATACCCGTTCGCTGTTAACTGTTCACTATTTATTGATATATTATTATTTCTTTTGGAATCTTATTTCTGTTCTCGGCTATCATCCTGAGTTATACAAATGCCCTTTTTGTCAAAAAAATTTAGTTAGCGAAAATCTCTACTTTAGCCAAAGGGAAGGAGGAGTTCTTTGCAATCAATGTTTCCAAAAACTTAAACACGGTAAAAAAATTGATCAAGAAACAATTAAAATAATTAGAATTTTACTTAAGCGAGACTGGCAAATTTCGAAAAGACTAAAAGTTACACCAGACAACCTAAAATCATTAAAAACAATTTCTGATTATTTTCTTTTATTTTTGCGAAAATCAATAGTTAGCAGTTTTTAGTTAAATTATGTTAAAATAATTTAGTATGCCCAGCGCCATAACTTAGATGGTTCTGGGCAAAAATAAAAAAAGCTACAACTAACCAATAAAGGAATTGTGGCACTTGGTATGCGTAAAAAATTTATCATTTTTTTAATAATTTCTGCAGTAATTTTGGGATTTTTAGGTTTTTGGTACTATCAGAGAAATATTTATTCAAAAGAGGTTTTAAAATTGGAAATTTTAGGCCCGAACGAAGCCGAATTAGGGGAAGAAGTTAAATATGTTGTTAAATATAAAAATAATGGCAACTTTAAGTTGGAGGAACCAAAGCTTATTTTTGAATATCCACAATATTCTGTTGTCGAGGGAGAAAGCTATTTAAGAAAAGAAATAGTGCTTGAAGATATCTATCCCGGTCAAGAAAAAACTTATCAATTTAAAGCAAGGCTTTTTGGAAAAGAAAACGAAACCAAAGAAGCTAAAGCGTGGTTGAATTTTAAACCAAAAAACTTAAGCGCCCGCTATGAAGTAACCACTACCTTTACTACAGTTATCAGCAAAGTTCCTTTGACTTTTGAATTTGATCTTCCTACAAAAACAGAGTCGGGTAAAACGATTAAACTTAAATTAAACTATTTCTCCAACGCAAATTACCCCCTTTCTAATTTAAGAGTAAAAGTTGAATATCCAAGCGGTTTTGAATTCATTGAATCTAAACCAAGGGCTTTAGAAAAAACTGAATGGGAAATTCCGCTTTTAAACAAGGCTGAGGGAGGGAGAATTGAAATTTCCGGTCTCCTCAGAGGAGAAATAGGGGAGAGAAAAATTTTTCAAGCAACTTTGGGTATTTGGCAAGAAGGAGAATTTATTTTACTAAAAGAAACATTAAAGGGAGTAGAAATTTCCCAACCTGCTATATTTATTTCACAAATGATTAATGGAAACCCTCAATATGTGGCCAGTTTAGGAGATAATCTCCATTATGAAATTTTCTTTAAAAATCTTAGTCAAGATGCGATGAGTAATTTATTTTTAGTGGCGACTTTAGATGGAAAAGCTTTTGATTTGGGAAGTGTAAGATCTGATTTAGGAGACTTTAAATCAGGTGATAATTCAATTGTCTTTGATTGGAAAAGAGTTTCAGAGCTTCAATTTTTACTTCCTCAAGAGGAGGGTAGGGTTGAATTTTGGGTAAAATTAAAGAACGATCTGCCATTTTCTAATTCGCAAGACAAAAACCCCGCCATTAAAAATAGCGTTTATATTTCTCAAGTTCGAGAAGAATTCCAAACTAAAATAAATTCAGAATTGAAAATTTCTCAAAGAGGATATTCTCAGTTAGAAGGTTTTACAAATTTGGGGCCAATTCCTCCTCAGCCTAGCCAAACCACTACCTATACAATAGTTTGGGAAGTTAAAAATTATTATAACGATGTAAGAAATGTAAAAGTGAAAGCTGTTTTGCCGTCTCAAGTCAAATTAACGGGCAAAATCATTCCAGAGAATTCAAGATTAACTTTTGATTCTCAATCAGGAGAAATTGTTTGGGAGATAGGGGATTTAGGGGTTGGTGCGGGGATTTTAACTTCGGCACCAAAAGTTGCTTTTCAGATTGCTTTTACCCCAGATTTTTTTCAAGCGAATCAGGTTTCTCAACTTATAAGTCAAGCCAGGATAACGGCTGAAGATATTTGGACTTTAACGTTAATAGAAAATACAGCCCCAGCAATTGATACTACTTTACAATTTATCCCAACGGGTGAGGAATAATGAAGAATTACTAATAAATTTATGCAGGATTTAATGCCAAAAATTATCTCTCTTTGTAAAAGACGAGGATTTATTTTTCAATCTTCGGAGATTTATGGTGGGGTAGAAGGACTTTGGGATTTGGGACCTTTGGGAGCTTTAATGAAAAATAATTTAAGAGAATTTTGGATAAAAAGATTTATTTTGGAAGAAGAAAATGTTGTTTTAATTGATGGAACAGTTTTGATGCACCCTAAAACTTGGGAAGCTTCCGGTCATTTGGAACATTTCACCGACCCCTTGGTTGAATGTAAAAATTGTCATCAACGTTTCCGAGCTAACCACATGGCTTCGGGTAGATTTATTGGTCAAGGGAAAGCAGAAGAAAAAAATCAATGCCCCAATTGCGGCAAGAAAGAATTTACAGATCCTAAGATGTTCAATCTAATGTTTAAAACTTTTTTAGGTCCGATCGAAGATGAAGCTCATCAATCTTATTTGCGGCCGGAGACTGCTCAATCAATGTTTGCCAATTTTCAAAATGTTTTAAATTCTTCGCGATTGAAAATTCCTTTTGGTATTGCCCAAATTGGCAGGTCTTTTAGAAATGAAATCACCTTGGGTGATTTCATCTTTCGTTCTCGGGAATTTGACCTTGCTGAAATTGAATACTTTGTTGAGCCAGGAGAAGATGAAAAATATTTCGAGATTTGGCTAAAAAAATGGGAAAAATTCTTTTTGGATTTGGGAATAAAAAAGGAAAACTTGAGGAAATTTGAGCATCCTAAAGAAAGCTTGGCTCACTATTCAAAAAGGACAGTTGATATTGAATACAAATTTCCCTTTGGCTGGGCAGAGTTGGCTGGGGTAGCCAATAGAACTGATTATGATTTAAAAAGACATTCTCAATTCTCTGGTCAAGATTTAAGTTACTATGATGAAGATTCAAAAAAAAGACATTTTCCTTATGTCATTGAACCAACAATGGGCCTCGAAAGAGCAATTTTAGCCATTTTATGCGATGCCCATCACGAGGTAAAGGGTGGTCGAACAAAAACAACGGAATCAACTAAAGAAATTGAAATAGTTTTAAAATTAGACAAAAAAATTGCCCCAATAAAAGTTGCTGTTTTACCTTTGGTCAGAAATAAACCAGAATTAGTCAAAAAAGCTAAAGAAGTTTATCAATTACTAAAACTTCATTTTATGTGCCAGTACGACGAACTGGGTTCAATCGGTCGCAGATATCGAAGACAAGATGAAATTGGCACTGTTTTCTGTCTGGCAGTAGATTTTGAAAGCTTAAAACAAGATGACTTAACTGTCCGTGATCGCGACACGATGAAGCAAGAGAGAGTAAAAATTGAAGATTTGGTTAAAGTTCTAAAAGAAAAATTAGAAAATTAAATTTCAAAATTCCTACGGGCATGGATTTTTTTGCGCCGCCTTTCAGGCGGCGCATTTTGTATTATTTAAAAATTTAAAGTATAATTAAAAAAGTATGTTTCGCAAAACTACTCTTAAAAATGATTTAAGGATTGTTACTTATCCAATGGATGACACAAAAGCCATAACGCTTTTAGTATTGGTCGGCGCTGGTTCAAGATATGAAAAAAAAGAGATTAACGGAATTTCCCATTTATTGGAACATATGGCTTTTCGGGGAACGAAAAGCAGGCCGAGAACTTTAGATATCGCCAAAGAATTAGACGGAGTCGGTGGCATTTACAATGCTTTTACCGGTAAAGAACTAATGGGATTTTGGGTGAAAGTTGATTCAAAGCACTTTGATTTATCTTGCGATGTTTTATCTGATATGATTTTTAACTCTTTATTCAGAGAAAAAGATATTAAGCAGGAGAAAAAAGCAATTATTGAAGAAATTAATATGTATTTGGATACTCCTCAAACTTATGTCTTAGAACTCTGGGAGAAACTTTTATATGGCGATCAGCCGGCTGGCTGGACGACTGCTGGAGAAAAAGAGACAGTTAAAAAAATCTCCCGTCGGGAAATTATTGATTATTTTCAAAATCAATTTGGAGCAAAAAATGTTGTTATTTCTTTAGCTGGAAATTTTAAGGAAAGAGAAGCTATCCAGAAAATAAAGAAGTTTTTTGGAAAATTCAAAAAAATTAAAACTTTACCTAAAAAACCTGTAATTGAAAAACAAAGTTCTCCTCAGGCTTTAATTCAAACAAAAGAGACGGATCAAACCCATTTAACTTTAGGAATTCGGGCTTACAATCTTTTTTCACCAAAAAGATATCCTTTGGCAGTTTTAGCCAATCTCTTGGGAGGTATTATGAGTTCTCGGCTTTTTTTAGAAATCAGAGAAAAAAGAGGAATGGCTTATTATGTGAGAACTATAGCCGAAGATTATACCGACACGGGATATTTAGTTACTCGTGCTGGAATTGATAATAAAAGAGTTGAGGAGGCAATAAAGATTATTCTAAAAGAATACAGAAAACTAAAAGAAAAAAGAGTTCCTGGAAACGAACTTCAGAAATCAAAAGATAACATCAAGGGACACATTTTATTAGAATTGGAGACTTCCGATGCCTGGGCAGCTTATTTTGGCAGTCAAGAAATATTGAGAAGAAAAATCTTTACTCCTGAAGAGGAGTGTCAAATGATTGATAAAGTAAGCCAAGACGATATTTTAGAAGTGGCCAGAGAAATCTTTAGACCTGAAAAACTGAATCTTGCTCTAATCGGACCTTTTATAGATAAAACAAAATTTCAAAGATTGTTAAAATTATGAGTAATGAAAAATTGTTAGATATTTCTTGGGAAACAATTTTTAAAATTGTTATTGCCACCCTTTGTCTTTATATTATTTATTTAATAAAGGATATTTTAGTCTGGATTATTTTCGCTTTAATTATCTCTATTTTATTCAATCCAGCCATTGATTTTTTACAGAGAAAACGAATCCCAAGGATAATGTCAACAATTTTAGTCTATGTAGCAATTTTTGGAATTCTTGGATTTTTAATTTACTTAACTTCTTCAGCATTTATTACCGAATTTCATCAATTTGTTCAAGTTTTACCTCAATATTTCGAAAAAATTTCACCTTTATTAAAAGATATAGGAATTGAAACCTTTGAAACTTTTGATGATTTTCTTCAAGCTTTCCAGGGGTGGTTAGTCGGGGCGGCAGCTGGCATTTTTGGAGCTTTAGCTACTATTTTTGGAGGAATTACAGCAACCATTACTATTTTTACTCTGGCTATTTTTCTTTCTTTGGAAGAAAAAGGGGTAAGTCGAATGGTCAGCCTTTTTTCTCCTAAAAAATATGAAGCCTTAGTATTGTCTCTCTGGGAAATGAGCCAAAAGAAGGTTGCCGGCTGGTTCGGGACAAGAATTTTATGTTGTCTTTTTGTCGGCCTAATGACTTTCGTTGCTTGTTATCTTTTCCAGAGCAAATATGCAGTTTCACTTGGATTACTATCTGGTGTTTTGAATATTGTTCCAATCGTCGGTCCTATCTTAGCAGGATTTATCATTGCTGTTTTTGTGTTTTTAGATTCCTGGTTAAAAGCCCTGTTTATCTTGATTATCTTTATTATTATTCAACAAATCGAAAACAATATTTTGTCTCCGGTTTTAACTAAAAAATTTATTGGTTTACCTCCAGCTTTAGTATTGATTTCTCTGTTAATCGGAGGAAAATTGTGGGGAATTTTGGGGGCAATTTTAGCCATACCATTAGCTGGAATTCTATTTGAGTTTTTAAGAGATTTTTTGAAGAAAAGAAAAGAAGAAAAAACTATTGTATTGTAGATTGTAAATTGCAAATTTGAAATTTAATGAGTGTTTTATATATTGTCAGCACCCCTATTGGAAATTTAAAGGATATTACCTTGAGAGCAATTGACGTTTTAAAGAACGTTAATTTAATTTTATGCGAAGATACAAGGGTGACTAAAAAATTATTAGAGCATTATCAAATAAAAACACTGCTTTTAAGCTATCATCAATATAGCAAATTAAAGAAAGTAGAATACATTTTAAACCTTCTAAAAGAAGGAAAAAACTTAGCCTTAGTTTCCGATGCTGGCACTCCAGGAATTTCTGATCCCGGTAACAGGCTAATTGCTAAAATAATGGAAGTCGGACTTCCATCGGTAATGATTGTGCCTATTCCAGGGCCAAGCGCAGTGACTACAGCAGCCAGTATTTCTGGTTTTCCGATGGATAAATTTATTTTCCTAGGATTTCCGCCAACCAAAAGAAAAAGAAAAAAATTTTTCGAAGAAGTAGTAAACTCAAAATACCCCACAATCTTTTACGAATCACCTTATCGAATTCTTAAAACCCTAAAGGAGCTTAGCTCCTTTACTGGTAATCGGGAAATTGTGGTTTGCCGAGAGTTAACCAAAAAATTCGAAACAATCTATCGAGGAAAAATTGATAAGGTAATTAAAGAAATAGAAAGAGACAAGATAAAAGGAGAGTTTGTAGTAGTAGTTGAGGGAAAGTAAAATTTTTCCCAAGACCAAAATTGTGATAAAATTAAAAGGAGGTTAAGCCTCCTTTTAAAATTATGTCTTGTATTCCAGTTTCCATTTCAAAAAATGAATTAAAGGATTTATATGAAAAGAAAAAATTAACTACATATGAGATAGCTGATATTTATTATTGCTACCAGGGAACTATCTGGAAAAGACTAGAAGAATATGGAATTAAACGTCTTCCTAACGGCAGGAGGTCCTTTGTAATTTCTAAATCTAAACTGAAAGACCTCTACATCAAACAGCGACTTTCTAGCAGGAGGATAGCAAAAATATATGGATGCGCTTATTCGACGATAGATTACAAAATAAGAGAGTATGGATTCCCAGTAAAAACTCTTGCAGCAGCACATATTACTACACTGCGCAAAAATTTCGATGGGAATAAAACAAATAAAGCCTATCTGATTGGTTTCGCAATGGGGGATCTGAGGGTAAGGAAAGTTTGGCCAAACAGTGAGACTATTCTCATTGATTGTAGTTCAAGCAAAATAGAACAGATTGACCTCATTTCTAAATTATTCAAACCTTATGGGAAAGTGTGGATTAAGAAACAGCCAAATCGAACGGGTTATGTTCAAATTGAATGTGCTGTAAATTTTTCATTTGAGTTTTTATTAAAGAAAAGAGTTTTAGCTGATAGATGGATTTTGGAGAATAAAAAATATTTTACTGCTTTTCTGGCTGGATTTACAGATGCCGAAGGCTGTATATCAATTAATAAGTTGGGACAAGCATTTTATAGTCTCGGAAATTATAATTTTAGACTTTTACGTCAAATTCACAATAAACTGATAAAACTCGGTATTCATTGTACTAAACTTATAGAGGCCAAGACTAAAGGGCGAAGGTTTGGTAAAGAGAGCCACATTCATAATCAAAATTATTGGCATTTTTCTATTCATCGCAAGCTTTCTTTATTAAAGTTTTTTGATTTGGTCGGTTCTTATTTGAGACACGTTGCGAAAATTAAAGCCGTAGAGCGAGCGGAACAAAATATAGAAATGCGCAATAAGAAATTTGGAAACATAAATATGAATCTATGAAAAATAGTATGAATAAGAAAACCTTTTTTATTTCTACTGCTATTGATTATCCGTCGGAACGCGGACATCTGGGTCATGCCCTGGAGAAAGTTCAGGCCGATGTGATGGCGCGTTATAAAAGACTTCAAGGTTTTGATGTCCATTTCAGCACGGGTCTAGATGAGCATGGCCTGAAAATTCAAAGGTATGCTCAAAAAGCAAACAAAAAACCACAAGAATTTGTAAATGAAATGAGTGGCTACTTTAAAGATTTATGGAAATTACTCAATATTTCAAATGATGATTTTATTAGAACTACTGAAAAACGGCATCTAAAAGTCGTCCAGGAGGTCCTTAAAAAAATATATAAAAAAGGCGATATCTATAAAGGAAAATATAAAGGATTATATTGCGTAGATTGTGAGAGTTTTTATTTACCAAAAGACTTAGATGGAAATCTTTGCCCTGTGCATCATAAACCAATAGAAATAATAGAGGAAGAGACATACTTTTTTAGAATGAGCAAATATCAAAAACAGATTTCGAAGCATATCCAAGAAAATAAAGATTTTATTATTCCGGAAAGCAAAAGAAATGAGATTTTAAATAGATTAAAAATACCCCTACAGGATTTAAGCATTTCAAGAGCGACAGTCGAATGGGGAATCCCATTTCCTATGAATAAAAAATTCACTATTGCAGTGTGGCCCGAGGCTTTGATGAATTATCTGACTACTATTGATTATCCCAGTAAGAAATTTAAAAAATTTTGGCCTGGGGAAATTCATATAGGAAAAGATATAATTTGGCACCATAGTGTAATTTTCCCTTGTTTACTTTTTTCAGCTGGACTCGAATTGCCAAAAACCATCTTAGTTCATGGATTTATCACTGTTGCTGGCCAGAAGATGTCAAAGAGTTTAGGGAACATTATTGACCCTTTTGAGTTGGTGAAAAAATACGGCACTGATGCGGTAAGATATTTTCTTTTGAGGGAAATTCCGCCGACTGAAGATGGCGATTTTACTTACGAAAAATTTAAGCAGCGCTATAACGCTGATTTAGCTAATGGGATAGGAAATACAATAAGCAGAGTTTTAACGATGGTTGAAGAAAAATTCAACGGAATCATTCCAGAATACAAACCTATACAAGAGATACGAGAGCTAAAAATAGAAGATGATAGCATTATTAGAACAGAATCTGTAGATTTTAATCCAATAAGAGATTTCCTTTTGAAAGAAGAAACTATTCCGGCTTGGAAGCCCAGTATTGAAGAATTTCATTTTAACATTTGTCTTGCAGTAATAATAAATGGTTTTAAAGAAATAGATAAAGATATAAATGAGAAAAAACCATGGGAGCTTCCTCGAAATAATGATATAACAAATCATATTTTTTACTCTTATTTAGAAAATCTTAGAATACTCGCCTTTTTACTTTTTCCTTTTCTGCCCGAGACGGCAGATAAAATTTTTGAGCAATTAGGATTAAATCCAAAAGAAGAAAAGGAAAAAGATTTCAACGAAACGATAAAGTGGGGAGGATTACAGTCGGGAACTAAAATTAAAAAAGGAAAACCTTTATTTCCGCGAATTTAAATTATGCTTATTGACACTCATGCTCACCTTAATTTTAACGCCTACAAAGATGATGTTGACGAGGTTATTAAACGCTCTTTAGAAAAAAACATCTGGATGATTAATGTCGGTTCGCAATATGAAACAAGTAAAAGGGCAGTTGAAATCGCTGAGAAATATGAAAAGGGAGTATATGCGGCCATTGGTCTTCATCCAATTCATTTATCAAGCGGAATTTTTAAAACAAAAATTGACAGGGAAGAGATAGAATTTGAAACAAAAGAAGAAGAATTTGATTATGAGAGATATAAAGAACTTGCCAAATCATCAAAAGTGGTGGCGATTGGTGAAATTGGTTTAGATTATTACTATCGTCCCAAAACCAAAATTAAATTAGAACAATTTAAAAACAAACAAAAAGAAGTTTTTTTAAAACAATTAGATTTAGCTAAAGAATTAAATTTACCGGTAATTTTCCATTGCCGCGTCGCTCACGATGATTTAATAGATATACTAACTACTAAATATAAAACACTAGATACTAAATTAAGGGGAGTGATTCATTGTTTTACCGGTACGCAAGAGCAGGCGGAGAAATATTTAGAAATGGGATTTTATTTAGGATTTAATGGTTTGATTTTTAAGATGGATTGGTGGGACGAAATAATTAAAAAAATTCCCCTCGATAAAATTCTAATTGAGACCGATTGCCCTTATTTACCCCCACCACCTAATATTATTAGGTGTGGGGGTTTAACTCCGCCCCAAGTTGAGGGTAGAAATGAACCTTTATATGTAAAATATGTAGCCGAAAGGATTGCCAAGATTAAAAATTTAAGTGTTGAAGATATAGCTAAAATTACTACTGAAAATGCCAAAAAACTCTTCCGACTTCAATAATACCCCTAATTGGTATGTGATTACTGGTGGACCTTCTTCTGGGAAAACAACTGTCTTAAAGGAGTTAGCAAAAATGGGTTATGTTATCTATCCTGAAGCAGCCAGGGTTTTTATTGATAAAGAAATGGCAAAAGTAAAAACACTGCCAGAAATTCGGGGCAACGAGGCAAAATTTCAAAGAAAAGTTCTAAAAATCAAAATCGATGTAGAAAAATCAGCTCCAATGGATAAAATCGTATTTTTTGATAGAGCTATTCCTGACAGCATTGCCTATTATCAAATCTGTGGGATTTCGCCAAAAGAAGTATTAAAGGTTTGTAAAAAGAATCAATACAAGAAAATCTTTCTCTTTGACCAACTTCCTTTTGACCAAGATTATGCCAGAATTGAAGACAATAAAACCATTAAAAAATTAAACAAACTTTTAAAAGAAAGTTACGAAAATTTAGGATACGAGGTAATCAATATTCCAGCCATGCCAGTTAAAGAAAGGGTTAAAATAATTTTAAGTGAGATAAATAAAGATTAATTCATAAATTATGGAAAATTCATATGAAAAAAGAAGACCTAGGTCTGATTTCGATATTCATAAGACCGGGACAAAGGTTTTTAAAATAGAAAATCTCTTTCCTTATTCTTTCGCCCCTGTTCAAAAAGATCCCTCATCAGAAGAATGGGGTAGAATAATGCACTCAGATGGTGCCGGCAGTAAACCAATCCAAAATTATCTCCATTGGAAAGAAACCAACAGTATTAATGTCTTTGAATGGATAGCCGATGATGTGGTGGCGATGAATTTAGATGATATATTTTGCGTTACTGCTGATCCGGCCGTGGAATTTGTAGATTATGTAGCAATAAATAAATTTAAGCTTCCTAAAGAGGAATTTTTAGAAGTTTTGAATAATGGATTTAAAAGAGTTTTCGAAACCTTAAAAAAATACGGGATTGATATTAGTTGGCTTGGTGGTGAAACGGCTGAAGTTTCTGACCAACTAAGAACAGTTGACGTTGCGGGAACAGTCCGAGCTAAGGTAAAGATAAAAAATGCGATAACGGGTGAAAAAATCATGCCGGGCGATGCGATAATTGGTTTAGGAAGTTATGGTAAGGCAATTTGGGAAGAAAAGGAAAATAGCGGAATTATGTCAAATGGGATAACGGTAGCCAGACATTGCTTAATGACTCCGGAGTATGTAGTAAAATATCCCGAAATTGCCGACCCCGAAGTTATGGAATATAAAGGAAAATTTAAAACAGGCCAATATCTGGAGGAACTTAAAATGACAATTGGCGAAGCTCTGATTTCGCCGACAAGAATATTTACTCCAGTCTTAAAATTCATTATTGAAAAATACGGTAGTAAAGATATTCATGGTCTAGTTCATAATACTGGAGGCGGCCTGACTAAAATTCTCAGAATAGGAAGAGAAGTGCACTATGTAAAAAATAATCTTTTACCAATTCCTTCAATTTTCTCTCTTATCCAAAAAGAATCAGGCAGATCTTGGCAATCTATATTTGAAGGTTTGAATAACGGCATTGGAATAGAAATTGTAGCGCCAGAAAATCTCGCAACACAAATTATAGAAGATGTAAGACAATTTAATGTTCCCGTAGGAATCATCGGATACTGTGAGGTAAATCAAGAAAAAGAGAAACTTTCCACCCCTCATGGAAATAGAATGACAATTATTTCTAAATACGGCACTTTTGATTATCCCTACGAAGAAATTGATTAACTAAAAATTTTTATATTATGAAAATCCATCGAATTGAAGTCGGTTTTAAAAATGGAATCAGGGACGCCGCCGGTGAAAAAATAAAAAAGCGAATAATTGAGGATTTAAAAATTGAGGTAGAAAAGGTAAATACAGTCGATGTTTATACAATCGATGCTGACTTATCTGAAAGTCAGCTCAATTTTTTGGGAGAAAATTTATTTACCGACCCAGTAATCCAGGAATTTAGTATTGATAAACCTTTAGTAAAAGATTTCGATTGGTTAATCGAAGTTGGTTTTAAACCCGGGGTAACTGATAATGTTGGCAAAACCTCTAAGGGAGCAATAGAGGATATTTTAAAAGAGAAATTGAATGGGGAGGTTTATACTTCAAAACAATATCTCGTCTTAGGAAAAGGATTAACCAGAGAAAATCTTGAGAAAATTGCTAAAGATCTTTTAGCCAACGAATTAATTCAGCGTTGGTTTTTTGTCGATTACAAGTCATTTATCGAAAAAGGTTTGGAGGGACCCGTGCCCAAAGTAGACATTCCCCATCAGCCTACCATTGTTTCTATTGACTTAAATGTTTCTAATGAAGAATTGATGAAAATTAGCAAAGAAAGAAAATTGGCTTTGAATCTGGAGGAAATGAGAACAATAAAAAATTATTTAACTAAGGTCGAAGTCATAGCTGAGCGTCAAAAAGTTGGTTTAAGTCAGAAAGCAACCGATGCTGAGTTAGAAGCTCTTGCTCAAACTTGGTCAGAACATTGTAAGCACAAAATCTTTAATGCCAAAATAAACTACAAAAACAGGACTGACGAAAGAGAAATAGATAGTTTATTTAATACTTACATTAAAAGCTCAACTAAAAAATTAGAAAAAGAGTTAGATTGGGTTGTCTCAACCCTTTGGGATAATTCCGGAGTAATTAAATTTGATGATGATTGGTTCCTATCAGTAAAATGTGAAACTCATAATAGTCCTTCAAATGAGGAACCCTATGGTGGCGCAATCACGGGAATTGTCGGGGTTTACAGAGATCCAATGGGAACTGGCAAAGGATGTAAGTTAATTTATGGTACCTATGGTTTTTGTACTGGCAACCCTTTCTATAGTGGCAATTTGAAACCAAAATTACATCCCAGGCGTTTACTGGAAGGAGTGCGAAAGGGAGTGGAAGATGGTGGAAATAAACACGGGGTCCCAACAGTTTATGGAATCACTTTTTTTGATGATGGCTATATGGCAAAACCAGCGATTTATGTCCTGGCGGCAGGTTTAATTCCAGCTGAGATAAAAGGTGAGCCAGGCTTTCAAAAGAAGGCCGATCCCGGAGACAAAATTATAATGGCCGGTGGAAGAGTAGGAATAGATGGCATTCACGGAGCAACCGAATCCTCAATGGAAGCTGGCGAGTGGATTTCATCTATCCATGTCCAGATAGGCGACCCATTTACTCAAAAAAAGATGCATGATTTTTTAATTGAGGCCAGAGATTTAGGACTCTTTAAAGCAATTACTGATAATGGAGCTGGTGGTCTTTCATCGTCGGTTGGAGAAATGTCCCAATTTTCAAATGGCTTTGAGTTGTGGCTAGATAGAGTGCCTTTAAAATATTCAGGGCTTGACCCTTGGCAGATTCTCCTTTCTGAATCTCAGGAAAGAATGACTCTGGCCGTTTCTCCTCAAAAAATAGATAGATTTTTAGAATTGGCCAAAAAACACGATGTTGAGGCAACAGTTATTGGCAAATTTACTGATTCTGGGAAATTTTATTCTACTTATCAAGGGAAAACAACCGCTTTTTTAGATATGAATTTTGTCCACGAGGGAGTTCCCCAAATGAAACTGGAAGCTGAGTGGCTGAGTTCTGAAGAACGTGGACTTTTTGAACCAGAACTTGAAGAAACAATTGACCAAGTTTCATTTTTGAAGGAAATGTTAGCTAGATTAAATATCTGTAGTAAAGAATATATCGTCAGGCAATTTGACCACGAAGTTCAAGGAACCAATGTGATAAAACATTTAGTCGGTAAAGATAGCGATGTTTATAGTGATGCCGTCGTAATTAAACCTCTTTACGATTCAAATGAAGGTTTGGCCATAACTGCTGGAATTAATCCGAAATATAGCCAGATTGATACCTATTGGATGACAGCTTTGGCTATTGATGAGGCAATCAGAAGAATTATTGCTGTTGGCGGGAGTCTAAAACAGATAGCCCTTAATGATAATTTCTGTTGGCCCAGCCCTCTGCCTTCAGAAAATAATCCCGATGCTAAATACAAACTCGCTCAATTAATAAGAGCAAACCAAGCCCTTTATGATTTTACTTTGGTTTTTAAAACACCTTGTATTTCTGGTAAAGATTCCATGTCAATGGATGGAACAATTAAAAAATTGGATGGAAGCGAAGTCAGAATTTCAGCTCTACCTACTATTCAATTTTCTGCTGCTGGAAAAATAGATGATGTCAGAAAGTGTATAACAATGGATGTTAAGAAACCTGGTGATTTAGTTTACATTTTAGGGATGACAAAAGATGAATTAGGTGGCTCAGAATATTATGAAGCCAGAGGTGAAATCGGATTAAATGTTCCCAAAGTTGATGCTAAAGCAGCAACAAAATTCTACAGCGCTTTAACTCAGGCGATTGAGAAAGATTTGGTTAATTCTTGCCACGGAATTTACAAAGGTGGATTGGTAGTCGCTTTGGCTCAAATTTCTTTTGCTGGCGGTTTTGGTTTAGAAATTAATTTAGATAAAGTGCCAAGTGAAAATTTAAAAGAAATTGATAAAATTTTGTATTCAGAATCAGCCAGTAGATTTTTAGTGACAATTTCTCCCGAAAATAAAGAAAGTTTCGAGGGAATTCTGAAAGACAATTGCTTTAAAGAAATTGGAAAGGTTAGAGATGACGAAGAATTTAGAATCATCGTTAATGGAAAACCAATAATTCAAGAAAACCTCTCTAAATTAAAAGAATCTTGGCAAAAAACCTTTAAGAATTTTTAAAATGAAAGTTAAAGTTTTAATTTTATATGGATATGGAATAAATTGTGATAATGAGACCCAGTTTGGGTTTGGATTAGCTGGAGCGGAAGCAGAAAAAGTTCATATAAATCAGTTAATCAGCGGTGAAAAGGGATTGAGAGATTATCAAATTTTAGCTATTCCCGGCGGTTTTTCCTTTGGCGATGATATTGGAGCTGGAAAAGTTTTGGCAACCAAAATTAAATACAATTTGGCAGAAGAATTTCAAGAATTCATTAATGAAGAGAAATTAATCATCGGAATTTGTAATGGTTTTCAGGTATTGGTAAAATTAGGTATTTTACCAGGATTTGATAAAAATTATACAAACCAAGATGTAACCCTAACTTTTAATAATTCTGGAAGATTTGAAGATAGATGGGTTTGGCTAAAAATAAATCAAAAATCTCCCTGTATTTTTACTAAAGGAATTGAAAAGCTTTATTTACCAGTTAGACATGGTGAAGGAAAGTTTGTTTCAAAAAATGAGATAATTAGAGAAAGGCTGATTGCACAAAATCAAATTGTTGTTCACTATGCGGATGATAGGGGGAATTTATCTGACTATCCCTGGAATCCTAATGGCTCCGAATTAAATATTGCTGGAATTTGTGATGAAACTGGAAGAATATTTGGTTTGATGCCACATCCTGAATCCTTTTTATTTCCTCAAAATCATCCGAGGTGGACAAGGATGAAAATTAAAGAAGGCGAAGGATTAAAGATTTTTAAGAATGCGGTTAGTTTTGTAAAACATAATTAAACCAAAAAATGAATTATAGAAAATTTATTGCTGAAAAAATTAAAGAAATTAGAAAAACCGTTGGTCAGGAAAAGGCAATTAGCGTTCTTTCGGGTGGGGTTGATAGCTCAACAGTAACTATCTTAGGATACAAAGCCTTGGGACAAAAACTTAGGGTTGTTTTTATCAATAGTGGCTTAATGAGGGAAAATGAGCCAGAAAATGTTATTAAAACTTTTAAAAAACTTGGAATAAAAGTTGAAGTGGTAGATGCCCAAAATAAATTTTTTAGAAGTTTAAAGGGGCTAACTGATCCCGAAGAAAAAAGAAAAGCAATTACTAAGACTTTTTATGAAGATGTTTTTAAGAAAATCGTAAAAAAGAATAAGATTAAATTTTTATTACAGGGAACAATTTTAACTGATATTGAAGAAACCACCGCTGGCATTAAAAAACAACATAATGTTTTAGCTCAAATTGGCATTGACCCTCAAAAAGAATTCGGATATCGGGTTATCGAACCTTTAAAAGAACTCCGAAAAGACGATGTCAGAAAGGTTGCTAAACTTCTTAAATTACCTGGAATAATCCAACAAAGAATTCCTTTTCCAGGTCCAGCTTTGGCAACCAGAGTTATTGGCGAAGTAACTCCAGAAAAAATTTCTCTAATTAGAAAAGCCACTACTATTGTTGAAGAAGAATTAAAAAATTCTGGCGCCTTTCAATATTTTCCGGTTTTAATGGAAGATAAAGCCACCGGGATAAGGGGCGGAAAAAGAGAATTTGGCAATATAATTATAATTAGATGTGTGGAAAGCATCGACGCTAGAATAGCCACCCCGACAAAACTTTCCTGGAAGATTTTAGAAAGAATTACCAAGAGATTAACCACTGAAATTCCTGGCACAAATCGAGTCTGTTATGATTTCACTCCCAAACCCCCAGCAACCATAGAATATATTTAGAATTTTAAGCTTAATAAATTATTAAAAAATTCGGCTTGAAAAAGCTGATTTTTTGTGGTAAATTGAAAAATAGATTATTTTTAGTATGAGAAATTATAATCCTCAAAAAATTGACCCCGCACCAGAGCAAAGCTCGGTACGGGGCAAGGAAAAAATGGCGTATAATCCTCAACAGATTGAAAAGAGATGGCAGAGAATATGGGAAAAGTTAGAGATTTATAAAACTCCTGACAAGGTTAAGGGTAAGAAGAATTTTTATCATTTAGTGATGTTTCCCTATCCTTCTGGAGATTTGCATATTGGTCATTGGTTTAATTTTGCTCCAGCTGATGTCTATGCCCGTTTCAAAAGAATGCAGGGCTATAATGTAATGTCGCCAATTGGTTTTGATGCTTTTGGCTTGCCGGCTGAAAATGCTGCCATTCGCCACAAAATTCATCCAAAAACCTGGACCTATAAAAATATTAAAAGAATGAGAAAACAACTAAGAACAATTGGAGCAATTTATGATTGGTCGAGAGAGGTAATAACTTCAGAACCCGATTATTATCAGTGGACCCAATGGATGTTTTTGCAGCTTTATAAGGCAGGTTTGGCCTATCGAGCCAAAGTTCCTTGTAATTTTTGCCCTTCTTGTAAAACTGTTTTAGCTAATGAGCAGGTCATGGATGGGAAATGCGAAAGATGTGATTCAGAAGTTATTCAAAAAGAAATCGAACAGTGGCTTTTTAAAATTACTGATTATGCCGAAGATTTACTTAAAGACTTAGAGAATCTCAATTGGCCAGAGACAACTAAAACAATGCAGAGAAATTGGATTGGAAAGTCAGAAGGAGCCGAGATAAAATTTCCAATTTCTAATTCTCAATTTTCAATTAGTGTATTTACCACGAGACCTGATACATTATTTGGGTGTACTTATGTTGTGATTGCGCCAGAGCATCCCATAATTGAAAATTTAAAACCCAGCACCAGAGCAGAGCTCGGTGCTGGACTAGTCCCGCACCGAAACGAAGTTTCTGGTGCGGGGTTTAAAATTAGAAATTTAAAATTTGTTGAGCAATATATTGAAGAATCAAAGAAAAAAACCGAAAGGGAAAGAATTTCAGAGATTAAGGAAAAAACTGGAATAGAAATTAAAGGAATTAAAGCCATAAATCCGGTAAATAATCGAGAAATTCCTATTTTTGTTGCAGATTACACTTCAGCTTTTTATGGGACAGGAGCGATAATGGCCGTTCCCTGTCATGACCAAAGAGATTTTGATTTTGCCAGAAAATATAACTTACCAATGGTTGAGGTGATAAAACCATATTTTAAAGAGAAAGAGCTTCCGAAAGAAACACCAATAATAGTTTCTGGTGGAAGATTTGAAAAAGCTTTTGAAGGAGAAGGTTATTTGATAAATTCTGGAAGATTTGATGGAATGGATTCAAAAGTGGCTAAAGAAAGAATTGTCGAATGGTTAGCCCGCCAAAATTTTGCAGAGCAAAATTTAGGTGGGTTAGCCAAAAAAGGTTTAGCTAAAAAAGCGATTTATTATAAATTAAGAGACTGGTTAATTTCCAGACAGAGATATTGGGGAGCGCCAATTCCAATGATTTTCTGTCAAAAATGCGGTTGGCAACCAGTTAAAGAAAAAGATTTACCGGTTCTCTTACCAATGGTTAAGGAATTTTTACCTACTATTGAGGGTAAGTCTCCTTTAGCAAAATCAAAAAAATTTCTTAAAACAATTTGTCCAAAATGTCATGGTCCGGCAGAAAGAGAAACTGACACTATGGATACTTTTATTTGTTCTTCTTGGTATTATCTTCGTTACACCGATCCAAAAAATGAAAAAAAATTTGCCTCAAAGAAAAAAATGAGAAATTGGTTACCAGTTAATATGTATATTGGCGGTGCTGAACATGCGGTGATGCATCTTTTGTATTCAAGATTTTTTACTAAAGTTTTAAAAAGCCTCGGTTATCTTCATCTCAAAGAACCTTTTTTGAGCTTGCGTCATCAAGGCATTATTTTAGGTCCCGATGGCCAAAAAATGTCAAAATCAAAAGGAAATGTTGTTGACCCTGATGAGCAAGTTAAAAAATATGGTTCAGATGCCGTCAGAATGTATCTTTGTTTTATGGGGCCCTATAATCAAGGGGGGCCATGGAGTCCTGCCGGGATAGTGGGAGTTTATCGGTTTTTAAATCGGGCCTGGGACATTTTTGAAAATTCCAAATTCCAAAATCCAAATGGGGCCCAGCCGAAGGCTGGGAGGGCGGTGGGCGGGTTGGATTCCAAACAAATTCCAAACCAAAATTTAGAAAGAATTTTACACAAAACTATTAAGAAAGTTACTGAAGATATTGAGAATTTTCGATTTAATACAGCCATCTCTGCCTTAATGATTTTAGTTAACGAAATGGCAAAACAATCAATAATTAACAATCAACAATTAACAATCTTACTTTTATTATTAGCTCCCTTTGTTCCCCATTTAACCGAAGAACTCTGGAAAAAACATATAATTCAGACTTCAGATTTCAGGTTTCAGACCTCAATCCATAATCAGCCTTGGCCAAAGTATAATCCTAAATTGGTTAAAGAAGAGACCATTCAGTTAGTCATTCAGATTAATGGCAAGGTCCGAGACAAAATCGAGGTTAAGGCCAATATTTCTGAAGATAAGGCCAAAAAGTTGACATTAGGAAGAGAAAAGGTTAAAAGATGGATAGAAGGAAAAGAAATTAAAAAGGTTATTTTTGTCCCCGGAAAATTAATTAATATCGTCGTATAAACTAAATCTCTTTAGTTTTGACTTTTGAGATTTGAGTTTTGAATTTTTATTATGTGTGGAATAGTAGGCTATATTGGTAAAAAACCAGCCTTCTCAATTTTACTTTCTGGATTGAAAAGATTAGAATACCGCGGCTACGACAGTTATGGTTTTTGTGTTTTAAATCAACAGAATGAGCCATTTTTATATAAAAAAGTGGGGAAGATTTCTGAAGCCGAAGTCGAGCTTTCGAATCTTAAAGTTAATGGAAGAGTTGGTATTGCTCATACAAGATGGGCCACCACCGGAGCTGTTACCGAAGCCAATGCTCATCCTCATTTTGATTGTAAGAAAGATATTTTCCTTGTTCATAACGGAATCATTGAAAATTACAGAGAAATAAAAGAAAAGTTAATTAAAGAAGGTCATAAATTTACCTCTGAAACAGATACCGAGGTAGTAGTTCATTTAATTGAAAAATATTTCCAAGGAAATCTGGAAGAGGCGGTGAGAAAAGCTTTAAAAGAAGTTCGAGGAACTTATGGGATTGCAGTTATTTCAAAGAAAGACCCGGAGAAAATTGTTGCTGCCCGACTTTCTTCACCTTTAATTTTAGGGATAAACCAAGATGAGTTTTTAGTTGCCTCTGATCCAGCAGCTATAATTACCCATACCAGGCAGGTGATAAATTTAGACGATAATGAAATTGCTGTTTTAAGGCCTGATAACTTTTTCATTTTAAAAGAAAAACCATTAACAACCATTGAGTGGACTCCAGAAGAAGCAGAAAAAGGAGGTTATCCCCACTTTATGCTAAAGGAAATAATGGAAGAGCCGGAAGCAATTGAAAATGCCATTCGAGGGAGACTGATACCAGAAGAAGGTTCAGTGAAATTGGGGGGATTGATTAATGTTTCAGAGAAATTAAGAGAGATTAATCGTTTAATTTTGGTTGCCTGCGGAACTGCTTTTCATGCTGCCAGAGTTGGAGAATATATGCTGGAAGAATATGCCGGGATTCCAACTGAGGTTGACATTGGCTCTGAATTTCGTTATCGAAAACCAATCGTTGATAAAAAGACAGCTGCCATTTTTGTCTCTCAATCTGGAGAGACAGCTGATACTTTGGCTGCTTTGCGAGAAATGAAAGAAAAAGGAATTTTGACAATAGGAATTACCAATGTTGTTGGTTCAACCCAATCAAGAGAAACCGATGCCGGAGTTTATACTAGATCAGGGCCAGAAATTGCCGTCGCTTCAACCAAGGCGTTTTTGGGACAATTAGCAACTTTGGCAATGTTAACAGTCTATTTGGGAAGACAAAAAGAGATGGGTTTGGTAATGGGGAAAAGAATTATTTCTGAATTAGCTAAGATTCCTGATTTGGCCAGAAATGTTTTAAAATCAGCCCCAGAGTTCGCTGAGACTTCGTCTCATCTTACGCCTCGTTCGACTTTGTCGAACTCGGCAATTGAAAAATTAGCAGAAAAATACAAAGATTTTAAAAATTTCTGGTTTATTGGTAGAAAATACAATCAACCAATTGCTTTAGAAGGTGCTTTGAAACTTAAAGAGATTTCTTATTTGCACGCCGAAGGAGTGGCAGGTGGAGAATTAAAACACGGTCCCCTTGCTTTAATTGATGAAAATTTTCCAACCATAGCCATTTGTCCATCCGATTCGGTTTATGAAAAAATGATTTCTAATATCCAGGAGATAAAAGCCAGGGGAGGCTTAGTAATTGCCATTGCCACCGAAGGTAATGAAGAAATTAAAAAATTAGTTGATGATGTAATTTACATTCCAAAAACCTTAGAAATGTTAACTCCAATGTTATCGGTTATTCCTCTACACTTCTTTGCTTATTGTCTAGCAGTTTTACTTGAGAAGGATGTGGATAAGCCTAGGAATCTTGCAAAAAGCTGCACGACAGAGTAGTAAAAAATTAATTTCTTGTCATTTGTCGGGGCTTTGCCCCGATTTTTAAATTGAGCTATAATCAAAGAATAACAAAAATAAGCTATGGAAATTTTGTTAAATAAACCAGGTCAAAAAATTATCTTATTAGGCAACGAAGCGATTGTTAGAGGCGCCCTTGAATCGGGCGTCAATTTTGTTTCTACTTATCCCGGTACTCCGGCTTCGGAGATTGGAAACACTTTTTTTAGAATTGCTAAAAAAGTTGGTGTTTACTTTGAATATTCAACCAATGAAAAAGTGGCTTTGGAAGTTGGGATTGGTGCTTCTTTTTCTGGTTTAAAAACATTGGTGGCAATGAAAAATTTTGGTTTGAATGTTTGTTTGGATGCTTTAATTCCCTTTGTTTATACCGGTACAAAGGGCCCGACAGTGATTATTGTTGCTGACGATCCTTCTTGTCATAGCTCCGCCCAATCAGAAGAAAATACCAGACCAATAGAACATCTTGTTCATATACCGATTTTAGAGCCATCAGACCCTCAAGAATGTTTAGATTTTACTAAATTAGCTTTTCAAATTTCAGAAAAATTTAAAATTCCAGTAATGATAAGAACTACCACAAGGGTGGCTCATCAGAGAATGCCGGTAAAATTGGGTCAAATTACGAAACCTGGCAAGGTGGAGGGTGAATTTATTAAAGACCCAAAGAAATTTATTACTCTGCCTCCGCGGGTTTTAGAGATGAAAAAAGAATTATTTGAAAAGACTGAGAAAATAAGAGAATTTTCTGAAAAAACAAAAATAAACAAAATCGAAGGGAATCAAAAATCAAAAATAGGAATTATAACTTCAGCTATTTCTTATCTCTATGTAAAAGAGGTTTTAAAAGAATTAAATTTAAATCTGCCGATTTTAAAACTCGGAGTTTTTTATCCTTCGCCAAATAAAAAAACTAAAAACTTCATAAAAGGACTTAAAAAGGTCTTAATTGTTGAAGAATTAGAAGCATCTTTGGAAGAGTGGGTAAAAGGGTTAGCTAAAGATGCTAATCCTAAACTTCAGATTTTCGGGAAAAATTTGCTGCCCGCAATCGGAGAGCTAAAACCAGAACTCGTCGCTTCGGCTATCGCCAAAGTCGCTAATAAAAAATTCATAATTCGTAATTATCAATTCAAAATTCCAAATATTAAACGTTTGCCTCAACTCTGCCCGGGTTGTCCATATTGGCTGGTCATCTCAGCAATTAAAAGAGCGGTTGACGTTAAAAAAGTAATTTTTGGAGGAGAAATCGGCTGTTATATGCTTTTTGGAAATAAACCTATTAATTTACAGGATTATTTGTCTTGTATGGGTTCTTCTGTTGGAATTGCCCATGGAATTAAAAAAGCTACCGGTCAAAAGGTTATTGCTTTTGTCGGGGATTCTTCTTTTTTTCACGCCGGCATTCCAGCTTTAATTAATACTGTTTTCAACAAATCAAATCCTTTAATTATTATTTTAAATAATGAAACTACCGCGATGACCGGCCACCAGCCGCATCCTGCTGCTCCAGCTACGCCAAATGGAATAAAGATAGAAGATATTGTTTCAGCTTGCGGAGTAAAAAATCTAAAAGTCATTGACCCAATAAACCAAGAAGAATTTACCAATACGGTTAAAGAATTTTTAGAAAAAGACGAAGTTTCGGTAATTATTGCTCGAAGACCTTGTATCTTTGTAGCTCAAAAATATGAAAAAAAGACTTAATCAGTTTAATATAATTATTGTTGGAACTGGTGGTCAGGGCCTAATTACGCTTTTGCAAATTTTAGCCGAAGCGGCTTTAAAAGAAGGTTATGATGTTAAAACTTCAGAGCTTCACGGTTTGTCGCAAAGAGGCGGTTCGGTTGAGGTTCACATTAGATTTGGAAAGACTACAACCCGCCCACCACATCCTCCCACTCGCTCCGCGAGCGGGCCCCTAATTTATTCTCCTATGGTAGCTCAGGGGAAAGCTGATTTAGTTTTGGGCTTGGAAGAACAAGAGATTTTAAATGGAGTTTACTTTGCCAGCTCAAAAACAAATTTTTTAATAAACCAGTTTATATTACCTATTCCCTTGAAAAAACCTTTGACGGAAAATGAAATTTTGAATCAATTGAAAAAAGTCAGCAGCAATATCACCTTGGTCCCGGCAGATAAAATTTGCCAGGAGAAAGTGGGAAATAGCGTTGTTTCAGGAATCTATTTAATAAGCTATGCCGCTTTCAAAAATTTAATTCCTTTAAAACCAAAATCAATTTTAGAGGCGATCAAAAAAACAATCCCAGAAAAATATCTGGAATTAAATGTAAAAGCTTTTGAGCTTGCTAAGGGTTAGATTGGTTCGAGTCTCGTAGACGACCCTGGCGTCAATAGTATTCCCTTGAAATGAGTTCAAGCACTGTCAATAGACAGGGCTTGATTTTTTTGTGGGGTTTGGTAGAATACAAAAAGATTGGTAGAATACAAAAAGAAAGGAGGGACGATGAACATTTTCAATTCTATTCCAAACCTAATATTAAATGGATGTAATTTAATATTAGAAGGATGCGAGAAGATTCCAGAAGGTTGTGAGAAAATGGTTGATGGTCTTGAAAGGATGGTTGATGATCTTAAAGGGATGGTTGATGGTTTCAGAAAGAAATAGAATAAGCTTCTAATCATCATCGTCAAGGGGAAGGTAATATACCTTCCCCATTCTCTTTTATTTAACCTATTAGATAGGTTCTAACGTCGTTCACCATGCGGAGCCAAAATAAAATAGCGACCTAAATCGCTATTTTAAAAATCCAGTGTATTTTTAAAAATTTGTTATAATAACTCTACTCCCAATTTTTCCCGAATTATTTTTTTCAACCGATTAACCTCAGCTTTCATAATCACAAATTCATCTTCGATATCAGTTAATCTCTTTAGAAATTTATCAAGAGTATTAGTAAGTTTATCTATTTTCTGATTTATCCTAAATTCCATTTTTTCCATCCCTCTTTTAAGAGACGATTCTAAGTTTATGGTTTTTTCACTAACCGCATTCAAAATTACCATTGTTTGTTGAGAAAGCAATCTTTCTATTTCTTTCCGTGTTAATTGTTGAGGTTTCTTTTTTGGCATATGATATTCAAATTCTAATTTCATCTTAACTTTTACTGAATGATAATGTCAATAGCGAAGTCCTTTTTGGTCGTCACCTTATCGTCAAGAAAGGTTTTTTAATATAAATTTTTGTCTATAATTAAATCTTTTCAATCTTAGCTCCTATTTTTTTCAATTTTTCTTCAATTTTTTCGTAACCCCGTTCAATTTGAGAAATGTTTTCAATTGTGGTTTGACCTTTGGCAATAAGCCCAGCTAAAATTAAAGCAGCGCCCGACCTAATATCCGAGGCGTTTATTTTATTTCCGATTAATTCGGTTTTTCCAAAAACCAAAGCTCGGTGAGGGTCGGTAATTTCAATATCAGCCCCCAGTTTTCTTAATTCGTGTAAATGTTGAAAACGATTTTCGTATAAAGGGTCGTGGATTAAAGATTTTCCCTGACACTGCGTTAATAAGACAGATGTTTGGGGTTGTAAATCAGTGGGGAAACCAGGATAGGGAAGAACTTGAATTTTAGCCGGCTTAAAACCGTCAGATTTTTTTATTAAGATTTCGTTCTCTAAAATATCAAAATTTATTCCTATTTCTTTCATTTTTCCCAAAAAGAAAGTCAAATGGTCGGCATTAACGTTTTTTATTCTACCTTCGCCTCCAGTCAGCGCAATTGCTATCATAAAAGTTCCGGCTTCCAGTAAATCCGGACACAAAGAAAATTCGGCGCCAGATAATTTTTCTTTTCCTTCAATTTCAATAGTATGAGTGCCAATTCCTTCAATTTCTACCCCCATTTTTCTTAAAAATAATCCCAAATCTTGAACTTGGGGTTCGGCAGCGGCGATTTCTATTTTTGTTTTTCCATAAGCTCTGCTTGCCAGCATCATTATAATTTCTGTAGCCGTTACCGAAAATTCCTTTAAAGCAACTTTTTTTCCTTCCAATTTTTCGGGAGCTTGAAAATGATAAAAACTATCTTTTTCTTCGGTTTTTATTCCTAATCTTTCAAGAGCTTCCAAATGGGTAGCAATTGGCCTTAATCCAATTTTGTCTCCGCCAGGATGAGGAACTTTGAATTTTTTAAACCTAATAGCTAAAGGTCCGATAAATAATACCGAAACCCTCATTTTTTCAAAAAGGTTTATTGGGATTTTTTCAGGGTTTATATTTTTTGGACTGATTTTTACTTTTCTTTGGTTTAACCATTCAACTTCGGCGCCCATTTGTTTTAGAATTTCAATTTGGTCCAAAACATCAGTTACTTGGGGAAGATTATCAATAATTGATGGTTCTTCAGAAAGTAAGACAGCCGCCAAAATTGCGCCGGCTGAATTTTTATATCCAGCAACTTCAACTTCACCTGAAAGTGGAACCCCACCTTGAATCAGAAATTTATCTGCCATAAATTTGATTTTTGATTATTTTTAATTTACAATAAAAATTGAATTATGTCAAAGAGATAAATCTCTTTTCTATATTCGCTAAAGCTCTATGTCAAAAGAAATGCAAAAAGTTGTTTGTCTTGGTGGCGGAACAGGTGTTTCGGTAGTTTTATCTGGATTAAAAAAATATCCTTTGGATTTAACTGCTATAGTTACAATGTTTGATAGCGGAGGCTCAAGCGGTAAATTAAGAAAGGAACTTGGTATTTTGCCCTTGGGAGATGTAAGACAATGTTTGTTGGTTTTGTCTAATGAAGACAATCTTACCAAGCTTTTTCATTACCGATTTGGAAAAGGCACTTTAAAAGGGCATAATTTTGGCAATCTTTTAATTGCGGCAGCGATAGGAGCTACCGGTGGTTTAAATAAAGCCATAGAAAAAATAAGTGAAATTTTAAACATCAAAGGTAAAGTAGTCCCTGTGAATTTAGAAAATGCTGATATAGTAGCCGTGTTAAAAAATAATAAGAAAATAAAAGAAGAGGAAAAAATTATAAATTGTTCATATTTATCTAAAGTGGGCGTAAAGAAACTATTTTTAACACCCGAAGTTAAGGCTAATCTTCAAGCAATTTCGGCAATAGAAAAAGCAGATTTAATTATCATTGCCCCAGGGAAATTTTATACCAGCATTTTACCAATTTTTTTAGTTAAAGGAATTTCAGAAGCTGTCCGGAAATCTCAAGCAAAAAAAGTTTTTATCTGTAATTTGATGACCCAAGTGGGGAATACAGATGGTTTCAGTGTTGAAGATTTTCTAACAATTTTGGAAAAATATTTAGGAAAAGATGTTATTGATTATGTTATTTTTAATACTGGAAAATTATCAGCTAATCAGCTTAAAGAGGTAAAGAGGGTCTTTCCTAAAGCAGATTTTATTAAATATGATAAAAGCTTATTAAAAATGAAAAATTTTATTGGAGCAGATGTTATAGATCGCCAGATTCAAAAATTAAACCCGGCTGATATCCTTGTTAAGGGAGCAAACAAAAGAACAATGATTCTCCATGAGCCTAATAAATTAGCCAAAACTATTCTAAATATCTGCGAGTGAAATAAATGATACCGAAAGAAATTAAAATTCTTAGTCTTAGTTTTTTTATAATATTTTTTGCTTATAACGGCATTCAGCAATTCCTTACAGCTTACTTTTCCGAATTGAATGTAGTGAAAGTGGGTTTTTGGTCACTCATTTTAATATATCTTTTTTTATTAATCACCAATTTTTTTTCGGGATTTATAGTTTCTAAATTTGGAGTCAAAAAATGTTTAGTTTTTGGCTCTTTATTTTACTCTTTATTTATTTTTGTCTTGATTACTAAAATTCCACCTTTTATTTATTTAGCTTCAGCACTTTTGGGTTTTGGAGCCTCAATTCTTTGGACCGCTCAAGGAACTTTTTTAGTCAGAGCCAGCGAACAACAATATTATGGTAAAAATTCTGGATTTTTTAACACAATTTTTCAAATGGGCTCTGTCTTAGGAATTATAATTTTCAGTATTTTAATAGTTAAATTTTCATTTAAATCTCCCTTGTTAATTTTTGGTACATTTACATTAATTGCCAGTATTGTTTTTCTGATGCTTAAAAATGTAGAACCAAAGGTGATTGATTCGAAAAACAGATTTCGAATTTTCAAAAAAGTATTCACAAATTCTACCGCGCTTAAATTTTCCTTAATTTGGTTTTCTTTTTCTTTAATTATTGCTTCGGTTTCCGGCCAATTTCCCCTTGAGATTAAAAAATATTTTGGCTTAGGTTCAATAGGTTTTATAACTCCAATTTTTTATTTTCTACCAATTATTTTTTCTTATTATATAGGTAAAACTTCTGATATTAAGGGAAGAAAATTATTTTTAATTCTTGCTTATATTTTCGCCTTATTAGGACTTAGTCTATTTATAATTCAAATTCAATTTGGACTAAGTAAAATATTTTTCATTTTAAGTTTCCTTCTTATTTCGTTAGGTTTTGCCCTTTTTGCCCCTTTAAGATATGCTTTATTAGGAGATATTTCATCGGATAGTAATTTAGAGTATTTGACAGCTTTATCTCTATCAGCTATGAACAGTGGCTATGTAATAGTTTTTCTATTAAATATGTATTTACCAGCTATTTTTTCTTATTTAATTCCCTTTTTTATTATTCTTTCTTCATTGATTATTATATTGCCTATATTAAAATTAAATATAAACACAATTAAAGAGAAAATTAATTTATGATAAATCAAGCCATTATTTTAGCAGCAGGGGAGTCATCAAGGTTCTGGCCTTTAAATCGAAGGCATAAATCTCTTATTAAAATAATGGGCCGGCCTTGGATTTGGTACACAATTGAAAGTTTAAAGAAGGCTGGGATTAAAGATATCATTATCGTTCAAGGGCTAAAAAAAGACATTGAGGAGGAATTAACCCCGCACCAGAATAAATTCGGTACGGGGCAAGAAAATTACGATTTAGGAGTAAATATTAAATATGTTGTCCAATCAGAAGCAAAAGGAATGGGCAACGCTCTTTGGCAAGCAAGGAACTTAATAAAAAACAAATTCTTAGTTTTAAATGCTGAAAGAATTGACTGTCAGGAAATAATTAAAAAGCTCCAAGCTAAAAGCTCCAAACTAAAAGCTAAGTCAGTTCTGGCTGGACAGAAAACAGAAAACCCCCAACTTTTTGGAATGGCAAGGCTAAAAGGAGATAGGATTTTGGAAATTATTGAGAAACCAGAAAAAGGAAAAGAACCATCAAATATAAAAGTAGTGGGGATCTATCTTTTAGAGCCAGGATTTTTCAAAGTTTATCAAAAAATCAAAAAGCATATGTATGATTTTGAGGAAGCCCTCTCAGTTTATATGAAAAAGAACGACGTTAGAATTGTAACCTTGAATAAAGAAGAAAAAGACACCGCCTCATTAAAATATCCCTGGCATTTATTTGAAGTCGGAAGATATTTGTTTAATAAATTTTTAAAAAGAAAAATTTCAAAATCGGTAAAAATCGCCAAAAATGTAATCATTGATGGGAAGGTTTATGTTGGCAAAAATACAAAAATTTTCGAAAACGCAGTAATTAAAGGACCCTGTTATATTGGCGATAACTGCGTCATCGGAAATAATTCTTTAATTCGGGAATATACAAATTTAGAAAATAATGTCTTAATTGGCGCTTTTGCCGAAGTCACTCGCTCAATTTTTCAAGAAGATTGTCATTGCCATTCGGGTTATTTTGGCGATTCAATTTTTGGCAAGGGTTGTAGATTGGGAGCAGGAACTATAACTGCCAATGTCAAAATTGATAGAGGAGAAGTAAAATCGGTTGTTAAGGACGAAAAAATTGGAACTGGTTTAGATTCTTTAGGCGTAATTATGGGCGAAAACACTAAAACTGGAATTCACGGCTCTTTAATGCCCGGAGTTTTAGTCGGTTCAAATTGTATGATTGGTCCCAATTCAATCGTTTTTGAGAACATCGAAGATTACACCAATTTTTATACCGAATTCAAAAGAATTAAAAAATAAAGTTTTCTACTTGACAGGAAGCTTGGATTTTTGTAATCTAAGTTAAGTTAATCAGTTTTTTGTCCGGTCAGGAAAAAAGGGAGGGTGGCGATAACCTCTTTGAGGTATCGACCGGAACTCCTTTTTTCAATATTTCGAGAAAGGAGGATAATCGCATGCGGTACATCCGAGCTCCTGATGTGGTCGTCGTCGCTCATCCAAGCTGTTTGAATTACGCCTACACCGCCGTCGTCCCGCGGGCACCAGCGTCCTGGGCCACCACCATCTGCGCCCGTCGGTAATGTGACGTTGACCGGGGCCTATTGGCCTACCTTTCTTGGGCGGAGTGAATTCTCCGTCCCACCTCGAGCGGGGTAGCCCTGGCCTTTCAAAGGATTAGGGTTGTGGATCTGGTAGTACGTGGTTTGACTTCCAAGCCAGGGCTACCCCAACCAAGTAGTACCTTTACATGTCTTCGAAAGGAGGTGAGAGTGGAAGGGAGACATCTTCCACGCGACTGGATTTGAGCCATCAACAACTGAATATGAATATGGTCTTCAACAACGACTCTTGTAGTCGTGAATAGGGAAATGAGTTTCCCCGCAGGCCTTGCCTGTAATATAGGGTAGAGGGCGTCCCGAATCGCCCGGACTATGTCCCGGTTTGTCGGGACGCCCCGCCCACAACCTCACCTCCGACGGTTCCACTTTAGTGCGAACCGTTTTTTCATTAGGACTTGATATTGACAAAAAAATTAAGTTTGTTAGACTAAAATATCTTTAATAATTAGGAAAGGAAGGAAAATGGAAAAAGAGCTTAGAGTAGGAGATTTGGTGAAAGTAAAAGTCGGACCTCGACTTGGGCAAATTGGAAAGATAGCTGAGAAAAGCAACAAAATTCAAACTCTCTATCAAGTTGAGTTTCCTGGCGATCCAGCTACAGTATCTTTCTTTAATGACGAAATTGAGAAGGCCGAAGGAATTCCTTGTCCCCATTGTATTAAAGAAGGAAGGTGGACCCAGCTTTTTCAACCTTATTGGACAGAAGGAGGTTGGGTTCAAGATTGTCCGATCCACGGGAAGCTTTATCTCTGGGGCCTGGTATAGAGCAGCAGAAGGACAAGTCATAGACTTATTAACTGGCAAGAGTTTGTCAATAAATTGATGAAGGCGAAAAGTTAAAGGCTATTTAAGGCTGGTGGTTTATTACCAGCCATTTTTATTTTATAAATTCAAAATGATATACTAAAAATATGAACTATAATCAAAAACTGAGCTTCCATTACCGAGCTTCTGAAAGAAGCGAAGGTGAGAAAGAGAATGAAATTCTCTTTCGACTATGGAAGCGAAGGTTAAGAAGAGGACGAAGTCTTCTTCGCCTACCGAGCTTTTGTGAAGCAAAAGCGAGTCGAAGAACCTCCGTTCTTCTCCGCTCTTCGCTGCAACTCGAGCAGCTGAAGAAGAGGACGAAGTTTTCATCGCCTTATGTTATAGGTGTGGATGGCGGAGGGACAAAGACAGTTGCTGCTTTAGCTAATTTAAAAGGAAAAATTTTGAAAATTGGAAAAGCCGGTCCTGCTAGTCCGACAAATGTAGGAATAAAAATGGTAGCTAAAAGTCTTAGCCAAGCGATTGAAAAAATATTACCAAGGGAAGGGAAAATTCTTTCAACCTTTATTGGATTGCCAGCGGTTCAGGAAAGACCCAGATTGTTAGAGAAAATAAAAAAAGAACTTTTAAAACGCAGGGAAATCTCACCAATTTTTCAAGGAAAACTAAAAATTGATAGTGACCAAATTGTGGCCTTTCGTTCAGGGAGTGATGAAAAGGACGGGGTTTTAATAATTGCTGGAACCGGTTGTGTATTCCATGGTTGGGCTAAAGGCAAAGAGGCTCATGCTTCGGGTTGGGGTTGGTTGGCTGACGAGGGTTCAGCTTTCTGGGTAGGACAAAGAGTTTATCAATCGATTTTTAAAGATTTAGATGGCAGGGGCCCTAAAACTTTATTAACTAAATTAGTTTTTCAGAAATTAAAAATAAAGAATAAAGAAAATTTAATAAATTTAGTTTATTTAAAAAATCCAACTCAAATTATTCCTCAATTTTCTACTTTTTGTGATGAAGCTGCTAGAAGAGGCGATAGAATTGCTAAAAAAATAATGAGAGAAGCTGGGGAAGAACTGGCTTTGACTACTAAGACCATAATAAGAAAATTGAATTTTCAAAGAAAAATCTTCCCTTTGGTTTTGGTTGGCAGCACGCTTCAATCAAAAATTGTTTTAGATACGGTAAAAAAAGAAGTTAAAAAATTTGCTCCCAAGGCAAAAATCATCAGACCGAAACAAGAACCTGTAATTGGTGCAATAAAATTAGCCATAGAACAATATAATATGTAACGTCCTCTGAGGACGTTACATCGTTACATATGAAATAATCTTTTCGTGAAAACTTCAGCTTGACAACTTCTCTTGGTTTTTATATCTTATCTTAATTAGACCTTTTCGGTTATAAATAGAGAAGAGGAGGGATGGTTCGATTTTGTCGGGCCAGAACTCTTTTTCAATCCATAGGAAAGGAGGGTTGAAGTAATGGTCTATATCAGGGCACCTACCCTAGGCCTCGCTGGAGTCCTCCCTCCAGCCGGGCGTGGATTTTGCTGCAGCTACCAGCTAAAGGAGGCTTAGATAGGCTCTGTGGGCGGGGGGGGTTCCGCCCACCTGTGTCTGGGGTAGCCCCGGCCTCGCGCGTGGACACCTATACTGCCGGGGCTATCCCTTCAGTCCTTTCCCAGAAAGGAGGTGATGCAATCAAGCTCACCTTCCAAGCTCCGTTACCCACACGGAGCCTTATTTTTTTGTTTAAATTTTTTGTGATACCCCGTTAGAAATCTCATATTTTAGGTCTGATTAAAATTCTTAGGAAATCTCAACCGCTACCAGAATTTCTAACGGGGTGATATACTAAGATAATGCTAATCTTAAAAATAAACCCCGTTAGAAACCGGAAGTTTCTAAACGGGGTAAATCAGAGAAATTTTAAAGAAATAGTTAAAATAGTAGTACAATCAATAAAACAAGGAAAAGTTATAGTTTGCCCCACTGATACAATTTATGGCTTGATTGCCAATGTTGCCAATAAAAAAGCAGTGGAAAGAATTTTTAAAATAAAAAAAAGGTCGAAAAAGAAACCCTATCCAATTTTTATTAAAGACCTAAAACAAGCAAAAAAAATAGCTAGAATAGATAAAAAACAGGAGAAGTTTTTGAAACGAGTTTGGCCCGGGGAAATAACAGCTGTATTAAAGAGAAAAAAATAAAAACAAATCTCTACGGAGTTGATAAAAAAACAATTGCTTTCCGAATTCCAAAATATAAATTCATTATCGAGTTAATAAAAAAAACAGGTTGTCCTTTAATTGAGACTTCGGTTAATATTTCAAATCAACCACCGATAACTAAAATAGAAGATATTTTAAATCATTTTAAGAAAAGAAAACACCAGCCAGATTTAATAGTTAACGCTGGTAACTTGCCAAAAATTAAGCCTTCAACAGTTTTAGATTTAACGGTTTCTCCTCCGAAAATTTTAAGGAAGTAATCTTATTTAATATGATTATTTTAGGAATTGATACATCTTGCGATGATACCTGCGTTAGCGTAATTAAAATCCCAAATTCCAAATCCAAAATCCAAAACTTTAAGATTTTATCTAATATAGTCTCGTCGCAGGTGAAATTGCATGCCAAATATGGCGGTGTTTATCCTTTTTTGGCAAAAAGAGAGCATCAGAAAAATTTACCAATTGCTTTTAAAAAAGCGACGAAAGGAACTGATATTTCAAAAACCGAGCTTCCATTTATGGAAGCGAAGGTGAAGATGAGGAGAAAGTCCTCATCGCCTATTGATTTAGTTGGAATAACCGTAGGTCCAGGATTAGAGCCCTGTTTATGGCAAGGAATTAACTTCGCCAAAAAATTAGCAGAAGATTTAAAACTGCGAATAATTCCAGTGAATCACATTGAGGCTCATATATTAGCTAATTTTATTGGCGAAGAAATTAAAAATTTAAAATTAAAAATTAAAAATTATTTTCCTACTATTTGCCTTGTTGTTAGCGGAGGGCATACCCAACTTATTTTAATGAGAGGGATTGGTAAGTATAAAATTTTAGGCGAGACAAGAGATGATGCAGCCGGCGAATGCTTTGACAAGGTAGCCAGAATTTTAGGATTAGGGTATCCAGGAGGACCAATTGTCGCCAAAATGGCGGCTGAATTAAAAATTAAGTTCGGAGAGCGTTGCTCTTCTCACGCCTCAGCTAAAGCTTCGGCAAATGAAAAATTAAAAATTAAATTACCTAGACCAATGATGTATACGAAAGATTACGATTTTAGTTTTTCTGGATTGAAAACTGCAGTATTATATGATTTCCGCAGTCGTCCTTCGAAAATACGAAAATCGAAAGAGTATATCCGAGAGATGTGTTTTGAAACCCAGCAAGCAATAATCGATGTTTTAATTCACAAAACTCTTCGAGCTGCTAAAGATTTCAAAGTAAAATCAATCATTTTAGGTGGTGGCGTCGCCGCCAACGAAGAACTAAGAAGACAATTTAAAGAAAAAATTCAAAAGGAGATACTAAATACCAAATACTTAATACCAGATACTGAATACTGCACTGATAATGCGGTAATGGTAGCAGTTACTGCTTGTTTTAATCAGGGAAAAGCGACAACGAACTGGCAAAAAATAAAAGCTAATGCTAATTTAAAAATATGATGATTAAAAAAATAGATCCCCAAATTGCAAATCTTATTGAAAAAGAGACAAAACGACAAGACGAGACGCTAAATTTGATTGCTTCAGAGAATTATCCTTCAAAAGCAGTTAGAGATGCTCTGAGTTCAATTTTTATTGTTAAATATTCTGAGGGTAGACCTTATAAAAGATATTATGGTGGTCAGGAATTTATTGATAAACTTGAAATTTTAGTTGAAGACAGGATAAGAAAAGTTTTTGGTTTGACTAAAAAATGGTCAATTAATGTCCAGCCTTATTCTGGTTCCCCGGCAAATTACGCAATTTTGCGTGGACTTTTAAAACGAGGTGACAAAATTTTAAGTTTAACTTTATCCCATGGCGGTCACTTGAGCCATGGAGCCAATACTGTTTCTCTGTCCAGCCAAGATTTTAAAGTTATTAATTATTTTTTAGATCAAGATGGTTTTTTAGATTATAAAAGAATTGAAGAAATTGCCAAAAAAGAAAAGCCAAAATTAATAATTGCTGGCTTTTCCGCCTATTCCAGAAAAATTGATTTTAAAAAATTTAACCAAATTGCTAAAAAGGTTAATGCCTATTTATTAGCCGACATTGCCCACATCGCAGGTTTAATTGTGGGAGGAGTTCATCCCTCTCCTTTTCCTTTTGCTGATGTGGTTATGACTACTACTCATAAAACTCTAAGAGGACCGCGAGGCGCAATTATTATTTGTAAAAAAGAATTGGAAAATAAAATTTTCCCAAAAGTTTTCCCTGGATTGCAAGGAGGACCGCATGAACATACTATTTGCGCAATTGGAGTGGCTTTGAAAGAAACGATGACTCCTCAGTTTAAAAAATATGCCCAACAGATTGTTAAAAACAATCGGGCCTTAGCTGAAGAACTAAAAAAATATAATTTCAAATTGATTTCAGGAGGAACCGATAATCACTTAGTTTTAATTGACTTAACTAATAAAAATATTACTGGTAAGCGAACTCAAGATTTACTTGAGAAAGCAGGTATGGTCGTTAATAAGAATACCATTCCATATGATCCTCGTTCTCCTTATGACCCTTCGGGAATCAGATTGGGAACCCCAGCCATTACTACCAGGGGAATGAAAGAAAAAGAAATGCGAAAAATCGCTTTTTGGATTAACGAAGTAATTTCAAGTCCCAGATCTGCCCCCGAGGTTAAAAAGGAAGTCAAAAAACTCTGTCAAGAATTTCCTATACCTGATTAATATTTCTATTTGACAAATATTTTGCCAATGGTAAAAAAACAAAAGGAGGGTGTTAACCCTTTTTTTGTACCTTATTAGCACCTTCCAAATAAAATAAAGGAGTGTAAAGAAAGAAATGATTCCACGATATGAACAGGTTGAAATCACCAAAATCTGGTCTGACGAGAATAAGGTAATATTGTGGCAAAGGGCCGAACTGGCAGTCATTAAAGCTGTCTTGGGCGAAACAAGCATGGAGATATATTTAAAGATACGCCGTCTTCTGCTTAAACACCCCATAGATATTGGTTGGTGGAAGAATCGGGAAAAGGAAATTAATCACGATCTCGATGCCTTTATTGACGAACGTAAGAGGTTTCTACCTCCCGATCTCCAACATTATCTTCATGAAGAGTTGACGTCGTATGATACCGAAGAACCAGCTTTCGCTTTTATGCTGAAAGAATCAATCCGTGTAGTAGAAAAATGGCTCTGTGAGTTTACCCAAGCCCTTAAAGAAAAAGCGCTGAAATACCGCTATACAATAATGATGGGCAGGACTCACGGCCAAGAAGCAGAACTTCAGACATTCGGCAAAAGATGCCTTACTTGGCTTCGCGGTTTAATGGTCGATATAGAAAACTTGCAAATGGCGAAGAAGAATTTAAGATATTCAAAGTTATCGGGTGCAATTGGAAATTATGGGGGCATAGATCCCGAGCTTGAAAAAACAGCTTTGAGGAAATTGGGCTTTAAGCCATTTTACGGTGCCACCCAAATTATGCCGAGAGAGCTTTATACACCCCTTGCTCAATCTTTCTGTCAAATTGTTGTCACTTTGGATAAAATTGCGACAGATATTCGTTTGGGGGCGCGAAGTGGCCAACCAATTTATCAAGAACCTTTCGGAAAGAAACAAAAAGGTTCCTCAAGAATGCCTCATAAAGAGAACACAATCTCAACTGAACAAATGGAAGGCATGGCTAGAATGGCAAGAAATTTCCATAGTATGATTTTAGAAAACATCAAAACCTGGGAGGAGAGAGCGATTGAACAATCTTCTGTGGAAAGAGTTGCTTGGCCTAACCTTTTCCATATCGTCATCCATTCCTTGAAGACAATGACAAGAGTTCTTAATGGGTTGGCGGTGTATCCCGACAATATGCTGTTGGAAGTGATTGAATCTCGCGGCTGCTATGCGACAGGAGAAGCTAAAAAATTCCTCGGGAATAAAGGGGCTGTACGTGGTTTTATCCCCGAAGAGGCCTACAGAATGGTCCAACTAGCGGCTTTTAATGTTTTTGAACCAGGATTTGAAGCAAAACAGTTAAGAGAAAATCCTCCAACCTCTCTGGCACAGGCAGATGAAATACTGTTAGGTTTTCAGAAGCTACCAAGACCTCTCCCGATTTCAATTGAAGAAGTTCTCCTTAACGGAAAACTTCAAATCTCATCTCAACTTGAAGCTACTGAAGCCGATGTCGAGAGATGGAATAATTTTCTGAAGAACATCTTCTGTCATCCTCTAAATAGGAAAGAGTTCAGCCGGATGTTTTCAGTACCGCATCTTTTGAGAAATGAAACGAAAATATATCAAGAAATATTAAGAATATAAAGAAAGGAGGTTATTATGATGATGAAAAAACCATGGGTAGCTGTGATAATTGGTAGTAAAGGAGATAAAGAAAAAATCGAAAACTCGAAACTGCGGGAAATCTTTTCTTGGCGTAGAGTAAACCATCAAGAGTCAGTTTTTTCAGCTCACCGGCATCAGCCAGCTCTAAGGAAATATTGCGAAAAAATCCTAAATCAAGGAGTGAGTTTAATCATTGCCGGGGCAGGAAAAGCAGCTCATTTACCAGGAGCGATAGCTGCGATAACAAACTATTCTGTTCCAGTGTTGGGAGTGGCTATATCTTCAAGCGCTCACCCAAATGCTGAAGACGCAGCATTATCAATCTATCGAATGCCAGCAGGTTGCCCAGTAGCACTAATCGGCATTGATAGCGACGGGTTTACAAATGCCGCGATGGTCGCCTGTCAGATAATTGGAGGGAAAGACGATATCGCAAGTCAGTTAATCTTGGAGAGGTTGGCTAAATATCGCGAAACTCACACCGATGCTCCTGAAGAAGAATACTACCCCAATAAAGACAAGGAGGCAACAGATGGAAGCTAAGGTTCTTCTAGAAACGAAAATCCCTGATAAACGTTTGTATGCGAGAGGTAAGGTCAGGGATAATTATGATATTCCCGGGTGGTGGAGGACAAACCGAGAGGATTTACTTTTGATGATAGCCACTGACAGGATTTCTGCTTTCGATGTTGTTCTCCCTAATGGTATTCTGGATAAAGGAAAAATTTTGACGCAAATTTCCCTATTTTGGTTCGAACGGACAAAAAAGCTTTGTCCTAACCATGTCTTCAGCGACGACCAGCAATTCTGTGCAGCCACCGTGAAAGAGAAGTATCGACAAGAGAACGATCTTCTCGGAAGATGTACATTAGCAAGAAAAGCTAAAAAGATTCCCGTGGAGTGTGTTGTCCGAGGGTATCTCGATGGTTCGGCTTGGGAAGCTTATCAAAGAGAAGAGCCGATTTGTGGAATTAAACTACAGCCAGGACTAAAGAGAGCGGAAGAACTTCCCCAGCCGATTTTTACTCCCACAACTAAAGCAGAATCGGGTCATGATCAACCCCTTACCTTCGATGAGTTAGTGAAAATGGTTGGAGGTGAAGTAGCTGAGGAGCTGCGCGACAAATCTTTATTAGTTTATCATGCAGCTCACCAACGGGGAAAAATTTGCGGGATAATCATTGCTGATACTAAGTTTGAGTTCGGGATTATTGATGGAGAGATTATTTTAATTGATGAATTATTGACGCCCGACTCCAGTCGTTTCTGGGACTTCCCAAGCTATAGACCAGGAGGACCGCAACCGTCTTTTGATAAACAACCTGTGAGAGACTGGTTGACAGCAACTGGTTGGAATAAAAAACCACCAGCTCCTCCACTGCCTGAAGAGGTAATTGCGGGAACATCGGAACGATATGGCGAAGCTTATGAGAGATTAGTCGGAAAGACTTGGCCGCCAAAATTTGTTTAGATTAACCTAATCTAGGTTATTTAGGAAGGCACCCTTGAGGTGCCTCTTTTTTTGACCAAAATTTAAAATAGATTAAAATAAAAATATGATGGTAAAACTTCTTGATGGTAGAACATTATCTGAAAAAATTTTAGAAAGAATTGAAAAAGAAATTAAAAACCGCCACTTGAAATTAAAACTGGCGGTAATTTTGGTTGGCGAAAATCCGGTTTCTCAAGTTTTTATTAATCAAAAGAAAAAGGCCTGTGAAAAGGTTGGTATTGATTTTAAATTATTTAAATTTCCAGCAAAAATTAAAAATCTTGGATTAAAAAAAGAAATTGAGAAGATTGTCCAAAGTCCTAAAAATTCAGGAGTAATTATTCAGCTACCTTTGCCAAAAAAATTGCTTCCCGAAGAATTCCTTAATTTAATTCCAGAAGAAAAAGATGTAGATGTTTTATCGGAAGAAAGTTTGGGAAAGCTTTGCCAAGGAACTTTAAAAATTTTACCTCCGACGGTTGAAGGAATTTTATATTTGTTTAAAAATTACAGGATTGACTTAAAGGGAAAAAGTATTGTTATTGTCGGAGCAGGCAGATTAGTTGGTTTTCCTTTAGCTATTCAGCTTTTGAAAGAAAAAGCTACTCTTTCAGTTTTAAATGAATTTACAAAAGACATTTCTTCTTTTACAAAAAAAGCTGATATTTTAATTTCTGGAGTTGGCAAACCAAATTTAATTAAAGGCAATATTATTAAAAAGGGAGTAGTAGTGATTGACGCTGGAACGTCTATACAAAAAGGGAAGTTAGTTGGTGATGTTGACTTTAAATCGGTTTCCAAAAAAGCAAGTTATATTACTCCGGTCCCCGGCGGTGTTGGCCCGATGACCGTCGCCTGCCTACTTGAAAATTTAGTGAAACTCAATAAAAATGAATCCCGTTAGAATTTTTTTATGCAAAAAGTTAAAAATTTCTACGGGGTTTATAAATCTCTAACGGGATGAACATTGATTTTTATCTTTTCCAAATAATCAATAAATTTGCCGGCCGATGGCTTTGTTTGGATTCCTCGGCGATTTTTTTTGCCAAATATTTTGAATATGTTCTAATTTTTTGTTTACTTTTATTTTTAGCTAAAAATTTTAAAAAATACTGGCCGATGATTGCTAAAGCTTTTGGAGCAGCCATTTTAGCCAGATTAGTTATCACTAATATCATTCGTTGGTTTTGGGATAGACCGAGGCCATTTGTTGAAAATCATATCAATTTACTCGTAGATAAATTAAACCAGGCCTCTTTTCCTTCCGGTCACGCCGCTTTTTATTTTGCTATCTCAACAATTGTCTATTTTTATAATAAAAAAGCAGGAATATTATTTTTTATTTCTGCTTTTTTGATTTCTATTTCTCGAGTTTTTGTCGGAGTCCACTGGCCATCAGATATTTTAGGCGGATTGATTGTCGGTATTTTCTCTGGTTGGTTAATAAATAAAATTTTTAAAAAATATTTCTAAATTTTAATTGAGATTTTTTGTTGTG
>Ga0210057_1000927_pt1 | contig 46642 bp, 63 predicted proteins | sample CryGeyCG2114_010_2_FD_183968 | JGI IMG/M metagenome (GOLD analysis project Ga0210057, IMG submission 183968) | Groundwater microbial communities from aquifer - Crystal Geyser CG10_big_fil_rev_8/21/14_0.10 (SPAdes) (version 2) | ecosystem: Environmental > Aquatic > Deep subsurface > Groundwater ...
CAATTCCAGTTATGATATAACCTATTATCAAAGGCTGTTTCAAAAGTTTCGCTATTCCGGAAATCAGCACAGTAAATATGATGACTATACTAATTTTTACAAAAATTTCTTCGACCATTTCCTCTTCTCAATAAAATGTGGGAAATGATGTATAAAAAGTTGTGGGTTTGGTCGATAAAGAAGGTATTCAAACAAAAACTTTAAGGGCCTCAACATAACAATCTGCTATTAACTTCATGAGTTCCAAGCCTTCTTTGGTGTTCTTCATAGAAAAAGGATTTCTTTCAGGAATTTTGTCTTTATTGTCCAAAAAATATTCTCTAACAAATTCTACTTCGGGGTTATCTGATACTCTTTCAGGAAAACTTAAAAATCCTCTTGGAACCCAGTAGAAATCTGTCCTATTTGTAAAGTCCACTACGCAAAAATTTCCGAGGCCTTTTTCAGGATTGTCTCGGGTGAAGCTTAATCTCGTTATAACATTATCCTGGGGAGAAAAATAAATTCCCTTTTGTGGGGAGATTCTACTTGGAGGAACCTCATATGGTTGAAAAAGCTCTGGCTCAAAATCTTCTCCTGCAAAGTTTCTATAATCTCTGGTTTTTTCTTCAACCTCTATTCTTCCATCTTGGTCATTGTTATTTTCCACTTTTGTTGCAAGTGTCAACCTTAGTCCGCGTTCTTCTCTTTCAGATTTAAGATCTAATCTATCTTCAAATACTCCCTCAGCGTACATAGTGAAATTGTAAGAAACACCTGGAGCAGGCATTTCAATATCTTTTTCAGCAAGATAACTTCTGATTGCTAGGTCATGTTTTAACAATACTCTAGGGACAAAAACAGGAATTACTATTTGGTTCGCCCCAAATTTTCGTCCTAGACCAAATTCTTGATATTCCATAAACATGCTGCATTAATAGAATTTATAACATTATCTATTCTGGAGCATACAAAAAGGTTTTTAAATCGAAATCAAATCTGTATAATATGCCAAAGGTAAGAATCAAACTGAACAGCACAGACATTGAAATGATTAACAATATTTGTGAGTCTATAAAAGATATAGCGAAAAAATCAGGGATAGTTGTGTCGGGGCCTGTGCCCTTACCAACAAAGAAGCTCAGAATAACAACGAGGAAGAGTCCTTGTGGCGATGGAACAGCAACTTTTGACAATTTTGAAATGAGAATTCATAAAAGGTTAATCGACCTTCCTGCAAATGAAAAAGTTCTTCACCATATTATGAGGATGCAGATTCCAAAGAACGTGAGTATCAAGATTGAAATGAAGGATTAGTACTCGACACAAAATACTTCCTTCTGCCTTTTCCGTGTTTGATTCTCCAATATTTTCTAAATTCACATAACGCTCCTTCGATGTTAGTTATCGATAAAAAAGGGTAGTTTGAGTAAGCGCCTTTATATGCTATTTTTTTCCAGTCAGAATCATCAAGAAAAGTTTTCTGCATATCGTAAAGCTTCCGAAGTTTTTCTTCTTGTTCTTTTTTGCTTAATTTTTTTCCAAATATTATCTCCAGACCCCATTTTGCTCCGGGACCGATATTGACAAAGTCATTATCATCCCACTTTTGTTTGAAAAATTTGAAGTAGGAAAGATCCGTCCAAATTTCGCAAGCAAGGAAAGGTCCAATCATAGGAATTTTTTGAAGAACCTCTAAAGATTCTCTAGGAGTTTTAGCCTCATCAATCTCTTTAACCGTCCGGTCTAGATTTATTTTTTCAAGATAACTTAAAACAGAAACGTGTTTTTTCTGTCCTTTTGTTCCTGATGAAATAAGATAGGCATTGTTGAAAATAGTTTTTCCTTGTTTTCTCAAATTCTCAAATCTGTTTATCAAAAATTTAGCATCTATTTTTTCAAAAGACTCTATACCCAAATTTTCATACAATTTGTCTTGGTTGAAGAATCTGTAAAAAATTACGTTTAACAGTAGTTTATTACGGTCTCTTACATTTTGCAATTTGTTTAGAATATAAATCGTGCACCTATCAAGTTCTCTATACACGTTTATTATTTTGTATTGTTGCAAAACAGGGTCAGAAGTCCAAGGTGGGGTTTCTTCTAGAACGAATCGTTTGTACCAAATATTGTGTCTTTCTCGGATGAAATTAAAGAATTCTGAAATCATATCCATTGAGAAAAAAAGTTTGAGGGATATTTAAAATTAGTGAAAAAGCTACGATAGGTTAACTTTAAATATTCTTTCCCGATTTTATTTCCAAGCCCTCGTTCGAAACTGAAATTTCGGAAGAGGGTGAAAACGCGCTAGCGTTTGAGCCCCAATCGCATAAGGGTATTGCACAAGATTGGAAATCTTGGCCCGAAAGGGCATCCAGGTTCGAGTCCTGGTTGGGGCGTTAGTACTTTGTAATACAATTTGGAAAGAGTTATCTTTTGGTATAAACAGCCACAATAGTTTTGCTAAAGTATTTATCTAAAGGTGTTCTGAACTGCCTCCCTATATTCCTCAAATCATATACCTTTCTTCCAAAAAAACTCATTAATCTCTTTTTAAAATTGAAATGTGTATCAAAAAGATAAGAGCCAATAAACTCTAATTTTACATTAAATTCTTTACCTATTTCTTTAAATTCAGATTTAGAAACAAAATACTCTTCTCCAAACTTCCATCTCCCAGAAGTCTCAGATAGAAATTTCCACAATCTGTAAAAAGGATTTACTTTATTCGGAACACTAATAATAACCATTCCTTTATCCTCTAATAGATTAAAATTTGTCTTAAAAAATTTGGCTCTGTCTTTCCCATCAAAATATTCAGCTACCCCATAAGACATAACAACATCAAACTTGTTTAACATCTTCCTATCCAAATTTAAAACACTCCCTAAGATGAATTCTCCTTTTTTATTATGCTTTCTAAAAAACCTCTTACTTCTTTCTATGGCTTCTTTTGAGTAATCTAAAAGAACAACCTTTGCTCCTTCCATAGCAAACAATAAAGAATATGTTCCTCTTCCAGAGCCAATATTTATTACTTTTATTTTTTTAAACGTTCCAAAGTTGTTAATTACATTCTTTTTGATTTCTAACCATTCATTAGACCTTTTTGTTCTTTCTAAATAAAAATCTCCAGATTCATCAGAATCCCCTTCCCAGACTCTGTCCCAAACTTTTTCTTCTCCCATTAATACTACACCATTTATGGTTTGATATCTTAATATATAAACCTAACCAAAATGGTGTATGGAGCAAGTTGGATTATTTGAAAAGATAAAACAGCTTTCAAATGAAAAGAAATTTAGGATAATTGAACTTACTCAAAAAGAACCTTTAGATATTACTTCTTTATCTAGAGAGATTAAGATAGCTTTCAATAAATGTTCTAATTATTGCACACAATTAGAGCAGAATGGTCTTGTTGAAAAACAAAGGGAAGGAAAGAATACATTAATTAAGAGCAAAGTTTCTTTCCCTAAAAAGTCTATAGTTTTCAAATAAACCCCTAACTGTAACACTTCTTATAGGCGTTTGGCGGGGGCGTGTCATGCGCCGTCCGAGAATCGAACTCGGGCCACCTCGTTGGCAACGAGATATTCTACCACTAAACCAACGGCGCTTATCTTAAAAGAGTTCTATAGCGTTTTTAAAATTTTAGACATTAAAAGACAATCAAAAAATTCAAGATTCCTGCGAAGGTCACCCAGACAAAATAAGGGACAAGAAGTAACATTGCAGTTTTGTTGACTCTTTTTGTGAGAATAAAAAGGGGGATAATTGAGAACCAAATTAAGAGCAAGTCTATAAAAGCACTTCCAGGCATCTGTAGTCCGAAAAAAGCCAACTCCAAATTGCGTTAAAGAAAAGATTTATCCCGAAAAGGATAGCTATCGATTTTTTTGTGCTTGCATTTTTAGCAGAAGTCCAAGAGAAATAAATTGATAGAGATATTAAAAAAAATAACACATTCCAAACAATAGGAAAAACCCACCCTGGCGGAGTTATGTTTGGTTTAACAGAATTATACCAATCAGAATTTGTATTCCCAGACGTTGAAAAACTCCCTAGGAATGCAACAGCGTAAACAATAATCAAACATGAAACAAGAACTTTCCAATTTCTTTTTTTGATTTCATTTTATTAATTCACCCATAACATCTTGAAAGAAAACTTCTATTCCTTTATGATGAATTACTTCTCTGCCGGTGAAATAACTATAATCTCCCTTTAATGTAAAAGTGTATCTGAACTCTCCTTCAACAAATTCTTTTGGTCCTCTAAAGGGCATCGATTCATCCATGTTTGTCAAAGCTCTTTTTAGGAAAGGGAATACTTCTTTTTGGAAAAATTCTTCAGGATAATCTTCATTATGCTTTCCCTGATAACTCATCGCCCAAACGGCTTTTCCCTTTAATAAAACAACTTCTCTTCCAGGAGCCCACTCTTCACCAGCATATCCATCATAATATTCCCATTCACCATCACGAAAATAGTAACATTTGTGATCAGGTAGAAAAGGCACTCCCATCTTATTTTTTTGTTTTATTTCTTTTGGGGCAGCATAAGTGTTTCTATGAGCCTTGGTTATGAATTTCAGTAATTTACTCTTATTTACTTCTTTTGTCATTTTAATAGAAATGGCCCATGGAGGAATCGGACCTCCGCCCCATCGGTGTAAACGATGTGTTCTACCATTAGACTAATGGGCCGAACTAAAAATAATCAGTGAGTTAGGCTTTTAAGTTTTTGGTTTCGTAACCTTTATAAGTTGTTATGATTAATCTTAAATATGGCAAACCAGAAAACGCATAAATTAGACAAAGAAAATAATTCTTCAAATCAGGAAATTCCGGGAATGAACTTAGATATGAAATACAGGGAAAACAAGAATATAATGCCTGAAGGCTCGGAGCAAATGCAAAAAGAAGTTGACAAGACTAAGAAAGAACTTACCAAATTGAAGTCGGCAATTGTAAAAAAATATCCTTTCACACAATCACTAGGAATTCTCCCTCCTCAAGCAATTAAGTTTTTTGTTGAAGATGAGTTAGGTGAAAAAGTTCCAGATGCGGAATACAAAAAGCTTGAGAAGAAAATGCATCTTTACATGATAATTCCAGAAGACCATTTTAAAGAAATTCCAAAAATAAAGAAAGAGATTGTCGAGCTCGTGGATAAGGGAAATCATAACGCATGGATTTACATTAAGACGCCCGTTGATGTTTGGGAGGCGTGTCTCGACAGCAAATTTGATTTGGTCAATTTCATAGGAATGTCTTACCCTTTGCACGATACGGGATTTCTTTCAGGATTGAGAGTGGCGGAAATTCACAAAAATTTAGTCTTGCAAAAATTTGACAAGTATGTTGTGTCGTATGTTATTGGAGGAAGCCTTGTTCGTGGAAATGCAACAAAAACTTCAGACGTAGATGCATTTGTTATTATTAATGATACGGATGTAAAAAAAATGCCACGGTTGGAACTTAAGGAAAGACTACGTGGAATGATTTATCAATATATTGGGGAAGCCACTTCTCTTGCGGGCGTTGAAAAAAATATTCTCAATGTTCAGATTTATCTTTTGACAGATTTCTGGGAATCTGTGAAGGATGCACACCCTGTGATGTTTACATTTATTCGAGATGGAGTTCCCCTGTATGACAAAGGAACTTTCTTACCTTGGAAAGCTTTGCTTAAAATGGGGAGGTTAAAGCCTAGCCCTGAGTCAATTGATATGTTCATGAGAACGGCAGATCAAACAGGAAAGCTCGTTGAGAGAAGATTGCTTGATGCGATGGTGGATTTATATTACAAAGTGTTAAATCCTTCGCAAGCACTTATCATGCTTTATGGCTCTCCACCTCCGACACACAAAGAAACTCCTGCATTGATGGAAAAGATTTTCGTGGAAAAGGAGAAGATGCTTAAGAAAACAGAAGTCGCTGTCCTTGCAAGGCTTGTCAAACTTTTTAGGGATTATGAACATGACCCAAAGATGACTGTCAAAGGTGCAGAAATTGACAAATTGATTAAAGATTCCGACGTTTATATAAAAAGACTTGAAACTCTTAGGAAACAGATTGAGAAAAAATCACACGAAGTTTTAGTAGAGCAAATTTCTACAGATGTTTTTGAACTCATCGGATCAATTCTCGGGAAAAAGTCGCAGGTTCTGTTGGTTACAGGATTTGAAAATCTTGTTAAATTCGGAAAATTCACCCAACAACATTTGAGAATTTTGAAAGATGTTGTGAAAGCAAAAGAAGATTTGAAGAAAGGTAAACTTACTCCTCAGAAAGTAGATGATGTGAGGAAAAATGCAAGTATTTTAATAAATGTGCTAATAGAATACACACAAAGGGCAGAACTTGCAAATTTAGAAAAGTCAAGGATGAGGGTCGTTCATAAGCACGATGGTAAAAACGTTGTTGCAGAAATTCTTCATACAAACGACGCGAGTTTCCTGTTTATGCAAGGGAATGTGATAAAGAAAATTACAAACAAAGTTGAGAATTCCAATATGGAAGAAGTTTCAAAACATGTTGAGCAACAGAAGACACAGAAAGATTTGAACATAAATCCTCGATTGTTTGATTTGATAAAGAAAGAGATAGGGGATTTTGAGATAGTTCTTTAATCGTCAAAACTGATCTCGTAGTACTCTCTATAAGTTGTTTTTGTCTTCTCAGGAACTCTTTCCATCAACTCAGGTAAGTTTAAATCAGTATTCATTTGCCGCGCGTATTCTTCCATCAGTTTTACAGATAAAAAATAACTATTAAGCAATCCTAATCTCTCAGGAGTTCTTTTTTCTGTAATTTTTATTGCAATTTCTCTGTTTACTCTAGAAGACTTTAAGAGTAATTTTCCGTATTCCAAAACATCTTCCCTGAAGCTAGGATTTTGCATAATAGCGTCAATTTGTTGGTCAGGAGTCATATTGGATCTTAGAAGTTTTTTAACGAGATAGTCCTCATTATCTTGGATATTAAAGCCTAAAGAATTGGCATCGTCTCCAGTTAAAAGGCTAATTCCTCTAGCAAACTTTTCTCCTTCAGTATAATAATTTATCATGGGAGTTGGAATGTAAAAAAGGCCTTTTAAATTTCGAACAGGCATAGTGATACCCGGAGTCACGCCCCTGTCCTCCAAAGGAACAGCCCCGTATGCCCCAAAAACTTTTCTCAAGTCAACTCCTTTCCCTGCAGCATTTGCTAATTCAAAGGATAATCTAGCTCTGATAGGAATACTAAAGTTTCCTGGAATTCCTTCTACAACGTTATTCAATCGCTCAATTAAATTTTCTTCCATTTTGATCTAATTGAAGTGATAATTATAAATCTTTCCTTAATGTTATCATTTTATAATTACTCTAATTTTCTCCAAAGGTCATTACAACAAAATCCTTAAATATCCTTCTCCTTTTTTCATTTCATGCCAAAATACTTATTCATCCTCGGCCGAAATCCTGAACTTTCAATTGCAGAACTTGAAGGTGCTTTCGGAAAGTTTAAATTTGAACAAAAAGGAAATGCTATTCTTGCTGAAATCAAAGAATTAGAGCAAGATACAATCGACAAACTCGGGGGCACAACGGCAATTGGGAAAGTTTTAGTTTCGGGAAACGATTTCGAAAAACAACTTGAAAATGAGATGCTTTATTTGGGTACAAAGAATTCTATGAACTATGTTTTGTGGGATTTTTCTGATGAAGAATTCGGAGAAAAAGTTTTGCTTTATCTTAAGAAAAGATTTAGGCAGGAAAAGCTTCGAGCAGTTGAGAAAAAGATTTCTGGAAGAATGAAGTTGCAATCAGGAGAAGGTGTTCCTTATATGCCTAACAGAAAACTCATTGATGAACAGTATTTTGTTTTTGGAGAAAGTTTCGGAAAGATAATAGAAACCTGCGACTATGAAGAACTTGAAAGAAGAGACATGGAAAAACCTTTTAGAAGAGAGCGTTTGGCCATTTCACCTAGGCTAGCAAAAATTATGATAAATCTTTCTTCTGTAAAGAAGGGAGAAACTTTGGTAGATCCTTTCTGCGGAATAGGAGTGATTTTGGAAGAAGCTTTGATACAAGGAATCAATGTGATTGGAATAGACAAGGATTCTGAGGCAATAGAAGGTGCTAAAAATAATCTCAGGCATTTTGGCGTCGATAAAAATAATTTTTTATTGATGAACTCGGACTCCACAAGAGTTCAAATCACAAACGCTAACGTTCTCGTGACTGAACCAGATATGGGAGACGTTTTAACTAAATCTCAATCAAAGGAAAAGGCAGAGAGAACCATTTCAATGTATGAAAATTTAATGTCGCGCGTTTTGAACAATATGAAAGGTAAAACTTCCGGGAAAATTGTTTTTACAGCACCCTATATAAAAATGGTGAATAAAAAAAGAATAGGTTGCGGCATTGAAAAAATAATTTCCAGGACAGGACTAAAAATTCGAGAGGGTTTTCCTATTCCTGAGTTTAGAGACAATCAGGTTGTTGGGAGAGAGATTTTTGTTTTGGAGAAAAGTTAATTGTTTTGATTGGTATATCTATCAAAAATTTCATTCATCACCGGCTCGAAAGATCTGAGTCCTGAAACATCAACATTATGTTTCCTTTCTAATTTGTCTAGACCTTCAACCACATAAGCATGGGTTTCATCTTCCCAAACATCAGGATGATATCCTCCTAGTCCGCCTAAAAAAGAATTGAATTTTCCCCTGGTTTCAGAAGGAATTTGGTGTAGAACTTTAATAACTTCCCCACGATATCTTTGATTTACGAAAAATAATCCGTGAGCAATTTCATGTTTCAGGGCATTATCTTTTCGGCTTTCTTTTCCATAAGTGCCGATTACATAGAAATCTGTACTCCTCTTGTCTCTGAACGAAGTCAACACCATTTCTTCTGCTTCTGAAAGAGGATTAAAACGACCGTAGTAAAAAGGTTCGAGAACGGTTGAAGGAAAATTAAATCCTGTCCAATCAGTGTAGTATGTGAATTCTCCGGTTTCTCGACCTTTTTTAGAATTTGTAGTATACCATTTTTTGTATTCCTCTAATGTGAAAATTTTTCCTTTAAATTTAGGGGATTCAAAATGCTCTTGAAATCTTAAAAAAGTTGAAGTTAGTTCAATCTGAGTTTCAAAGTTAACATGAAATACTCTCGGGACAATTTCTTCTAATTTCATAAAATCATCTACTTTTAGAGTTATATAAATTTAATTGGGAAGATTTATAATCATGATTTTGCAATTTTTTGGATGGTAAGAGAGTTAAGTATTGAATATCGTGCCGAGAGAGGATTAAGGCGTTACCAGTTAATGGAAGATTTGATTAATTTGAACAAAACCTTAGAGTGTTTGTCTTATCTGGGAATAGCCCCTCAATTACATCTTTTTGATATTCAGGAAAATTTGAGAAGAATCAGAGACGGGGAAGCGCCTAGTCCAGAGTTTCTTGCAAGAGGCCCAGAATGTATTAAACACATGTATGAAGATGCAAAAGAAATGGCAAGGGGCACATAAGAAACTTTAAAAACTAAATTTCTTGATAACTAATATGACAACAGGTAAAGTAGTTCAGTTCCGTCGCGGAAGAAAGACGATTCATGAAAGACATTTTCTCATAGAAGTTGAGGGTAGCGATAGCAGAGCGAAGGCCGAGAAATTTGTTGGAAAAGAAGTCGTTTGGAAAAGTCCTGCCGGAAAAATAATTCTTGGTAAAATATCTGGAGCTCATGGAAATAAAGGTGTTGTTAGAGCAATTTTCGAGAGGGGGTTGCCGGGTCAGGCTGTGACAACAAAGGTAGAGGTTAAGTAAAATGCAAGATTCAAGAATTAGGCAAGGAAGATTTGAGGAAAAAAGAAGAGTAATGAAAAGTTTAGTTGGTAAAACTGTTGTAGCAGAATTTATATCTCTTAAAGAGGATGCTTTAGAAAAAGGTTTTTTAGAATTAAGACCTCCGAAAGGGCAGGTTAACGGGGGGTACTATGTTCAAGGAAGCAATAGACAATTAAGAATTGATAATTTAACTTCAACGAGATTGCCTGATTTCGATGACGAAGGAACTTTTTACTTGACTTTTTTTACTTCTTCGGGAAAATATAGGGGGACAGCATAAAATGGCCTTAAGAAAAGCGAACGCATATACGCACAGGAAAGTTGTTCCTTTTACGAGAGTTAGTAAAAGAAAAGGGAAATCATATGTTAAGACCGTTCCGCCTCAGAGCATCGTGAAGTTTACTATGGGAAGTGAGCCATTGTATAACGAGGGAAAACTCCCCCACACTTTGACAGTTCTTTCTGAAGAAAAAGCACAAATAAGACACAACGCACTTGAGGCGTGCCGACAGTACATCAACAAAAAATTAAACAAGGAACTTAACGGTCAATATCTTTTCAAAGTTATTCCCTTTCCACATCATATTCAGAGAGAAAACAAAATGCTTACAGGAGCGGGTTCTGACCGTATGCAGACAGGAATGCAGTTGTCCTTCGGTAAATCCATGGGAAAAGCGGCTATACTGAAAAAGGGTAGCAAGATTTTCTTTATCGCTGTTCCAAATGAAAAGGCTCTTAGACTTGCAAGGTCAGAATTGCATAGAGTGAAACCAAAAATTCCTTGTAAGATAAAGATTGTTTATGAAAAGAAAGAATGAATCGCACACAATTAATTGAATATATGCTCAATCTTGATATTGATGATTTTAACAGGTATCTTTTTTTGAGCCAAACTTATTTTGCTTTATCTGAAGAAGATAGGCCTGTTTTCTTAGGAGAATTGGACGGCTTTAACTCTGGCTTGTTGAAGGAAATTTATTCTGCAGAAAGAATTCACGGACCTGAAATTAAAGAAGAATTCATAAGACGAGGCCATGATGCTGAAGACATAGGGAGGACAACAGGCTACGTTCTTAGAGATATTCGTTGGAGAAGGATTTCTTCAGATCCCGATTATCCTTCTTTTGGATACTGATACTTCTTGTTAATTATTGAGTAGTAACAAATGCGGAACATTTATAAAGATTGAAATTGTAGGTTTAATATGACAGAAACAAGAACACCTTTAACATTCGAGAAATATCAATACGGAGCTCTAGCTGGCTATCTTGCAAGTTCTGATGACGAATCAACAAAAAGATTTGCTGCCAGTGCTCTTGAAGTTCTTGCTGGACCAAAAGGATTCAATCTCGGAGAAGAGGCAGAAGGATTTGTTAGAGGAACTCAAGCATCGGATAAAGGCATTCAAACAGCAATAGGGACTTATGCAGGAATTTTCCAAGAAAAAAGAGGAGAATACAAACCTTCTGATTTAGCTTCATGGTATGCTCCTGTTCTTTCAGGTTTGGATGACGAATCTAAAGGCAAGATTGACAGAGAATTGTCTAAACACGATGAAACTTTAAAAGATATTGAGAAAAAACTCCAAAAATCGGCTTACATTTTGGACAAAAAAGCTCCGAAAGGATTCCACTCTAATGACGCCATAGAATCTGCTAAGGCAACTCGGCAAAAATATGCAGGAGTATTCACAGTTATGAGTACTTTAGATAAATATATGTTCGAAAATTTGAGGGTGGACGCAGTTGATGCTTCCAGAATCGAGGACCTCAAAAATCTGGCTTCTAAACTTTAATTTTAGTTTGGTTTATTAACCTACAATATCTTTTACAAGTTGGGCCATAACTTCTAAGAATTCTTCGGCTCGATCTTGCCAGGCATCAATTTCTACACCTTTCAAATCTTTTAATTGGCCGTGAGCTATTTTTTTATGAAGCGTCAAAAGGTCGTGATACCAAACAACATATTTCATTTTTAATTTTCCTGCACTGACGAAAGTCTCTTTCAAATCCCCTGCGATGTGTTCTGGAGAAGCAGGAGGAATGTTTGCCGCCATCAGAGCCGCATGAGCAGAGTCGACCATTGACCAATACAAACCCTCTATCGAACTTAATTCAGCATATCTGCTTCTTGCGATATGTGCAGGTGCTCTTTGCAACGCCGAATAAATTGCTTCTGGCGTTGACTTTATTTTTCCTTTGATCAAAAGCATTTTTAGCGGATTGAAGAATCCTGCGAGGTCAATCATTGCCTCGCCGTAACGAAGCATATTTATCACGACAGGGTCCCCGCGGAGAATGTCTTCCCACCAAGAACTTAATTTGATAGTATTGATGTGGAGTACAGATTGGTAAGGATTGGCCTTCATAATTTTTTCAAGTTCTTCCCTATACCATGCAATAAGTTCCTGATCCCAGTTAATGGTAACATCATCTAATAAGATGATTATATCTATATCAGAACCGGTCACTTGAGTTTGCTTCGTCGTGGATCCAAAAAGAACAACTGATTTAATGAGCTTGTCAAATTTCTGATAAACTTTTGTAGCAAAGTCCATTGCAATGTCCGATTCTTTTTTAAGTTTCAAAGTGGGAGCATCTTTCATTTCTTTTTTTAACGAGGGCTTTTTCCTAGAAGATTTTTTGGTAGTGTCCACAAACTTTTTTTTAGATTTTTTCTTCACCATCTTTTATATTCTCCAATATATATTATCGAGTATACTTTTTAAATATTCTTAATTATTCCATTCCCCTTCCAGACATTCTACTTCCTTGCGCACCGGGTCTTGCTCCGCCTAAGTCAGAAGGTAATCTTGAAAATCCTGTGCCAAAAGTTTCATAATTGATTTGAGGAAGCCATGCTCCTGTTAATCCGTCGGAATATCCCTGATAAAGTCCAGGAGCCTGATCCCAGTGAGGAGCCATTTTCATGGAGTAAACGGGAGAGCCAATTCCTTCTAGCGTCTCCTGGAAGGGAGGTGATTTCATTTGTGCCCACCATTGCCCTGCCTCAATTAATTTTTTGGCTTCGTAACCTTTTTCTCCAAGCTTGGCCATAATTTCTTTGAAGGGCACGTTTCCCATCCCCATAGGCAATTCAGTATGTTCCATTCCAAAGTTGTCTGATAAATGGATATGTTTGAGCACGCTCTTAACTTTCGCAGCTTCCTCAATAGTTTCTTCCTGACTATAACCAAACTTTCTGAGCATGTTCGCGTGGCCAACATCCCAGGTAGCTCCAATTAATTTTTCGGCCTCTTTTTGAGCTTGTTTTTGAGACATGCCCTCTTTGACAGCATTCGAAACAAATTGCTTTCGAGATTCCTCGACAATCTTTTTTATTTCCCCTCCAGTTGCAAGTGCCTGACCAGCAGGAGGATTTTCTATAACTAAAGTTGGTGCAGTGTCTTTGAATTTTTTGTAAGCTGTGAAAGCTGCGTTCCCATAAGTTTTGGCTCCTTTCTCAATTGCAAATTCTTCTACGGGAACGTATGTCTTTGGGGGTATCCTTTCTAAATTTTGCATGAGCTCAAAAAGAGCATCTGCATGAACTTTTGGATTAAGATATTTTTCTACATTTTTTTTGTCCTCGATTTTATCTAGACCAGTAACCTCTCCATACCTCTTGGAAATTTTTCTAAGCAATTCTATTTTTTCATTATCCTTATCTGCTTCAGCAACTTTGTAGGCCTTACTAAAAAGGGAATCGGCAGAAAGTCTAGCTTGCTTAATGAATTCCATTGCAGAATCAACTTTTTTTATTTGTGCCGCTTCATCTCTAGAAATTTCCTCAGGATTTAACTGTCCTGTTTTTAAGGCAATATTTCTTGCAACTATCAAAGGATGAACATCTTGCATAATTCTTTCAGCATTTTCTCTACTAACTTCGACCTGGAAAAGAGAATTCTCCCACTCTGTGTGGTTTAAACTTTCCATTCTTTTTTCAGGAGTCAGAGTTCTAGCTTCAACCTTTTCTCCTCCTGGTGTATATTGAACATCAGACTCTAAAGGAATTAACCTTCCAGTTTCCCTGTTTACTGCAATGATTGTTTTGTATTCTTCGCCCTCTTTCCTTTTTGAGGGAGCAAACGGTTGTGATCCTGGAAGTCCTTCGGAAGAATGGAAGTTCACATGGATATTTCCATCGGGATTTAGTTCATGGCTCCTCATTAAAGTATTAACAATCTTTTTTTCAGTAAGTTCCCTTTCAGACTCGCTCCATCCGTTTTGTGTGAATCCTGCTGGATTGATTACGGGACCATGAACATCTACATCAACTCCTGTAAGTTTTGCTAGTCGTCGAACCTCTTTGGTTTGCTGCTTTGAAATGTTGTCAAAATAATCTGGAGAAACCGCCGTGACGTCCACATACTTTACCCCCGAAGAAAGTTTTTGAGATACATCTGCAAGAAGATTCATTGTCCGCGGGTCAGTGGTTAGACCTATGCTTCCGGCAGATATTTTTGGGTCATAACTACTGGATGCATACGAGGGTTTGAAACTTGAGTATCCTCCCTGATAAAGATTCGAAATAGTATAACCTGCTTTTTCCCCCATAATTAGTACAGTGGAATTTTATTTATATATTTTGGGTTTTGCTCAAAAGGCGTATTATTCAGATATATACCACAATCTAACTTTAGAAATTTACTCGCAACAAGTTGATACAAATTTGAGACACATAATCCTTATCCCTAACTTCATCTTGCGCTGAATTCTTTGGGGTCGTATTTTTTGTATTTTTCTTTTTCAACTTCGAGAGGTGTTTGTCTTCCAGCATTTTCTGTTTCAAATCTTTCAACGCGCCAAATTTTTTCTTGCGAGGTGGAACCGAAATCTGATTCTCTAGAAGGTGTGAAAAATGCTTGTTGGCTCGGCATATTAGATTCATTTGAACTTTTCCTGCCTGCTTGCTCAATCTCAAATCTTTCAGGAGTTTTATAAATTTGTTCACTTGAGCCAGAATATTTTGGTTCGTTGGTTTCATTATTGGAAGGAATATATGTTGCCTCTCCGTTGTTTTCAGAGATTGCAGAAGGAGTGTCTGCACTTGGAATAACACGACGAGGAATGAAAACAGGTCCTGCTTCGCCAGAGGCAATCCTTTCAAGCACTGGTGCCGTTTTGTTTTCCAAATTAAAATTTTCAATAAATTGATTTAATTCTAAATTCTGAAGTTTTGTCTTTAAACTGTTTTCCCAAGATTCAGTTTTTTCTTCTAATTCAGATTCTTCATCAGATTCATAATCATCTCCTAGTTCTTTGTCTTGAGATTTTAGTTCTTTCGCCAAATCTTTGAGAACTTTTTCTTTTACTTTTTTGTTCTTGTTTGATTCTTTAGCCATAGGAAATCAACGATAGAGAAATATATAAAATTAGTGCTAAGTATAACTCGGCATTAAAAACAACCTCGCGATTTTTTTCGATTTTCCCTTCCTAACCTGTGGAGTGATTTCTTTAATTGCCTCCGACAGGAATCAGCCGAGTTTAGCTAAGTATAACTCGGCATGCCGTGGGCTTTTTTGTAGACGTCAAAAAGTTTGAATGTGAACTCTTGTGCACCTGCCTCTGCTAAAGGCCTTAAATATTCTTTCTCGACGTAATTCTCAGGTCTTATCTTTACTTTTGTTTTTTCTGGTTTCCTATCTTCCTTTGCCTTTTCAGGTTTTTTTTCATATCCCCCGATGAGGGCCTTGAAAGGATTGGAAGTATCTTCTGGCATTTTGGATTTTTCAGCTTCTGACTTTTCTTCCAAAAATTCATTTATCTCAGATTGAAGTTGTCCCAAACTTTCAGTTGTAGTACCTTCAATCAATTGTAAGGCGTCACCGAGGTCAGAATTTTCCAACTCTTCATTAAGTTTCTTTATCTCTTCGTCATTGAGAACATACGATTTGAAAGAAATTTCTGCGCGGCCCCCGAAAACATAATGAGACTGCTGGCTTATTCTTTGAGGGATTCCTCTGAATACAAAGTTTACAAGTACGCAACTGTAATAATCTCTTGTCTTTATCCTTCCAACATCCTTAGGCAAATCACCAACGAGAATCGCATCTTCGATTTTGATTTTCTTTTTTCCAAGAAGAGTCATTTCCAAAAGAATTGTGTTGAAAGTTTTTACCAAGGCAGGTTCTCTGCTCTTCTCGTTCATTTCCAAATCTTGTGCTGCTTTAAGATAAGGCTTCGCCCAACGAGTGTAAAGCTTAAGAGCATTGACTTGACTTTTTAGATAAGTCCTTTCCAATTCATATCTTTTTCTTATTTCCTGTTCTGAAGCATTGAGCCAGTCATTAAATTCCTGTATTCTTGCCCTTAGAACTCTTTTGACTCTATCGTTTAAATCAACCTTTTCTGCATCTCCGACGGTGTTTACAAAGAGAAAAGCATCGAAAAGAGTTTGGAACCCTGCTTGACCAAAAGACATTGCTTTCAAACTTGAATTGCCCTTATTTATGTCAACCTTATCTACCCAGATTTGCTTTAATGCCAATAGTGCTGCACTTTTGACTTCGGGCGTGCCCTTTCTGTAGTTATCATATTCTTTTATTCTTATTTGGAAATCTTTCAAGTCGTAGATGATGTTGAGCACGCTTCTAAGAACAGTATTTATATCCCCCAGGAGTTTCGTGCCTTGCTGTTGCATCACTGTTGCTCTTTGACCTAGTTCTGCAAAGTGACCAGAACCAGGAGAAGATGTAAAATTGTCAACGAGTTTTTCAGTATCCAGGCCGAAATCATTCATTAAGTCAAGGATAAAAAAATAAACGGGTTCAAGGGTTTCCGAACTTGAATCATATGTTAGTTTGTGTTCTGAGTCCGATTTGTCCTTAACTTTTTCAGCAGGAATTTTATCTATAGAGCTGAACTCTTTCAAAAGTTCTTTGCCATTTGAAGCATATTTTCTAGGATTGACCTTTCCGATTATTTGTGCAATTGACGCTACCATGGTAAGACACCTACGGTTTCTTGACCTTCAACTTCCCTTTCAAAAATATAAGACGATTTCTCTCTTTGCCTCCGAAGGAAATCGAAAACCCCCTTTAATTTCATGTTAATGAATAGCAATTCGTATTTAAAAAATGTTCTCTATAGAGATAATTTAATCACCACAACTAAATTTAAAAATCAAAAAACACTCCTCCTGTTATGGGTTTATTTGGTTTCGGGAAAAACAATGATGTTGTGGATCTTGCCGAGCGATATAGGAAGCAAAAAGAGCGTGAGAACAGTTCTGCTAAGCAAGTAAGTTCAAGCAATTCAGGAAACCAAGAACAATCTGCCAGTCCTTTTTCGTTCTTTGATTCCGGAAATTCGAGCAATTCATCTGTAAGCTCAGTTCCCTACGAATCCGACTCTGACGGTTTTGTAGACCTTGGAGACGCACAGAATTCGACAGATAGAAGAAGAAAACTCGCGAAAAGAATTCTTGACATGACCACGAAACTTGAAGACCTTTCAAATCAGATCTACCACTTGCAACAAAGAATGGATGTGATTGAGAAAAAACTTAACGTTAGGAATTTTGATTAAAACAACTCTTCTCCAGAATTAGAGTGTCTTCTCCTATAAACAATTGTATCTGTTTTAGGTCGTTTTATTTTTTTTGGCGATCTTATTTTATTTATTTCATCTGCAACGCTTCTGGCCAAAGGAATGGCCTCCAAAGAAGTCGCACTTACAACTACTTCCAGACCCTTATCCGGTTTTCTCCATTCAGAAATAGGGGTTGGAGAATATTCGATTAAAACACCTCTCCCAAAAAATTTGTTTCTTCCCATAGAACCCATCTCATTTTTATCGGCAACTTTTTGTAAAAAAGATACGTAACTTCTTTGAGTAAGATAACCTCCAGGAAAAAATTCCTTGGATACTTCCTTTAATTTCTCATAATCCTTTTTTTGAGAGCTCATTGAATAATTTGACCGCCGTGTTTTATAAGCTTATTGTCAGTCCAGAATAATGTTTTCTAAGTTTTGATTAAATTTATTAATGATGATTTGTTTGTCGAGAGATGAAATTAGAAACAAAGAGGTTGATTTTGAGAAGACCTAGATTGTCTGATTGGGAAGATATTGTGGAGGGCTGCAAAAATTTAGATGTTGTGAGGTACCTTGCTGTTGTGCCACATCCTTACAAAAAAAAGAATGCAATAGAATTTATTAAAGATTGCCAAAAGAAATGGAATGGTAAAAATCAAAAAGCGTGGCCTTTTTTCATTGAATTGAAATCAGAGAAGAAAGTTATAGGAGTTATAGAAATTTTTAGTTATAGTAAACAGCATAGGATTTGTGAAACGGGTTCATGGATTAACAGAAAATATTGGAGAAAGGGTTACATAACCGAGGCAAAGATTACAGTTAATAATTTTGCATTCGATAAACTTAAAGTTAGGAAAATGGAAACAGGAGTTTATGAAAAAAATAAAGCTTCAAATGCGACACAAAAATCCATAGGATACAAATATGAGGGCACAAGATTAAGACACCACATCTCAAATTCTACAGGAAAGGTGCACGATGAACATCTTTACGGTCTTTTCAAAAAAGATTGGAAAAAAAGCCTCCCTAAATTGAAAAAGAAGTTAAATAAAAAAATAAAGAAATTGGAAAAATTAAAATGAAAGATATTGACAAAATCGCACGTGCTTATGCTTTGAAAAATGCTCTTGCTCATGAAGGAAAAGCACAGATTGGTGCAGTCATATCTGCGCTTTTTAACGAGGGTCTAAAAAAATCAGAGGTTTCAAAATACTCTAAAAAAATTTCAGAAGTTGTTCTTGAAGCGAACAAACTTTCTCTTGAAGAACAAAAAAAAGAATTTGAAAAATTGAAAGATTTTGTAAGTGAAAGGGAAGTTCGTGAAGGTCTTCCGGAATTGCCTGACGCAAAGCCAGGAAAAGTTGTGATGCGTTTTAGACCTGCGCCATCAGGCCCATTGCATGTTGGTCATATTATCTCCAATATGATTTCCTCACTATTCGTAAAAAAATACGGCGGGAGATTTTATATCATCGTCGACGACACAGATCCTTCAACAACGTTAAAAGATTCTTATGAAAATATAAAAAAAGATGCTGACTGGATTTTCGGGAATGTGTATCAATATTTTAACGCCTCAGATAGATTAAATATTTATTACAGTCACGCAGAAAAGCTTATCTCTAAGGGCAGAGCGTATGTATGTACTTGTAAACAAGAAGCTTTCAAAAAAATCGCTATTGATAAAAAAGAGTGTCCTTGCCGCGAACTCAGTGTTAAAGAACAGAAAAAAAGATGGAGGGCGATGTTAGATAAAAAAGGTTTCAAAGAAGGTGAGGCTGTTTTGCGTTTCAAAACTGCTGAAAAAAACAGAGGTATGCAGAACCCGAATCCTGCATTAAGGGATTTTCCGCTTGCGAGAATTAGCGAAAAAAATCATCCTCTTCAAAAGACAAAATACAGAGTTTGGCCTTTGATGAATCTCGCAGTCGCTGTTGATGATATGGAACTGGGAATGACCCACGTAATTCGTGGAAAAGATCATAGGGATAATGCAGAAAGGCAAAAATTTATATTTGAAGTTTTCGGAAAAAAATTTCCATGGGTTGGCTTTATAGGAAGAATAAAATTCACTGATTTAGTTTTGTCAAAAAGACAAATAACTGCGCAAATAGAATCCGGTGAATTTTCAGGATATGAGGACGAAAGACTTCCAACTATTGCCTCGCTGAGAAAAAGAAGCTACACTCCAGAGGCTTTTGCAAAATTTGCCGAACAGCGCGGATTAACAGAAGTAGACAAAGTAATTTCTAGCAAAGATTTTTTTGACGTCATAAATAGACTGAATAAAAGTTCTTAATTGTATTCTCGAGCATGAAAACATTTTTAAAGGGGAAACAATTACTAAAGTCATATTAAATAAAAGAGGATAACATGAAAAGCAAAAGAGGACTTGACGCTGTTGTAACGACTCTGATAATAATTCTTTTAGTCCTAGTGGCAGTAGGAATTATTTGGGTTGTTGTAAGAAACGTTGTCCAGCAAGGATCTGAACAAATTGATATAACCTCTAAGTGCATCTCTGTTGATTTGAGCGCTGTCAGTGTTAACGAAACTTCTGCGGGAGTCTACGATGTGACATTGAAGAGAAACGCAGGTGGAGACGCTATTGGTGGAGTTAAAGTAAGTTTGTTCAATTCTACGGCAAATAGTGGTGTTATTGACTTTGGTACTGCGCTTGGTGAACTCGAAACAGTTACACAGTCAGTTAATGGAACTGTCACAGACGCAAACAAGCTTGAATACACTGCTTACTTCCTAGATAGCTCTGGAAACGAACAGCTTTGCTCACAAACAGGCACATTTAATTTCTAAATTTTTATTTATTTTTTATTATTTTATTTCTATATTTTTTATATCTGCTGATAAGCGTGAGCATCTATTCTTTTAATAAATCAGAATAATCTTGAAGAAAAGAAATAAAAACCATTATTTATTGATTTGGATAAGGAACCAGCCTTGAGCCAATCTTGAAGGAGGTTGAATGTCAAGGAACCTTGGTGCCTTACCATGGCGGTTGTAGTTCTACGGAATCAGGCTTAATTTTAAAGTGATAACATTATCATAAAGTTTATAAATACTACAGGTATCCAGAGAATATGATAGAAAATTTACTATTTCCCTATCCGAGCAAGAAAAGGGTTGAAGATTGGGAGTTTGGAATGACGAAAGAAGTCATTGAATTGCCCTTTGGAAAAGAAAGAATAGTTTACGTCCAAAGAATAAAGGAAGCTAAATTGCTCGTGAGCGAAGATCCCGATGAATTCAGGGAAGGGGTTGAGTATTGGGCAGATGTTCATGGTTATAGAGTTAATCCCCAAGGTTTTCTTAGGGTCCTAAAATCACCTAGAGTTAGGGAAATACCCTACACAAGGTTCAACAATAAGGAATGCAGAGAGGTTGTAGACATTGTAAGACAAGAGGTAGAAAGACATGCGGAAAAACACTACCCTGGCAAAACTCTCTCTTGGAACGGACCAATTATAATTAGTAGGGGTTTTACGCTTCCTAGTGGCAGAGTGCGCATATTCCCAAAATAAAAAAGCATAAAAACCGAGTTTTTATTATAATTCTAATATGTTCATTTAGGTTCATCCTAAACTGACATAGATTTTCGGCGGTTGTAGTTCAATGGCAGAACGTACGGTTGTGGTCCGTAAAAAGAGAGTTCGATCCTCTCCTTCCGCCTATTTTAAAAATGAAAATATTATTTGTTTGTAGATCAAATATTCTTCGGAGTAAAATTGCTGAAGCTTATTTTAAAAAGATAAATAAAAATCAGAAGATAAGGGTATCTAGTGCAGGATTTAGAACAGATGGGGACCCTCTTTATGATACAGAAAAAGAGGTAGCTAAAGAGTTTAATCTAAAACTTTCTCCAAAAATAAGAAAAATTAATAAAAAAATAATTGAAGATTCTGATATCGTCATTCTTGTAGCAGATAATGTTGATCCTAAAGAGATTTCTGCCAAAAAATTAATCGTATGGAAAATTGAAGACCCAAAAGAAAACTTTGATAAAGAAAGAGTAAAAAAGGTCTTTTTATCAGTTATGAGGGAAGTAGAAAACTTAGTTAAAGAACTGAATTAATCTGAAATCCACTTCTCCTAAAAAGTATTTTTTGCGGTTGTGGAGTGTAACTTTTAAATTACTACATCACCATAAAGCTTATAAATCATTTTATTCCTGTAATTGAATGAGTTTCGGACGTACTGTCAAAAGATTGGTTAAAGCATCCCCTTTAGTTTTGGGACTAGGTGCAACCGCAATTATTCCCGGAAAAGCAGAAGCACAAACAATGTTCGGGCGATTCGGATATAGTGCTGGAGCGTATTATTCTCAAACTACTGGAGACGACCCTCAAAAAGAAATCGTTGCTAAGAGCTCTGGTTTTACCGCATTCCATGTAGGAGGAAAAAAGTTCACCGTTGGACCCTACTTTACTTTAAATTTTGCTCTCAATTCTGAGGAAAACACTAGAATAGATGTGACTGATAGAGATAGAACCCTTATAGGTCCTGGAACATACAAATATAGGACCGATGAACTCACAACAAGAACAGAGATAGAACCTATTGCAGGAACAGGTATGGAACTGGGGTATAATGCATGGGGAAGACTCGAAACTAATCTTAGTGCAGGAGTTGTAAAATATAGAACAATAAAAAATATTTCAGGAGAAAGCATAATTACTATTGAAAGAAACGGTGAAGTACTTGCTTCTGAACCTATCAACGGAGCGCTATCTCCTAAAAGAGAAACTTCCTTCAAAACCGAAATCGATTTCGGACTTGGGGCAAGGTTATATGCATGGGGAAAAGGCAAAAGACTTTACGGTCACGATCCTTACTTGAACTCTTTCGTCGGAAGGAGAAACGGTGAATGGAGATTTGGAATAGGTCTAGGGGTTTTGAATTAAATGGAAATTAAGAAAACATCAGGAATTGCAGTTTTTATTTTAGCTGTAGTTTTCTCAATGTATTTAATTTCAGCTTCAAGCGTTTTGGGTTTCTTGTTTTACGACTCCACAACAGGAAGTTCACTTACAATAAATGATGGAGATAGTTTTGGCTTAACAGTCAGCGCAGATTCTATTTTTGAAAATTATATGAATGTCCATGTTGACCTTCTGGAGTCTGGAGGAAATGTTGTTGCAACTCTTCTTGATACTAATGTTATTCAAGATTCTTATTCGAATCATATGGTTGTAGACGAGAGTGTTTATGGGAGTGCGGGAGATTATACTATCAAATTGACTGTGACAGGAGATTCAGGGCAGACAGATACAGTAGAATTATCCTTGACCGTTCAAGCACTTTCTCCAACAAATAATCTTCCAACATTCACTTCAAGTCCAGTTACAAGTGTAAATGAGAACACAGCATATAGTTATGATGTAAATGCTAATGATGCTGATGGAGATACATTAACTTACTCTTTAACACAGACTCCTAGTTGGCTTTCAATAAATTCTGCTACGGGATTGATTTCTGGAACAAGTCCAGAAGTTAACAGCGATACTCAGTTCGTCGTTACAGTCCAGGTTTCAGACGGCAATGGTAATGTCGCCCAAGTTTTCACGATAGACGTATTGAATGTAGTCATTATTCCCCCTACAAATAACGCACCTGTGATTACATCAGGCCCCGTTACAAGTGTGAATGAAAATACGGCATATAGTTACGATGTAAATGCTAATGATGCTGATGGAGATTCGTTGACTTACGGTTTAACACAAGGACCAAATTGGTTAAGTATCAATTCTGTTAGTGGATTGATAACAGGCACTTCACCTTCTGTCAGTCAAAATACCAATTATGCTATTACAGTTACTGTTAGTGACGGGACTGCTACGGTTCCTCAGAGTTATACTTTGACTGTGTTGAATGTTGTTGTTCCTCCTGTAGGAGACACGACTGCCCCAATAATAACCATAACAAGTCCTACAAGCATTACCTATTCAAGCTCGAGTATAAATGTTATTGTTTCAACAAATGAACAGGCCACGGCATGGTTTTCTTTGAATGGTGGAAGCAACGTAAGTCTCGGCACATCAAACAACCAAAACTTCAATTATGCCTTGACAGGTCTTACAAATGGAAATTATAATCTTGTTATTTACGCACGAGACGCTGCGGGAAATGTCGGAAGTTCGAGTGTTTCTTTTAGTGTATCAGTCTCTTCAGGAAGTGGAAATCCTATTGGGGGAAAATCTTCAAAAGAAGCTAGCGGAGGATTCAAGACATTAGTGTTTGATAGTTATGGTAATTTGAGTGCAAAAAATAACTTTGTTCCAATTGACGAAGCTCCTGTAATCCCTAAGAAATCTTCAGGCAGTACTTGGGGATTGCTTCTCTGGATTCTGGGAATTTTGATATTTTTGATTTTACTTTTCATTCTGATAATTCTTCTTACAAGGGATTAGAAAGATTTTTAAGTTCTAGATTTTAACAATGATCATGGCAATTAAAGTTAGATATTATCGGCATTAGTTTTGGAAAAGATTTTAATAGCTTTGCTTCTATAGATTACTGTTTGGAGGTGTTAAATGAAAATTGAAACGATAAAAGGGTTTAGAGATTATTCTGGAGAAGAGGCCAGGAAGAGAAGTGAAATAAGAAGAATTATAGTCGAGACTTTTGAGAGATATGGCTTTGAACCCGCCGAAACTCCTGTGATAGAGTCGGAAGAATTTGTTAAAGGGGACAACAAAGAGGATGAGGCAGTTTCGGATATTTACAGGCTTAAGGACAAAGGAGAGAGAAATCTTGCCTTGAGGTATGAGTTTACATTTCAGTTGAAGAGGCTTATGAAAAATAAAAAACTTCCTTACAAAAGATATCAAATTGGCCCGGTTTTCAGGGACGAACCAGTTTCTTCCGAGAGAGGTAGACAGTTCATTCAGTGTGACATTGACACTGTTGGCTCCACAGTTAAAGACGAGGCGGAGATTCTTGCGGCGTTCAACGAACTTTTCAAACAATTGGGAATAAAGCCAATGATTCTAGTTAACAATAGAAAATTGCTTAATGAAGTTTTAGATTATGCAAAAATAGATAAGAAAGATAGAGAGAACGTCCTAAGAGAAATCGACAAATACGATAAGCTACCTGAAAAACAAGTCATAAAAAATCTTGACAAGTATGGGGCAGGAAATCTTATCCCTGAATTTAAGAAAGGCTCGAAATTTTTCAGTCAATTCAAAAGTTATAAAGAGGTTTTGGAACTCGTGAATATTTGCAAAGATTATGGAGTCGAGGCAATTTTTCTTCCGACGGTTGTTAGAGGTTTGAGTTATTACGATGGGAGCGTTTTTGAAATCAAGGCCAAAGGATTAAAGAGCTCTATAGCAGGAGGAGGCAGTTATACTTTTAACAAAACTCCTTCGACAGGAATTTCATTTAGCATCGAAAGATTATCTACAGTCGCCAAGTTGACAAAAGAATCAGAAAGAATGCTTATAATTTCTCTTAATGAGGACAAAGAAGCAATTAAAATTGCCCAGGCACTTAGAAGAAATAAAAAAAATGTCAGTATTTTTTATGGAAAGCCAAGCAAAGCATTACAATATGCGAACTCTTATGGATTTACAAAGGCCATATTCGTTGGAAAACAAGAAGTCAAAAAGAGAGAATTCAAAGTTAAGGATTTGAAAACTGGCGGACAGTCTAGGTTGGAGTTATAGAAAAAATCAATCTCTTCCCTTTAGTCTATCTACTTGTTCTTGGGCATCCCAAAGGGCCCTTTGAGAATTTCTTTCTGCGAAGTATTGATTCGTCGCTCTGCAAACATCTTCTAATAATTCAAGTTCGGGTTCTGCATGCTTTTCTCTCGGGTAGTCAGGGATAGAATTGAAAGTCATTTCTCTGTACAAAAGAGATTCTCCAGTAGGTTTCGGTTGAAGATAAAAATCGATAGCTGCCAAATTGGACCCATGAATGGTTAATCTTTTTAAGGCCATAAATTCTTCCGGAGAGTGGCCTTCATAGATCTCCACTCTGTAACTTCCGTCAAGAGCAATCCTTCGAGCATTCAATCCCTCTTTAAGGAAACTCGCTAACTCTTTAACCCCTTCCAAACCTAGCGATTGAGGAAACTCTATAATCTTCCAACTCAAATCACTTTCTTCTGACATCTTAATCCTAGATATTTTTTGTTTATAAGAATTATTATCATCAAGAATATACTATACTTTCAAAAACTCCAATATCATTCTTTTATTCCTGACCTCCGGATGGAAGAGTGTGGCGTAGAGGTTCTTTTCGTGAAAGATCTTTGGGAGGGATTCAAACTGGTGAAGATAATAGACTAGTGTTTTTCCTTTTGCACCGAGAAAATTTTTCTTCAGATTTATTTCTTTTAATCCAATTTCTTTATCTTCTTGCAACGTTTTTCCGAGGATTAATCCGAGGATATGCGCGCCACCACAAATACCAAAAATAGGCTTTCTGTGACTTTTTATCCAGTTAAACCTATTCTTATTTTTAATAAACTCGTTGTCCTTTAAACTTGTTCCGCAGATGATTACCTTTTCTGATTTTTTCAAATCTTCTGGCGAAAGGTTTTGGTAATGAACAATAAGCGCCTCACGATTTGAATTTTTAACGATATCTACAACAGGTTTTACAAATTCATAAAAATGTAGAGGTTCTTTGCAGATGTTTATTATGAGGATCATTTTTCGTTTAATATAAATTTAATAACTTTTTCCGCAGTTTCTGCTATAGATAAATTAGTAGTATCAATAATCGTTTTTTTATAATTTGTTTTCCCCACTTCTTTTCTTAAAGAAGCATGTTGTTCCAAATCGAGTATAACTTCTTGCAAAGCTCCTCTCTTAATTAACCTTTTTTCTCTTTCTTTCTCTGAAACATCTAGTAAACAGAAAATTATTTCTCTTAACATTGTACTCTCCTTAATATCTCCCACTTCGCTTGGAAGACTTAGACCAACTATAATTGTGTTAAGATTCTTCTTTTGATTTTTTATAGCCTTGTCAATCCAGTGGTAAGTTGCATCTAATCTCCATTGTAAACTTAAATTTTCTAAAGGCACACCCAACTCATCAAAGTCATGGATATCAAAATTTGCTTTCGGCAGTTTGGCATTCAATAATTTAAGAATGCTGGTTTTACCAACTCCTTCCGCACCTGTAATAAAAAAGGTTTTCATTCTATCTCAACCCCCACAGGACAATGGTCCGAACCCACCACATCTTTTAAGATAGATGAATTTTTTACATTCTTCATAAAACTTTTTGAAACCAAAAAATAATCTATTCTCCAACCAATATTTCTTGCCCTGAGATTGTTCCACACCCCCCAATAAGTGTACTGGCCAGAGGATTTGTTGAATTCTCTGAACGTGTCTATGAAACCACCGTCTATGTATTTTTGAAAACCATTAATTTCAACTTGAGTATATCCCGCAGTTTTGTTATAGTTTGATTTTGGATTTGCGAGGTCAATTGGAGTGTGAGCCACATTTAAATCCCCGCAAATTACGACTGGTTTTTTCTTTTCAAGACTTTTTATCAGACTGAAAAAAGTTTCGTCCCAACTTTTTCTTAAGTCAAGTCTTTTTAGACCTCTGCCAGAATTTGGTGTATAAACATTAATCAAATAGAATTTTTCAAATTCAAGGATAATTGTTCGGCCCTCATTATCAAGTTCGTTCCCAATCGTTTTTGAAATTGAAATGGGTTTTATCTTTGAGAAAATTGCGGTACCCGAATATCCTTTTTTCTCTGCTGGATTCCAAATGTGAAAATCATATTCGGGTAAACTCATATCAACCTGTTCAGGATGAGCTTTTACTTCTTGCAGACAAAGAACATCAGATTCTTCTTTTTTGACGAAATCCAGAAATCCTTGCTTCAATGCAGATCTTAAGCCGTTTACATTCCAAGAAATGATTTTCATATATTCAGAAGAAACTTCAGGATTTTAAATTTAACCAATTTCTAGTTTGTATCTTAAATTTTTCATATGTTTCATTGTAACTGTAATGAGGTTGTTTCATCATATAAAATTCGTAAATCAAGAACAAAAGCAAAATAATAAAAAGAGCAACCAAAATTTTTTCTAAATAGATATAAAGTAACATTCCCGCTGTGGAAAACAATGAAGCAAATAGAATACTTGATGCATGTTTTATTAAATTCTGCATATTAGACAAATAAGTCCATGTGTCGTCCTCCAATGCTTTAAGAGAAGAAAAAAATGAGATATCAAACTCTTTTTCTTCAATTTTATTGAAGGTAGATTTTATTTCCATCCAAAGAATAAAGTTTTTTCGAGTCATGAAACTAGATTTAATTAAGATTAGAAAAGAAATAAACTGCATCATTAAGGGAAATAAAAACCATTCTTCCTTAAAAAAAGATAATAAGGATATAGAAACCACAAACAAAAAAGAAATGGCTATTAAAAGGAAATTTATGTTCCCCTGGATATTTCTTTCTCTTGTATCATACATGTGTTGATAAGAATTCCACGCCAATGGTAATATTCTCTGCAATTCGCTTTTCCTAAATTCTTTTTCTTCGTCTTCTTTCTTGCCCATATTACTGCACTTCCAAATCCATTCTCCAAGAATTTTTTTCGCCAGTGAAATTTGCACCTTTAACTTTTAGCGGCTTCTTAAACAGAGGACATTCCAAAACAAATGTTTCAAATTCTCCACCTTCGCCAGCAGGATTTATTTTATATTTTTTGCTTAAAATTTCCACGTCTCTAATGAAATCTTTATTGATTTCCCTTCCTAGCCATGACGCTGTTAAAGGAAACGCGGAAACGCCTGTGACGACTGCACGAAATTTTTCGTTGAGCAAATCGTTAAGAAGCTCAATTTGGTCTTTTTGCCAAAGAGGATTAAAACACTCCAACTCGAGAGCATCGCAGATTTTTTGAATTCTTGAAGCCTGATAGACAGAACCGACTGCACCTGTGACAATGCCTTCTATCTTGAAATCTTTTTTGGCCTTTGTGATTGCTATTTCTAAATCCCTTAGTTCAATTTCTTTTACACCTTTTGTTTTTTGAATGATTAAGGGCAAACCCATTGCTTTTGCTTGTGTTTTTGTTTTTCCGATAGAAGGAGTGTGAAACATATAACTGTCGGGATTTTCAGATTGCAAAGTTATGAGACAAGAAATCTTGTAGCCGTTTTTCTTGGCAAGCCATGCAGCATAAGTTGAATCTTTTCCTCCGGAAAATAACACCCCTAATTTCATATCTCAATTAAGCCTAAAAGGTTTTTAAGATATTTGATTGTGTTATAGGGATAATAGAAAACATATGATAGAAAATGTGTGATTGAAAAGGGTAGTTTATTTAAAGGAAAAAGCCTGAAGAATATTTATGGAAGTAAGTGAATCTGAATTTAGGGCTAGAGATTATGAGATCCTTTTTGAAAAATATCAGAAAATGCATTACGAAATGACTAATCGTGCAAGACAATTAGGCGGCTCAACTCAAGTAGAATCGGACGAAATGAGAGACTTGTTAAGGGCCATTTCGGATAAAAATAAGTACAGCCATTTCGGATTTGCAAGCGATGAAGATTTAGCAGTGATTAGGACCTTAGAATATGTCTTAGGCGAACGCGACAAGCAGGATTAATCATCCAACATTTCTCCTAAGGGATTTTCGAAATCTTTATTGATTTTTTCGAGGCGCTTCATTTTGTCTTCATCAAAATTTTCTATTTGCAATTCAACTTCAGTTTTCAAATCAGCAAAGGGATCAGGATTGTGTTTGAAATATACCTCTTTTAACCAAATATGAAAATCCGCGAAGTGCTCTTGTTGATCTAGCCAGACTTTTTTTTGATGTTCTAAATGTAACAAAGAAGAGAAAGCGATTATTCTTTCATCTTTGTTTTCCCCAACAAATTCTGAGAAAGATATTTTTTTCCTTTTTTGCTCGTCTTTCAGATGCCCGAAAACAGAATCGTAAATTTCTTTTATCTTGTCTTTAATACTAAACTTTCTTTTTGGAAGAGAAATTGAAGATTCCAAAACAGCGTTCTTTTTCAAAATTTCTTTTTTTATTCTTCTGTTCTCGGTTATAAACGCCTTATTAAGAGAGGCCATAAGTTCTTGCAGTGTGACTTTTTTAAATCTTGGAACGGGACTTTTTGGAATTAGTTCAGGAATGTTTTCTTCAAGGTCTATTCTTTCGAACTTCTTGGACTCAACGATTTCTTTTTTTCCAAAAAGAATTTCATCGATGCTTTTGATGTATTTGTTCAAAAGGATTTCGGATTTTATTCTTAGGAGTAACGCAGCAGCTAAGAGAACTTTACTTGAGACAAAAAAATCTTCTTCCTCAAGTTGATTTATTCTGAGGAGATACTTATCTGTAAGAATTGTTATGTTGATATCCCAAGGATCTAATTGTTCAGTATTAATCAAATCATAGATAATTTCTTGCCAACCTATTTCTCTGTTGAATAGTATGTCATGTATTTGTTCTTGTTTGACACTGGGAACTGTTGGAGAAATTTCACCTTTTTCTTTGTTCATTTAAAATTTAAGTAAGAGGATTTTATAAGGGTTTTGAAACAATTCTCTTATGTAATTCTTCTAGCTCGAATTGCCACTGCCTGTCCTCCTGATAAAACTCTTCTCCTAAATTTTTCCCGTCATAAGAAAAATTCCGATAAACAGATCTGTCGCTATGCCAAATTCTAACGTCATCTATCCCATCGGCAGATACCCAATTGTTAAGTAACAAATTTCCTGATCTAAAATCATAACCGTGGTCATGCCAAATCTGTTCGCTACTCATTTCCTCTCTAGGAAGAAGTTCAATATCTTTTCGAAGATGACTCCCCCATTCAGGATTATCGACAGGACAAAAATTACAACGACCTTCTCTTGCAAGAATTTCTAAGGCCATTCTGCGAATTTCCATGAAATGCTTTTATCAAAAAGATTAATAAAGACTCTTGTATTAGAATATATAATTAGTAAGTTTGAAGGTCTCTTCTGTAGTACCTAAATTTAATTAAAAGTAGTGGTTAACAAATTTTAGAGTAGTAATCGATGTTAACTACTATTGGTTGAACAAGTCCTGTCATTTTTCAGAAGTAACAAGATAGAAAGGTTTATATAGTATTATGACTTCAGTTTAATATCACCTCTTTTTCCCCAGGAGGAGCTTCAGATCATACTAATTTATCGGTCTGAAGCGACTCCCAGGGTTATAATCAAGGATTATTGAGGGAGAATAATAAGAAAGAAAAATGCAACCATCAAAATACAGATGCAGAAATTGTGGAAAAGAAACAGTTAGCTTCGGCTGTACTTGCAACAAAAATATTGGAGGTAACAATCCTTGGATTAAGCAAAGAGAAAAAACAGGAAATGGAGGGAAGAAATAAAATGTTTGAAAAAATAAGATATATTTGGTATGCTGGACTCTTGAGAGATTCTTCGGAGGATTTTGCAAAAGCGAGAGAACGAGGAGACTTTGAAGCTGCGCTAACTTTTGGCGCAGATGCTGTGAAATTCGGAAAGAAAGTTGTTAGATTAGAGGAAAGATTAAACCCTCGTTTAGATGCTGACAGAACAATTTCGAAGATTATAACAGAGTTTGAAAGGACTTACCATAATTACACCAGCACCGTTCCTTACGAGGTTGCTAAAAGTTAAATTCAACTTGCCAGAAAGGCGAGTAAATAAAGCGGGCTTAGTAAGATTGATTTCTTGCCCGAATTCAAATTCACAAATTTTAAAATAGATAAACAAATAGAATAAAAATGATTGACGAACGAGGATTAGAACATATAAGTTTTCATAGAAGATTAGAAACCCAATCAAGAGACGAAGAAGTTTTTCCCCTGATAACGGCCGAAAGGGGGCTTGGGAAAAGTTTCGATGGGGACGATCAAAATCCCGGAGAAAGATTTATGGTTTATGCCCAACTAATTCAATACGGATTAGGAAGATTCAATGTAAGAGTGACAGATCATCCGGAACAAGAATCGCTTTCAAGAAGGGAAGTATACCTTTTTGGAGAACCTGTTCCAGAAACAGTTGCTGAAAGATCCTATAAAAATCTAGAAGAGGAAGCCCCTTTTCTTATTGATTAATTAAAAAAGTGGGCTTAATAAATTAGTTTGGTTAATAGAACTAATTTGCCCTGATTATATTAATCAAGGAAAAAAGAGGACTTATAAAATTCTCACTTCTAGTATTTCTTAATTCTTTCTTAATTCTCTTACAACAGAAGCGTTAATCATCTCTGAAGATAACAAAACACCATCGTTAAATAATAATAGATTAAGTTTTTGAATGCCATATTTATCAGGATCAAAAATCTCAAAAGTGTAATATTGGCACAAGGGTTTATCACTAATTAATTTTTTGTCAAAATTAGTTTCAGAATGGGAAAGATAATGATTGCCGAGATTATCCTTTAAAACAAAATTTTCAGATTCAGTCAGAACCCCTTTTTCAATACCATTATTTAATATGCAGATACCTAATTCGATCTTTTTCTTGTAATCAAATCCTTCTAAAGTACTAATCATTTGGGTATTCTGTGAAGTTGAAGAATTAAAATCAATAGAAATATTCACCTTGTTCAAGTCTTTACTAGTGGGCAAAATTTGATTATCTGAAATTTCAGGGTAGACTGTTTCTTCAGAATTAATTTTGTAAGAGGCTCTCTTAACATAACTTGATAATTCTTCAAGAGGATCAAAGTCCCCGTAATATTTTGAGAGACTGACCGTAACAACTACATTTTTTTTTATTAAAAATCCCTTCGTAATTTTGAACTGGGACAAAATCATAAAAATACCTTTTTCTATAGTAAGAGGCATTATCACCCACCGCAAATTTATTATAGTTACTTCCCACAAAGTTTTCTTCTAAGTCATTGAAATATTTTTTGGAATCTTCAACAGACTTAAATTTATATAAATCAATAGTTAAAATTAAAGACTCATTAAACTCAGGTTGTATTTTTTCGAAAGTTTTTATAAAGTGTTCATAGTCTCCAGTATTCTCGTATCCAGAATTTTCCCTATCCAGATCATATCCTGCTTCAATATCTCTAGAATCCAAAATTAGTGAAGAAACGCTTTTTTCAATCAAACCGTTTTCCACTTTAGGGTTCACGACAACATTAGAAGTTAATTCAGAAACATAATTTTCTTTATCAATTATTAAAGTTTTAATAAAAAATCCTGCTAGAAGCACTAACACAATATTACAAAAAATAACTAAGAACTTTATTTTTTATTCATTTCTGAGGATAGTGCCTTTATTTTATAAAATTATCACTTCTTTTCTTCTTTCTGGGCCTTACTCTGAAATTCGCTGTAATGACATTTTCCACAGTAAAGTCGCCCTTGGGAGTTCATTAAAAAAACTCCTGGACCGCATCGGGGACAGGAACGTTCTCTTTTGACAGTATTTCCTTCTATTTTGTATTTAGTATATTTCTTGCTAGTTGGCTTGTTCTTGTGTGGTTTCTTTCCTTTTTTTACTGCTGCTTTTTTTGCCATTTTTATTCAGATTTGGGAGCAGAAGCTTCGGCCATCTTCTTTTCGGCTTCAGATTCTTTTTTCTTTTTTATTTCGACTATATCTTTTTCTTCCCTAGAAGAATAAATATTTGCTGTAACCTCGAAAGTTTTTGAGCCAAATTTTCCATGGATTCCTCTTATCTTCACATTTTCTTCAGGAGTTGAAAACTTTTTTGCAAGAACTGCTAAAATTTCTGTTCTGCTTGGAGTGACTTCTGAAACTACCTCTCCTTTGATTTCTTTTCTTCCGAACAATCCGTTCTCTTTCTCTTCAATTATTTTTATTTCCATTATCTCGTTTTTAACGCAAAGTTACCCTTGCTTTTTATATCAAGTTTTTTTGCAATTTCCGATTTTTCATCGTTAAGGACGACAATCCTTCCTTTGAAAGTCTCGGTAAATTCTTTTGAGTCACACTTTGGACATTTGTCTCCTTCATAAATCGTGTTACAAATCTTGCATGCTTTTTGCTTTGCCATTTTAGTTTAAGTTCTCGAGATCATTTAATTCCATCACCAATCCACCCTCGCTAGTAGCTTTAATTCTCTTTGAACTAATTCTTAATCTTTCTCCTTCAGTAGTTTCAAAGAAATAGACTGGTTGAGTTCCAGTTCTGTTATAGTAACCAACAGTTTCAAATTCAGAGACAACTTTACCTTTATATTTCTTCCCCCCTATTATCGTTAAGGGAACTCCTCTTCCTTTCCATCCAGCCAAACTCTTAACCATTTTATTTCTTTTTTCCTCCCTTCTCTCCCTTAGCTGCCTTGTTTTCAGCGGCAACGGCTTTCTTTGCGTCTCTTTCCTTTTTAACATTATCTTCTTTAATCCATTCTATCTTTCCCAATCCGGGCTGTCTCATGGTTAATCCAATTTTAGGATCGTTTCCCTTGTGACTAATTGCAACGATTCTTGCAAGACATAAATCTCCTTGTTTTAAACTTCTTTTCGTCGCTTTTCCGGTAAGAGTATTTGTTTTACTGAAGCTTACATAATCTTCCATTGTCTGACTTATGTGAATCATTCCACGCATAGGGCCAAGATTGATGAAAGCACCGAAGCTCGTTATCTCTGCAATTGAACCAAAGACAACCTCGTGCATTTCGGGTTTCCAAATTAACAGTTTGAAAACCGTACTGTAATATGCGGCACCATCACCAGGGATTATGACACCTTCTCCGACGCTGAGAACTTCAATAACCGCGACAACTTTTCCCATTTCCTTGTCGTAGTAATCTGCATAAGTTTCTCTAAGTTGCTTGTCAACAGCCTCGAGAGTAGGTAAACCGAAAAGCTTCGGCTCAACTCTTACATGGTCCTGAATTTCTGCTAAGTAGAACATTTTACCCTGTGAAAAATAGTAAAAGTTGGTTTAAAAAGGTTATCTTCCAAAAAATCATGCCAAATCAAGGAGTTTTTTCTGCTTTATCACAATTTTACTGTTTTTTACTTTGCTCTTGATTTCTTTATCAAGCGTGGCAATCAAAACATCAGGATTTTCTTTGGCAAAATTTACAATGGAAGAATCAACATCTTTCCCTTTTGTTTCTATTTTCTTGAATTTGTTTTTTTTAAGAATTGCTAAAGCGAGTGCCGCTTCTTGGTTTCCAGACAAACTCTCCAGCTCTCTAAGCACTTTTTCAGGAATCAAAATTTGCAAACCAAGCATTTCGAAATCATGAAAAAAATCTATTTTCTGTCGCACAGCTGTGATGATGAAACTCGTATCGAGAATTACTTTTTTCATGATTATTGAAAGAAAGTTTAGTATAAATATATTTTTAAAAATAAATTCTATCTTAATACCATGGAATTCCAAACACCAAAAGATTTAGAAGATTTAATTAGAAGAAAACCTTTGAGAGTTATAGATATAAAAGAGATGCTTCAAAAAGCATTTTATATAGAATTATCAGGATTGTATGAAGGTGAAGGGGAACTCAGAATATACCGGTCTGGAAACTTTGTTATGTCAATTAGTGCGTTCCAAGATAGAGAAGAACAAAAAATGACTATGGTGCACGAATTTGGACATTTATATTACACTCCTGAATACGACGGTCAGGAAGAATGGATAGAAGAACCTATTGAGAGGGAAGCACAAAGATTCTGTAAGGAAAATCCTGAGTTCGTTGAAGAAATATTCTCAAAATATGTTCTTAATAGAACAGCACAATAAATCTTTTAAATCTTTAATTTATGTAACATCATGATTCTGCGAGAATATGAATGCGGCAAATGCCACGATACTAAAGAATATTTTGAAGAAAGAGAGTCTTCAATGACCATGCTTCGCAAAGACGAAGAATGCGGAGGGATTGCTAAAAGAGTAATGAGTGTCCACAATGCTCAAAATTCTAAAAAAGAGTCTGAATCTCAAGCAGGTTTAAGGTATAAAGTAGGAATATTAATTGGAAGAGTTAGTTATTCAAAACCAGAAAGAAATTTCAATTGACTAGATTTCTTTAAACTGCCCATAAAATCTTGAGATATAAACTATTGCAATTGCGGTGAGATAATGGAAAATTGCCCTACCGTTTAAGATAGTCGCAGGCGAACACCAAATTTGAAAGGCATCAAATATCCAAATAAAAGCCCCTATACAGATTAACACTATTGCAATAAATAAAGATTGATAGTTTAGTCGTTTGGAGTTTTTAGATACATAAAATTCGATTAACAAGATAAATAAAATTAACATGGTGAAGATTACATCTCCTGAATATCCTTTAATAAAAAACGTCAAAATTACCGAAAAGAACGCTATTAAAAATAAAATTTTAGAAAGATGTCTTATTCGGGGGTTTATTCTCTTTAGGTTCAACACAAGAATGAAGGATACAAACAAAAACATGCCAAACAGGTCAAGGAGTTGTGCGCCGTAAGTGTAAGTTATATCATAGATCATTGAAAAAGCTCCAACCATAAGAGCTAAAACCCCAAAAGATTTTGCTATTTTAGACTCTTTCTTAGCGAGGAGATAAATTCCCACAGCGAAATAAATCATATTAGAAAACGCATAACCTGGTCTCGCAATTATGCCGCTTCCAGCAGATTCGCAAAAATTTATTGTCGGGGAACCCAGGAGAGACTGAACTAAAGACATAAAAAATTAATCTCACCAAACTTTAAATAATCTACTTTCTAAATCCAATCATGCAAGAGAGCGATAACTTGTTGAGAATTTTCAAAGAAACAAGGAAAGCCGTCAACTCTGGAGATGTTGCGCAAATAAAAAATCTTAGCAACCAAACAACCAATACTGCTGCCTTGACAAACGACCCAGACAACATCGCTGTAGCAGTTATTGTTTATGCGCTGAGTAAAATCCTAGAAAGAAGTAACAATAAGAATCTCCCAGGATGGAATAAATTTTACAAAAACTACATTTCTGCAATTGACAATATAATCATTGCCTTACAAAAAAATGATGAGGCAGGATTTAAACAAAACCTCCAACTTATAAGAAATGCTATTGAGAAAATTTCTGGAAGATTGAAGGAGTATATTCAAGATGTGTTTAGAAAGGCCAGCATAAACAAAGCGTCCAGACTTTATGAGCATGGAATTTCTATGGAAAAAACGGCGAGTCTTTTAGGGGTTAGTCTTTTTGAGCTTGCGGGATACGCGGGGGAAAGGGGCCATATTGGAGGAGCAGAAACAAATGTTGATATTAATCAGAGAATTAAACTTGCTATGGAGATGTTTGGATGATGACACTCACAACTTACGAAAAAAGAAATTATGTAATGAAGGATAAAGAAGATTTTGTTATTTTGAAAAAAATAAAATTACTTGAAAACAAAGGATTAGAAGCTAGAGATAAAATCACGGTTAAATTAATAAGAACCCAACTCAAAAAAAATTGGCGATTGCCTCTAATTAAAGAACTAGATAAACTAATCGAAAAATATTAAATGGTGCCCGTAACAACACAACTGATAAAAAAACCCTTGCAGCAGCAAGCCATAAAGACTTATCAAATAGGCACCCTCTCCTCAACTCAAAAAGCAATCATATTTGACTCCGGCACACTTATCAGCTTTAGCATGAACGGTCTCACAGATTTGATTAGAAAACTTAGAGGAATTTTCAAAGGGAGATTTTTGATTACCAGTGATGTGAAAAAAGAGATTATTGATAAACCATTAACTATAAAGAGATTTGAATTGGAGGCCCTGAAACTTCAGGCGCTTCTTGATGAGGGTGTTCTTGAGATGCCTTCTTCTCTAGGGTTGAACGAGCAGGAAATTTCGACCCGCGCAAACGAAATAATGACTTTTGCTAACAAGATGTTTAGTTCTAAAGGGAAAGAAATTCATCTTCTTGACATAGGAGAATGCTCTTCTCTTGCAGTCAGTAAAATGCTAACCGAAAAAGGCATTCAGAATATTCTTGCTGTTGACGAGCGAACAACACGGATGTTGACGGAAAATCATGAAGGTCTAAGAAATTTCCTTCAAAAAAAACTCCATACTAAGATACAGATAAATGAAGCAAATATAAAATTCTTTCAAGGATTCAAATTTTTGCGTTCAACAGAATTGGTTTATGTTGCATACAAAAAAGGGCTTGTCGGATTGAAAGGAAGCAACGTACTTGATGCTCTCCTTTATGCGATGAAATTCAAAGGCGCAGCAATTTCGGAAGACGAGATAGAACAGATTAAGACGATGGGTTGAATTTATTTTTAGGAAATCTCTTCAGATATAACCAAGTAAAATCATGAAGAGTTCAACTTTAATCTCCGAACAAAGTATTCTAAACTTTCCCCCTCAATTTTTCTTCTCGGAAAATCTGGCCTTACTAGATTTGAACTAAATCATTCCGAGCAAGACGAGACTCAAATCAAGGTGGTGAGGGCGGGGCAAACATTAAAAACCAGATACTTCTTGGATAAACTAGGGTGCGTAGGATAATGGTAGTCTGGCTGCCTCCAGAGCAAATCGGAGATTTTCACTCTCCGCAAAAATTTGCAGAGAGAGCAGCAGGCGGGGGTTCGATTCCCTCCGTGCCCATGTTTTACATTCTTAAAATTTAAAAAAGATATTTTTCTAAAAAAGAGATAAAAGATGGCCAAACCAGAAGAGAGGCTGATTTGCAAAAAACACGCAAGGAAAAAATACTACTGTACAGTCGAGCGAGAATGGCAATGTTTGATCTGTGAACTTGAACGTGATGATTAGATATGTTCCACGACAATAATTCTTAAAAAGTCTTGAAAAGAACTCTAACTATGGATAGATTTACAGCTCTGGAAATTCAAGATAATTATCAAGATATAGAAATTTCATCATACCATCTTAATTCTAATGCAAAAGGAGAATACGGGTTCATGTTCACAAGGCTTTTTGAAGGGGAGAATAAAGTAGTTTGGTCCTCGCCACCAGAATACGTTAGCGACGTTGAAGCTAGGGAAAAGGGCGCAGAATTACTTGAAGAAATCCTTGAGAATAGTTTTAAGTTTGGAGAGATTTAATTACAAATTCCTGATTTCTCCGAAATCTAAAACTTCATTTTCTCCAACAACAAATATTTCGAATTTCATTATATCTTTTTTGGATATTATCGCGAAAGATTCAGAATAATTTTCAAAATAAGTATTAACAGGAGTGCCTTCAACCATTCCGAGAAAGCTTGGTAGAACTATGAAATTTTTTCCTTGGGATTTACCTTCAAGAAAGCACTTGTAGACCTCTCGCTTCACTCCAAAATTTTCTTCCAAAACTACTGAAGGATGCAAGTGACCTATAACAACAGTTTCTATTTTTTTATCAAAAATCTCTGGGAAAGAACGATGCCCATGTAAAAAAGCAATATTGTCTTCTATGTGATATGGTTTCATTTTTCTGTCTATAGTGTAATCCATAGTGTCATGATTTCCTTTTATGAAAATTATATTTTCTTCGGATACTCTTGTTTTCAAAAATTTGATAATCTCTCTCAAGCCGTTTCTTTCTTCAAATTCAAATCCGAAAGAGTGTTTGATGTCACCTAGAAAAATTATTTTTCTTAGCTCATGGCCAAGAGAATTTATCTTGGCAAACACATGTTCAATATCTTCGAGAGTTTCTTTGATTTGTTGTTCAGGTATCAGAACTCCCGACTGCCTCAACATGTAATCATACCCCAAATGCAAATCCCCGATTGTGAGGATTCCCTGCTTTGGAAAGAAGACTGTTTTTGATATGAAGATTCTTTCTGGAATATCTTTATGTGTCATTAATTTGATAAATAGGATTAGGTTTTAAGGGTTTTGATTTTTTGCTTCCTTGAGAAGGTTTTCTTATTAGATAAGAAATAAATTTATAATATATTAAACTATCTAGATATATGGGAATTTTTGATCTTTTTAAGAAGAAAAATTTGAACAACTCACCTAGACCAAATGAAAAAAGCAAAAGAATAGATAGAGTTTATTTGAAAAAATTGAGAAATAGATTGGAATCAATGATGCCCCATATACAAAAGAGATTAGAAAAAGAACAGGAAAAAGAATGGGAGGGATTCATTGAACAAAACATAGACGATATAGGTAGAAGTCTAACTGAAAGAGGGTCATGGCAAGGAGGCATTATCTATCCTTATGAAAGTTTGAGTAAATACTATCAAGATAGTGATCCTCTAGAATTAATGGAACAGAATAAAAATTATTTTATGTTATTCAAAAATAAAAAGGGAATCGAAAAAAAATCTATAGAGGACAAAATAGAACGTCAAAACAAAGCATTATTGAGAAAATGGGGAATCTTAAAGAGAGATGACCCAAAAGGGTGTATGGAACTATTAAATATTAAAATAGAATTTTTAAAATTAGATATTAAAGAATCTAAAGGAGAAGGCGATTTTGATTTTGTTTTGGAGTTGAAGAAAAAAATAAAATATTTAAGAGAGGAAATAAAATCATTAAATCAAGATTAATAAAATTTCTTTTATAGATTATCTCTTTTTTACGAATATTAACACGAGAATAACTAGTATTGTGATTCCAAGAAATAATAACAAGAACATGGCTAGTATCTCGAACCAAAAAACATCTCCTTTAAACCATTTAATAGAAATCTCAATAACAGGTAAAAAAAGAGAAATAGCTATTCCAACTAAACCCAATTTTATTCCCAAGATTGTGAGGGGAAATTCCTTATCTCTTAGCATTTTATTTTCTTATTAAGTTTGTGAATAAAGTTTATATAAACTTCTAACAAAATAACTTCAATCATCCAACTTCCCCCTCTTGACTATGTTTTTAACATGAAGCTCGTGCATTCTTCGGAGGAAGGCCTGTTTGTCCTCAATTCGCAGAAGGTCCGTGTGACCCTGAAGTACGAGATGTAATGCGAAAGGGCTCGGGAGCTCGGTTTCTATAATTTTCACTTCAACTTTTCCGTTTTTTATGTCCTTTAGAACAACCTTGGTATTTTCAACATCCATCAAATCCTCAAGAACCTCTCTTCTAGCTTCTCTAAGAATTGGAAATTCATTTGTAAGCTTCTTTACTGCTGCCATAAGAAAATGGCTTTTCATTTGTTGCTTTCCGACGGTTTTAGTACGACCTTTGTAGCTTCTTAAAATCATCAAAGAACGCGTTGCACAGTGACGAAATCTTCTCGCGAGAACATCTGTTTTGTTTATTGCTTCCGCAAGAACCTTATCTATATTTTTTTCGTTAAGTTCTTCAAGAGCTCTCTTGATAGTCATTCTTTCTCCCGAAAGGTAAAACCCGTTATCAGTTATACCAATTTCAATATCTCTTCCACCATGAACACCAATAATATATCCTATAGCCCGTGACAAGGCGTCGTTGACCCTCCTTCCGTAAAGAGTGTGGAACAGCAGGTATTTTTTATTTTGATCAGTAAATTTTTCAATAAGGATTAAATTTTCATGAGGAATTTCTAGGAAACTGTATTGTTCAAGAAAATAATTATAAATTGCCTCGGAAGTTTCCTTGGGCACATAAAGATATTTTTTTATAAACTCCAATATTTCTTTTTTGGATTTTTTAGATTGTAATTTTTTACTCATTTCTTTTCTGAATTTATTTATTTCTGCAGCAGAGTCAAAACTCAAGGGAAGCATTTCAGAGAACCAAGAAGGAATATTTGGGTTTCGCGCTACGTTTGAAGCAACATAAAGATTCATACCTCTAGTGTATCTATAAAGATACTTTTTACCACCCAGAACAAACACATCCCCTTTTTTCATTCTGGAAAGGAAAGATTCGTCAATCACACCAACAACTTCCTCAGTTCCAGCAATCTTGACTGTCACAAAAGACTCCTCAGGAATCGTTCCAATATTCGTCATATAAAGAACACGAGCGAGTTTTCCCTTTTTGCCGATTTCTTTTGTTTCCGGGTCATACCAAATTTTTCCGTAAACATAATTTTTTTCTAAAGAATATTCCCCAGAAAGATAGCTTATCACATCAAGGAAATCTGTTCTAGAAAGAGTTGAATAGCAATAACTATTTTTTATCAAATCAAAAAGTTCCTTCTCTTTCCAGACTTTGTAAATGGCCATGCCGTAAATCTGCTGACTCAAAACATCAAGGCAATTTTTTGGAAAGGTTATCTTGTTAATTTTTCTCTCAACCATCTCTTTTTGTATGACACAGCATTCGACTAAATCATCCCTATCAAGAATTATGAATCGCCCTTTCGCGACGCTGTGAAGTTTGTGACCCGCACGGCCAAGACGCTGTAAAGCCCTTGAAGAGGATTTTGGAGAACCGAGCATTATGACCAAATCAATAAATCCAATGTCAATCCCAAGTTCAAGAGAAGTTGAACAAACGACAACCTTCAGTTTTCCATCACGCAAACGTTCTTCTATGTCAAAACGGTGAATTTTGCTTAATGAAGAATGATGTGCTGCGATGTTATCCTCTCCATATTCTATAGGAAATTTTTCCTTAAGAAAATTTACAACTCTTTCCGTCGCTGAACGGGTGTTTGTGAAAATCAAAGTCGTTTTATGTTCCTGAATAAGTTCGGACATAAGATTGTACATTTTTTGGTGCAAACCTTCATCTTCAATGATGTTCTTTGCTGGACTCAAAACCTGGACGTCTATTTTTTTGTTTAAATTTATCTTTGCAATTTCACAAGTCCTGTCTTTTCCTACTCCTACCAAGTATTTTGCAACTTCCTCCAGAGGCTCCATCGTCGCACTAAGGCCAATCTTGACAGGCCAAACTTTTGAAACCTCGTTAAGTCTTTCAAGGGTCAAACTCAAATAAACCCCTCTTTTATTATCTAAAGAATGAATTTCGTCCACAATGCAAAACTCTACAGCCCTTAGGTTTTCTATGAATTTTGAAGTCGTCAAAATTATTGCAAGAGATTCTGGAGTTGTAACTAAAATGTGTGGCGGGTTTTTTAACATTTTTGATTTTTCATACTGGGTTGTGTCTCCAGTTCTCAATGCCACCCGAATTTTCTGGAGCTTGATCTTCTTTTTTTCTGCAATTTCATAGATAGACTCTAAAGGTTCAATCAGATTTTTGTGGATGTCATTGCTTAGAGCTTTCAAGGGAGAAGTATAAACAGCATAAATTTTGCTTTCAAGTTCACCCTTGGCGGCCAGAGTTACGAGTTGATTCAATATTGCAAGAAAAGAAGAAAGAGTTTTTGTTCCACCAGTTTCCGCAGAAATAAGAATATTCTTCCTCTCATGGATGCTTAAAACTCCATACCTCTGAGTAAGAGAAAATTCCTTGAACTTAGAAAAGAACCATTCTTTGACAAGAGGATGAAGAATCTTTTCAAGTTCTTTTGCTGAGCACTCTTTGACAATTAGGAGTTTTGTCATATTCAACTTAGTAAAGGATTAGTTTTAAAATGTAGCGGTAATTTTTGAGGGGAGATAAAATTAGAAATCAATTGTTGATAATATACTCTGAGAGCGCATCGTAAATTCTTCTTTCTTCAGGATCTAAGAGGGCTCTTCGACCACCAGAGAGAAGCTTTCTTCCCGTTTCTTCACTTGTATCAATCATTCCCGATAAAGACCAGAATAAAGAATCTAGTTCTGCTTGTCTCCCTTGTCTCTCAAAATATTCTCTCTTCTCTCTAGGAGTTAAATCGTCAAGAATTCTCATTCTTTCATACATCTTTTTGCTAATTTCATCTGCAATAAGAACAGTCATTTTGAAGAGAGAAGTTTTAAGTTTAAATAGTTTATTATGTTTTTGAACACGAAAACTTTTATAAATCCGACTTACGTCGTCCGAAAATGGGAAAAGGACTTTTCTTGGGGGTTGCAGTCATCGTCTTGGCGGCAGTGTTTATTGTACTAACGCTTAACCCTAGTCCAACCACTAACGCAATAAATGAAGATGTTCTTTCAGGAAATAATCAGGTATCAACAAATTCTGGGAATACTATAGAGTTGGACGTTATCGCTAAACAATGGGAGTTTGATCCAGCAATAATAGAAGTTAATGAAGGAGATACCGTCCTACTTCATATAACGAGTGTTGATGTCGATCACGGAATTGCCATTCCTCAATTTGGAGTTTCCGAAAATCTTCCTGTAGGAAAGACCATTGACATTCAGTTTATAGCAGACAAAGCCGGAGAATATACTTTCTTCTGTAATGTCTATTGTGGTTCTGATCATAGAAGTATGACAGGAACATTGATTGTTAATTGAGGGCGATGGGGAAAAATTTTCTTTTTGTTTTACCCATTATTTTTGTCCTCTCTTTTTGTGTTCAGGCGCATCTTGATGCTGGCCAAGATATTTCTAAGAGCGGTTATATAATAGATTTTGGCTACACGCCTTCAGAAATTTCTGAAGGCACTTCCGTAAATTTTGCACTAAATCTAGTAAACGGGACTACCGAAAAACCCGTTGAAATGGATTCAGTTTTTACAAGAATTTCATTAGGTGAGAAAACTGTTTTTGCCGGAGAAATTTTCCCGAAAAATGGAAGTACTTCATTTTCATATACCTTTCAAAAATCCGGGAGCTATAATTTGTATTTTGAGTTTAGGAACGCGAGACAAGTGTTGGAACAACATAGTTTTGTTGTAGACGCTAAAAGTTCGTCAAGGAATAAGATTTATATTTATGTAATCTTTTCTTTAGTTGCCTTGATGGTATTTATTGGATTAAAGAAGAAGAGAAAATGAAAAAGGATATTTCAAAATATGCACCAGTAATTGCAAGACTTGGAGTAGGTATTGTTTTTTTTATATTTGGGATTTGGCAACTCTCAAATCCGAGCAGTTGGTTCGGGTATATTCCAGATTTTATTTTGAACGCGGGAATTTTTCCAGGATATGTTATTTTCTTTAATGGAATTCTCGACTTTTTAATAGGCTTCGCACTTCTTACAGGATTTTTCCTCAGGCCTGCTGCTGCTCTGGGAATTTTGCATTTAATTATAACAACGACAACTCTTGGATTCAACGATGTTTCTGTCAGAGATTTCGGATTACTGGTTGTCTTAATATCAGTATTTTTACACGGACCAGATTATTTTTGTTTAGGTAAAAGATATAAATAAATTGTATGTGCGTGTTACTTCGCTTTGATGAGAATGAATGTTTAAATAGTTCTTGGATTTTTTGTAATACAATTAGTGGAAGGGTAAATTATCTTAACCACAACATATTGTATGCTCTATGGAATGCCCTTTTTGTTTTGGAAAGACCAAAGTCACAGATAAAAGAAGCTCTCCTGAGGGAATAAGAAGGCGAAGAGAGTGCTTGAAATGTAAAAGAAGATTTACAACTTATGAAAAGGTTAGTAAATCTGATCTTTATGTTATAAAAAAGGATGGTCGAAGAGAAAAATTTGATAAGGGTAAACTCGAAGGAGGAATTGAGAGGGCCTTTGAAAAAAGACCTGTTAAAAAAGAGAATATTGATAAAATGATAAATGAAATTGAAGAACAACTTATGAGAAGAGGTAAACGTGAAGTTTCTAGTTCTTTCATTGGCGAACTTGCAATGAAAAAAATAAAAAAATTAGATAATGTGGCCTATATAAGATTCGCTTCAGTATACAGAGATTTTCAAGACGCCAAGGATTTCAAAAATGAATTAAAAGAATTAAAAAATGCATGATGGAACCTGAACTCAAACAATTAACCCAACTGGATGTAAGCGAGAATCAAATAAAAGTTATAAAAGATAAATATCTTAAAGATTCTCCAACAATTGAAAGTTGGCTCAGGACTGTTTGCCACAACATTGCACTAGGGGAGATATTGCATTCGGAGAAAGTTTCTGAAGAGGAAATTTTTGATGGAGTGAGTTTTAGAAAACTCTCCTACAATTCAAAAGGTAGTTTTGCAAATATGTATCTTTTGCATCACGGACTTTCTGGAAATGATCAGATTCATTCTAATTTTAAAAAATTTCTTAGCAATCTTGAAAAAATAAACCATGAATATCCAGAGATTATTGCTGAGACTGAAGAAAAGTTTTATGATATGCTTTCTCAGTTTAAATTTCTTCCAAATTCCCCTACGCTGATGAATGCTGGCAGAGCCTTACAACAACTTAGTGCTTGTTATGTTCTTCCAGTTGAAGATTCTATCGAGGGAATTTACAGTTCAGTAAAAAACATGGCCCTCATCCACCAGAGCGGGGGCGGGACAGGTTTTTCGTTTTCAAGATTGAGGCCAAGCGGAGATAATGTAAAAACCACAAAAGGAGTTTCATCAGGGCCAATTTCATTCATGCAAATTTTTGACAAATCCACAGATGTTGTTAAGCAAGGAGGAACAAGAAGAGGAGCAAATATGGGAATACTCCATTATACCCACCCGAACATTCTTGAGTTTATTGACATGAAAAAAACTCCTGGAGTTATGGAGAATTTCAATGTTTCAGTTACCATTGATGACAATTTTATGCATGCTGTGAAAAGCAACCTTGACTACGAGTTGATAAATCCGAAAGATAAAAGCGTTACCAGAAAATTGAATGCAAAAGAAGTCTGGAAAAAATTGGTTAAGAGCGCATGGGAAACAGGTGATCCTGGAATAATTATGATTGATAGGATAAACAACACAGGCAGTAACACGACACCACACCTTGGACTTATCGAATCAACAAACCCTTGCGGAGAGCAACCCTTGCTCCCTTACGAGCCTTGCAATCTTGGCTCAATAAATCTCTCAAAATTTGTAAAAGATGAATTCACCCAGGAAGCAGATTTTGATTATGCTGAATTGAAAGAATGCGTAATAACTGCCACAGGATTTCTTGACAATGTCATTGATGTAAATAATTATCCCATCCCAGAGATTGAAGAAATGGCCAAGAAAAACAGGAGAATAGGACTTGGTGTAATGGGCTGGGCAGAATCTCTTGTAAAACTAGGGATTCCATATAACTCTCCGAAGGCACTGAAGAAAGCAGAAGAACTAATGGAATTCATAAATATGACTTGTCTAAAAATGTCGGAAGAACTTGCAGACCAAAGAGGAATTTTTCCTGCATTTAGGGGAAGTGTGTATGATAAAGACAGTCGGTTTTTTAGAGGACAGGAATTTTTCCCAAGACATTCTGCTAGGACAACAATCGCTCCAACAGGAACCATTGGAATTGCTGCGGGATTGCAGGGAGCGGGAATTGAACCTTTTTTTGCAGTTGCTTATGTACGCTACAATGCCGCAGGAATAGATGCTTTGAAAAAAGGAGAGAGGCCGTTGGAGAAAGATACTTTCTTTGAAGTTAATCCCTTACTGGATAAAATCGCGAAAGAGAATAATTATTTCGGAAT
>Ga0210057_1000928_pt1 | contig 46570 bp, 43 predicted proteins | sample CryGeyCG2114_010_2_FD_183968 | JGI IMG/M metagenome (GOLD analysis project Ga0210057, IMG submission 183968) | Groundwater microbial communities from aquifer - Crystal Geyser CG10_big_fil_rev_8/21/14_0.10 (SPAdes) (version 2) | ecosystem: Environmental > Aquatic > Deep subsurface > Groundwater ...
TCGAAAACACCAATATGGTCAGCATGCTCAAATTTTTATTGAAGGCATAGCTCCGGACGATAATTTTTTTGAGGGGATTCGAAAAAATCAACAATTTTGCATCATGTGTGATTTTAATGGATCAAGTAATGGTCTATGTACACCTGGTCCATCTTTTGTTGCTATTAGAAATCTTTCAGATGCAGAAATCCGATATGTAGAAAGATCTCAAACATGGAAACGGTCCTCTAAAAAAGTTATTAAAATGCTAGGGCGAATGATGGAAGAAAGTAGAGGAGAAGTTCCATTGCCTGAATTTTTTAAACCTGGGAGAGATTCCGTTGGGGCAAAAGACAATATGGATAGCTGCATTACTTGGTCGAGAGAGAAATTTGAATTAATAGATATTCATCTTTCAAGAGCATATGTTGGAGTTAATACTCATACAGCAACAAGTTATTATACTTACCCTCAAGAGTTTCATGAACAAAATATTCCGGAAGGGCATAATTTATTGTAGGAGAAAAAAATATGCAAATACAATCAGCCTTAAATAATGTGCAAACTTTTAATGAACTGCTCCCTATTGCAGAAAGAGCCACCTCACATATCTCATTTTTTGGTTCAAGGTATGTGACTGTAAGGGGATATGAAGGCTTTCTAGAAATAGATGCACTTATTGAAAAAGTAGAAGAGATCATTGCAAGAAAGCCTCTTTGGAGTGAAGAAACCAGATCAGCTGGAAAGCGAGTATTACTAGAAAAGAGCAGGCTATACTCTCAATACTATAAAAAGAAAAAGAACTGTAACTGGATTACTTGGATATTTTTACTAGCTAGAACAGGTTTTATTTGGGAGGAGGGAAGAACTAGGAGGACATATTTTAATGTAAAAATTGTTCCTTTGTTCGATGTAACAAGAATTGAATATGTTGGTGATACTGAATATGATCCGGAAAGAGGATTTAGATATATTGATGTTCTAGAACATTATGACTATCATAATGATAATTGGATGCCAGATCCAGCGCATGTTCGAATTAGTAGTACTCCAATATCTTTTTTAGAAAGTGGCATCACTGTTCCATGTACTTGGGAGTACTGTTAATAGGCTTCTGATAATTTGATTTTTAAGAAATCCCCCCTCTATTAAATTAGAGGAGGGCAATAATTAGTTATTGTTATTTGACGCATCATTGGGTGCATCACTAGGTACATCGTTATTTGATGAGAAAATTCTATCAATTATTCCAAATGCCACTCTTTGAGATTGCCCTGCTGCAACTGTTTTTGCTGAATCAATTGCAGGATTCACAATTACAGCTGCTTCTGGACTAGATGCTCCAACAACAAATTTACTAGCCTCTGCACTAGCTCTTGTAGAAGCTGTAATCGAGATGCTTGCTGCTGTTTTTAAAGCTGCTTTTGCAACATCTTGAGCAGTAATTTCCTCATCAGACGCAGCTCTAACTCTGCCTCCTTCTGGAACGTCATCCCAGTCATCAATTTCAGCTGGGTTTTGATTTTGTCCATTTACTGTGGCTGCCATATTTCACCTCTTGGTTAAAAAGTTAAAAAAAGAATAGTTAGTAATACAGATTAATTTAATTTTTAAAAACAAAAAATGTAATTAAATTAATTACTTTACAATCAATGTTAATTGAATGTTCTTTTAAGTAAGGTGGGATTTATATAGAAGGAGCATAGATCAATATTTGCAGGCTGGGTTATGAGAAATCCATTCGTTGAGTCAAAGTGCTAAGAAGGGATTTTGGCTTTTTCTGATCTGAATAATTTATCCGCATGATGGGGATAGCTCATGAAAGTTAGGAACGTAATACTCCCTAGATCTGAAGGGATATCAGCTTTTTTAATGATTAAAGTTAATGAACGTCTCAAGTCGTGGAGACTACTTTGCAAAATTGTATTTCTAGGGGTCGTTGATGGAATATTAGCAATCGCTTTTAGATAGTTTGCTACTTTTTGGGAAATTTGTAGTTTTTTAGCGTTAAAAATTGTAGGAATTTTAGCTGTGGTGACTTCTTCCTTAGTGGTTAATGCACTGATTTTAATACTATGAATGCTTTCTAAGGTTTTAGGTAGTCTTATTCGAGAAGAAGTCAAACATAACCAACATAGTGCAAGTGCTTCAGCTTTTTTGAATTGAGCATTTTTCCGTCCATGAAGAATATCTTCTATTAGAGTCTTTATAATTTGTGCTGCAACGATTTCAGATATAGGAAATACTTGTGGCTTAACTAAGCGAATAATTGAGTTATTATGCAGATCCATCTTCTCTGGAAAAATATGTTCCAAAAAAGCAATTTCCCTTAGAGGAATTTCTTTTCGTAAATAGGAAAGAAATGACTTAATGGCCTGCTTATTTTTCTTTTTACCCCAGCCGTTTTGTTCAACTTGATCAGCTAATTTACAAATATAATCATATAAGTTTTCCTGATCATCAGGTGAAATTAAGTCTTCTTCATAAAAATCAGCGTATACGCCTTCCTCTAATATATGTTCAGTCCACTGGTGATAAAAAATTTTTGCTTTAGTTTTAGCTGTAGCTGAAAGGGGAAGTTCAAAATTTAGCCATTTTTCCAGTTCATTTCTTTCATTTACATTAGTTGCTCCATGCAACCAGCATTGTGCATTCCTTACCTCCCAGTTTTCTTCAGAAACCTCTTCAAAGTTAGGGTTGTTTTCTCTTATTTCAGCCCATATTTTTTGAAGTCCATCAATGTCATTTTGAAGATCAGTTAAAATTTCTTTAGCATTTGAGAGTAAGTTGCTTGGCATGGACATTTTATTTTTTGTTATTGGAATTCGATTATGTCACCAGTTTTTTCTAGGATAGAATCTCGAAAAGACAATAAGCTAAAAAGCTTCTTTAGATAAATATTTTTTCTTACATTGAAGGGGAATGATTCAAGTCACAAAAATTGGTAAAAGTAATATTAGTCAAAAGGAACAAGACCATTCATGTAAAGTTCTACTCCGTAGAAGGGGTATAGAATAGATATAAATGACATTTAGCCCTCGCATGCTGATCTTGCCTACAAGCTAAAAAAGCTTTAAAGGTGTCTAGGCTTTCTCATATTTCTCAGTATTGATAAATACCTCAAGCTCAAAGATCTTTTTCATTCCATTGATAAATTGGTTCGATATTAGATCGGTAAAGGGCAATTTTTATAGAAAATCTTTCTAAAGTGCTTTTTCCAAAAATTTCATATCATTCATCCTCAATATTATCTAAAAAAATAATAGAACCAGAAAAATATCTGTGATAACATTGTAGATACAAGAACAAAGGAAAAATATATGCTTAAGCGCCTCATTAAACATGGGAATAGTCGGGCCATTGTAGTAGACAAGGCTCTTTTAGAAGCTGCGGGAATTTCAGAAGACACACTTTTTCAAATATCAATTAGCCCCAGTGGCGGTTTAGTTATTCAATCTGTTGAGGATGGTAAAACAGATGTTTTTCAGGAGAATTTTGAAAAACTAAATAAAACATATAAAAAACTTATGAAAAATTTGGCGGATTTGTGATTTCATTCATCACTTTTCAATATGTACTTGAAGTTCATGATAAGCTAATAGAGGAATATGGAGGGAAAAAAGGAATTCTTAATGAAGGGCTTTTGCGTTCAGCTATAGAAATGCCAAAAGCAAAGTTTAATGGAAAAGATCTTCATCGGACAATTTTTGATAAAACGGCAGCTTATCTTTTTCATATTACTAAAAATCATCCCTTTATAGATGGGAATAAACGAACTGCTTCAATGACAGCTATGATTTTTTTTGCTTCTAACTTTAAAGGATCGTTTTTTCTTCTAGAAGAAGAATACCAGAATCTTATCCTAGGGGTAGCAAAAGGAACAGTAACAAAAAAAGAAGTGGCTAAATTTTTTAAAGGCTCTCGAGTTAAGAGATAACCTAGAAAAATACCTATTAGATCACTATTGCCTTTATTTCTTGCGATAAAAAAAGTATTTTAAGGTAATAAATGACTGTCAATAATGCTGATCAAAAAATTAAAATCACTTTAGGTGAGCTTAGAAAGGCTTTGTAGCCTAATTCCTAGGAAAAGCTAAACTCAGGTATTATAAAAGAAAAATCTTGAGGAAATAAAAAAACCACAGGTAAATTTTTTGTTGACTAAACAAAACCCTGTGGCGATTACATGAAATGTAACTGGCATCAATATAACAAATCTCTCATAAATCGTGGCAACATTAATTTTTGATTTTCTGAAGAAAGTTTGAAAAAATGGAAGGCACCTCCTTGTAAAAAGGTAGGCAGGCCTTTTAAGTTTTCAGATCATGCTATTGAAACCCTTCTTATTCTTCGATTCATCTATCATTTGCCTCTTCGTCAGCTTCAAGGTTTTGCTATGTCCTTGATGACTATGCTCAAAATGAAAGCTGAAGTACCCCATTTTACTTGTATAGGCAAGAGAATGCAAAAAATGCATTCTCTTAGCTATCTAAAAAAGAAAAAAGTAACTGATGTAGTTTTTGATACAACAGGCATTAGAGTCTATGAAAGTGGGGAGTGGAAAAAAGAGAAGTATGGCAACAAACGAAAATGGAAAAAGATTCACGTAGGAATAGATCTTAAAACAAAGGAAATTGTCTATAGCAAAGCTACCGATTCTCAGGTTCATGATTTATCTTTAATGGATGAACTTTTTGAATCCATGAATCGAAGAAAGGGAAGATTTTTAATTGATGGGATCGGAGATACCCATCAATTATATAATAAATGCCGGAGACATAATAAAACTCTTCTCACACCTCCTAGGAAAGGAGCCAGCTGGCGTAAAGGTTGTAGTGAGCGTAGGTTAGCTGTGAAATTGCAGCTTCTTTTGGGAGGAGATAAGACAGCAAGGTCTATTTGGTCGAAATTAACGGGATATAATCAAAGGAGTCACATAGAAGGGCTCTTTTCTAGATGGGAAAGAGTACTTGGAGAGGCACTGCGATCCAAGTTAGATCAGACAATATCTACAGAAGTGTATATCAAATCTCTTATCTTAAATAAGATGATCTTTTCTTAGAAATGGATCGAAAATAGGGATATTTTCGATCCATTTCTCTCCAACCAAGATCTCGTTTTGAATTAGGCTACACAGCCCGTATTTCTATGAGTGATAGCTTTTAAGAAAAAACCGGCTAAAAAAATGTTAGGAAAATATTTCCCATCTTAATTAAGATGAACTACTTTACAAGGAAGGTTATGGCTAAGTTAGATATTCCACCTCCAGAAGGAGTCTTTCACTCTGAAAGACCTGATAATAGTGATTCATTATCAAGAGATCTAGAAAATCATATCAAAGATATCTTAAAAGCACATGGTAAGCCTACTGTAGAAGAAAAAATTCGTGAGCTCTATCACTTTTTGCATAAACATAGACTAGATATCGAATCTACTTGTAAGAAGAATGGATGGATGCCAGAAGGAAAAAAGGATTTTCTCCATTCGCTTGATCGTTCCATTGAATTTTCTCATGAATATATTACTCACTTTCCTAAGGAGAAACAAAAAGTCCTTTATGGTCAAGTAGTTGAAAGTTCAGAAGAGGTTCTTTTCTTTTTAAATAATGAATTTTCTAAGTAATTCATTTTTAATTTCACCTTAATTAAAGTAATTGTGTTTTCAGAATTAATTATAATTAATTTGTAATTAATTTATTCTTTGCTACAATAAGCCCTAGGGGGCGTGAGTTGCCACTACAGCTTTCAAGAGCGAGCACTGTTACAAAATTAGGGGAGGAAACAATGTCTGACAATCTTGAACAATCATTTTCTCAAGGGGGCTTTTCTCCTGAGAATGCATCGCAAAATGTTAGTTCATCTCAAGAAGAAGTAAGAGTAAAAACTGAAACTATGGAGATGGAACCTGTTGAGCCAACAATGGATGAGCAAAGCTACTCTTTAGGAGAAGTGCCACAAGCCTATCTGTTAGATCCTGAGATTTGCTTGCCATTAAACTCTGATACTTTAAGTCAGCCAGAAGGAAACCTTAACTCTATGGTTGATGAAATTAATCACCACATTCAAGAGGAAGTGGCTTTAATTCAAAAACACCAAAAAAGCGTTGATTACTGGGAAGAGAGAATTGAAAAGAATAAAGCGCTTATTCAGAGAAACTTTGAAAAAGCTAGAAAGAACAACGAATCTACTTCTTATGACAAAAGAAATAGAGATTATTGGTGGTCTAGAAGTGAGCAAGTAGAATTAGATTATCAAAATGCTGAAGTCGCTTCTCGAGCAGATGAATGGTCTTGGTTAATTCGAAAATATGGTCTTAAAAACCCAGATGGTTCGCCCATTGACGCTAAAAGTCCTATTGTAGAAGAACTTTGCAATGGCGGCTGTAAAAATCTTTCCATGAGATATAGAGCTAGTGGAGATAAATACGAAGAGCTTAAAAGAGAAAGAGAGCGCGAGAATGTGCAGCTTGCAAGGGAAAATGCTAAATATAAAAGCACTAACGAAACGCTTCAAAAATATGTTAGTGCAACTTATGAAGATCATATTGAGCCTTTACAAACTGGCATTCTGCTCTTAAAAGAGTTAGCTGCAAAGCTAAAATCTTATGTAACTCAAGATAACAATGTAAGCTACGGCGACCTAAGAGAGTGGGCAGAGCTGTATCTTAATGAGTTTTTAAAAGATCATTCAGGTGTGAAGCAATCAGTAGTTACTGACTTTAGACGAATTGCTTCTATTCCATTACCACCAGAAAACTGTTAAATAGTGAGGGTCGTTCGCATCTCGCTCGGGGGCGTAAGGGGTAACCCTTACGCCTTTTTTATACATGGTTATAAAAATGAATAAAAAGATTTTGTGTTTTTCTATTTTTCTAGTTTTTAAGGCGCTTTGTGTCAATGAACTGCAAATTATAAGTGGCATAGAGGAGTTTCTGTGTTCTCAGCAGAGCCTGCCTAAAACGGAAAGGTTTTCTGGAGCTATTCTTTTAGCAAAAAAGGGTAGAATTATATTTAGAAAAGCAAATGGTAATGCAGCTTTCACAGGAGAAGTTCCCAATAATCTAAATACCAAGTTTTATTTAGGGTCTGTAAGTGATTTATTTATATCAACTTCTATTTATCAATTAGCTCAAAAAAAGAGGATCTCTTTAGATGACCCCATTTCTAAATATCTAAATTGTCATTGGGGCAGCTCAAAAGCTTTTAAGGAAATTACTATTTTGCAGCTTTTGACACATACATCGGGATTTGGAAATCTTTCTCTAAATACAAGATATAGTAAAATTTCAGACTTTCAAAAACTCATACAGAAAGAAAAACTGCATTATTATCCTGGCTGTTCTCAAAGCTATAGCAATATCGGCTACATTTTATTAGCAGCTATTATTGAGGAGGTAAGCCAAGAAAGTTATTGCAGCTATGTTAAGAAGAATATTTTTGATAAAGCCGGGATGCATGATACCGGTTTTTATATATCAGAAAATAACCATGCAAATGAAGCATATGGCTATGCTTGTAAAGGCGCCTCACTTCAACAGTTTAATTATGGAACAAACAACTTCAGCGCGTTTTCTACCGTTTTAGATATGTTTTATTTTTCTCAATTTCTCCAAACAGAGCAGCTAAATACACTTCTTCTTAATATCACTACTAAGCCGTCGGCCCATAATATCAATTGCACAAAGGGAAATTGGAATCCTTTTGGGTTTAAAATGTGGAAAAGTCCAGATGTTGCAGGACTTATGGGATCTTCTAGTGGCGCTAACGCTTTTTTTGGTATTTTTTTAAAAGAAGGGTATGCCTTAGTTCTTTTTGCTAATATTTCTAATGGACAAGATGTCCATCTCTTAAAAAAAGTATATCAATTATTAGGTTATAGTTTGCCTAACTATAATTTCTAAATATTTCAAATTGAAATTAATAGTATTTTTTTTATAAGTGACATTAGATGTTATTGAATTTTTTTGCCCTATTTGTTATAAATTTTACTGGCGATTCTAGGGAGTTTATAAAGTATGAAATCATGGATCAAAAATGGGTATCCTCTCGTATTAGAAGTACTTATTATTATCATTTGCTTAGCAATCATTGTTCAATCTGAAACATTTCAAGAAAAAATATGTCCTCAAAAATACTGGTCTACCAAAGTAGACGAGTTAGAAGGAGATGTTAAACTAGATCAGTGGAAGGTAAGATCTATTGAACTATCTCTAGAAAAGGAAAAAGCCACCGGCCACTATATGATCCAAGCTGCTATCGATCATGCTAAATCTTTTGGAAAAGATGTAGAGAAAGTAGCGCAAACTGCTGTCAATGACTATGAAGAAAAACTATCCTGTCTCGAAAAAGATCTAGAAGCTTCTAAGGAAGCCCTTAATGCCCACCAATTGCAGCTTTTAAATGCAAAGCTGAAGTTAGAAAATGAACAGAGATTAGTCAAAAATTAAGCTAAGTCCTTTTTCTAATTCTAATTTAATTATATTTTGTTTCTCTAAAGGAATATTCTTATCATCTCGATCTTTTAAGGAAAGAACTTCTAGTTCAGATGTCTGGTATAAATTAGTATTAGGGAATTTTAAAATGATTTTATGACTGCCATTATGCAAGAAAAACTCTAAGGGGATTTCTCCTCCATTTTGCTGCATGGAAAGTGCAAAGTTAAACCTATGTTTTGAAAAAATTGACTGTCCATTGAAGTAGGTATCCAAAACATTCGAACCAACGATCTCATTTAATATAGTAGGGAAAATATCAACATGGCTTGTGACAACATTCGAGCAAGTAGCCCGGTTGCTATTGAGTTTGTAAATAATAGGTACTGTTGTCTGTGGGTTGTTTAAGTGAGTTCCATGAAAAAGTGCTCCATTTTCGAAAAATTCCTCTCCATGGTCTCCTGTAAAAACTAAAATCGCCTCTTCATATAAATTTTCCCTTTTTAACGCATCAGTAGCGCGGCCGATTAAGTGATCTATATAATTAACAGAATTTTTATATCTATTTTTGATCTTATCCAACCCTTTTTTGGGATTTATTGTTAAGTAGTCAATTTCTTTTGCTATAGGGTGAAATTTAGGTGTGAAATCATTATGCCAGCTATATTCTGAATGGGTTGAATCTAGAAATATAATAAAAAGGGTAGCATGGGAATTGTTTTTTAAATCTTTTGAAAAATCTTTGATTGCTTGTAGGTCTCGTTGGGGAGGGGGCTCACCGGTTGCTGTGTAATCCTTGAAAAAATCATAGATTTTTTGATTTTCTCCAAATATTTGGTCTTGCATTTTGAAATATTTCAAGTCAGCAGAAGTGTATACTCGAATTTGGTATCCTAAATCTTTAAGAAGCTGTAGAGGGATGGCCCCTTGTTTTTGGCTTTTATAGCTATCCCAATGAAATGGGTACATACTGGTAAATATGCTAAACCACGAATGATGTGAGGCATTAGCATTGGCAAAGGTCATAGCAATTTTAGGGCCATTTTCTTGCAGCTTGAGAAGGTTAGGCGCAATCTCAGAGGTGATATAGTCTTTCCTGAGCGTCTCAATAATAAAAAGATAGATATTCGGCCTTTTATCATTGTAGCTAGCTACTAAAGGTTTATTTAGGATAGGTGTCTTTAATCTTTTATTAATAACAATTTTCTCTCCATTGGGGGAAAGAAAGGTTGATTTCAAGGGAAGTGTTTTTTGGTACTTCGCATGGATTTCAAAGGGCAAAAGCGATCGAGAAAAAAGATCCAATGTAAGCAAGCTAAATGCTGCAATAACAACTATTTTTCCTATCTGATTAGCGCTTAAATTTAGAGGCTTAGATTTAATGACTTTTTGTGTAATCAGATAGAAAACAACTCCTGCGAAAGGAATTATAATTACAGTTCCTATCGTCAAAAGGGCCATGGTCAAGTTTAAATTAAGAGAATGAATAGCAGCAAAAAAATGGCCTATCCCGGATGAAAAAAAAATTTTTAATGCAGCTAAGATCGTTGTGTCCATTAACTTAACGACTGTATAATCGGCATAGTGAGCTAAAAGAAACAAAAATAAAAGTCCTACATATGCCTTATAGGCAATAGGAGAAATTTTTTTAAAAAGAAACCCAACGAGAATAAATAGAGAGACTTCCAGCAGCGCTTGCAAAGCAGAGTAAATAGAAAAAAAAACTTTATATGGTAGATATTCACTTTGAAGAGGTAAAATATGAGACAGACTCAGAAGGGTTACATAGATAAGTGCACAAGAAAAATATATATAATTTATTTCATTTTTTATTTTCATTTTACAATCCCAACTTCTAATGGCTAATGTATTCCTTGTGTCCTTTTTAATAAATTTCGAGGTACTTTAAAAGAAATGTTACGCATATTTTGTATTATTCTTACTTTTTTTTCCTTTGCTGCCCACACAGCTGAGAAACAAGACGTCCTTATTTTAGGAGGTGGAGTAGGTGGGGTCAGCGCAGCTATCTACTTGGCTAGGGCAGGCTATAAACCTATTGTGATTGAAGGGAAAAATCCTGGTGGACTTATTTCTCAATCCCATCTTGTGCAAAACTGGCCTGGAGAAAAAGAAATTGCAGGTTATGATTTGTTCATTAAGTTAAAAGAGCAGGCAGAAGCGTGTGGAGCTGTTTTTTATTCTGAATCGGTAAAGTCGGTAGACTTTTCTAAAAGACCATTTCAAATCGTTACAACTAGTACATCTAAGGAAGATACAGAAAAAAAATATTTAGCAAGTAGCTGCATTATTGCCATGGGCACTACCCCTAATTTTCTTAACGTTGAAGGAGAAAAGACTTATTGGGGAAAGGGAATAACTAACTGTGCTGTTTGTGATGGACCTCTTTATATAGGGAAAACAGTTGGCATAGTAGGGGGCTCTGATTCTGCATTAACTGAAGCAGAATATTTATCAAAGCTTGCTAAGAAAGTGTATATATTTGTTCGGAAAGATAAGTTTAGGACTGTTGAAAAAGAAAGAGAGAGCAGTGTTCTTGCCAAAGATAATGTGGAAGTTTTATTTAATACGGAAGTAAAGAAAATAGTCGGAGATGACGCTCGGGTACAGAAAGTAGTTGTGCAGGATCACGGTGCTTTAAAAGAAGTGCAATTAGATGGTTTATTTTTAAGTATAGGCTCAAAGCCTAATACAAAAATTTTTCAAAACCAGCTTAAGCTAGATGAAAAAGGCTATATAGCTTTAAAGCCGCAAGAGTATCAACAAACTTCTGTAGAGGGAGTTTATGCAGTAGGAGATATAGTAGACCCTGTTTTTAAACAGGCTATTACTGCAGCCGGAGATGGGGCAAGGGCTGCCTTGGAAGCTAAGGAATTTTTGGCTGAGAAGAATCGCCAGCTTTAAAAATTACATCAAAAGCTTCTTTGAATTCTTGCCATATGAAGCTTGGCGTTTCTTGAGGGTTTTTAACTATATTTTGTTCATTTTGATCTTTAAGCCCAATAATTTGTAGCTCTTTTGACCCAAAAATATTTTTTCTATTTTTGAATCTGGCAATTAGTTTGTATTTTCCATTGTGCAGAAAAAACTCGTAAGGTGTTCTGCTTGCGTTGTATCTAGCGGTTAAAGTATATGCCCATTTAGACTTCTCAAAAATAGAATTTCCCTCTAAAAGGTCTGATAAAAGGTTTTCCCCAAAAATATAGTCAAAGATACTAGGGAAGATTTCCATGTGGCTTGCTAACGCTGTATTGGGAACTGTTCGTCCCATCATGTTTCCAAACTTGTAATATAGAGGAACATGTGTTTGTTCTTTAACAAGTTCAGAGCAATGAAACATATGGCCATGTTCCATAAATTCTTCACCATGGTCACCTGTTACGATAATTACCGCATCTTCATATGCTTGTTGATTTTTAAGGCTTGTTATGAACTTTCCGAAAAGGTGGTCTACAAAATTCACGGAGTTTCGATAGCGGTTTTTAATCATCTCAATATCATGATCACTATGATGGGCTTTAAAGTAACTAAAGTCATTGGAAATAGGTTTAAATTTTAAAGGGAAGTCTTCAGGCCAGCTATAGTCGAAGTGAGTAGAGTCCCAAAAAAAGATATGGATATTTCCTTCAGGGGACTGCTTAGATAAATACTCTTGAAACTTGACAATGGTCTGACTGTCAGAATCGCATGCTTTTACAGGGTAATAATGGGGAAATAAGTGAAAGTGATCTACCAACTTCCTATTATTGCCAAAAATAAGCTCTTCCATTCCATAGTAAGTCAATTGCGCAGAAGAATAGACGTGAATTTTATAACCAAGCTTTTTCAAAATTTTCAAAGGGATGCTCCCTTCTGATCGGCTAGAATTTTTTGCCTCAGACCAATAAAGGGGAAAGTTTGCGTGAAAAATAGAATACCATGAAAGATGTGTTCCATTACCTCCTGAAAGCGATAAGTCAAAATGAATATTTTCTTGCTTGAACTTTTCTAAGTTAGGTGAGTTTTTGTCATTGACAAAGTCTTCTCTAAAGCTTTCTATAATAAATAGATAAATGTTAGGTCTGTGAGGAGGAGTAAAAGTAATTTTTTCTACTTGCTCAAGTACTTGCTCTTCTTTCTGTAGCTTTTTGGGGGGATAATTTACTGTAAGCCAAATGCTTTTAGGCTGTAAAAATGTTTTTTTCCAAGGAAGTGACTTTAAGTAAGAGTTATAATCATTGGCGTTTATTATACCAGATGCAGAAAAGTCCCATATAAAAAGAGCGATAGGAAGACAAAAAAGACCCTGTAAAAAAGCATTTTGCCTCATAAAAATAGGTCGTTTTCTAGAAAGCTTTTCTGTTAGGAGATATATACCATACCCTAAAGCAGGCATTAGTAAAACTCCAGCTCCCATAGCAATCCAAATCATTAAAGGAATGCCAGAAGCATGCAGCATTTCAATAAAGTTTTCAAAGTTCTCATCTAAGACAAAATCTATTGTATCTAAAAAAGTCATATCCAATATCCTTGCCATAATGAAGTCGATGATATGGGTCAGAAAATAAAGAAAAGTTAGCCCGATAAAAATTGGCAAGAAGATCTTAGGTAAATACTTTTGAATGAGCCATGCACAGCAGATCATAAGGCCTATTTCTAGAAAGGATTGTCCCAGTGAATACAATAAAAAGAAAATCCTTGAACTGGAGATGGGGTCGATTGTTAGAAAATTGAAGATGGTAAGTGAAAATAAAATGCCAAACAGCAAAGAAAAGTATACCCAATTAAAGGGGAATTTAGAGGGTGAGTTTCCTTCCATAATATTGACGTCTATTTATTCCCTCTTTAAATCGATTAATGAAAATCGTCAACTACTGCTTTTAATTATCTTTTATTTATATTAAGTTTGTCTGCTATGCAATGGATTCATAAATTTCAGTTATTTCTATTTGATTTTGATGGACTGTTAGTCAACACAGAACATTTACACTATCAAGCTTATGTCAATACATGTAGAAATAGAGGAGTCAATCTCGATTGGACTTTTCTTAAATATTGCGAGGCTGCCCATTTTGAGTCATTGGGAGTAAAAGATGCACTTTTACGGCAGTATCCACAACTTTTTGAGAATGAAGTCTCATGGGAGACCGTTTATGCAGAAAAAAAACAACGTTATTTAGAGCTTATCCAATCAGGTAAAGTAGAGTTAATGCCCGGTGTAGAAAAGCTTTTATTAGCACTGGCTAAAGAAGGAATTAAAAGTTGTGTTGTTACTAACTCTCCTAAAGAGCAAGTGGATTTAGTTAAAGCGAATCTTGCTGTTTTAGGTACTATCTCTCATTGGTTAACTAGGGAGGACTACAACGAGCCTAAGCCCAACCCAGATGGATACCTTACAGCCATTAAAAGATATCGACAGCCAAAGGATAATGTGATTGGGTTTGAAGATACTGTTAAAGGTCTAAAGGCTTTAGAGCAAACTCCGGCGAAAGCTGTATTGATATGTCCTAAGCACCACCCTCAAATGGAAGCTTTATTTGGATTTAGTGATATTTCACACTTCAGTTCTTTTGAAGAAATTCAAAATGTTTAATAAAAAAATAACTTACTCTTCCTTTATTGTGTTTTTTATCAGAATAATTTAAACTTGTTCATCTAAAAAAACATTTTAAATCACCAGGGGTGCTTTACAGCTGAAAAAACCATAGTTGGTTTAACCCTTATAACCTGATCCGGATAATACCGGCGGAGGAAGTGTGAACATCAAAAAAAGACTTTTCATTGGTTTTGTCGGCAATTTCTTAGAACACTATGACCATGCTCTTTATGGTTTTCTGGCTCCTGTTTTAGCTAACATTTTCTTATTCCAAGAAGATTATACCTCTTCCTTATTGTGGATTTTTATGATGTATCCTTTAGCTTTACTGCCTAAAATCATTGGGTCTGTTTTTTTTGGCTTTATAGGAGATACAAAAGGGGCAAAAAAAGCTTTAAGCATGTCCTTAAATGGCATGGCGATAGTCACTGTTTGCATCGGCTTGATCCCTTCCTATCAATCTATTGGAATAATCGCTCCTTTCTTGCTGTTCTCGCTCAGACTTTCCCAAAGTTTTTTTACATCGTCTGAAACCGTTGGGGGGGCTATTTTTCTTTTAGAAGAAGAAAATAAAATAGAAAAAAATATCTTAAGCAGTGTGTATGATATGTCAAGTATTGCTGGGATATTTTTAGCATCTTTTTTAATAAGCATATTTAGTTATTTTGGAATCTTAGATAGTCAATGGAGAGTTCTTTTTTTCATTGGAGCTATTACAGCATATCTTGGGTATCTTGTAAGAAGGTCGGATGAAATAAGTTATAAGAAGAAAGAAAGAAGTCAAAATGTAGCCATTATTCCATTTTGTGCAATAGTTGCCGTGTCCGGCCTTTCTCATGCTATTTATAACATCATTTTTGTTTTTATGAATGGATGGTTGTCAACTATAGCTTCGATTAATATTTCGAATGTTTTTATGATGAATAACTTTTTGTTAGTTTTAGATTTTGTTCTGCTCCCTGTGTTTGGGTTTTTAGCTTCCAAGCACTCAAAAGAAAAAATCATGGCAATAGCCTTATTTTGCATCTGCGTATTTTCACTTCCTTTGTTTGCCTTACTGCAATCAGGGTCTTTGATGGTTATTTTTCTTGTGAGAGTATTATTGGTAATAGCGGGAGTATCTATTAGTGCTCCATTTTATCACTGGGCTATTAGCATTACTCCTAAGCATGCACGTTTTAAAACCTTGGGGTTAGCTTATGTAATAGGATCTCAAATAATTGGGAAAAGCGCTCCAGCCGTTAGTCTTTTTCTTTTTTCCAAAACTAAATGGGTAGTAGCTCCGGGAATTTATCTTCTTGCAGTAGCTTTAATAGCTTCTCTTTTTTTGATGTATTTGAGGGCAAGGCAGAGGTCGATGGATAAAGCACTTCCATAAGGAATAATCCATTAGCTGGAACGGTAGAAGGGGCAGACCTTCGATCTTTTGCTGCAAAAATATCTTCAATGGCTTGTATTGGCAGTTTGTGGGTCGCAACTTGTAGTAAGCAACCGACAATGTTTCTAACCATTTTGTATAAAAAGCCATTAGCTCGTAAGTGGACTATTATTTCGTGATTTCTTTGAGTGACCAAAGCAGATGTTATATTTTTGACTCTTTCATTGTCATTGGATCCTCTATTAGAAAAAGAGGTGAAATCATGAATACCTTCAAATTTTTTAACGGCTTGCTTCATGAGTTCAATATCTAGCTTTTGAGGAAAATGCAGTCGATAATTGCGTAAAAAAGGAGGCATGATTAGGTCATTGTAAATGTAATAGTGATAGATCTTGTCTTTAGTAGAGTATCGGGCATGGAAATTAGAGGAGACGGGCTCAATGGAAAGAACTTTAATGTCATTGGGAAGAACTAGGTTAGCAGAATGCAGAAACTTGTCCAAGTTCAATGGCGAGACAGCATCGAAGTGAGCAACTTGTTTTAAAGCATGTGCGTTAGCATCAGTTCTTCCTGAAGCTGTAAGATGAATATTTTCTTGCAAAAGCTGCGAAAAAATCTCCTGCATTGTTTGTTGAATCGTTATGCCATTAGGCTGAATTTGCCAACCACGATAGTGGGTTCCATCATAGGAAAATAGGACCTTATATCTTTGCTTCATAAAAGAGCCTCAGCAATCTTGAGATCTTCCGGATTTGTAATTTTTATATTTTTGCTTGAGCCTTCCACTATTTTTATATTGGGATGAAAATGTTCTACTAGAGATATATCATCCGTTACCTCTCTAGGATTTTGGATAAGTTCATTAAAGCCTTGAGCTAAAATATCATAGTGAAAAGCTTGAGGTGTTTGGATATTCCACAGTTCTTGTCTATCAAGTGTTTTAGTTATACAAAAGTTTTTATCTACCTGTTTGATAGTAGATATTACAGGAGTAGCGAGAGTCGCAGCTCCATAATCTTTAGCTGCCTCAATAAGTTTTAAAATGTCAGATAAGGAAATGAGCGGTCTTGCAATGTCGTGGATTAAAATAATCCCTTGCTTGTTGGATATCTTTTGAAATCCATGAAAGGAAGAATCTTGTCTTTTTTTTCCAGGAAGAGCAAAGGAAATCTTTTTGTTGTCATCTGAAAATAAATGTTGATATTCTGGGGCAGTGACAACAATAATTTCTACTACACCTTGGATTTGAAGGAATTTTTCAAAGCTATACAAGGCCACTGGCTTTTCTTTCAAAGTATGATACTGCTTTGCTAGATTGCTTTGAAAGCGAGAGCCTTGGCCGCCTGATAATAAAATAACACTGATAGAACCTTTCATAGGTAGTTATTTTAGCGGATCGGGCAGGGAAAGAACAAGCCCAAAAGAGGATCTTTTGGGCATATAGTTTTATTTTAAGACAAGTGTTTATTTACACGCTTAGTCATTTCAAACATGTTAATTGCCTTTTTACCGCCGAAAACTTTAGCAAGCTTTTCGTCTGGGATGATATTTCGTTTGTTTTTTTCATCTTGAAGACGACGTGACTTAATGTAAGCCCAAAGTTTTTTAGTAACTTCTGTTCTAGGCATAGGTCCTTTACCAACTACAGCTGCGAGTTCTTCGCTGATTTTCATTGGTTGCATAAACTTAGATTCTTTCTTTGCCATATTAATACTCCTTTATACGGTGATAGGATTACTTATTCTCCTTAAATGAAATCTTTTATCCTTCTAGTGGTTTTATAGTCAAAAAAAATCGTGAGAAAATTTAAGCTTAGTATTTTAAAACTTTTGCACATATGAGTATAGAAAAGAAAAAAAAAGAAATTTCGTATTGGATAACTGAAGTAAGTTTAGCTAAATCATTGCAGGAAAAAGTAAGTATCTTAGCTAAACACAAAGGCTTCAAAAAATCTAAGTTGTCAGAGAACCCTGCTTATTTATCTTTGTCTCTTAGAAAACAATTTGTGATTCAATCACTTATTGTCATCGGAGAGTTTGAAAACCTGTCAAAGGGTTTGAAAAATGGGGTGTTGTATAATGCTTCTTTGTTAGACCAACTAGAAGAAGTAGAAAGCTTTTGCAGCGAGATTCAAGGGATTTTGGGATATCAGCTTACTTTATTAAACTTGATATCTAAGAAACAGACACCTGAGACGCTAGCAAATTATTTCCCTCCAAATTTTGTAGATATTTCTACAAGAACTCCTTTAGTGAACAAAGCAATTCGCTGGGGACTTGAGGATCTGCCAAAAATGGGAGAGATATATGTTTTGGGAGGAGCTGCCGACAGGCTTCATTTACAACATCCTGTTACGCATCGTGAAATGCCGGCTGCCATGTTAAAGTTTACAGGTAAGACCTTACTAGAAATACTTATTAATGATTTAAAAGCTAAAGAAAACCTTTACGAAAAAGTTTTTCATAAAAAAATCATTACTCCTATTGCTGTCATGACATCTTATGAGAAAAATAATCATGAAATGATCCTTGAGTTATTAGAGAAAAACAATTGGTTTGAAAGGCCACCTGAATATTTCAAATTTTTTACGCAGCCTTCTGTACCTGTAATAGATATTTCAGGAAACTGGATTATCAACAGCAACAAGCAAGTATTAATGAAACCGGGAGGGCATGGAGCTTTATGGAAACTTGCGAAAGATCAAAAAGTCTTCCAGTGGATGAAATCCCATAAAAGGAAAAAAGGGTTAATTCGGCAAATTAATAATCCTATCGCAGGTACTGACTATGGCTTACTTGCTTTCACGGGATGGGGACTTAAAGGGGACTTGCAATTTGGTTTTGCTTCCTGCGCTCGAAGGGTCAATGCTCAAGAGGGAGTCAATGTTTTAGTAGAAAGAAGAGACAAAAATAATTCTTGTGAGTATTTCCTTTCCAATATTGAGTATTGTGAGTTTGAAAAATACGGCATTGAAGATAAGCCATTTCAAGAAAATGGTATTTATTCCAGGTTCTCCTCAAATACTAATATTTTATTTGCCGATTTTGACGCGGTAGAAGAGAAGGTAGCAAAAGTTCCTTTTCCTGGAATGCTCGTCAACTTTAAGAATATCATTTCCTCTAATGAGACTGTATTAGCTGGAAGGCTTGAAACTACTATGCAAAATATTGCGGATGCATTTACGGAAAAGCATCCTAAACCATTGAAAAACAAACAAACTGTTAAAACTTTTGTAACTTACAATGATCGAGCGAAAACAATTTCTACTACAAAAAAAGTATTTAAAAAAGGTGTGTCTGAGCTAGAAACGCCTGAAAAGTGTTTTTATGATCTTTTGAAGAACAATCATGAGCTTTTGACTAAGTTTTGTAAAGTGAAAGTGGAACCATTTATTGATTTTGCAACTTATGTAAAACGAGGTCCTTCTTTTATTTTTACATATCTTCCAAGCTTAGGACCTCTATATTCAATTATTTCACAAAAACTGCAACGTGGAGAAATTCATAATCAATCAGAGCTGCAATTAAATATCTCCGAAGTTTTTGTTCGCAATATACATCTTAAAGGTTCCATGATAGTTGACGCAAAAGATACTAAAAGCTTTTGTTCCATGGAAAATTTTTCTGTATGTAATCGGGGTATAGATTTTTTAGTCCCTCAAGACTTTTGGAAAGGTGATATCAGCCGAAAAGAAGCTTTTCGTATTTCTTTAGGGAAAAATAGCGGAATTATTTTAAACAATCTTACAATCGAAGGGAATATGACTATTGAGGTTCCTGATAATACAGTTTATAGAGTTATTGAAGAAAAAGGTGACATAAAGATTCTTGAGACTGATGAGGTAAGAAGGCTTGATTATCAGTTTAATGAAAATTCTGAAATAGAAGTGAAGGCAGTGGATTTCTGCCTTCTTTAACTAGAACAAGCTACATATTATGCAGTAGGGGTATCGACAACATCAACATCAACATCAACATCAACAGCTGGAGAAGCGCCTTCAGCTTCGTCAACATCATCAGCTTCGTCAACATCAACAGCTTCGTCAACATCAACAGCGGCTAGAGTATCACCAGCACCTGTAGTAGAAGCGGAATCATTCTTTGTGGATAATAAATGCATTATTCCACCGCTTACTAATGCTATTGTTATTGCAAGTAGAGCTAAAGGAGTTTTATTAGCCCAAACAGTTTTAACAAAAGAAGAAACGCCTGTGCTTAGTCTAGTAGAAGCTAGATATTCATAAGCTCTACCTAGTTTTTCAAAAGCTGATATCGCAACAGATTTAACTGTAGATGTCACTGGACTAGTTTTTTCTGCCACCCAATTGTAGCCGGACTTGATTGGTTGTGTTAAAGTGTTTATTGCCTGTGACATTATTTCCTCTTATATTTAGTTTGTTAATTTAAAAGGGAAAACGATAGCCAAGTATAAATTTCTTGTAAAGTTGAAGTTAAATCGAAATGAAATAAAAAATATTTCAGGAGACAACGAAGATTTACTTTTTTTTCATTTTGTTATATAAACCCTCTACTAAAAAAGGAGACTCTCATGAACTTAGAAACTATAGAAAGATTTAATGCCCTTCAGACTAAACTAGATGACATGTGGAGGTATCTTTGACTTAGCTTCAAAAGAAGATGAGTTAAAGAAACTAGAAAATTTAATGGAAGATTCTCAATTCTGGGATGATAGTGCAAATGCCAAAAAAATTATTGCAAAGTCAAATGCTTTAAAAAAGTGGATTATTCCCTATCGAGATGCTCAATCGAGATATCTAAATATTAAAGAGCTTTTACCAGAAGCGGAAAAAGAAAATGACAACTCCTTAATAGAAGACCTTTACCAAGAGCTTGACACAGTTGAAAAACTTGTGGTTGAACTCGAAGTAATGAGAATGCTTTCAGGAGAGCTGGATCCTAAAGATTGCTTTCTGACTATTAATTCAGGAGCAGGAGGAACCGAGTCTTGTGATTGGGCCGAAATGCTCTCTAGAATGTATCAAAGATGGGCCGTTAAAAAAGGTTGGAAAGCGGAAATCATTGATAGAGTTGATGGAGAAGTTGCTGGCATAAAAAGCATTACTTTTAAATTGAGTGGGGATTTTGCTTATGGATACAGCAAGTCTGAAAAAGGGGTACATCGATTAGTTCGTATCTCTCCTTTTGATTCAAATGCCCGCAGACACACTTCTTTTGCGTCTGTTGATGTAACTCCTATCATTGATGATGAAATTTCCATAGAAATTAAGCCGGAAGATATTCGCATTGATACGTATAGGGCGTCAGGAGCTGGTGGCCAGCATGTTAACAAAACAGACTCGGCTGTGAGGGTGACTCATATTTCTACGAATATAGTAGTTTCCTGCCAAAAAGAAAGAAGCCAAATGCAAAACAAAGAAATGTGCATGAAAATGCTCAAGTCTAAACTTTATGAAAAGGAAGTTACTGAAAGAGAAAATGCTTTAAAGAAAATAGGCGGGGAGAAAAAAGAGATTTCTTGGGGATCACAGATTCGAAATTATGTTTTTCATCCGTATTCTCTTGTAAAAGATGCTAGAACAAAAGTAGAAACAGGAAATATTCAAGCTGTCATGGATGGTGAGATTGATGACTTCGTCAATGCTTATCTAAGAGAGTTTGGAGCATAAAAATAAAGGCTTATGAATATTCAAAATGATTTAGATATTCGCTATTCCACTGTTGAAGATAAGGATCCTTTGACTAAATGGCTTTTGGATAAAGAAACGCTTAAATGGTTTACCGTCTCAACAGAGAAGGAAGTTGATCTTTTGAGTACAAATTGGGTTAATTTTTCCAAGTTTAACTCTTCGTTAACAGCTACTTTAGATAATGTTGCTTGTGGAATGGGAACGTTATTTTTAATGCCTTACAAAAAAGTAGCTCACCATGCTCTTTTTTATATAGTTGTAGATCCTAACAAAAGAAAACAGGGGATTGGAACTTCTTTAGTCAAAAATTTAATAAATCTTTCCCAAAACTACTTTCGACATGAGTTTCTTCATTGTGAAATTTATGAAGGCTGCCCTTTGCAGCCAGTTTTAGAAAAAATGGGTTTTACCTGCTTTGCCAACCAAGAAGGCTTTTTAGATATAAATGGCAAGTTATTAAACCGATTATGCTATCAATATGTTTTTAAAAGGCCATAACATGGATGAAGTTGAAATAAGATTGGCTACTTATGAAGATAAAAAATACCTCGTTAAGTGGCTGAGTGATCCGGATACTTTGAGATGGTATCCTATGAGTAATGAAAGGGAAATCGAAGATGCGGCAAATATTTGGATCAGCTATGTAAAGTATAAAGCTGTCATTACAGCTCTATATAATGGACAACCTGCTGGCATTGCCAATCTTTACCTTCAGCATTTAAAAAAAGTGTCTCACCAATGCCTTTTAGCAATTGTAGTCGGTAAAGACTTCAGAAATAAAGGCATAGGCACACGCCTTATTCAAGAGCTCATCAAAATGGGACAAGAGCAATTTCACCTTAAATATCTTCATTTAGAGGTTTATGAGAATAACCCAGCTTTTTCCTTATATCAAAGGCTTGGTTTTGAAAAGTTTGGTGAGCAAAAAAACTTTATAAAAGAACAGGACAGATATCGTTCAAAGATTTTTATGCAAAGGAAGTTGGTGTGAATAAGTCCTTTTCTCTTCTAGAAAAACTATCTACGTTAACAAGTTTAAAGGTTTATGTAACTTTGCATAATAATAAGAGCACTTACTTGAGCTTCCAAAAAAAAAGAAGAGAAGTTTTTTTTTCTTTACATAAGTTTTTTGAAACAGCTCCCTTAGATGTGCTCCAGTCTCTTGTTGATTATGCAGAAAGTGCTAAACAGACAAGCTTCACTAAAGTAAAACATTTTATTTATGCCAAGCAGCAAGAAATTGATCTTTCGCATACCGTAAAGGAAAAAGATCTTCATATAGAAGGAAAGTACTTTAATTTACGACAAGCATACGAAAAAATAAATCAGAATTATTTTGATAATGCCTTGGATTTGAAAATAACATGGTTTTTCCCAAAGTATCGAAGCTTTAGAAATTTTACTTTTGGCAGCTATGATAGAAATCTAAAGTTAATTAAAATTAACTATCACTTAGACAGGCATGATACACCTGCATTTTATCTCGATAATTTGCTTTACCATGAAATGCTACATGCCGTCTGCCTTCCTTTTGTAGATGAAAAAGGAAGACTTAGAATTCATACAAAAGAGTTCAAAGAAAAAGAAAGGGTTTTTCCCATGTACAAACAAGCAAAAGAATGGGAAAAACAGTTTTTAAAAAAGTTTTGGAGGGAAAATGGCAGGTCATAGTAAGTGGGCTAACATTAAGCACAAGAAAGAAAGAGCCGACCAAAAAAAGGGAAAAGTATTTTCTAAAATTACAAAAGAAATCATCAATGCAGTAAAGCAAGGTGGCCCAGATCCTGAGGCTAATGCAAAGCTTCGAGCTGTGATTTTGAAAGCAAAAGCTGCTAACCTTCCCAATGAAAATATTGAGAGGAATATTAAAAAGGCTTCTACTGAGGATCTAGCAAATTATTACGATATTACTTACGAGCTTTATGGCCATGGTGGAGTAGGCATTATTGTCGAAGCTATGACCGATAATAAGAACAGAACAGCTTCTGATATGCGAATCGCTACCAATAAATGTGGAGGAAATATTGCAACACAAGGAGCTGTCTCTTATAACTTTGAAAAAAAGGGGATCATCCAAATAGCGAAACAAAACCTTCAGGAAGATGACCTGTTTCTTGCAGCGACGGAAGCTGGTGCAGAAGATTTTGAAGGTGAAGAGGAAGAATTTATTATCACTACAGCTTCGGATGATTTGTTTAATGTTAAGCAGAGTTTGGAAGAGAAGGGATATACCTGTTCAGAAGCTTCTTTGGAAATGATCCCTAAAACTACAGTTAAGTGTTCTGAGGAAGATAAAAAAAATAATCTGACTCTTATTGAATGGCTGGAAGGGTTAGATGATGTAGATGAAGTGTTTCATAACATGGAACTGTAAGTGTTTAAAAAAACATTCCATATTGCCTTTCAAAATCAATCTATTTTAAACCTAGCCTACCAATTCTCACATTTGCCAGGACTATGTCTGCTTTATTCAGGGGGAAACTATGCCTCTAGTAGCCTTTCTTTTCTAAGCATATTTCCTAAAAAAGAAATTCTTTTAGAAAGCAGCAACCCCTGGCAAAATTTGCATAAAAAACTAACCCCTCATTATTGGTTCGGTTATTTGAGCTATGAAATGGGAGCTTTTAGCGATGAAGAAAAAGTACTGGCCTATAAAAAGTCCGATATACCCTTAGGTCATTTTCAAAGATATTTAATTACAATTAAGTTTGATAGTAAGAGCAATTTAATTGAACTTTTTATTGATGAGGAATGTAAAACCTCTTTGGAGGAACAAAAGTGGGTTGATCGGTTTTTAAAGCTTCCTGACTGGCTTAAAGAACTTCAAGGGTATTCTTTAAATAGCACTATGCCATGTCAGTTACTGAAAAAAATGGATTTTGTCGATTACGAAAAGAAGTGTAAAAAGATTAAAGAGTATATCTTGGAAGGAGATGTATATCAGGTAAACTTAACGCATGAATCTATAGCTAAAACTGCTCTTTCTCCCTTCTTAGTCTTTGCCCGTTTAGCTGCTAAAAATCCCTCTCCTTTTTCTGCTTATATTTCTCATGAGAATTATACAATTGTCAGTACCTCACCTGAAAGGCTGCTGCTAAAGCAGGGAGATTTTTTACAGACGAAACCTATCAAAGGTTCTATTAAAAGAGATGAGTTTACCTGCGACAAGAAACAGGAAAATAGCCTGCTGACTTCCATTAAGGATCGAGCGGAGCTTGCCATGATTACAGATCTTGCTAGAAATGACTTAGGAAAGCTGTCTGAAGTAAACTCCATAAAGACAAAACCTTTCCTTCTTGAAAAATATGAAAATATTATCCACATGTTATCCGAAGTCAATGCAACAGCAAAAAAAGAAATTTCTCCTCTTGAGTACTTAAGAGCGTTATTTCCAGGAGGGTCCATTACTGGCTGCCCAAAGTTGCGAGCGCAAGAGATTATTTTTGAAATTGAGAAGAGAGCTCGCCATGTTTACACAGGTTCAATTGGATATTTGACTCCAGAACAGGACTTTGACTTTAATATTGCAATACGCACTCTTTTATTCCAAAAAGAGCAAGTAAGCATTCAGCTAGGGGGGGCTATTGTCGCTGATTCAACTGCCCAAGCAGAGTACTATGAAAGCTTGCAAAAAGGAATGTCTATTTTTCAAGCGCTTAACTTAGATTATAGAAATGAGTTTTGTTTTTCTTAATGGGGAGTTTATTCCGTCTTGTAGTGGTAAAGTTGCTGATTCAGAGTTTTTACATAGACAAGGAGTATTTACAACTATTTTGGTCAAAGAGGGCAAGGCCTTTTTTTTACACAATCATATTAAAAGAATAAATCGACACTGCAAAAAATCTAATATTTTAGCCCCTTATATTTCGATAAGGACGATAAAAGAGCTGCTCATGAAAAATAATGCCTATAAAGGTTTATATAGGCTGAAAATTCTTGTTGCAGCTGAGGTAAAGGATCTTCAAAAAAACACTTTGCTAATTACTTTAGAAAAAGAAGCGCCTAATAAAAGTGCTTTTAGCCTTTGTAAGTATATAAGGCCTGCTCCTTTTGCTAGCAATAGAGTAAAAAGTTTAGCTTATTGTGACCGCCTTGCTTTAAGAAAATTCGCCAATAGCCGTGGATTTGATGATTGTCTTACCTTTGATATGAATAAGTACTTATTAGAAACTTCAGTAGCGAATGTTTTTTGGATAAAAAATAACTCCTTGCATTTCCCAGATCCTAAACTTTTATACTTTCGGGGAATTGTTTTAACAACAGCTTTGGTTATAGCGAAAAAACTTAAAATGAAAGTGCAATATGGGAAATACACAATAAAGGATTTGTCTGGTTCCCATCTTTTTTACTGTAATAGCATGAAAGGGATTCTTCCTGTGAAATCCTTAGAAAATACTCCTTTGTCTTGGGATCTTTCCTTACAAAATACATTGCTTGAGCAGTATATGCTTTTTTCTAAAGAACACTGGGTTGATCTGACTGTTTGATGAATTGATATAGCCTAAAATAAGCTGTAAAAAACATTAAAATGACAAAGGCCCAGGCAATAAAAAAATAAAGTTTAGGTAAAACATTCATCAAAATAAAAAATCCAAAGGCTTCTGTTCTTTCCACAAAGCCGGGACTATAATGAAAACTTTTTGAAGAGCGATTTTTAGTAAAAACTGCAACCACTAAAAAGGTAACCATGCAAAATAGGATTCCAGCCATAATCCAGATTGTTACCAAAGATCTTTCAAGAGGGTTTTTTAAATAAAGGGAAAAGACAATGGAAAATTCAACAATTCGATCCAATACAATGTCCAATGCGCTTCCCGCATCGCTTTCTTTATGGAACGACCTTGCTATGGAACCGTCTAAAGTATCGCAGAACCCAGATAGGATTAAAAGTAAAGTGGCTAAAAGCATATAGTCGTAAAAAAAGAAAATAGCAGAGCAAACCCCTAAAAGACACCCAATAACGGTTACTAGATTAGGTGATATATTTTTAAAAAATGATTTTTTTATCCAAGAGTCAATGAATAGAGTTTGGTATGTCTTTCTTAAGTAGGAATCAATCATTTCTTTTATGCTTTTTTTTGCGTATTTTTTTTACAATAATGGGAATTAAGGCAAAAAGACCTAGAGCAAGTAAAGCAATTCGCATAGGCCAGTTGAAAATTGCATTTATACTAAACTCTTTGCCTTCGTCCAAAATGGCCCCTAGTCCTGCGCCTGCCTGAGAGTAAACAAATGTTCCTGGGATGATACCAACAAAAGTTGTCCATGAAAAAGTTATGAGGGATACTTTAAAAAAGGCAGGAGCAATGTTTACCAACCAAAAAGGAAATATAGGAACAAGGCGTAAAAACAATAAATAGCTTATTGCATTTTGTTGAAAGCCTTCCTTCATTTTTTCTAAATACCCTTTTGTTTTTTCCCGGAAAAACTCACCTAGAGCAGTCTTGGCAGCTAGAAAAATCAGGGAAGCACCAATTGTAGCTCCAACAACAGCATAGATGGTAGCTAGAGGTTGCCCGAATAAAAAACCACCTAATATAGTCACTATAGTTGCCCCTGGTATAGAAAGTGCTGTTGTTCCTATGTAACCTGTTACAAATAATAAAGAAGCTATAATGAAATGCGTCTCAACGTAGTTTTTTAAAAGAATTCGATTTTCTTTTAGCTTTTCAAAAGATAAATAATCAGTAACACCCAAAAAATAGGCAGTCAGCATAAGAATGAGTAGGATAGCTAGTGGCAGTAAGCGTCTCAAAGAGATCTTTTTGCTCTTTTTATGATTCATCTTTGTTTTGTTACATTTTTAAAAATTGTTTTCGTTAACCACATATCTGCTGCTTTTCGAATAGCTTGAAGATAAGTTGGATAGGGATGAATTAAAGAAATGAGTTTTCTTAAAGGAATATTTTCTCTTATTGCCAGTAAAATCTCACCAATCATTTCTCCTGCCCTGGGCCCTACAATTGAGACGCCTAAAATCTTACTAGACCACTTTTTAGTGACAATAGTTATAAAACCATCTTGGCAGTTTTGGGTAACTGCTCTGTCAACTTCTTCAAATGGAACTGTATAGGTAGCAATTTTATTGCTTCCGTACTTTTGGATAGCATCCTCTTCTAAAAGCCCGGCACTTGCTATCTCAGGGTCTGTGTAAGTTACTCTAGGAACTACTTGTTTTAGATCGATTTTTTTCTTAAGCGGCCCTGGTAAAAGTAATGTTGTTAATACACTCCTTGCTCTATTTTCAGCAAGGTGAGTAAAAAAAGGTGGCCCGGCTATATCTCCAATTGCAAAAATATGCTTTTGTGAGGTTCTACCATATTTATCGACCTCTATTCCTTTTTCGTGGGCATAAATATTGGCATTTTCTAAATGTAAATCATTCAAATTAGCATGTCTTCCTGCTGAAACAAGAAGCGCCTCAGCTTCTATTGTTTCTATTCTGTCACCATTATTGATTTCAATTTGAAATACTTCGTTAGAAAAACTTACTCGTTGTGTCTGAAAATCTAAAAAAAGCTTAATCCCTTCTTTTTGAAAAGTTTCTTCTAAAATCTTGCCTGCTTTTTCGGATTCTCTTGCAAGTAGTTTCTTATTTTTATGAACTAAAAATACTTCGGCTCCAAGGCGGTTAAATGCTTGCGTTAGCTCCGTTCCTATTGGGCCTCCTCCAAGAACAATCATTCTTTTAGGGATTTTTTTTAAGTGGAAAACTGTTTCATTTGTTAAATAGGGAGTGTCTTTAAGTCCATCGATAGGGGGTACATAAGGAGAGGATCCAGTTGCAATGATGATATTTTTAGATTTGATTTTCCATTCGGTGTTTTCCTTGTCTATTACTCTTAAAGTATGCGGGTCTATAAAGCTGGCAGTTCCCGTCAATGCATCGACATGCAGTTTTTTAAGGGCTTCTTCATCTTCATGTGCTTTTACAGAAGCAACAATGTTTCGAACCCTTTCAAGAGCAAGATCAGCATTAAACTGTGTATTTTCCAGAGTTATTCCCATTTGAGAGCTGAGCTTGATATTATGGGCATATTCGGCAGCTGCAATTAAAGATTTTGAAGGAATACAGCCAAAGTTTGTGCAGTCACCTCCATAATGCGCCTTTTCAATAAGTAAGACTTTTTTCTTAGCTTTAGCAAGGCCAATAGCGACCACTAAGCCTCCGGCTCCAGCTCCAATAACAACAAAGGGATATTTTTTTTCTTTCATATTCACTATTCAACTTAATTTTTCTAGATAGTCAATAAAATTCTTTATAAATAAGATAAGGATTTAAGGGGAAAATATGAAATCAGCAGAAGATAAAAGACTTATTGAGCATCGAAATAAGAAAAAACATTGGCGAAGATGGGGACCATACCTTTCTGCAAGAGAATGGGGCTCTGTCCGAGAAGACTACAGTACGGATGGTAACGCTTGGAATTATCTTCCCTTTGAAGAGTCTCATTATATAACATATCGATGGGGGGAAGATGCAATAGCTGGGATTTCTGATAATCATCAAAGATTGTGTTTTGCTTTTAGTTTTTGGAATGAAAAAGATCCCATTTTAAAAGAAAAGTTTTTTGGATTAAGTGGATCTGAAGGAAATCATGGAGAAGATCTAAAAGAGTATTTTTTTTACTTAGATAATACTCCAACACATTCCTATATGAAATTTCTTTATAAATACCCTCAGGAAGAGTTTCCTTATCAGGACTTAAGAGAAACAAATGCAAAAAGAAACCAGAAAGAGCCGGAGTATGAACTTTTAGATACGAAGATTTTTGATAGCAATGCTTATTTTGATATCACCATTGAATATGCCAAGGCAGATTCAGAGGATATATTGATAAAACTTACTATTGAAAACAATGGGCCTCAAACTGCTCCTTTGCATGTTTTACCCACTTTATGGTTTCGAAACACATGGAGCTGGTATGATGATGTAGAAAAAAATCTTTCGATCCACTCTGACGGCAACTGCTTAATTGCGTATCATCCCGAGCTTAAAGAAAGGTATTTATATTTTAAGGAAAAAGCAGATCTCTTATTTACAGAAAATGAAACAAACAAAGAAAGGGCATTTCAAGAGAAAAATGACAGTCCTTATAAGAAAGATGCCTTTCATAGTTATGTAATCCATAAGAAAAAAGAAGCTGTCAATCCTCAAATGTCAGGAACAAAAGCAGCGCTGCATTATCGACTAGAAATTCCCTCTCATGGGAAAAAAGAACTTTACTTGAGATTGACTCAGGAAAAAAACAGTTCAAGTCCTTTTCAAAAGTTTGAGAAAATACTGGAAAAAAGAAAAGAAGAGGCGGACCTTTTTTATGAGAAACATATACCTAAATCTATTACACCCGATCAAAAAGACATTCAAAGGCAAGCTTTTGCAGGTCTTTTATGGTCTAAGCAGTTTTATCATTATGTAATTGAAGAATGGCTGGAAGGAGATAAGGAACATCCCAAAAGACCTAATCCAGAAAATTTAAGGAACTCTACCTGGACTCATTTATACAGTGACGATATTTTGTCTATTCCTGACAAGTGGGAATATCCTTGGTTTGCCTCTTGGGATTTGGCTTTTCATTGTGTTGGTTACTCCTTAATTGACTCAGAGTTTGCTAAAAGACAGCTTACTAGACTTACAAGAGAGTGGTACATGCACCCAAATGGTCATATACCATCTTATGAGTGGGATTTTAATGATGTGAATCCACCTGTAATAGCTTGGGCAGCGTGGAGGGTCTATAAAATTGAAGAAAAAAATACAAAACAAGGTGACTTTGAATTTTTAAATGCCATTTATCAAAAGCTCTTACTTAACTTTACGTGGTGGGTCAATCGTAAGGATAGTGCAGGAAAAAATGTTTTTGAAGGGGGATTTCTAGGACTCGACAATATTAGCATTTTCAATCGGAGCGATTTGCCAGGAGGGGATTCTTTAACTCAGTCTGATGCTACTAGCTGGATGGGGATGTACTGTTTAAATATGTGGACCATAGCTGTTGAGCTTTCCAAATATGATGCTAGTTATCAAGACATGGCTAGTAAATTTTTCGAACATTTTCTCTATATAGCCGAAGCTATGAATTTTGCTAAAGAAGGCAGTCCGTCACTTTGGGATGAAGAAGACGGTTTTTTTTACGATGTACTGCACTTTTCAGACGGCAAGCATATGTCGCTAAAGGTAAAATCTATGGTGGGATTAATTCCACTTTTTGCAGTAGCTACTTTAGAAGAAGATGAGCTCAATCGTATGACTGGTTTTAAAAGAAGGTTCAACTGGTTTGTCCAAAACCGAAAAGACTTATATGAAGAGATAGCCTCCATTACAAAACACGGAATAAAAGATCGCCACATTTTTGCTATCTTAACTAAGGAAAGATTAAAGCAAGTCCTAGATAAAATGTTAGATGAAAATGAGTTTTTTTCTTCTTATGGCATCAGATCTGTTTCTAAATACCACCAAGATCACCCGTATTCACTAGATATTAACAACGTACATCACCGAGTTGACTATGAGCCTGGAGAGTCAACCTCAAAGTTATTCGGTGGTAATTCCAACTGGAGGGGGCCAGTTTGGTTTCCTTTAAATTTTTTGATTATTGAATCACTGCAAAAATTTCACCATTACTATGGAGAGAACTTCAAGGTAGAATGCCCCACTGGCTCAGGTAAATATATGACTTTATGGGAGATTGCAGGGGAAATTTCAAAAAGGCTTATTAAGATTTTTGAAAGAGATGAAAATGGAAAAAGGGCCGTTTTTGGAGATATTGTGAAATTTCAAGAAGACCCTCTTTGGAAAGACCACATTCTATTTTTTGAATATTTTCATGGGGATAATGGAAGAGGGGTTGGCGCTTCTCATCAAACTGGATGGACAGCACTTGTCGCTAAACTTATTCAGCAAAGAGGAGAGTATTTTAGATAAGATCTGACATAGCTTCTTTTCTAAGGTGACTTTTTAAATTTTTCTATTTGTATTTATTAATAACTTCTTTACATTCTCTTTGAATCAAAAAAAAATTTTTGGAGGTTACTTATGTCAGCGACAAATGTTACAGAATCTAGAATAAGCTTTAAGGAGAATTATCCATTAACTGCCTATTGGTTTACTGCTGACACTACTTTGGAAAAATGTACTAAGATTGCGATTAACTCCCTTACTTGTTTTGCTCTAGTATTGACATCTTTTGCTATTGATCTTGGAGCCCGCCTTATTACTTATTTCAAGTCTAATGAAATGGAACCTAGTTCAGCTGATAATAATGGCATTAATTTTACTGAAGAAAACCAACCAGTAGCTCAAGGTCCAGTAGCTCAAGAACCAGTAGCTCAAGGTCCAGTAGCTCAAGGTCCAGTAGCTCAAGGTCCAGTAGCTCAAGGTCCAGTAGCTCAAGGTCCAGTAGCTCAAGGTCCAGTAGCTCAAGGTCCAGTAGCTCAAGAACCAGTAGCTCAAGAACCAGTAGCTCAAGAACCAGTAGCTCAAGAACCAGTTGATAGTGGTTTAGTAATGCTTTCTCAAATATTTAATCAGTAAATAAATGTAAGCCTTAGAAAATTAATTCTTTTTTAAGGCTTACTCCTTAGAAGGAAGGTGTTTTTTTTTAAATATTACTGTAACATTTTCTTCCATCCGAAAAGCTTAAACAAATAGGTTGTTAATATGTCTAGTTCTACAAAAATAAGCCCTTTAAAAAATTTTCAAGAAAATTTTCCTGCAACAGCTTTTTGCTTTACAGGTAAAACCACAGCAGAAAAAATAGCGAAAGTAGCTATGGATTCCTTATCCTTTTTTTTAGTTCCATTAATTTGTTTTATAATTGATGTTTGTGCAAATACCAAAGCTTTTTTGTCTCCTAAAACTGAAGTTGTAATTGAAGAGAAAAAGCAAGCTAAGCCTAAACCTCCCAAAAAGGAACCTCAAGCTGAAAATACAAAAACACCAGCTTTTGATTCTATGCACCCTCTTTTAATACGAGGAGCTGACTTTATTAATCAAAGCTTTAAAACATATGTAACTCCAAACGTGCAGAAAGTTACCTCTAAAGTCTCCCCTGAAACAAAAACAGCAGTAAAAGAAGCAGCGAAAACTGCATACAAAATTCTTTCTAAACCACAAGTGGCCATTCCACTTTCTTGTGGGGTTATAACTTATTATATTACTGGTGGTTCTACGTCATGGTCCATGGCGGTTTCTGCATCTGTAGCTTTGGGGATACAACATAGAAAGCATGAAATGAGAAAAGAAACTCAAGAAACATTAGATAGAAAAGCGATAAATGATTTTTTAAAAAGCATAGAAAAAGATTGTAATGTTTTAAGAGAGCTTGGAAATACAATAATCTATCGTACATAAACAAAAAATTATTGCAAGCAATTGGCGGCGCCACATGAGTTGGCGTCGTCATCTACAACTAACTCATCATTTTCTTCTGCAGATGTGTATTCCCCAATATCAACAAGTTTGTTCGCATTCACTTCTTCATAGATAAAGGCATCATCTGGTTGCTTGCCTTTCATTAAAACGCCTAGTCTTTTTCTGTTGTCCTTTGATAGGACTCTTGTTACAAATGCTTGAAACTCCTTATAGGTTAGTTCCTGTAGTCCACGAATCCGTTTCTCCATCCACTGAAGGTCTTGGTACTCAAAAGCCAGCTTATCTAATGTAGTAGCTTTTATGCTTAAGTTTTTCATAGCATTTTGAAGTTTGACAATTTGGTTTTGTCGAATATTCTCAAACCGCTCTGGTGCAACCTCTTCTGGAAGCTGATGAATAAATGTTTCTAAAAATAATTCATAGCGATACAAGAGGTCTTGAGGTTCATGAGTAGATGACTGCACAGCAAAGTTTAAAAATAGCCTTTTATCTTTTTCCAAAGGAAAAGCATAGACTATGTAACCTGTTTTTTGCTTAGTCCTTAGCTCATTGAAAAAAGAGTCTTGAATAACAGAGGACAAGATCTCTTGGGAAGCTCTATTTTTAAAAGAAAAAGAACCTAAGTCAATTGCAAGAATCACACCTGTTCCACTGCTATCAGTAGAATATTGCATTTTATAGGGGCCATTATCTGAGTTTAAGGTGTATATTTTTCTTTCTTGCTGGCTGTTTTTATTATAAGAGTGATATCCAATGAGGTGTCTTACATCAGTCCAAATATCTTCGGCTTCTTTTATAGTTAAGTTGCCAGCTAAAAAACCTTCAATAAAAGTTTTTCTGAAAATTCGATTTTGGAACTCCAGATAGTCGTCGTAAGTAACTTGAGAAAGGGCTTTTAGATGCTCTTGGGGAGTTTTTTGGTCTGATAGGAGTATAGAGGATAAAATTCCCATAGCTTGTTTTATGGGTAGTTCTTTTTCAGCATTGGCGTATTTTTTCTCCAAAAGATCCTTAAACTGTAGAAATGTTTCTTTACTAGGATAAGTATGGGTAATTTCTTTTAGTATCTCCTCAATTAACAAGGGAGCTTTTTCACTAAACCCTTCGATATTTATATTGAAGCGATTGCGATCGACAGAAAAATTTGCTGATAAATTTGCTGATTGAGCACTTGTAAGAATAGGGTCAAGTATTTGATTAACGTGTTCTAAGAAAATATCAGCTAAAGTAAGCGATTTTGTATCCTCTTTCAAATAAGGAGATAAGATATGAAGATGAATCGATACTTCGGGCGTCAGGAATTTATCATCCTGCATTAAATAAATGCGTCCCATTTGATCATCTACTAAAATAAAAGGGCCAGTTTTCTCTAGAGTAATAAGTTGTAAATTTGTTGGCATAAAAGGATTTGGGGGAGCGATTCTAAGCTCATTAGAAACTTTTTTAGGCCTTATTTTAGTCAGTTGCTTTGAACTTAGCTCTTTAGTTGTGTAATTTGCCTGCATCCACTTTTCTTTTTTATCTAGCAAGACACTAAAATTTTTAGGATCAGACAAAATGTAAATTTGAGCATTGTTCAAAGATAAAAATTGCAAGATTTTCTGTACTTTCTCAGGACTATTTTGAGAGGCTAATATTGTATTTTGGGGAAAAGTAGATAATGGCTCATCGATCATATGATGAGCATATGACCTGACAAAACTAAAAGCATCTTCTCTTTGTTGATACATATATTCTAGAGATGCCATTTTCTGCATTTCATCAAACAGGTAAGAAGGAATGCCTCCTTTTTTAAGCTGTTCAATACTTTCAAAGCTAAGCTGTAAAACAGATTCAACTTCAGAAAGCCCTTTTTCAGTAAGGTCTATTTCAATTTGGAACAATATGTGATGAGTTCCTACTTTCTCAGTAAGTACGTCAAGTTTTTCTATCAATCCCTTTTTTACTAAAACTTGTTCTAAACTATTTTTCTGCCCCCGTCTTAAAGCATAGGCGACTAATTTAGCAGATTTTGAATCATCCGAAGCAAATTCTTTAGGAAGTTCAAACTCAATAAGCACTTGATTAATTTTTTTTATAGGCTTGATATAAGTAATTGTTTTTTTCGTTTCTGCAGAAGTAAGAGGTTGATCTATATAAAGACGGTCTAGTGCTCTATTGGGAATAGGAGAAAACTTTTCTACGACTAAAGCTTTTAGCTCATCCATAGGTTTTGAAGAATATACCACAAGGTGCATAAGGTTGGCGCTATAATTATTCTCAAACCAATTGCGCATTGTTTTTTCAGGTATTTTGGATAAAGTTTTAGAGTTGCCTGTAGAAAACTTTGCATTAGGGTGGTTTTGATTGCCGATTTCTTTGGAAATCATATAAAGGCGCCAATGGTCATTCTCAATATTTTTTTCATGTTCCTGATCAACAACAAAAAGTTCTTTATTCACAGCTTTTTGTGAAAACAATGGATCAATAAAAAAATGAGAGAAGCGGTCTAGAGCTCCCGTCAGAGCGTCATTATTGATAGAAAACATATAAACAGTCCTATCAGAAGAAGTATAAGCATTTACAGAACCTGCATGATCACTGACAAAGTTGAAAAATTCATTTTCATCAGGATAGGCTTTATTCCCCATAAAAAGCATATGTTCTAAGAAATGGGCCATACCAGGAAAATTTTTAGGATCATTCCAAGATCCTGCATTGACGGCTAGCGCAGCAGCTGACTGATCTGTGTCTGGATCAGATACTAGATAAACGCTGAGGCCATTAACAAGTCTTATTTTTTCGATTTTCCGATTTTTTAGTGAAGGAGTTGCGATATTTAAGTCAGATCGATCCATCACTTGAATATAATCTGGTGATCCTGCACATAATGAGAGGACAGCAGTAAGGAAAACAAGGAGCTTTTTAATCATGAAAGGCCTCCGATCTCAAGTAACTTTTGATAGTTTTGTTGTACTAGATGATAGATATATTCAGAACGTTTTTTTCTTTTTTCACTTTTTTCCACACTGTCGGATCCAGGATATTCATTCATATTTATTTCACTGCCAAATGCTAAATGAATGGGGCAATGTTTTGTAGAACGCTCTTCACCTAGCTCTTGCTGGACTGATTTTGGCGGAGGCAAAAGCTCATAAGTTAATAAAGACAGGGGATAAAAATGAGTTGGTCTTTTAGATTTTTTAGCCATTAATAAAAACATTTCAATGCTTTGAGGGTCAAACGGAGCTAACTCAATTTCCCCTTGATCGTTTCTTCTATCCCTTCCACCGCTAGGAGCAACATAGATAGCTTTACCTCCCTCTTTTAATAAATCACTCATGAGCTGCATTGTTTTTTGGTTGTGGATTTGTTTTTTTTCTTTAAGCTCAGGGGGAGTGTCGATATATCTTTTAGAAAAGATACAGAGTAAGTTTCTTCCCATACTAAAGGGAATAGCTAAAGGGTCTGTAACTACCCGGTCTCCTGCTACAAAAATCATTTCTTCTGCAAATTGAGGGTAAGTGTCTTCTAATAGCAAACTAATTGCTTGAGGGTCCGTTTCAGTTTGGTGGTTTGCTAGTAAGATTACATTTTCCTTTGCAGCCAATTGCTCTACCATTTTGTCAATATTGCTCTTACCTAACACATATGAGTCTTCGATATCAACTAATGGGCGAATAAACTCTACTCCAAATTGATAATAGTCGTAGGGCTTTCTGATCCTTTCATGGTATGGCTGAAATTGAAAAGGTTCTTTAAACTGATGTACTACTAGAGGCAAAAACTCTCGAAATATTTTTTCATGCGCAGTAGTTTCAGCTTCTGCATTTTTATAACAAAGATAAAAACTTTTAAGGATATTAAAATATCGATCGGTAATAATTTTTTTTGTTTTTAATTCCTTTAGTTTTTCAATAAAGGGGTCATTAGATTTCGAGCTTTTCATGATTTAAAGTGGAGTAAAATTCAAAGTCATTTAAATGCAAGGAATCATCACTGTCAAAAGATAGCTTGGCATTTAATTTGCTAGCCATATTTACTAGAAATTCCTTGTCTTGTTCTTTTAAAAAACTATCAAGAGATGGGTGAGTAACCAACTTTAAAGCATATTGATTAGAAACATTGACCAGCTTTTTCAATCCTCGCTCTATTTCAATAGAAACACTTTCATGATTTTTTATGACAGCACTTCCATGGCAGTAAGGACAGGAAGTAAACATTGTTTGAGATAACGATTCTCTTGATCGCTGTCTAGTCATTTCTACTAGACCAAATTCACTCATGCCCAAAATCGTGCATTTAGCTGGATCTTCTTTCATGCTTTCTTTCAGCTTTTCTAAGACTCTTCTTTGATTTTTTCGATAACGCATATCAATAAAATCGCAAACAACAAGACCTCCTACATTTCTAAGTCTTAACTGTCTTGCAATCTCTTCTGCAGCTTCCAAGTTAATTCGAACAAGCGTTTCTTCAACATCTGTACCAACATTTGACTGGGATCTTCCCGAGTTTACATCAATAGTGAACATCGCTTCTGTTTTGTCAAAAAACAAATAGCCACCAGAGGGGAGCCAAACTTTTCGTTTTAACGCTCTATCAATTTCTCTTTCTACGTTAAATCTTTCAAACATAGGGACTTTATCCCGATAAAACTCAATTTTTAACGGGTGTTCCTCTTCGTATTTTTGATAAAGTCTTCGACATTTTTGATAAGTTTGATAGTCGTCTACCAGGAGACGATCCACTTTTTTGTCCACAGCTGTAAGAATAGCTTTTTTAATAATGTCTGATTCTTCATAAAGACACATAGGTCCGGTTGCGCTATGGAAATTCTCTACGATTTTTTCCCAAGTATGTAAGAGTTCTTTTGCTTCATCGATTAACATGTCTTGACTTGCAAAAGCACTGGCTGTACGGCAGATAAGGCCCATGTTTTGAGGCATCTCAAATGCTTTAATGAGTTTTTTCAACTTATCTCTCATAGAACGATCTTCGATTTTTCTAGAAACACCTCTATGAGGATTGTTAGGAAGTAATACTAAATACCTACCAGCAATAGACAAATTAGAAGTAAGTCTCGCCCCTTTAGTTCCAATAGGTTCTTTAACTACCTGCACTAAAACGGGCTGATCCATTTTCAAGAGCTGAGTAATATCTTCAGACTCTTTTTTTTCTTCTTCTATGGCACTGATGTCATAGTCTAAATCAAAGTCCATATCAAAAAGTTCTTCGAACTTTTTGGTATTTTCCATGATATCGCTAATATGAATAAACCCATTTTCTCCTTCATTAATATCAATGAAAGCAGATTGGATATTATGTAAAATATTAGTAACTCTACCTCTATAAATATTTCCGGTAATTTGCCTAGATCGTTTTCTTTCAATGATCAAATGGTGCAACTTGCCGAACTTTAAGAGGCTGTAGCGTATTTCTTTTGATTCTACATTAAGTAGGATTTCTTGCATGATTTCTCCGTTTGGTTCACTCTTTAAGTTCTTAATATTCAACTTAAAAAGAATTTCCTTCGAAGAAGTGATTATAAAGGAAAAATTGATCTTTTTCCAGAAAAAAGAAGTTTATGAATAGTATTAAAACTTTTAGTGACTTTTGTTTAGATGTTTGGAAGATAACAGATAGTTTTTTTAATAGAATCTTTTAAGATTACTGTAACAAAAGCTTATTTTGAATGATGCCATCAATTCCTTTGACAAATGCATCTGGAGAAGAATAACCATGGCATTTGACAACAAGGCCATTAACGCCGCATAAAATAGCTCCAGGATATTCCGTATAGTGGAGGTGTTTTTGAAGATCATTTAGTTGAGACTGCAAGTTGTTGAAAATATCTTTAGAGATATTTTCTTGAAGTCTGTCTAAAATCAATGAGGCAATTCCTTCAGCTGTTTTTAAAAAAACGTTACCTGTAAAGCCATCTGTGATCAATACATCAACAACACCTTGAAAAACTTCTTTTCCTTCAATGTTTCCTACAAATGTAAAATGATGGGTTTCATCTAATTTGGAAAGCATAACAAAGGCTTCTTGTAAAAGGGAGGTTCCTTTGAGTTTTTCCGCGCCGATGTTTAACAAGCCAACTCTTGGTCTTTCGATTCCCTTCTCTTTGAGATATGCTACCCCCATTTGAGCAAACTGCATTAAATGAATTGGTTTTAATTCAATATTTGCTCCTACATCTAAAACAGCTAAAGGCCGTTCTTTTGTGGGTACCGTAGCTAAAAGAGCCGGTCTTAAAATAGATGGCTGCATCCCTAAGATTGTTTTAGCTGCAGTTACTAAGGCACCTGTGTTGCCGGCAGAGATAAAAGCATCAATGTTATTTGATTTTAAATGATGCATCCCTATGCAAATAGAAGAATCTTTTTTCCGCCTTATTGCAAGTAGCGGGTTTTCATTCATTTCTATTGATTGCTTAGCAATAATAAAATGAATGTTGGGAGTGTTAGGTAATTTCTTTTCAAGCTGTTCTTTTGCAAATAGATAAAAATGGGTAGATTTTCTTAATGATGCAAATTCACAAACTGCATCTAAAAGAGTTTCAGGGGAGTTGTCGCTCCCCATTAAGTCTACACCAATTCTAAGAGGCAGATTCATAAATTTGACGATTTGCGTAGTGACCGCAATGTGGGCAAATTCTATGTGCTAATTTAGGCTTTTGGCAATTAGTGCAATTGCTTGTGTTTTTCGGCTTCTTTGCATGGTGAGCTCTACGCGAGTTTTTTCGAGCATTTGAGACTCGAGAACGTGGTACTGCCATGACTTACTCCTTTGTGTTTAACTTGTTAAAAGGGAAATGTATGTCTCCCTTAGATTGTTTTAAAAAACTTTTTATTTTGTCCCTTTCGGGGCATTGGTTGTTTTGACACTCAATAAAAGGAGGTACTTCCAGTAAGATCTCCTCTCTTAAAACTTCAGAAAAATCAAAAATCATATTTTTAATATTTACTAACTCTTCTGTATGATAAAACGATTCAAGTAGTATTTTATGCAAGCTTCTTTTAGAGCAAATTTTACAAGGCATTTCAGCTAGTGTCTCTACTTTTAACTGAAGGATCAAATGATCCTTTAGTACATAAGCCTTACCTTGAATTTTCACAAGCTGGGGAAAGCTGAGTTCAGCTTCTTTCACATCTAAAAAATCAGGGGAAAAGCTTCCAGTAATATCTTGCTCGTGACCATCTTTTAGACGGTCAATATAAATTTTAAAATCGTCTATCATAATATTGCTGAAATTTTATTATAAAATGCGTTTAAAATCTAGCTTTAGAAAAAGCTTTAGTTAAATGATGGGTACATTTTTTTTGAAATCTCATGGCTAGGGTCATTTTTTAACATTTGTTTAGCTAGTTGATCACAATGATACACAATATTTTCTCTAGTAGCAGTATCTAAGTATAGCAAATCCATCCAATAAAATAGTTTATTAGGAGTTAAGTTAGGCCCGAATAATTCAGGGAAAATAAATTTTTGACAAAGAATGTTGACGATACAGAAAAATGGTAAGTCAATTTTTAAAATTTTTTGTGCAATAATTAAATCTACCATTTTAATGGCAAAGGTCACAACAGTTGGGACTTTGTGAAGAGCTAGCTCTAAAGTAACGGTTCCTGAGGTTGCTACTGCGAAATGACAGTTTTTCATCAGGTCATAGTTCTCTTCTTCTGATGCATATTGATATTTTTCTAATCCGGATTGTTGCACTATCTTATCAATGAATGGTTTCTTATCTTCTGAGCCGATGGAAATTATAGGAGTGATATTAGGATGCTTGGCTAACAGCTGCTTGGTGATCGCTAGCTGAAGAGGTAAATTACGAGACAGTTCTTTAGTTCTACTGCCTGGGAAAATCCCTAATATGTGGTTTTTCTGAAAAGACACAGGATTATAAGGGTAGTTTGCTATTTTATAAGCAAGTGGATGACCTACATAATCAGCTGTAAATTTCGCTTCAGTAAAGAGATCTTTTTCAAAAGGAAATATGGTAAATAAATGATCTATTCCTTGGTTCATTATATTTACTCTACTTTTTGCCCAAGCCCAGACAGTTGGACAAATGTGGTGGAAAATCTTCCCTTTGAATTTCTTGCGCTTTAAAGCTCTTTCTAGTCTAAGGTTAAATTCAGGGTAATCAATGAATAAAACTGCTTTTGGATTAAGTCTTAAAATCATTTTTTTTAAATAGAAAAAACGAAAAATGATTTTAGGCATTGCCATTAAGACATCAACGAATCCCATTACAAGTAGTTTTTCCATAGGCATTAAGCATTTGATAGGTAGCTTTCTTAACTTCGGCCCTAGTACGCCTGCTACATTAAGAGATGGTGTCTTCTTTAATAGAGAAGAAACAATTTCAGCGCCTTGCTTATCTGCACTTGGTTCTGCGGCAACAATAAATAAATCTAAATTTTTAAAAGGCACTCTACTAACCAGTTTGCTCCACTTTTAAATATATGCGGAGGTGTTCCATGCCCCTGATGTCCAATAGAAGGACTTAGTAGCATTTCAATTTGAGGAGATCGGATTTTGTTTTCAAAAGCTCTATGAGATAAAGCTTCAATAAAGTCAAAGCAGTTTCTAGTACCTACTCTGACATCTCTATTTCCAATATAGGCTTTTATATGTCGATCATAGATATGGTCTACTACAGTAAAGGCATTTGCCTTTTTAACAAGGGGGTTGTCTTGGATTTTTTCAAACTCTTTAGCTTTTGCTAAAATTGTTACAGGAGCAAATAAAAGGATAAATCTAGCTCTCTTTTCTTCTGCCGCTATTAAGCTAGCTAATAGGCCTCCTCTTGAAAGCCCTGCAAGTGCAATAGTATCTTCTGAGGTCAACTTTTGCTCTATTACATAGGAAATAGCCAGCCTTGCCTGTTCTATAAATTCAGATAAAATATCTCTTTGGTGAGTCATGTCATCTGCCCAAACAGAAAGGGCATTTTGAGGGGGGAGGTTCGCTTCATGAGCGGGTAGAGTTAAAGAAAAAACTCTAATCGGATAATCACTTAAAAACTGCACAGGTTGATTAAAAGGATCTAAACACAAACTGTCTTCACCGGATAAAGCAAAATAAAAGACAGCTGGCATAGGACCTTTATCTAAACTCGGCCCCGTATGATACAGAGTAATTCCGGGGGCTAGTTCAAGAGCGCTACAGGTTAACTTTTTTGGAACGAGCATGAGGCTTACCTTTTTTATACTGAAACATAGCTTCGCTCCACTCAGTATAGCTTTTTAGGTGTTCAGGTTCAACAGTTACACGTAGTTTAAAAAATTTTAAACCCAACGAAAAAAATGGGTCTCTAGGAATTCTTAATCGCTTCACTTGCTTTTTTTGCAGAGGAGTAAATCGGAATTGTGAAGTTAAAATAGAGACCATAATGGCTTTCATTTTTTTTGGAATATGAAAAAAGGGATGAAAAACATTGTGGATCAGCTCAGTGGAGGTTTTTGCTATATGGCCTAAATGCAATTGTTTTTGACTGTCTTTGACGCTCATCATTATTTGCTGGTGTAAAATAGGAAAGAGCAAACAGCATAGCAAAATGGGCCGTTCTAATGACTTAGTTAAATCTTGCCAAGATTTATTATCCACTTCATCTAAATAGGAAAATATTTGAGTATGAATAGAAGATTGCTGCAAATGCTTTGCTAAGTTTTTAAGAAGCAGTTCTAAAAGTCCATAATCATAAAGGTACCGAAAAAACGGGCTAGAAGATCCTGATTCTAACATTCTAAGGAGTTCTTCTAAAATTCTAGCCTGAGAGCTTTTTATGATTTCTTCTTTGCATTCATAAAGAGCCTCCATAGAAAGAGGGTCAACTATAAAGTCAAATCTTGCTTTAAACTTTAAAAGCCGAATCATTCTTACAGGGTCTTGCCTGAATCGAGTCTCTGCTTTTCCAATGGTTCTTAAAGTTTTTCCCTTAGCGTCCTCTACACCGCCAACATAGTCGATGACAGTTTCATTTTCAGGGTCATAATAAAGCCCATTGATGGTGAAATCTCTTCGGAGCACGTCCTCTTCAGCAGTTCCCCAGGCATTATCTCTTAAAATTAAATCTTCTTTCGTAGGGTCACCTGATCGAAAAGTAGATACTTCTAAAAGTTTTTTACCAAATCGTATATGGGCAAGCCTGAAACGCTTTCCTATTAGCAAGCAGTTTCGGAATAAACTTTTGATTTCCTCGGGCCTTGCTGAAGTAGAGATATCAAAATCTTTAGGCTTTCTATTTAATAAAAGGTCTCGAACACTTCCTCCCACTAAGTAAGCCTCAAAGCCTGCCTGCCTTAGCTTTTGAATGACGTAATACGCATGTCTATCAATTTTTTTGACAGGGATTTGATGTTCTTGAAAAGTATAAATTTTAGGTTGCACTGAATGTCATTTACTAGATATTTCAAATGAGGATCGTAAGCGAATGAAAAGGATAAAGTCAAGGTGGATTAGATAATTATTTATGAAGAAAAGTTTATTTTTTATTGAAAAAATAAATTAAATCTTATTCTTGAACCTTTATATTCTTATCTTATATTAAAAAAATATGAGAGGAAAAACATTTCAAACATGGCTAGTGATAATTACAACTCTAGCTGTTGTAGCAGTCGTTTCGGTGATAGTTACCGATCAAGTTTTAAAAAAGGAAGAAAATCAGATTCCTTGTTTGGATAACCCAACTGTCGGGAACCCGTCTGCTAAAGTTCACTTGATTCTTTTCGAAGATGTAAGCTGTTATAATTGCCAAGTGTTTATTCGGTCAATTTTTCCTGCTATCAAAGAAAAATACATTGATACAGGAAAAGCAAAAATTACATTTATTCCACTAGCTTTTTTAAAAGGGTCTAATGTGCCTTCCAATGCTGAACTTTGTGTTTATAATATCAGTCCTGATCATTACTACAGTTTTGCTCAAAAGCTGCATAGCTCTGAAGATCAAGATATTGACTCTGCTGCCACTCTGTTGCAATATGCATCTGAAGTGGGAAACATAGACTTGCTACAGCTGAGGCAGTGCATAAAGCAGAACTTTTTTTATGATGCGCTGGCCAATAATTTAGAGTGTGGAAAAGAAACGATGGGAAGAAAGTTTGGGACTCCTACATTGTATGTAAACGGGGTTAATGTTAAGTACTTGACTATAGAGGCTATTTCTAAGGAAATTGAGAGGAATTTATGAGGTCATATGCTCTTTATTTTGCCTGGCTGGTCTCTCTTGTGGGCAGCTTAACTAGTCTTTATTATAGTGAGATCTTATTAATTACCCCATGTTCTTTATGTTGGTATCAAAGGATTTGTATGTATCCTCTTATCTTTATTTTGCCAATAGCTATCATCAAGCAGGATAGCTCAGTAAAAATATATATTTTACCTCAAATGATTATCGGTGCTTTTTTGAGCCTATGGCACTATCTTATTCAAAACATTCCAATGTTTGCTCTCCCAGCGCTATGTGGGCTTCAAAGTAGTTGTGCGGATGCACGCTATAAAATTTTCGGTGTTTCTTTTCCTTTAGTAAGCTTGATAGGGTTTTCTATAATGATTTTACTGACCTCTATTGCGCGGTTTAATCATTCGACAGGTCAAGGTTAAGAACAGACCAGTTAGTCCAAGCTTCATTGGTAGCAAAATTATAGAGTGCATCAGCTGCAATAGAAGAAGAGGGGAGAGGCCTTCCATCAGCGTCAGCATCATTGGCAAGTTCAAAGAGCGTTTTAACGCGCAGTTGATAGATTTCATCTTCGATACTAAAAATGCCCATAATTGTTGTGTTGTGCTCATTATTTTTCACCGCACGCTGCTTGATCATCAAATGATGCTGATGGGCTTCACTATTTGCATTTAGGAGTCTTTCCATACTAGATACAATGGCATTTTGATGAATGTGAGCTAGAAATTTAATCGCTGTTTGATGTTCCCGTTCAACTTTATTGACATCTTTAGGTAAGTGAAGGATTGTAAGCAGTCTCTCAAAACTGTTTATTGTTTGATCATTAATAAAAACATCATGCCGTGCTAAATCTGCTTTTACTTTTCTATAAATTTCAGGGATATTTAATGACCCAATATCTCCTTCTTTTATATCTTCTTCGTGTAAATTCGGAGCTTTAGGTAAATTTTTATCAATTCCATCAGGATCTTGTTTCCACTCCCATTGATTCTTTTGTTTTAGAGTATTTAAAGCTTCAAAATACTCTTGCACATTCCGTGCTTCGGATAGATCTGTGGGGGTAAGCTGTTGTTCTTCAGTAGGGATGTAATTAAACTTTGTTATTTCGTGATCTAGCACTTTATATTCTTTAATAGCAGCAATTTGCTCATCTGTTAGTTCATTAATGCGTGTGAGTGCATTCGTAAGCAGCTCCAAACGACTAGGGATAATTTCTTCATTTTTAGAAATCAACCCCGGTGCTAGTACGTTTACATAAAAGTCCATTAAATCCTCAGGAGAGCTTTCTTTATTTGTTCGAAGGATTCTTAAGAATTCGCACAATGAAGTGAGGGCTCCACCCCTGTCTTTATTATCTTTACATGCAGATACAACAAAGTCTAGGTTACATTTGATGCTCATAAATTCAATAAAGTAAGCATAGAAAAATAAGAGAAGAGTTTGTCTAGATTTAGGGGTATTGCTTAAATCCTGGCCAGGGTAGAAAAGTTCTTGTACTTTGTCGAAAAGCTCTTCTAATTCTTGTCGGTTAATACTTACTTTTTCAGATAAATGAAACCCATTTTTTCTCTCTACTAGACTTGTGATGACAAGATTTTTAAAAGCATCATTGGATATTGATTTGTATGCATTTTCACCTTTAAAAATAGGACCATCCATTGGCAAAGCAAAAAAGAAAAAGTTTTCTTTTTGCTCGTTGGAGAGTATTGCTTGTGCCCGATGGTTTTCATTTCGTCCTATGCAACCTGATTCCCATTCATTTCTCTGTAGGTTAAAGTAACCAATGTTTTTCTGTTGCTCAGCAGCGTAATCAATAAAGCCTTTGTATTCTGGGATTGTTTCTGCTGATTCAGGAACTTGTTTGGAAGGCATAAAAAACCTTAGAAGAAAGTCGATTGCTTTATTTTTAAGCTGATCCCAGAAAAAAGGCTCTTTAGTTGGAGTTCCGTGGCGAAGGTGTACTACTTCTTTTATGGAGTCTCCGTGTTTAAGGGTGAATGAAGAGCGAACATAGGGCAGGTTAGCTGAATTGTTGGGATCAAAATCACCTATGGCTTCACCTTTTAGTTTCATTAGTGCTAATTCAAAAGCTGGCCTTTTCATATTTTGTGAAGCTTCTTCGATTCTCTCGTTACCTTTAAAAATCAAACGAGGAAGGTTGTCTCTAGAAATCTTTTCTACCATGTATTCCGCTTCAGTTGCATATCGAACAAATTTATGCATGTAAGATTGTAAGGAAACCCCTGCAAATCTTTCATAACAAAGAGGTAAAAGGTAATTCTTGTAGTAAGGATTATTTATGCCTTCTGCACCTTGTTTGTTAAAGCAATTATATGCTTCTCTAACAAGGTTTATATATGTACGAGATTGTTCTGCAGCAGAGTTAAAGTCTCTGTCACCTTTATCAGTTAATATCCCCAGAGCAAAATAAAGATATGTGTAAGGGTTTTCAGATTTCGCTTTGCCGAAGAAAAATCCAGGATAATTCCCAGATTCCTCCTCAGGTATTTTTGCCTTAAGAGTAGAGAGTAAGCCTTCAATAGTGTTTAAATTTGGAGTTGCATCATTTTGTACAAGTTGTTCCAGTACTTTTTTAAAGTGATTTAAATGAATACGGTTTTTTTGATTCTCTGATGGGTGGTCGAATTTCCCAAAGATTTCTTTATATCGGTGGAAAATTCCTTGGGATTGTTGAGTTTTATTTGTCGGAATAATTATTTGATCTGGCCCTATTGCTTCTTGAGGATCTACATTTACCCATTCTCTTTCTTGTGGTGCTGTCGAAGCAGCGAAATAATTTGGATCAATTTGCTTAACAGGTAACCCTGTAGATTCAGCAGCTGGTTGTTCTACTGGTTGTTCTACTGGTTGTTCTACTGGTTGTTCTACTGGTTGTTCTACTGGTTGTTCTACTGGTTGTTCTACTGGTTGTTCTACTGGTTGTTCTACTGGTTGTTCTACTGGTTGTTCTACTGGTTG
>Ga0210057_1000929_pt1 | contig 46564 bp, 56 predicted proteins | sample CryGeyCG2114_010_2_FD_183968 | JGI IMG/M metagenome (GOLD analysis project Ga0210057, IMG submission 183968) | Groundwater microbial communities from aquifer - Crystal Geyser CG10_big_fil_rev_8/21/14_0.10 (SPAdes) (version 2) | ecosystem: Environmental > Aquatic > Deep subsurface > Groundwater ...
CGATCACTATGATGGCAATGGTGCGAAGCAAACGGTGCATATTCTACAAAACTTCACAAGCATTGGTAATGCGTGTCAGGGTTTCCTGTTTCCCCAAAACGCTTGCTATGGTAAAGGGATCTGCGGATTTATTCTTGCCGGAAAGGGCAACACGAAAGGGCCACAGGACTTCCCCCCTCCCTTCCGATTCGGCAAACTCCCATAGAGTATTTTTGATGTGCTCCGCCGTGAATTTTTCCTCGGGAATCTCTCGCAGGATGCCTGATACCTTATTGAGACGTGCTTTGGTATCTTCTTCTGACGCATTTTTCCACAAAAGTCCCCCAGAGATGCTGATCGGTGGCGTAAAAAAATATTCATACTCCCCTTCCTCAATAAGCGCCTCGAATTCTCTTCGCGTGGAAATACGTTCACGGACCAACGGAAGTATGCGCGCAAACGTTTCTTTGGGATATTTGTGTGATGGCGCAAGGTACGCGAGAAAATCATCGTCAGACAAATTTTTTAGGTATTCTCGATTCATCCATGTGAGTTTTTCCTTGTCGAATACCGCCCCACCCTTTTGAATTTTTCCCAGTGAGAATGCGCGGATAAGCTCATCATGAGGAAAAATTTCTTGATCATTCCCCGGATTCCATCCAAGGAGCGCGATATAATTTATTAGTGCGTCAGGCAGGAATCCCTCATTGCGGTATTCATTGATAGACACCGTGCCAGTGCGCTTGGAGAGCTTGCTCTTGTTGGTTGCCAAGATAAGCGGAATGTGTGCATAGATGGGGCGCGCGTATCCCAATGCTTCAATCAAGAGAATCTGCCGCGGGGTGTTCGAAATATGGTCTTCGCCGCGAATCACATGCGTGATATGCATATCTGCGTCATCCACCACGACAGCCAAATGATACAACGGCTCCATGCTGTTTTTTGCAACAACAAAATCACCCAGATCGGTAGTATCAAATGATACCGCGCCGCGCACAATGTCTTCAAATGAGATGGTTGTGTTTGGGTTCTTGAAACGAATGACTTTCCCCGAACCGTTCTTTGCCTCCTCTGCCTCGTATGCGTTGCCGGACGCGAGTAATTTTCCAATTGCGGCAGTATAGAGCGCGGTGCGTTCTGATTGGCGTACGGGGGTATTGTCGTATGAAAGTCCAAGCCAAGAAAGACCTTCAAGAATGTCTTTTTCATACTCATTTTTGCTTCTTTCCTTGTCGGTGTCTTCAAAACGAAGCACAAATTCCCCATTTTCTTTGCGGGCAAAAAGATAATTAAAAAGCGCGGTGCGTGCCGAGCCGATATGAAAAAACCCTGTGGGTGACGGTGGAAAACGAGTAATGACCTTTGTCATACCACCCCATAATAACACAGAAAGGGGGATGCTAATCTATTTTTCGTGCGTAAGCGCGAGCGAGAGAATTTCTCGCGCAACGGTCTCGGCGGCATCGGGCTTCGCAAATGCTTTCGCGGCTTTTGCCATCCGGTCTCGTTCCTGCGGATCCTCCATGAGACGTGTGATTTCGGAAAGAAGGACATTTGGCGTGAGATTGCTTTCCTCTACAACAATTGTGGCACCTTGGCGCGCATACGAATACGCATTTTTTCGTTGATGGTCGCCATTGGTATCACTGATGGGGACAAGGATACTTGGCACGCTCCAGTTTGCGATTTCAAAAATGGTGCCGCCGGCGCGTGAGACGACGATGGTGCTCACGCTTGCCGCCATGCGTAGCGCGCTTGCATTCAAAAAGTCAAACGATTTGTATCGTCGCGCGTATTCATTTCCTTCCAAGAGGAGTGCGGCCATGCGTGCGGTTATCTCTTTATTTGTGGCACCGGTCTGGTGAATTACCGCGTAGTTCTTCACGAGTTCCGGCACAATCTCCACGATGGTCTCGTTGATGAGTTTGGCGCCCTGGGAGCCGCCGAGAATCAAAATGACAGGAAGGTTCTCCTCGAGTTCCAAAAAAGCGCGTGCGCCCTCCGGTGACAGATTAAGAATTTCTCTGCGAATCGGATTCCCCACCAGTGCCACTTTTTCCTTGGGAAAAAACTCGGCCGTTTCAGCAAATGAAATACCAATGCGCGTGGCGAATCCGCCCGCGCGTTTGTTTGCTCGTCCGGGCACGGTATCGGATTCGTGAATAAATACCGGGATACCGAGCAATTTTGCCGCGACGACGACCGGAAGCGACTCTCCCCCGCCCTTGCTAAACACCACGTCGGGATAAATTCGAAACAGTACTAAAATCGCCTGCACAAAACCAAAAGCGCTTTTGAAGATATCAAAGACGTTCTTGATGCTGAAATAGCGACGCATTTTCCCTCCTGTGACATACTCAAAGGCAATGTCATTTTCAAAGAGGATGTCTTTGTTGTATTCGCTTGGTGCCAGGTAGAAAAGTTCCGGCTTCAAAAATTTCTCACGTTCAGCGATAGCGTGTATTTGTTGTGCAACGGCAATAATCGGATAAAAATGTCCACCCGATTGCCCGCTTGTAAATACGATTTTCATTGCAGTAGCAGTATACGATATGTTTATATCCTAGGCGACCACACTCCTTGATTCCCGTGAGATATTGAGAATAATCCCGACTTCAGCGAGGGCGAGCATGAGTGCCGAACCTCCCTGACTCACAAAAATAAGTGGCATGCCCGTCAGCGGAAATACGCCAAGCATAGAGGCAATATTAATAAGCGATTGGCCGACGATAAGCACGGAAAAACCGACCACCACGGTGCGGCTAAAAATTGTGGGAGCACGTCCCGCTATTTTAAATCCGCGCAACAGAAATGTGACAAATAATACAATAAGAATGAATGCGCCCACAAACCCCCACTCCTCCGCGTATACCGCAAAAATTGAATCGCCGACCGGTTCGGGAAGAAAATTGAATTTTTGGATACTCTGGCCAAAACCACGCCCTACCCACTGCCCGGAACCTATCGCAATTAATGATTGTTGAATCTGGTACCCCGAACCCTGCGGGTCACGAGACGGGTCCACAAATGTGAGGAGGCGGTCTTTTATGTATGGTTTGAAAAGAATAAGCACGGAAAGGGCAAGCAGTGCCGCTAGCGCAAGCCCACCAATATGCTTCCAACTCCCTCCCGCCGCGATATACATCGCAATGCCTGTCATGGCGATTACCAGCACGGTTCCCATGTCCGGCTGTAGGGCGAGGATAATTGCAGATATGAGAAGAAGAATCCCGAGCGGGATGACGCCATGCGTTATTGTGGTGATTTTTTGACGCGCGATGGCAATCCACGATGCCCAATAAACCACAAAGCCGAGCTTCAACAGTTCTGCCGGCTGAAATGAGAATGCCCCGAATGAGAGCCAGCGACGGGCACCGCCGTGTGCGAATCCAAGCCCCGGCACAAACACAAGCAGTGTGGCAACAATGGCAATTCCTAAAATGAGAAGCGCGTGTTTGTTCCAAAAACGAAACGGTGTGCGTGATGCCGCGTACGCAAGAGCACCACCAATACCGAGAGACACAAGTTGATTTAACGCAATTGCTGAAAAGGTAATATTTTCTCGCGCCAAAAGCCCAAGTGATGCGGAAATAAAAATAAAAAAGCCCAAAAGAACAAGCGCCAAGGTGATAAAAAGAAATGGTCTATCAATTTGTTTTGCGACGGGCATCACTCTATTGTAGCAGAGTGATTATGCACATAACTCTGAAAAAGTGGAGCCCGACCCTTTGCGGGGGTCGGGCGTGTGGCGAGCGATTGGGATCACAGAACGCCACACATTCTCCGGTTTGTCTCGGGGGTCTCTCCTTTCTCTGCCGGACGCTCCGTTATTGGCGCTGTCCGCCACACAAAATACTGTATCTACCCAATAAGTGCAATAATCACACCCACAATGGCAACAATTGCCGAAAGCACCCAATAGCGCATTGTCACCTTGTACGCGGGCCAGCCCTTTGCCTGGAAATGGTGGTGAATTGGGGCCACCAAAAAGAGCTTTTTGCCGTTCCTAAATTTTTTTGAAAGGAGCTGGAGTGATGATGAACCGGATGAAACGACAAGAGGCAGTGCAATGAGTGGTAAAACAATAACCTCTTTGGTAAGAAATGCCACGACGGTAAGTGTCAGCGTCAGTGCCATGGTGCCGGTGTCGGAAAGATAAAATCGCGCCGGTGGGATGTTGAACCACAGAAACGCGAGGGTTGCTCCGACAATTGCAAAACAGAGCGCCGCAAGATCAATTTGATTCTGGAAAAACGCAATCAATCCGTATGCTGAAAAAATTACGGAAAATACACCACCAGAAAGACCGTCAATGCCATCAATAACGCCCCCCGAATAAGTGCCAAGCATGACAAGTACGAAAAACGGAATAAACCACCATCCGATTGCCCACTCGCCTATAAACGGCACGAGTACGCTGGAGACATCAAGCTTAAAGAAAAACCACCATGCGCCAATCAGTGATACAACGAACACGACGGCGAGGCGTTTGGAGAGCGACATACCACCGGCAAAATAATCAAATTTATTGGTGACAACGAGGTAGTCGTCAATAAGACCGATGAGACCGCCGACAATGAGTGTGAAAAGTGGGAGCCACGTTTGATTTCGTGAAAGAAAGGAAAGTTTTGTGGCAATGTCACCATCAAAATGTGCGTACAGTCCAAAGAATATTACGGTAAGCAGAGTGCTTCCCCACACGAGCACACCACCCATGCGTGGCGTTTTTTTGTCCTCGTCGTTGTGGAGTTTTTGCGTGATAGGGCTGTCTCTTCCGTCAGTTGCCTTCGCAACACTTTTCTTTTTCCAGAGTTTGTTGCGGTAGAGAAATCCCGCAAGTGCGGGCGTCATTGCAATACCAAACACGAATGCGGCGGTTGCCGGCGCAAAAACCTTCACCACATTGATGATGGTCGGGTCAATCATGAGAATAGTATACAGGAGGTGCGAGGTTTATCAAAAAAAGGGGCGATGCTTGGCATCGCCCTCGGTGCCGTAAAAATTTTTTCCTCGTTTTACTCCGTACTGCTGTTAAGCGCGACTGCCTCAAATGAGGCATCAACAAGCGCACGCATATCAATGAATCTGCCATCTCTGGAAGAGCCGAGCACGACCGCAACAATAGGATGATTGAGCCCCGCGTCAAACGCGACAACAAGATTTCCGCCCGCATTGTCGGTAAAACCTGTCTTCCCTGCCAGCAAAAATGGAATCTCTCCCGCGAGGTCATTGGTGTTTTCAACTTCAAGTATATTTCCACCGGAAAGTGGCATGGCGGACAACGACATCTCTCGGGTTTGCTCTAAAATTTCAGGTACCTCCCTCAAGGCGTATGCAAACAGGTGAGCGATATCTTTTGCCGAACCATATGCTCCCGGGTATTGTTCACTGTTGATGTCGAGACCTGTCTCGTTTAGGAAATATGTTTGTGAAAGCGCGAGTTCCCGGGCTTTTGCATTCATGGCATCTACCATACTCATCGGGTGTGTTCCGCGTGACAACACATTTCCCACCGCATCTCCCACAGCCGCCGCGCCGTCGTTTGACGATGCCACAAGCATCAACGACAGCAAATCAGACAGACGCCACGACTCTCCCACTTTAAACCCCGTTTCGCCGTCGGATGCGAGCGCGTGTTCGGTGATAGTGATTGGTGCCGCGCTCGGCAGGTGTTCTTCCGCCACAAGCGCGGTCATGACTTTGGTGAGCGACGCGAGCGGGAGCTGGTCCTCCTCGTGCAGTGCAAAAAGCATTTTACCGGTTGCGGCATCAAGCACATATGCCGCTTTTGCTTCAAGTGTGATGGTGGAATATGTGTCGCGGAGCGGTGTGGTCGTCGCGACGGTTTCAGTGTTTTCCGGCATTTCATTTGGTGCGCGCAACGTGAAAAAAAGCACGAGTCCTACGACAAGAACAAGCGCCAATGCTCCAAAGAAAAATGGCATACGAGCCCATGGTGACTCTGGCGGACGTTTGGTGTTTATATACGTGGTGTCTGGTTCCATTGTTTAGAAATTAGCTCAATCAGGGATTAGAAATTTCATTTTCTTTCTCCGTTTCAAATGCTTTAATCTGTTTGGCGAATGCGTCTGCCTGCGGTAATTCCTTTGTGCTCGTGATGCCGAGAAAACGAAAGAGGTCAACCGTAGGACGATATATAAAACTTCGCGCATCAGTGGGGTTTTGTGTGCGCTCAATAAGTCCTCGCATCAAAAGTTGGCGTATGGTGAATGATGAATTGACGCCACGAATATATTCAATATCCGCACGAGTGACGGGGCCGCGGTATGCGATCACCGCAAGGGTCTCAAGCCCCGCTTTACCCAAATCACGTTCCAAATCCTCTTGGACCAGCGTTGCGATTTTTTCGCTCATTTCCGGTGCGGTGGCGAGCGCCAAGGTGTCGTTCGCACTGACAAGTCGAATCCCTCGTGATGCAAGCGCGTCCGACAATTCTTCCGCGACCTCTTGAATATCTTTCACAGAAACTCCAAGCATTTTTGCGCATTCAGGCACGGCAACTGTCTCGCCTCGAAAGAAAAGTATTGACTCTAATTGCGCTGATAAGTTCATTTGCTCAAACAATTTTCAAACATTGCGTCATTGAAACATTGGTAATTCAATGAAAATTGAAAATTGATAATTGTTTTACCCATAGTGTGGCAATGACGATGGTGCCGAGTGCTCCATTTCAATATCCTTGAATGCGCCATGTTGACGCACCGTGACGAGCCCCTGCTTCACCAATTCCAACAGTGCCAGAAACCCCACAATAACATGCCCGCGCTCTTTCGCACTACCGGCGAATTCACTGAACCGCATGGTGATACTTTTTTGTATACGCTCGGTCAGGTTGCCAATCATCTCCTCAATACTGACAACCTTTTGCACCACGGTCTCGGTCATCTTTTTTGGCTGTGGGATGGCGTCCAAAACGGCTCGCAGGGCATCTCCAAGAGCTCCGACGGTAATACTCTCGTGTGGAACAAAAACGGGCTCCTGCGGGGGTATAAACCCCCTCAAAAAGAGCATCTGGGTTCCAAAACGGATACCCAGCTCGCGGGCAAGGTCGCGATAGTATTGATACATCTTGAGGCGAAGCTCAAGGGAGCGCATGTCGGTCTCTTCTTCCCTTGTGAGTGAAAGCTCGGGGAGGAGCGACTTTGATTTTATGAGAAGCAGTGTAGACGCAATAACGACAAAATTCGCCACATCGGCCATCGGAAATGAAGTTAAGCGGGCAACATATCCCATATAATCATCGGTCACCTGCGCGAGCGCGACATCGTTCACAAACAGTTTGCGCTTTTCAATGAGGTCAAGAAGCAACTCGAGCGGGCCTTCAAAGGCGTCAGTTTTCACGGTGAACGTGTCTGGCATATACAAAAATGATACCCCAGCGGAGGGTCAAACTCAACGCTGGGGTGTTCGATGAGACGCGACTAGTAGCCCAGGACGACGCCCGCTCGGAGGAGTGCCTCCCTTTGCGCTTGCGTCCAACCCTCGGCAAAGCGTTCGTAACGGGGGTCACTCGTTTCGAACGGGTTTTTCATCGGATCGTAGGAAGGGAACGTATCCCCATCCCCCTGCTCTCGCGCCTCGAGAAAGGCACTCTCGCCACTTTGTGTGGCGTTTTCTGATACGGTGGTCATCGCTTCTCCTTTCGTCGTGAAAATCTACTTCCCATCCTACTCCCCTTTCTTCCTCACTTCAAGTCCAAGCTCTTTTAATTGCTCCGGTGTGATGTCGGATGGCGCGTGCATCATAAGGTCTCTTCCCTCGCCCGTTTTTGGAAATGCGATCACTTCGCGAATTGACGATTCGTTTTGCAAGATGGTGACCAGGCGATCCAAACCCCACGCGATGCCGCCGTGCGGCGGCGTGCCCGAGCCAAGTGCCGCGAGCATGTGTCCAAAATTTTCATTTATGCGCTCATCCGCATATCCCATAATCTCAAACACTCGTCGTAATGCTTCGGGGCGGTGATTACGAATACTCCCGCCGCCAATCTCTGAACCATTCAGCACAACATCGTACTGGCTGGTGATAATATCTCCGATATTTTTCTTTGCGAGCAAATTATCTTCGTGCTCCGGCAGTGGTCGTGAAAATGGATTATGTGTAAATGTCCAGTCGCCTGAATCCGTTTTTTCAAAAAACGGAAAGTCAGTCACCCAGGAAAACGCAAGGAGGTTTGGGTCATTCGGGTCTTTTCGTATGTCGGGGCGGTCGGTTCCGTACTTTTCCATCGCTTCTTTGTAGGTGATTTTCGGGAATGGTTTTTCTTGGATTCTTTTTTCCGGATAGAGTGTTTCCACCAAGTGAATCAAAAGTGCCTCATTGAGCGCAATCACATCCTCGCGTTCCACAAATGCCATTTCAAGGTCAAGCTGTGTGAATTCCGGCTGGCGATCACCGCGTGTGTCCTCATCGCGAAAACAGCGCGCGATTTGGAAGTATTTTTCAAAGCCGGAGCCAATCAAAAGTTGCTTGTATTGCTGTGGTGATTGTGGCAGTGCGTAAAAATTTCCTCGCTCAAGACGCGATGGTACCACGTAGTCGCGTGCGCCTTCGGGTGTGGATTTTGTGAGAATTGGTGTTTCCACTTCAACAAAACCGCGTTCGGAAAGATAGCTTCTGATTTCGTGGGTGAGTGCGTGGCGCATGCGGATGTTTTTCTGCATGCGGGCGCGACGCAAATCCAAATAGCGATACGCGAGGCGGTTTTCCTCGCCAACTTCCGTGCCGTCGGTTGTTATATCAAATGCTGGCGTTGTTGCTTCATTGAGAATCGTGAGCTTGTGCGCCACAAATTCAAGAGCGCCATTTGGTTCATCGGCATTTACCATTGACTCCGGGCGCTTCTTCACTTCTCCCCTGAGCATGACTACCCACTCGCTTCGGAGCTCTTGCGCCGATGCGTGCGTATCCTCGGCAACTTTTGGATTAAAGACCGCTTGTACTTTTCCCGTCTCGTCGCGGACGTCTATGAAAATAAGTTTGCCGTGGTCGCGACGCACATCCACCCATCCGGCGATGGTAGTCGTTTCCCCAACACTTTCTGAAAGGTTTTTGATATATGCTCGGTTCATAGGAATCAGAATATCATGGAGTAGCAACAAAGGAAAAGCGCGCCTCCGATGAACGAAGGCGCGCTGTGACTCTGGGGTTACACCATTTGTGTCTTGACGAGGCGTTTGTACACCTCACAGGACTTAATGAGCAAAGTCAATTTGATGTAAGTTCGTATACTTAATACGAAATACTATATTCTTAATACTCACCTTAGCCCCACCCGTTCGCGTACCTCGTGCATGGTGAGAAGGGCTTGTTCACGGGCCTTTTCAGCACCGTTTTTGATGATAGTGTCGAGGGCCTCGGTGTCTTTGATGATTTCGTTATAGCGCTCGCGGAGCGGCGAAATAAAACCTTTCATGCTCTCAACGAGCTTTTTCTTTGAGTCCGCGTATGAAAGTCCACCCTGCTCGTATCCTTTTTTGATTTCAGACAGGTCCGGTTCGGGCGTAACAAGTGTATGAAATGCAAACACGCCGTCCTCGTTTGGATTTTTTGGCTCGTCAACTCCTTTTGAATCCGTGGGGATACTCATCACCGCTTTCTCAATCTCTGTATCTGTCGCGAAAAGTGGAATGGTGTTGTTATAACTCTTGCTCATTTTTCGTCCGTCGGTGCCGGGCACGGTGGCAACGCTCTCTAAGACATATGGCTCGGGCAGTTTGAAGAAGTCGCCATATACATTATTAAACTTTTCCGCAATGTCGCGGGTGATTTCCACATGCTGTTTCTGGTCTTGTCCCACGGGTACAATGTCGGGTCGCACGATGAGAATATCGGCCGCCATGAGCGCGGGGTAATTGAAAAGCCCCACGGTCGGCTCAATGTTGTTTGCCACTTTGTCTTTGTATGCGTGCGCGCGCTGGAGATACGGCACGGTGATGAGTGTTTCAAAAATCCACGCGAGCTCGGTAACTTCCGGTACGTCCGATTGAACATAGAGTGTTGTTTTTTGCGGGTCAAGGCCGACGGCGAGATACGTGGCAATGACTTCGCGGGTGAGCGCGCGAAGCTCCACGGGGTTATTTATCGTGGTGAGTGCGTGGAAATTAGCAACAAAAATAAAATTTTCATACGTATCCTGCAAATCCACGAACTGATTGAGCGCGCCAAAATAGTTGCCAATATGGAGCTGTCCGGAAGGTTGTATTCCTGAAAGCAAGCGCTTCATGGAGATTAGTGTAGCAAATGTTGGATTTGTGTGCTATTTCCAGCGGAGGATAGTCCCACGGTGTTGTGCCCATAGGGTCGACATTGAGCGCCGGTTCTTCCCAGTGCTCCCAAACCATTATCCCTCGGTTTGGAGCTCGGTGGTCACAACACAACTCCTCTCAAAGCCCACCCTTCCAAAGGTGGGCTCCCTCCATTCCAATGTTCTTCATTCCAAAATATTCAGGAACATTTTCAAACGCACTTAGACCCCAATCTATTCTAATATTCTTAAGAATTTGAGAATGCTTTTGCCGCGAGACGTGATGGCGTGGCGAACGTGGTTCCCCTCGTATCTTTTAGCAACAAGACCGCTACGGGCAAGCATTTGGATATGCACAGATATTGTTTTGAAATTTGTTTTCGTTTCATCAGAAATATCTGCAACAGACATTTCTGGCATCTTTTCAAGAAGTTTGAGAATCTCAATACGTCTATGGTTTGCGGCCCCTTTGAGTATTTGTTCGTATTTTTTCTCACTCTTCCCCATATAACTATAGATTATACACAATATCTATTCTAATATTCTTAAGAATATTAGAATAGGCCTAGTGAGAGTATAAGTATATAAGTAAATTAGGTATGTGTTGGGTGTAAAAATCGCGAGCATAATAAAGATTATAATAATGCTCGCGTGATGGTATCGTGGATATTCTGAAAATCTTCCGAAGATGCCACAAAATCAAGGTCATCAACCGGGATGGTGATATGGTTTTCCGCAGGTAGTGCGGATGTCCACTCATCGTAGAGCCCGTTTAGTTCGGCGAGGTATGTTTCAGAAATGTTCTTTTCGTATCCGCGACCTCGTTTGGCAATTCGCGTCATGAGTGTTGGGACACTTGCTTTGAGATATACGATAAACGAAGGCATGGGCATGAGCTTCATGCATTCATCATAGAGGTCGCGGTACAGCGCATAATCTCGCTCGTGCATGTGGCCACGATGGTAGAGATTTTTTGCAAAGATTTCCGCGTCCTCTTCAACACCGCGGTCTTGAATGACCCTGCTTTGCATGTTTTGCATTTCCTGATAGACACGTAATCGTCGCGACAAAAAGAACACCTGCGAGTGGAAACTCCAGCGCGACATATCGTTATAGAAATCAGCGATGTACGGATTCTCTTCCACGCGTTCAAAAAACGGCGTCCATCCGGTCGTCTGTGCAAGCATTTGAGACAAGGCGGTCTTCCCTACCCCCATGTTACCGGCGATAGTGATGATCGTATGCTCGTGCATGAAATTATGCGCCAAGTGTCAGTTTTTGGGAGAAATATGTCGGAAGCTCGTCAACCGCAATGCGTTCCTGCTTCATGGTGTCGCGGTCGCGCACGGTGACGGTGCCGTCTTCAAGTGTGTCAAAGTCAACCGTCACACACCACGGCGTACCGATTTCATCCTGTCTGCGATAGCGCTTACCGATTGAGCCGGATTCATCGTAGCGGGCAATCATATGTGTTGAAAGCGCTTTTGCGGTCTCTTGTGCCTTTTCCGCAAGTCCGCCTTTCTTCATAAGTGGCAATACGGCAACCTGCACCGGCGCAACGGTTGGTTTCAGGCGAAGCACGATACGTGTTTCGCCACCCGCGTCATCCTCGCCATATGCCGACAAAAGCACTGCAAGCACAGTGCGGTCAAGACCTAGAGATGGTTCAACCACGTGTGGGATGAATCGCTCGCCCGATTCTTGGTCGAAATATTGCAAATCCACGCCACTGGCTTCCATGTGGCCTTTCAAATCAAAATCGGTGCGATACGCGAGGCCGTAGAGTTCTTTTCTGCCGAAGGGATAGTCAAATTCAAAATCAATCGTGCGCTTGCTGTAGTGTGCGAGATCTTCTTTTGGTACTTCCAATTCGTGTGTCTTGTCTCGGTCGATGCCCACAGTGTCAATAAAATTCCACATATTTTCACGCCAATGCTCAAACCACTTTTCCCATTCATTTTCGTGGGTAAACCATTCCAATTCCATTTGTTCAAATTCGCGCACGCGGAAGATAAAATCGCGTGGCGCAATTTCGTTGCGGAATGCCTTGCCAATTTGCGCAATGCCAAACGGGATTGCCGGATGCATTGCGTCAAGCACTTGTTTGTAGTTCGTGAAAATACCGCCTGCCGTTTCCGGTCGGAGATAAATCGCTGATGCGGAGTCCTCCACCGTGCCGATGGACGACTTAAACATCATGTTGAAATTCTTTACATCGGTCCAATCTTCTTTTGCACATTCTGGGCAAACGATTCCTGAAAGAGGGCTTTCTGAATTTGTCCATCCGATTTGATCGGCACGAAATCTTGAATGGCAGTTTTTGCACTCCACAAGCGGGTCGTTAAAACCGGTCACGTGCCCCGATGTCTTCCACACCCTTGGATGCATGATAATTGCGGCATCCACACCATGCACATCACTGCGCGAATCCACCCACGTCTTCCACCAGACATTTTTGATATTATTTTTAAGTGCGACACCCATGGGGCCATAATCCCATGTGCCCGCAAGCCCACCGTAGATTTCAGAGCCCTGGAAAATAAAGCCACGTCGCTTTGCGAGAGAAATTATTTTTTCCATCAAGACATCAGCCATGGAGAGAGTATAGCATTTCTAGTTTTGTATAGGAATTGTGCAGCGAGACCTTATAGTGCGTCTGGAACCTCCAGAACATACCCAGAAATATTTGCTCCCAGGGCGACTATTTTGGGCCTGCTCTTAAACACTGACTCGGCAGTGTTTTTGATGTTCTTTGTGGAGATCGCGGAAGTTTTGTCCCACGCATCCTTTGGGTTTTTTATCCCAATCTCTCGGGTATATATGTCCGCATAGTACTTTGCGGCGTGGACAGGGTCCTCAAAGGTAAACGCTAGTTGACTACAAATACGTTGTTTTGCTATTTCTAAATCCAATTCCGGAATCTTTTTCTCAGACAGAGACCTAATCTCGCAAGCTATTATTTCCAGCGCTCGGTTAACATTTTCTTTAGAAATTTCAGTGTAGATTTCTAATAATCCCCCGGCATACATCGGAGAATAATACGAAGACGCCAGATAAGACATTTGATATTTTTCTCGTATTGCTTGAAAGAGTTTAGATTTTCTACCACCTCCCCCGAGCATTTCTGTAAATACCGCCAAATTTTGACTACCAATTTTTTTCTCGTCACGAATTGGATAAAATATAGATAATCGTATCAATTCAGATTCAGCTCTGTCTTCGGTGTGTACTACAAGTTCAGGGTTTGGCTCCGGGTCATGTACCAGTTTTAGTTCAGAATTTCCACCTGTGTTTTCTCCAAAAAATTTCTCAATCAAATTTTTTGTGTTATCCGGATTAAATCTTCCAAAAACTACCAATGTAGTGTTTTGTGGAACAATCTTTTGATTAAAATATTTTTGGACCACTCCAGTATCTAAATGCTCGATATCTTTAACATCGCCTTTCACGGGGGCGATGGACAACCGATGTTTCGGATACATATGTTCGTATCCAAATCGGCGAGCGATTTTGCGTAGGTTGTTTTTGTCCCTGGCAATCTCTTCAATAACAACACGTTTTTCTTTCTCCACTTGCTGTTTGTCGAGAAGGGGATGTTGCCACGCCTGTGAGAGAAAAATTAAGGCCTCCTGTAATTTGTCGGGTAAAATCTTTGCCCATGCATCTAAAAAGAGTGGCCCAGTGATCGCATTATATTTACCACCAGTATTTTCGATAATTTGTGTGAATACGCGTGTGTCTGGGAATTTCTTTGAAGCAGTCAACATTACATGCTCTAAAAGATGGGCAACGCCTATGTCATTCGCACCTTCCTGAATACTACCGGCTTGTGCTCTTAACAAAACACCGACACTGGTGGCATCTTTATGTTCAACCATTACCACACGAATGCCGTTCTTAAGTGTATATTCTTCCGATTTAAAATCGAGGATGGGTTTCATTGGTGGTTAATTATACTATAAAAAAGAATCACCACAGAAAGTTGGAACTTACCTGTGGTGATAGGAGATCTCGACCTTCCTGGGCTAGGAATCGCTTTCGGAAGGAACGTTCTCCTGTTCGGTCGCTGCGTCGGAGTCCCAGTCACCGTAGCCGGTGTCCTCACTCCCGCCGTAGGCTCCGTCTTCGCTCATGTTTTTCTCCTATGAGCTCTGGGTTAGTGATGATCCTCTTTCCATGGCCCCGTTTGATCAGTCGGGGCATCACCTGAAAGAGGGGCCTCGTTGTCTTGATTAGTGTCCCCTGGCGGGTAATCAGGGGAGACGCCATCGTCACACATCTGTAGTCCCCCGTTTCATCTTCTAAACAGAGTTATTACAGGTCCAGGCTGAGCCCGTAGGTGTCTGAATGCAGATTACCCCCCCCCGCCGCAGTTCTGTCAAGCCCCTGCGGGAATGGTGACGGTGAAGGTGGAGCCACCGCCTTTTCCGTTTGAGCGTGCCTCAACGGTGCCCTTGTGTGCTTCTACAATTTCTTTTGCCACATAAAGCCCGAGCCCCGTGCCCTTCACGTTTACTTCATTGGCGTCGCGCGCACGGCTGAATTTTTTAAAGAGGCGCGCGATGTCGTTTTCAGTCATACCCACGCCGGTATCATTCACGGTGACGGTAATGTTTTTTTCTTTCTTTTCCACCGATACAGTTACGCTTCCCTTTTCTGTGTACTTGATGCTGTTGTCAATCAGATTGATGAAAACCTGCTTGAGTTTGTCTGAATCAATATTGGCGACGTAGTTGTTTGCTATGCCCGGTTTGAATGATAGCGTGAGGTTTTTCTTTTCCGCGATCGGCAAGAGTTCGTCCACGGTCTCATGCACGAGCGCGCGCACGTCTTGTGGGGCAAGGTCATACTTCATTCTGCCCTGCTCAATCCGCGACACATTGAGGAAGTTTTCAACAACGCTAATCATTCCCTCGGTCGCGGTGCCCATCTTGTCAACCGCCTGACGTACTGTTTCCGATACTGCTCCATACGAGCCCTCAAGAATGAGCGATGCATAACCCTTGATAGCAGTTAGCGGACTTCGCATCTGGTGAGAAGCAATAGAAAGAAATTCCGACTTGAGTTGGTCCAGTTCACGCAATCGTTTATTCGCCTTCTCCAAATCCTTCGCGAGCCGTTCGATTTCCTCACGCGCACGCACCTCGTGGATGACACTTCGTATGAGGAAGATACCGAGTATAAGAGTCAGGAGAAAAACCACGCCTTCAATCAATTGTTCTTGCAGTGAGGATGCCAGTAATGTTCTGCTCAAAAGGAGAATCCAAAGGAAGAATGTGAGTAACTCGGTAGTGATGATCCGTGCATCAAACAAATGATGCCGAACGATTGCATAGGTAGTAAACACAATCATTAAAACACTTGTAGTTTGCCCTACCCAATTTAATCCAAAATAACCAAACCACGGCGCAAGGAGATTGGTTGCAAAAGAAATATTTGCGCCAACAGCGTATCCAATGAGAAGGAAAATAATCTGTGTCCGTTCTGTCTTGTCAATGGCCTTAAGATACTTTCTGAAGATACGGATGAATCCGTAAAGAAAAAAGAATAATATATAGAGAACATATATCCAATACCATTGTCCAAATACAATAGTGTTTTCATTGTGTATTTGTACTGCGGCATCAGAAATAATCCACGGTGAAAAAGTGATCAGCGCGGCGAGAACGATGTTTGGAGTAAAAATAGGAAGGAATTTTCTCTTGAATACACCTTTTTCTGGTTCAGGGAAAATAAACGTGAAATAGAAAAAGCTACTTGCGATAAAACTTGCTGAAATATAAAGCATTTTCGCCCAGAAAAGCACTGTCTCTGGTGATGCCCCACGATAGAAAAACATACTCCACACCCACCACAGAATCATTACAATATTTACTGCGTACACCAAACTCACACGTCGTGCTTGGCCATGATATATCAACACGGCACCAAAAGTAGCAGAAACCGCCGCAGAGACACCGAGAAATACACTAATGGGGTCAGTTATGAACATGATTCCTAAATTTTTCTCCAATCACTCGTGCGTGTTCAAATTGTTCTTCGGGTATGATCCCGTGTGCATTTTGTGGTTTTGAAATTCCTATATCAACGCTCTCTGCCATTTTTTCTATTGTACTAACTAAAGATAAATCTAGTTCTCCAACTGCGAAATTCTCAAAATACCCATGTGAAGACAAAATTAAAACCTCCCCAAGACAACTGAACGTATCGTCTCTTTGTGCAAGACGAAAATTAAAATTACCGCGAACAGTGTTTGAACGAACGACTCCGCCCTCTATGACTATAACATCATCGCGCTGTCGTAATACCTCAGGAGATATGTCTGAAGGTTGAGCATCGTTTATAACAATAGCCCCCGGTTTAAGATCATCAGGGCCGATGACTACCTCTGGGGCATTTGTAGCAGCTATGACAAGGTCACAATTCTTTATGTTGGCAACACGGTCTGTTTTTTCTATTACTAAGTTCGGAGAGCGTGTTTTTATGTGCTGTATGCGTTCTTCTACTTTTTCCAACTTTTTTTCAAGATCAACAAGTAGAAAATGTACAAAACCTTTTTCTGCCAGTAAGCGTGCACACCCCGAGCCAATTGACCCAGCCGCGCCAACAATACCCACGTATGTGTTCTCGGGGGCAAGATTTATTTTTTCTAATGCGAGAGAGGCGTAATCAACAATAGTTTTTACTGTATATGCACGGCCGGTGGTAATACCAATACCCTCTATATTAGCAAGATCAAGCCCACCTCTTGAAAACGATGCTGTAAGTGCTCCTAAGCCAATAATGCCAACCCCTTTGTCACGTGCGTAACGAACTGCCCTGTGTATCTTTTTGCGCGCATGCGTAGGGTCTTCCATCATCTGATGCGCAGTCATTGTGACTCCAAACACATAACCCTCCACATCTTCTCCTCTTTGATTTTTAAGTCCGGTGATTCTTGAAGCAATGACAGGTCCATGGTATTTGGTAATATAATAAACCAGTCGCTTTGGTAAAAAGCGTAGGTATGGAAATTTTATAAAAAAATCTTCAAGCTCTCTCGGGTGCACAAGAAAACCAAATTTCTTTTTCTCCATGATCTTATTCTACACCAACATTTCCTCAATGGTGTCTATAATTTTTTGTGCGGCGCGTTTATATGGGGCGGCGCCTTCCCCCAACTGGTGTTCGGTGAAAAGGTCTTGTGGATAGAGCGACTTACCAAAGCGAAGCGTAAGGCGCACTTTGCGCGTAAAAAACTTCTTTGTGGTAATGCCATACAGGCCCGAAATAGCCACAGGAATCACCGGCTTTCCTGTGGCATATGAAAGATACGCTACGCCGCCGTGCGCCGATTGCAGTTTACCGTTGCGGGTCATGTGCCCTTCGGGGAAAATGCCGACGCTCCCACCGTCATTGAGCACTTTTATAAAATCGCACAGCGACACTTTATAGTTTCGTTTTCCGCGAACAACAGCAAATGCTCCCCATGCGTCAAAAAATGCTCCGCCGTATAGATATTTTCGCCAGCCAAGGTCTTTGTAGAAGTCCCTTGGTCGCGCCACATAGTAGATCGGTGATAAAGGCGAAAGCCATGGCAGAGCGACGGGGATCACATTCACATCCATTTCGCTCGTATGATTTGGAGCAAAAATAACGCTCCTTAATCCTTTCAGATTTTCCACACCCTCAATTTTCCAGTGGAGGAAAAATTCAAAGACAAGCTTTAGGGGTGGAATAACGAGTTTTTGGAGCAATGTGGGCAAGATAAAATAGCCCGGCGAAAGAGTGCACGGAAGCGAATCGGAAGAAAGCCGCGGTGTCGCAAGCGACACCGCGGCTATTGCCATCTTTCCTCGTTGTTTAGATTCCTTCTTCACGGAGGTCTTTGAAGAGTGTGCGTGCCTTGCGCGAGAGTTTTTCGGGCATGCGGATTTTGATTTTCACCAAAAGGTCGCCACGCTTTCCTTTACTCACAGGGACGCCTCTGCCACGTACGCGGAGTATTTCCGCCGGTGATACGCCTTCGGGGATTTGAAGCGTGATTTTGCCATCAAGCGTTTCAATGTCGTATTTCGCACCGAGCATTGCATCGGTAAGTTTGATATCCAACGGCATCACCAGATTTGCTCCCTCTTTCTTAAATACCGGATGTGGCTTCACATGCACTTTCACATAAAAATCTCCCGCGGCACCGCCGGGTGTTGCTTCTCCCATGCCCGCCATGCGAATCACCGCACCGTCATCAATTCCTGCCGGAATACTGATATCAATTTCTTCTTGCTTTTTGCGTATACCCACGCCGTTGCACTGTGCACATTTCTTTTCAGGTATTTCGCCGCGACCGTGACATTCAGGACACTCGGCGACCGTTGAAAACGTACCGATAAACGATGAGCGCGTTTCGTGTACCTTGCCACTGCCGTCACAGGTGGCGCATTTCTTCGTTGCACTTCCCTTTTCTGCGCCGCTTCCCGTGCATTCATCACATACGCCAATTTTTGAGACGATAAGAGAGCGTGTTGTGCCAAACACCGCTTCGGCAAACGGCACATCAATATCCACCGAAATATCACGACCACGTCGCACACGCCCTTGCCTGCCACCGCCAAAGAAGTCGCCAAATATGTCTCCGAAATCAAATTCCACGGATTGCCCGTTGCCGCCAAATGCCTGCGCGAATTGTGAAAAATCAAAGCCGCCGGCACCTTGCCCGAATGGGTTGCCGCCGCCAAACGTCTGCCCATAGGCATCATACTCGGCGCGCTTTTTCTCGTCCGAAAGCACAGTGTATGCCTCGTTTATTTCTTTGAATTTTCCTTCGTCGCCGTTTGATTTGTCGGGGTGGTATTTGTGCGCAAGCGAGCGGAATGCTTTCTTGATTTCATCTTTGCTTGCCTTCTTATCAACGCCGAGGATTTTGTAGTAGTCCTTGCTCATGTCTTTTCTGATGCGATGAGTATAGCAGAAAACACAAAAAAGTACAGCCGTTGACCATTGTTGCTTGTGGGGAGTAGAATCAAGCTAGATTGAAACTATAACAGGCAGAACAGGAGGAACGAGATGGGCGTCATCATGTTTCGCATTCCCACCATGTTTATCTGTAGCATCCGCGCTTTTCGCGTGGAGGTGTATGAGCTTTTAAAGGTCAGGATAGATACAGCACTTCTCCCTGTACACAAGGTGATTGCCATTCGTGCGAGTTCAGGAAGACGTGCAGAACAGAAGGCACTCATTTCCGCTGGAGGTAAGTGGCCTCCCGACGAAGGTTGGCGAAATCATGGAGTCAGTGTCACTCCGGTGTCAAAAGAAAACCTCATTGGCATGTTTTCTGCTGACAGAATCTTTTCTGCCAGCCTTCAGGGCATGCGAGCCCGTTTTGACGACAATCTTCATGTAGACCATCGTAGCGGTGCGTTTATTTTTCCTGCAAAGAACCGTTCTCTGGCTGAGTGTGTTGCAAACACCGCGGTTAGGCATGATTTTCCAGAGAGCGATGGGTGGTCAAATCACAGCGTCGTTGTAGAGGAACTTTCGCGGGAAATCATTCGTCGGGCGTGCGAATCCTTTTCAGATCTTTTTGTTTAGGGTACCGTTATAACTGGCGGTCGTGCGGAACACGTGACCCACGTGGGGGCTCGTTCTCCCTCAACGCCCAGGTTGTTCTGGGCTTAAGTCAAACAATGCCTCACTCTGCCCGACCGCCGCTTAGAAGTTCTTTCGCCTACGCCCAAACCCGCCACTCCGGCGGGTTTCCTCGTTCATACTCTTAATTCCTAATACTTAATTCTCGATACTTCGCTACGGTGTCTTCCTCCGCATCTGCTTTTTATTGAACCCGCGATTGAGTGATTTGTGTGCGATAAATGGCGACGGCGTGCGAAAACCCGGCTTTCCATCCCGATTACCCAATTTGTGATGTTTTTTGGTCATACGAAATTAGTATGAGTATTTGGTATATGTGTATCGTATGTGTATGAGTATAGCGTACAAGTGTTTGACGCAAAAGGTGTGGATACGGCACAATCTGTGTCATTCTAACATTTTGCAAAATGTTAGAATGACAAATCTTGTTTTGTCTAGTGTTGTTGATGATTATCAGTGATATCCTTACTGAAAAGGAGCTCATGATGGATTCGGACATCCACATCCGCATAGGGTGCCTTTTCTGGGTTCACCCTCTCTCAAAAAACCTCACCTTCAGAACTTTTTTGATTCCGGAGAGTATTTCTGATAGAGGTGAGGACGAGAAAGAAAGCGTGTGTCGCATGGCAAGCCGGGAGTATGGCTTGCGCGTGGACCCCGAACATGTGGAGGTAAGCGTCTGCACACTTACCATGGAAGGGATCGTCGATGCTTATCCCAAGGGGTTGGTTCTCTGCGCCCTCGCCTATCGGGGGATGGGAACGTGCGTGTGTCGGCATTCTTCAAAGGGAGAAGAGTGGTGGACACACCGCCTTTTCCAGCATGTGCTCGATGGTCTTGATTTGGAATCTCTGAAGGGCTTTTTGAAGTATATGCGGGTGTGGGAGGCAGAGCACAACTTCCCACGTGCCACTCATGGGAAAATCTTCCCCATCGACATGTCCACACTCATCAAGGCCCCGTCTGTGGAGGAGCTCGAGGCGCTGTATGCGCTCTAGTCCCCGTACTAGTCACACCGCGAGAGGCATCACCCTCGCGGTGTTTCTCGTTTGCATATCAAAGTGCGAGCGCCCCTTTGGGGCGCTCGCATCGCTACATCTCCATCTTTTCTCCCGATTCTTCCTTGCCGTGCATGCCGTCGGTGCAATCGCACGGCTCCATTGGCTCGCCATTCTTTGGGCAATCCTCCATGTGGCACACATTTGGGGCATCATTTACCCCGCCACAGGTACCTTTGCAAACATAGTGTGTCATGGTGCAAAACGTATAAGGGGCTAGTATGAGTATAAGTATACCACGCAACAGCTCACAAGAGACCTCCATTTTGCGTGATGTGTGAAAATTGAAGAGGCCCGACGTCCCACCCACGTGGGTGGAACGTCGGGCCCGTCGTCGCCGGCCGAAGACCTACGTCGTGCCGTAGACCCTGACCTTCGGTGCACCGTCGTCGAGCACCTCGTCCGCCTGCCTCCCGTCATCCTCGGCGATGGCGAGGACCGCTTCGTGGAGGAACTGCTTGGCCCCCTGGATGTCGTCGTTGGCGAGGAGACGTGTGAGACAGGCCTGCACGTCTCCTCGGCGATCTCCGAGGAATCTGTCGAATCCGGTCTGGCCGAGGATGACGAACGAGCGGGTGTCGACGTTGTCTCTCCTGACCGTGTGGAGAGCCTCGTGCAGGGCACGAGTCATCTTATCCACGTTGATTGGGATTCGGCGACCGACCAACTCCGTGAGCTTGCTCATGGCAGCTCTCCTCTATTTGCGTGAAAATGAAACAAAGAGAGTCCTATACCCCCCTCACCCCATCTCCACAGTCCGAGAAGATTATATCAGCTCAAAACCTAAAAGTCAAGCGTTGCCAGAAATACTTAATTCCATTGCGCCAAATAGACGTGAGTAGTATCATGGATTCATGAGGAGTATATTCAAATTTTTCAAACGGGCAAACTCTTCTCAGCAGACAGATAGACAGATTCTGGAGAAAAAAGCTGTGCAGGGCGCCAAGAAAGCCGTAAAGGAATACCGGCGTGTTTTTGAGCGTCTTGCGGAATATGACAGAACCTAGCAATGTTCACTACATCGATTTTGATTTAATGAAAGAGATTTGTCATCCAATTGCGATGGCAATCTTTGATTCAAAGACAGACCCGATTACTGATTTTGATGAACATGACCATGCACTTTTGGAATCGGCTCTCAACAATGCGCGGCAAACATTTGATGGTAAGGAGCTTTACCCATCTTTCGTGCAAAAGGCGGCGATTCTTTATTACGGCCTTATTAAAAACCATGCGTTTGAAAATGGGAATAAGCGAACGGCAACCGCAACACTGTTCGTATTTCTGTATATAAACGACCTTTGGCTTGTGAGTGCGGAAAAGAAAGTTGAGGACTACCTTGTTGAGCTTGCAAAACGGGTCGCGAAATCCGAAGGGGCGGGAGAAAAAGAAAAATTCTTGCGTGAAATTGAAACCTGGCTTGCTCAAAACATGGTCCAAAAATAACCCAAAATCTAAAAGTCAAGCGTTGCCAGAAATACTTAATCCCACATGAGAACGTACATGCCCTTTTTGAGTAATTCTGGTTGGTCTTTTGTCCACTGATTTAGGTCAACCAGGCGCTTGTGGGTGATCTTTTTCTCCATCACGCGTCCCGTCGGCTTTTTCTCCTCCCCTTCCCCAACCCATTCTTCAAGGAGCAGAGTATCGCCAATTTCAATATCAAAATCGGCCAAGCGTAGTTCATGGCGCTTGTCACCACGCTCAGTCGCGTCAAACCATCAATCAATGCCAAAATTATTTGTTTGGCAAAATTGCGTATAACTAACCATTATCTTCATCCTTCTTCTCCTCAAAATCCGCGTCGCGGGGTTGGTCGGAGGTGGTCGAGGAGTCGCCAGATGGTGAGGCCGCGTTTCCGGAATCCTCTGCTCCACCTTGCGCCTTTTGCATCGCCGGGCCAATCTTTTGGATTTCTTGCGAGAGTTCTTCCGACGCTTTTTTTATCGCTTCCACGTCGTTTCCGTCTTTTACTTTTTTAAGCGCGTCAATTTTCTCTTCGATCGGCTTTTTGATATCATCGCCAATTTTGCCTTCCGCGTCTTTGAGCGCTTTTTCCGTGGTGCCAATCAATTGTTCGGCAAGATTCTTTGCATCCACCGCGTCTTTCTTTTTCTTATCTTCCTCTGCGTGCGTTTCCGCGTCACGCTTCATGCGCTCAATGTCGTCATCGGAAAGCGCGCTTGAGCCCTCAATGCGGATACTCTGTTCTTTATTGCTCGTCTTGTCTTTTGCCTTGACGGTCAAAATACCGTTTGCGTCCAAGTCAAAGGTGACCTCCACCTGTGGCACGCCGCGTGGTGCCGGCGGAATGCCATCAAGCACAAACCGTCCAAGCGTGCGGTTGTCTGTGGCCATTGGACGTTCACCCTGCACCACATGAATTTCCACCTGCGGCTGATTGTCTGATGCCGTAGAGAAAATCTGGCTCTTACTTGCGGGAATGGTGGTGTTTTTCTCAATCAGTTTTGTGGCGACACCACCCATTGTTTCAATACCAAGGGAAAGCGGGGTCACATCAAGCAAAAGTACGTCTTTCACGTCTCCCTGCATAATGCCCGCCTGAATTGCGGCACCAAGCGCCACCACTTCATCCGGGTTGATTGATTTGTTTGGCTCTTTTCCAAAAAGTTCTTTCACCGCGTTTACGATTGCCGGCATACGCGTTTGCCCGCCAACGAGCACAATCTCGTCTATATCTTTGATTCCAAACGGCGAATCCGCCACCACCTGCTTGGTGATTTCAATTGAGCGGTCGATGTATTCCTTTGCAAGTGATTCAAGCGTTGTGCGTGTCAGTTTAAGGAGCATGTGCTTTGGCCCCGACGCATCGCTCGTGATAAACGGAATGTTGATTTCCGTTTCCGCGGTGCTTGAAAGCTCATGCTTTGCTTTTTCAGCCGCTTCATCAAGGCGTTGAAGCGCCAAGGTGTCTTTTGAAATATCAATACCTGAATCTTTCTTAAACTCATCAATAATCCAGCGCACGATTTTCTGGTCGATATCGCGTCCCCCCATATGGCTGTCGCCGCCCGTGGCTTTCACTTCCACCACGTCATCGCCCACTTCAAGCACGGAGATGTCGAATGTACCACCGCCAAAGTCAAAAACGACGATTTGCTCGTTTTTGCGCTTGTTGAAGCCGTACGCGAGGGCGGCGGCCGTTGGTTCGTTGATGATACGCTTCACCTCAAGACCGGCGATTTTACCCGCGTCTTTTGTGGCTTTGCGTTGCGCGTCATTAAAATATGCCGGCACGGTGATGATTGCTTCGGTGATTTTCTCGCCGAGCTTTGCTTCCGCGTCCGCCTTCATTTTGGAAAGAATCATCGCAGAAACTTCCTCGGGGCGATAATCTTTGTCACCCATTTTTACCAAGACACCGCTATCTCCACCCTCGGAAACCGCGTAGGAAACGATTGCTTTGTCTTTCTGCACCGCGTTGTCGGAGAATCGGTGCCCCACAAAGCGTTTGATGCCATAGACGGTGTTGGTAGGATTGGTGACAGCTTGGCGTCGTGCAATAAGCCCGACGAGACGCTCGCCTGTTTTTGAGATTGCCGCAACAGACGGAGTGGTGCGATTACCTTCCGCGTTTTCAACAATTCGTGGTTCACCGCCTTCCACAATTGCCATTGCGGAGTTTGTGGTGCCGAGGTCGATTCCTAAAATTTTACTCATATTTCGCAAAATTAAATGTTCAATTTACAATTTCTAATTTTCAATAAATGTTTCAATTTTCGAATTCTCCAACCTTCACTTTTGCGGCGCGAATAATTTTATCATTAAGCGCGTACCCAAGCTGAACCGTCTCCACAACCGTGCCATCCTCGCTCTTTTCCGTGACGGGCACGGTGGCGACAGAATCATGTTCTTGAGGATTAAATGGATTTCCGGTGGGGTCAATTTGTCGCACACCACGCCCCTCCAGAACGGCGAGGAGCTGTTTGTACACGTGCTCCATGCCCTTGAGCCAATCGCTTCCGTCACCGTCCGGTGGTTTGTGCGAGAATGCCATACGAAAACTATCCAAAACAGGCAAAAGTTCGGCTATGAGGTCTTCTGTCGCAAACCTCGCGAATGAGGTGCGTGAGGTTTCCGCCTCTCGCTTGAAATTAATAAGGTCTGCCTTTGCGCGTTGCCATCCTTCCAGGTATTCTTGCTTCTCTTTCTGGCAGATTTTGAGCTCTTCGCGGAGTTTTTTTTCGGACTTTCCTTTGAAGCCACTCGTCGAGGTCTCGTCTTCTGAAACGATATCAATGTCATCGTTGTCACGCGCTTTCATACCGAGCATTGTAGTCGTTTTAGTGGTGAATGTCAAGTAAAAACAAAGTCGGAAGCATGGCACTTCCGAATGTTTTGCCCACCCATGAGCTATTTTGCGAGATTAACATCGGTCGCTTACTTTCAGTGACCGGAGTATACAACAAAAAATTATCGCTTACTCCATTGCGGAGCACGACGGGCTTTCTTCAACCCAAACTTTTTTCGCTCCACAACACGGGGGTCACGTTTTAGGAAACCGGCTTTCTTCAAATCACCACGGAGTGCTTCGTCGTGTTCCACCAGCGCGCGCGCGGTACCAAGACGCATCGCCTCCGCCTGCGCGGAGATACCACCCCCGGAAACCTTCACCGTCACCTTCTTGCCTTTCATACCACCTTTTTCAAGTGCCTCAAGTGCGCGAGTCGCGTATTCAGGAACCGGGAAAAATTCGTTGAGAGCTCGTTCGTTTACGGTCACATCTCCCTTTGTGGCGGGATACAAACGAACGCGGGCAATTGCCTGTTTGCGTCGTCCGATACCCTCAATATATGTCGTGTCTTTTACTGCTGCCATATAGGTATTATTCACTCATAACCAGATGCTTCATAATACGCGCGCGGAGCTTGTTTGACGGAAGCATCCCATACACCGCGCGCTTTAATGCCTCGGCATATCCTTTCCCTTCCACAGTTTTACCGAGAGTGTCGGAACGCAATCCTCCCGGATAACCCGTGTAACGCGTGTATACTTTGTTGTCAAATTTTCGTGCGTCAATGCTCATCTTGGACACATTTTCCACCACAACACGAACCGATGGAGCGATGTGGCGCTCAAAATCAGGCGTGTCTTTACCACGAAGCAATAGTGCAATTTCACTCGCAAGGCGCCCGAGCTTCTTTCCGGTTGCGTCAATGGTGTGTGTTTTTGGTTGTGTTGTGTCAGCATCCATACTGTTTACAAAATAACTATACCAATTCTATTACCGCCATCGGGCTTGCATCACTCGCGCGTTGCGGCAATTTTGTGATGCGCGTATATCCTCCGGCGCGCTCTTTGTATCGAGGTGAGAGCGTTTTGGTGAGTTTTTCAGCCGCATCTTCCGCTCCACCAAGCACCGACACGATATTGCGACGTGTGGCAATAGTATCAGTACGGCCCTTTGTAATCAACTTCTCCACAAGCGGGCGAATTTCTTTCGCACGTGCCTCGGTTGTTTCGATACGTTCGCGCAAAATCAGCTCGCGCGCGAGTCCACGCAACAGTGCACGACGTTGATTTGCGTCGCGGCCAAATTTTCTGTTGTGGTTGTGGTGTCGCATGGCTAATTTTTCTTAACGAGTGTAAAGGACAAAATCTTTGATTTTGTATTTAACGGGGTTAAGTAGATCATAGTCGTCTCACTCCTTGATTTTCTAAATCTTCAACGAAATACCGTAATTACCAAGAATGCGCTTAATTTCTTGCATCCCTTTATCTCCCAATCCCTCAAATGCAAGTAAGTCCTCTTCACGTTTGCGAACGAGTCCGCCCACCGTGCGAATGTTTGCGTTTACGAGCGCGTTTTCGGTGCGCGTGGAAAGTCCCAACGATTCAACGCGGGTTTTCAGAAATTCTTTAATGTCTTCTTCTTCCGCCTTCATGCGCTCTTCCGCCTGTGCCATAACGCCCACTTTCGCGGTCTCGGGGTCAAGTGCCTCTTCTTCTTCATCTTCCGCAAAGCCGACGATTGCCTTTAGCTGGCTAATCATAATGGCAATTGAGTGTTCGAGCGCTTCTCGTGGCGCGATGGTGCCGTCGGTGTCAATTGAAATATTCAGACGATTGAAATCGGTGCGGTCGCCGACACGCATTTGCTCCACTTCATAGTTAACACGACGTACCGGCGTGAATGTGGCATCAAGCGCAATGGTGCCGATATCCACCTTGTCTTTTTGGAGCATTTCTTTTGGCACATAACCCAAACCGCGTTCCACGCGAAGCTCAAGCGATAGCTCACTTTTCTTATCGGTCAGTGTGGCGATTTTCTGGTCGGGATTGAGGATTTCAACTTGCCCGGGGACGGTGATATCTGCCGCCGTGACATCTTTTTGACCTTTTACGGAAAGTGAAAGCGTCTGGGGTTCATCGGTAAGTATTTTGATACGAACACGTTTCAAGTTGAGAAGAATGGTGATAACATCTTCCATCACCCCATTGATTGTTGAAAATTCGTGACTGACACCGTCAATTTTGACGCTGGTGATTGCCGCTCCCGGAAGCGATGAAAGAATAATGCGACGCAATGAGTTGCCGAGCGTGTGCCCGTAACCCGGGAATAATCCATCAATTTGATACACACCCGAGGAATCTTTCTCGGAAATAATCTTTGGCTGTGATGGGAGCCCGATACTTAAGTCTTGCATACCTTGGAACATGAACAGTAATGATTGATAAAATTTTAACGACTATAAAACTCAATAACCGACACGAGGTCAAACGGCAGGGACGTCTCTTCCGGAAGCGGTACGCTGGCAATCTTTCCCCCGCGCATGTCTGCATCCATGTGAATCCATGACGGTTGCTTCGTCTCTTTCATACTTTCATCCAATGTATTGAATATTCCGGCGGTCTTGCTCTGCTCGCGAATGGCAATCATATCCCCCACGCGCACGCGGTGTGAAGGAATGCGCATCTTTCTTCCATTGACAGTGATGTGTCCGTGAGAAACCATCTGGCGCGCGGCGAGGCGCGTTGGAGCAAAACCCATGCGGTAGGCCACGTTGTCCAGGCGTGTTTCCAATGAGGCAAAGAGTCGTGGCGCGGCCGCCCCCTCCTTTGAAGACGCTTCTTTGATATATCGGGCGAATTGGCGTTCATTGACACCATACATAAACCGCACCTTTTGTTTTTCCAAAAGCTGTGTGCCGTATCCCGAAACGTTGCCGCGGCGCTTCTTACCTTTTTGCACTTTGCGACGTGACTCACGCAGTGCGAATTTCTCCCCCTGTGTTTTTTCAAAAATTTCCGGGCCAAGACGGCGTGCTATTTTGTATCGTTTGATGCGTGCCATAAAAATTTTTATACGCGGCGTGTTTTCTTCGGACGCGGGCCATTAAACGGAATCGGCGTTGTGTCTTGCAAACGGCCCAAATTAGCGCCGGATTTTGCGACAAATGCGCGAATTGCCGATTCGCGACCGGAGCCAACCCCCTTTACCACAACATCAATCTCTTTGAGACCCAAAGTTTTTGCCCGCTCACCCACCACTTCACCCACTTTCGCGGCGGCAAATGGCGTGCCTTTCTTTGCGCCCTTGAATCCCAGGGTGCCACTTGAAGACCAGGTGACCACCGAACCGTTCGGCTCGGTGAGAGAAACGCGTGTATTGTTGTATGTTGCTTCTACATGGAGGATGCCACGGTCAAGCTTCTTTCGCGCCAAGCGAACAGTCCCCGAGAGCTGTGAGCCCTCTCCCGCCATTGCACCTTTTTTAACAATTCGTTTCTTTCCCATGATAGTTTATTTCTTCTCAACCTTTTTCTTGCCCGAACCCATTGTTTTTCTGACACCCTTGAGCGTGCGCGCATTTGTTTTTGTTCGCTGTCCGTGCGCGGGCAAACGTTTTGCGTGGCGTGAACCGCGATATGATTGAATATCTTTCAGACGTTTGATGTTGTTTGAAATTTCACGCTTTAAATCACCTTCGGTGCGGTACTTTGCCACCTCATCACGGATTGCGTTCTCTTGTTCGGGTGTGAGCTCCGCGCCACGAATACCAAGCGGCACTTTTGCGTCAGCTAAAATTTTCTTTGCGCGTGTGATGCCAACACCATAAAGCCCCGTGAGTGCATACTCGAGACGCTTGTCATCTGGGATTGTGATACCGGCAATACGCATAAATACTGATTACGAGTGATGTGAATTATTGGCGCTGTTTGTGGCGCGGGTTTTCACAAATAACACGCAAGTGCCCCTTACGGCGCACAATCTGACATTTGCTACAGCGCTTTTTAATCGTTGAACGAACTTTCATACAAAGACACCAGAAGTGACGAGATTAGAGACGACGAATGATACGACCTCGCCCGCCATAGGGGTCAGGGAGGACTTCCACCGTATCGCCAACCAGCACACGAATGCGATTTTTGCGCATTTTACCGCCAAGGTAGGTGAGGGTTTCGCTGTCGTCACCCTCGATTGCAACTCGAAAAAGCGTGTTGGGAAGGGCCTCCGTGACCACCCCCCGGACCGTTTCCTTGTCAGTGTTGTGTGTATCCATGCCAATCACAAATGGCGTCCAAACATACTAGCCAAAAGACGCCCAGAAGTCAAGCTTTTTATAGACATGCCCTAGGGAGTCGCGAGGACCTCCACGATGTCAATATCCTCCGCATCTTCGGGAAGATATCGTTTCCAGAAGGGGCGAACGACGATACGCGCCTCTGCAATACTTGGGTATCCTGAAAATACGATATCAGTCCCCTTTTTTAACTTCCCTGCCAGATCATCCTTAAGGGCCTCCTCTTCAAATGTCCAGACCACGTCTGCGCTACCCGAAATTGCAAACGAGACCTCCTCAAGTGCCTCCGGTGCCAACGCTTCACGATTGAGGAGTACGAACGTGAGGTCCTCAATTGTACGTACGTCCACCGGTTCCCCCGCGTAAGAGCCGATAGCAAGTTCGGCAATCCTGCGTGACAAAAGGGAACGGTCAAAGATAATTGCATTCAAAGTGCCGTGCTCCGTGACAGTCGCCGTATCACCACTTCCGGACACCGGCTCGCTGTCGGTGAAAGAGAGAAAGATTGCGTCAGAGTACAAAACAAATCCTTCGGGTTTTACCGAAAATGCTTCAGAGAGGAGCGTGGCGCGAAGCTCTTGCTTCATCGCATCGCGCGCCGCCGCAAGCTCATCGGGTTTTACGGTCTTTCGTGTGCCGGAAAATCCGCCGGTCATTGGTGTCTTTGAACGTGCGTAAAACTTACTATAGCGCGGGTCGCCTTTAAATCCGGGGATGGTGAAATCAGCAAGGTCAATGTTGTACGCTTCACCGGCGCTATCCGCAAATACCGTCACCTCAATACTGCCCGGCGTAATGGTACCGTCAGACGCGGTAGTGCGCCCGGGGACGCTAATTGATTCGGGGATTCGATAAATAAGGCCCTCGGGTGTTTCAAAGCGCGTGTTCTTGATGAGCGCCTGTTTCGCGCTACTGTAGTTGTTGTAGATGACAATTTTCCCGGACGCCTTGATGTCCACGTGCTCTTCGCCCGTTGCGGTGATTTCACGCGATACGTCGCGCTCAATCACCATGGTCTCAAACGCGAGAAGTGGGTCATCTTTTTGTGCGGTAAACGTGGTGTCAATGGTTGCAATTGCTTCTTTTGGTATCACCTCGATACGTGCACCGGCAAATGCGTATGAACCGATAATGAAAAGGAGTACGAGTGCAAGCGCTCCCAACAACAACCACAAACCGATGCGACGCCCGCTTGATTTCCGTGCGGAGGCAGACAAATCGTGTGTGTTGACCGGAGGGTGTGGCGGCACTGGTGGCTTCACCCCGTCCATTTTTGTAGTCGGACTCTCCTCGCGCTCTTGTGATGCCGCGGCACGCGGATGAGTGCGCTTGACACGGTCAATGTTGATGCGTCTGATAGAACGCTTTCCCGCGGGAACAATATCTTGCATGGGTTGTTTTGCCATATATGTGATTATATTACCACACCATGTGTGCTTGGCGAATGGTTGGTGTTGACTTCGCGTAGCCGTTCGGCCAAAAAGAAGGTTTCGAGCAGAAGAAATACGTCACGAACCTCGGATTCTTTTGGTATGGAGATACTGTTGACAAACAGCGCTGCGGAAAGCGGAGTGACACGAAATGTCGCATCAGAGAGTAAGATTTGCGATCCGTGTTCCGCGCGAATAAAATCGGCAAAAGTGGTTTGCATATCGGTGTCAGTGGAAAGAAAAACATCAGCGGGCAGAGCATTTTGTTGTGCCAACGCCGTGAGTGCCTCACGAAATCCTTTTTGCCACTTTTCACCGTAGGCAAAGAGCGCACTCTCCACCTTGAGCGCAGATTTGGATGTCGCCTTCTTTTCTGCGTAGAGATGGAGGGCACTGCGCGCCTCATCGGGATTTGCGTCCAACTCTTTGGCGATACCGCGCAGGAATGTGCGCGCACCAAGCGGGAATGACGCAACGCCTTCCGGAATGTCATCAATCACGAGCGTGATATCAGTCACCTCACCCGTGACATCCACCATAAGGAAGTCGTTTTTATTCGGGAAAAGGTCACGTACAACAGTGGCGCTCACGAGTGAGAATGAATGAAATATGATTTCTCGCGTGGGGTGCACGTGCTGTGTGATGATATCGCGCAAGCGATTCAAAAGGAGTTCGGACGATACACTTATGAATAACGAGACGCCGAGATTACTTGCGTGCTTACCCACCGGATCCGTCATTGTGTACCCATTAAGCACGCTTCCGGTAATGATGCGCTCTATGGTGACACGCGTGCCAGGTGCCTCTTCCGGTTTTTCATTGCGGAATGTCTCTTCTTCGTGGCGCAAAATTGCAGTGAGGTGTTCTTTGGTGATTTCGGTCTCTTTTTCAAATGTGGTGTGCACTGTCTTGGTATATGGAGTGTGCCACGGCGATGAAAGTACGCAGAGTACATGGTCAACCGATTTGTGTGGATGAGACGACAGGCGTGTCATCCCTTCAGACACAACGCGCGCAAGTGCGTCATTTAAAGCGGTGTCAACATCGGTGAGAAAACGGGGAAAGTCGAGCTCCTTTTGAAAAGCGATATCGGTGCGTGTTTGATACAATACGCGTGGCTGTTTTTCACGGGTATCGGTGTACACCAATGCCACGCCAACACTTGCACTGCCGATGTCGCACACGAGCGCCACGCGCGCCTCACGCTTTTTCTTTGAGAAAAACCACATATAACGGTATTCAGTATACAGTATTACGAATTAAGTATTGATAGCGGATGTGAAAAAACCTAATCCCCACAACAACACATACCCTAATATATCGACATATCGATATATTATAAAAGCTGACTAACAACTCTAACCCCAAATTTCTAATCCAGCTTTGCTTTGATTCTACGCACACCGGCCGATGATGCTTCTTCTTTGAGAATAGTGAAATGACCGAGTCCTTGTGTGTTTTCCACATGTGGGCCACCGCAAAATTCTTTGCTGATGGCGTTGCCGTTCGCGTCTTCCACAAAATACACAGACACAGTATCAGGATATTTCTGACCAAACTCCATTTCCGCACCAAGTCGTTCCGCCTCTTCACGCGGCATTTCGCGACGCACGACAGCAATCCCCGCATCAATCCATTCGTTTACTTGATTCTCTACCTGCTCTTTTTCCTCGCTGGTTAGTTTGCGGTCAAATGAAAAATCCATACGCAAGCGCTCCGGCGTGATGTTACTCCCGCGTTGTTTGATGTCTTTCCCGAGCACCTTTTGTAGGGCCGCCAAAAGCAAGTGGTGTGCGGTATGCAACTTCACTGTTTTCTCACTGTGATCGCCAAGCCCCCCCTTAAATTTTCCTGCCGATGCGGTGCGGGATGATTCTTGGTGCGCTGTCAACTCTTTAGCAAATTCAAGCATATCAACAGTATTTCCTCTTTCGCGAACAATGTCTCCGGTCATCCCCACCGGGAATCCGTATGTTTGATACAAATCAAATGCTTGTTTCCCGCTGATATCCCCCTGAATCTTCTCAATTTCTTTCAATCCCTTCTCAAGTGTTTTTCGGAATTTTTCCTCCTCTCCTGTAACCACGTTTTCAATCATTTTGTCATTTTGCAAAATGTTTGAATAGACTTCCCCGTACTCTTTTGTGATCACTTTCACGATTTTTGAAAGTGTTCCTTCAGGAGCTTCTAGCACATCAGCATACCGCACCGCGCGGCGGATAAGGCGGCGCACCACATATCCACGGTCTGTATTACTTGGCTCCACACCGTCAGTAATCATAAACACTGCCGCGCGCATGTGGTCGGTGACAATGCGTCGTGCCTTTTCATCTCCTTTCGGCAAAGTGCTCAAGATTGGCACGAACAAATCTGTCTCAAACACCGTATCTTTCTTTTGCAAAACGGTTGCAAGACGCTCAAGCCCCGCGCCGGTGTCTACATTCTGCTGTTCAAGTTTTTCCACCACCTTCCCGTCTTTCTTTTCATACTCCATAAATACGTCGTTCCAGATTTCCACCACATCACCGCGCTCGCTTGCGGCAACAAATTCATCATGTGACAAATCGCCCAGCGTGCCGGTGAGGTCGTAAAACATTTCGGTGTCAGGTCCACAGGGGCCATTGTCGCCCGGACTCCACCAGTTGTCGTTCGCGCCCAGATAATAGATGCGATTTTCGGGAATACCCACCGATTGCCAAATGCGTGCCGATTCTTCGTCTTTCGGTGCGTTTTCATCACCGGCAAAGCACGTGACGTACAGGCGTTTGGGATCCAATCCAAAACCCTCGTCCATGCTTGTAAGCAATTCATAACTCCACGAAATCGCATTATCCTTGAAGTAATCATTCAATGACCAGTTCCCCATCATCTCAAAAAATGTGAGGTGGCGATTGTCGCCCACTTCGTCTATATCGCCCGTGCGTACACACTTTTGGATATCTACGAGTCGCGCGCCTTTTGGGTGCTTTTGTCCCAAAAGATACGGTGCCAATGGTTGCATGCCCGCTGTGGTGAAAAGTGTTGAAGAGTCGCCTTCCGGTACCAAAGAGGATGAAGGAATCACGGCATGACCGCGCTTTTCAAAAAAAGTGAGAAAACGTTTACGAATTTCGGATGAATGCATATAGCCACTCTAAATGAGAACCGCCTTACCCGCAAGATAAAAAATTATTTCAGGAATCTACTCCACAACGATAAAGGTGGTATCGGGAAGCGTCTATTTCTTTGCAGCAAGTTTTTCAAGCTCCTTTAAGGCGCCCTCCAACCTTTTCATTCCATCAAGAAAGGCCTCTGGTTTGTGTGTATCAATGCCAACTGTCTTGAAGAGCTCATGAGGACTCATACTATCGCCCAAAGAAAAGAATTGGATAATATCGTTAATTGAAATCTTTCCGTTGCAGTATCGTTCGTACAGCGCACTGCTCAACAGTTCGCCGTACGCATAAGTGTATACATAGCCGGGATGGCGGATATGACTCCACCAGACGAAATAATATCCATCATCTTCTGTGAGGTGTACCGCAGGCCCAAGATAACCCTGCATCCGTTTATTCATCATTTCGGCGATTTCTTCCTTTTGCACGAATCCTTTTTCACGTACCGCCTTATGCAGGTCTTGTTCAAAATGAAAGCATGCAATCTGCCGGAAAATGGTTCCAACACTGTCTTTGACGCTGTCGTGAAGCGCAACGAGGCGTTCTTTCTCAGAAAAACTGCTTACTACACGTTCAAAAAACATACGCTCAAAAAATGTACTGGCTGTTTCTGCAACAGCAGTAGAATACCCTTGATACATTGGCGGCTGAATCTTGCTCAACTCAGAATGGATTGCGTGTCCCATTTCGTGCGCTAGTGTTGTACCGGAGGCAAACGATCCAACATCATTGAGTAGTATGAGGGTCGGGTTTTTGAAGGACGATGAGCAATAGGCGCCGCCGGTTTTGCCTTTTCGTGGGTAGACGTCAATCTGTCCGTTTGTTCCCATTGTCTCAACGATAGTCGCAAGGTGTGGGTTTGCATCAGAGAGAACTTTTCGCAACGTAGAGAAGTTCTTGTTAAACGCGAAGGATTTTTTTATCTTGCCGATGGCAGCACCACGGTCGGCATACGAGAGGTACGGCACCCCGAGAAATTTCTTTTTGAGAGCAAAGAAACGATGGCTTAGTTTTTGATGTTGTCTTACCACTACAAGGAGGTTTTTGAGTGTTTTTTCGTCAATTTCATGCCCGATGAGTGAGGATTCGTAAGGTGTTTTAAACCCACGAAGTTTGTCTTGTGTATATTTTCCGGCATATAGCGCATTGAGCTCACTTTCTGCAAAGTCACTTATTTCGCGAAGTCGTAGACAAATATTTTTGTGTAGCTCCCGTCGCTTTTTGGTCGGCAGTTCAGGAATACTATTTATCGCTTTTGCCAAGGGGAGTTTCTTGCCATCAAAATAAATAATCTGCTTGTTTTGTAACTTTTCCATTCCCTGTCTCCACAGCGAAATGCGTGTTTGTGCGGTGAGGTTGAGAATCTTTTCTTCCGGTTCACTCAAATCGTATGGCGCAAGTCGGAATGCTTCTGCCAATTCACGATGATAGCGCGCAAGGCGCTTGTCATTGAGGAATTGTTTCTGCTTTGCTTTGGGAATTTTTCGCAATGACAACCCAAAAAATACAAGACGATTCCCGTATTCAGTGAGCTCTCGCGAAAGTTTTGCAGACAATGCTTCCGCTTCCGCATCGGCGCTGTCAAGGTCGGTGCGGTAGTGAAGGTAGAGGAGGGGTCGTTCATTGGCTCTCGTCATGAGTCGTTCACTGTCTTTCAGTGCTTGGAGAAGTTTTGGCGTGCTCGTGAGGTAGTCGGTGCGCCCTTTGTATTTCTTTTCAAATTGCACGTATGCCCGCTTGATGTTCTCCACATCTTTTGAAAAACGAGGGTCTTTAACGCCGCTGTAGAAATATTTTGCAAGGTTCCACTTGGTTTTGATTTTTGACCCCGTATCCTTTTTCATACTTATCGCGTATCTCCGTCTCCAGTAATTTTTCCACGCTCTTTTCGTGATGCGAGTTTTTCTAAATTGTGCGTTGCCACGTCGTCGAGTGAAAGTCCAAGATCTGCAGACAACTGCGAAATATACCAAAGCACATCACCAATTTCTTTTTTAAGAAGCTCCCGTCTTTCATCTGTTATGACACCCCCATCATCGCGAATTATTTTCTTTACTTTCTCTGCAACTTCACCTGCTTCACCTACAAGGCCGAGCGTTGTGTATAAGTGCCCAGCAATTTTAGTTTGCGCAGTGCGTGTGGTGCCGGTACGTTTTTGATATTCATTAAACTCCATAGTATTTGGTCAACTGTTTGAAATCTTCTTCCAGCACAGGATACTGGCTGTTGTTGTAGATAGCAACCGCGGGATGATAGAGCGGTATGATAACGACATCGCCATGCTCAACGTGCGCAGTATATTCCTTTCCGTGCGCGACGCTAATCGGCTCAAGGGATAATTCAAGACCGAGACGTGTCATGATGTAGTTCATGGCGTAGCGTCCAAGCGGCGCGATAACTTTTGGCTCAATGATGGCAATTTGCTTATCCAAAAATGGCGCATAGAGCGTGATTTCCTCCGGAAGCGGGTCACGATTTTGCGGAGGGCGGTCTTTGACGATGTTGGTGATATACACTTCTTCACGTGGAATATTTGCAGACGCGAGAAGTTTGTCTAAGATTTTCCCCGCCGCACCGCAAAACGGCCTGCCTGTCTTTGCTTCATTCTTCCCGGGAGCTTCACCAACAAACATAATTTGCGCGTCATGACTTCCCTCTCCGATAACCGGCATATTGCCGGCTTCAATGCGATACGCACACAGTGGCGACGCGGTGAGCATCACCACCTCATCGCGGATTTTTCGCATAGCTTCGGTCTTTCCAGAAAGCACCATACAAATCTATTATACCTCCCAAACCATGACTATCTATCGGTATATTCTATAGAATATACCGATAGATACAAACGACTACACCCATAGTGGTCCTACACTAAATCGATAACAGTCCTCACCAACTGGTTGTATGGTTTTGATAAACGATAAAATACGTGAGTACCCTCTTGTCGCGCCTCAATCACATCAGATCTATCCAATACGCGAAGATGTTGTGATGTGGCACGAAAAGATAGATTGAGATGTTCCGCAATCTGAGAGACATCGTACTCACCTTTCAGGAGAAATTTTATAATCTCAAGTCTACGGCGACTTGCCAGGGCTTTTAGCAAATATTCCAGCTTTTTCATACTTGGGCTAATTCGCGCATGATCCTTATAGGCAAATTCTATAGAATATGCCTATAAGGATCATGTGATTTTATACACTATATTATATGCCATAGCGGATAAACAATATTGTTTATCCTCTTTTGCTTTATGGTCTATATCCCTCTTCTTTCAGGCGCTCCGCCTTGGATTTCCCACCCAAACGGTTATAGCCACCGAGCGTGCCGTCGCTTTTTATAACACGATGGCATGGCACCGATGAATCGTCGTTGTTTTTCATGAGCGTGCCCACCGCGCGCGCCGCTCCTGCATTCCCGGCACGCTTGGCGACCTCGCCATACGAAAGTACGCTCCCACGTGGAATTTTTCGCACAACAGCGAGCACGCGTTCAGCAAACTTAGAAGAGTGTTCCTTTTTCTCCATTTTCTTTTTTTGTTTTTTCATTAAACGCAACGACATCCCTCACCGCTGTGCGATATTGGCAATATTCACAATTTTCGCTCGCAAGAGGAATCCTGTCATCATCGAGCGTCTGTTTGATATTTGTGATAGTCCCGTCCACCCATGAGGCATTGCCTGTGTATGGAATAATTGTCACATCAAACTCAAGCTTCCCGTCAAACGCTTCCCTGTCTTTTTGTCCATTTGCATACACAAAATACCCTATGTCGGAAACAGGGAAACCATTTTGGCGAAGGAGCCACTGATACACCTCCATTTGCCGTTTGTAGCCGTCTTGCCACTCTGCGTCAAGAGTGATTTCCGAATCCTTACTCGTCGATTTGTAATCAACAACATGCAATTCTCTTTTCGGATTGACCCACACATCGTCAACGGCGCCGGAAACGGTTAAACCAGTTCCTTCGTGAAGCGCGCGCACACCTTTGAAGTTTTCTCTCCATTCATCCAAATCCGAGTGCTGAAATGGTACGGCATCAATACCGTATTGTTCCATAAGCGGATGTGGGACCCCCTTTGCACGATGAATGTCAAATTCTTTTTTGAGAAGATGGTCGACAGCCGAGTTGAGATTAAATGGATATCCCGGTGGTCGCGCGGTACCGAGCTTGTTGTCAATATAAAAACATCGCGGACAGGATTTAAAGAGGTCAATTTTGGAACGACTCAATTTCCATCGTTCTCCCCCATAATTCCAATTTGGGTTTCTGTGCGGTTTATAAAAATCAGACATGGAAATAGTGTAGCATAGAAGAAAAAAGAGCCGCCTACCTATGAAAGGTGGCGGCGACCTGTCGGAGTCCTGCCGCTCCGTGCGGGGTTGCTTCCGCACAGTGGTGGCAGGTCCTGTCCCTGATGCGCGGAACAGGGTTTTTTGGATCGCCCAAACACTGGGGACACGGCCCCCGCATCTCGGCTTTCCGAAGAAACCACCCGACAGGTAGCATTTTTGTGCACTGACACATTACGACACCTCCTCCCTCAACTATACCACCATTCGTAAAAAAAGCAAGTGGCTGTGGAAAACTATCCCTCCTTCTCGTCATTGTGAGTGACTTTCTTTATTTTTGTCTCAACACTCCAAAAAATGGTGAAGATTGCGAGGGTGATAAGTGTGACGAATATCGCAACGGCATACATGCCAAATCCAACCGCCATTCCGATACCTGCGGCGACCCACACACCTGCCGCTGTCGTGAGTCCTTTAAGGTCTCCCGCACGAAAGATAATCATTCCGGCACCGATAAAACCAACACCGGAAACCACGGCGGAGGCAATGCGAAACGGGTCAACACTTTTTGCAATTTCAGATACCGCGCTCGTTGTGGCGAGCGCAATGGCAATAAAAAGACATGAGCCCATTGAAACGAGTGCGTACGTGCGAAGCCCGGCGCGTTTGTTTGCGACACTGCGCTCAATACCAAGCGCCATGCCCAAAAGTGCCGCAAGCGCGAGTTCAAAAAAGATAACCGTCGTATCTCCCGTGAAAATATTTTCCATGAATTATGCGAAGCGGTTGTAAAGCCACGCAATGACAGCACCCCCAATGCCCGCGTCAACAAAACCCCATACGCCACCCATGATAGAGCCCGCGAATGTGCTGTCGTAGCCGCGATACACCTTTGAGAGCAGGTCTACCCACTCACTCCCCCACCCGTTTACGCCGGCAACAATACCGAGGATGAGTACACCGGCTCCCCATGTGATGCCAAGAGAGAGCCCCAAACCACGCACAGAAAGTTTTTTCATAGTGTTTTTTGTACACTGCTACTATGTATGCAGTGTAGCGTGTTTTATTCGTGTGTAGTGCATCTTTCTGTGTATAAATAAAAACACACCGCAAGCGCGCGGTATGTTTTTACGCATCTTTTCTACTCCGTGATGTATGCTTCAAAGTCGTACCCGCGCTCTGTGCCGTCTGAATCAACAACCAGCGCGTCTTTTGTGTGGTCAAATCCACCATCACCATCGTCAAAGAAAAGTACGACGCGATATGTTTTTCCCGCCTCGGTTGCACGCAAGAGCGGTATAATTCCCTGCGTCTCTCCGGCATCAAAACGTGCGGCGCCAAGGATATTGCCCGCACTTCCGTCTTCATTCACGTCACGCACAGCAACCCAGCCATCCTTGGTCAAACTTACCAGCGACAAGAAAACACTCTCCCCCGCACCCTGGTCTTTCACGTTTACGAAATTCTCGGTTGTCGATACGGCGGGCGTTGTTGGTGTTGTTGGCTTTGGTGTCGTGTCAACCATTGCTCCCTCATCGGTCTCGTCAGCAACTTTATCGGCTGGCGCCGCTCCGCGATTAAATAAATCCGGTCGAGAGAGCCACATCCATGACGCTCCAAACCCGATAACAATACCCAAAATGAGCATCAGCACGAGCTTAAAGCCGCTTCGGCGCTCGCCATGCTCCTGTTGTGGAATGTTCATAGGCCTCTATGATTAGTGGAATAACGGCCACAGTATACGAGGTTTTATACGGTCGCGCCAGCAATCCCCCGAGGAACACACAATTTTTGGGCATCGGCAAGAACTTGACCCGCTTTCGCGTCGTTTAATCCCACGCGCTTCAAGAGTTCCGGATTATCCTTAATACTACGACAAAGAACAATTCCTTGGTCAAAAAACAGCTGTTTTTCCTTTTGGGTCAAAGATGGCAGGCATGTGAGCGGGTGGAGCCCTGTGGCCTCAATCATGTCCTGAAGATTATCCATTTCAGGATAGTTCCATCCCACGAGATGCAATCCCGCGCATGTGCCATAGTCAATTGCGTGGTGAGTAAATTTGGTATTCGTCACAAGCCAAAATGAAGGAGTTTGCGCGTCATTTTTACGCCCATCAAACTGGGTTGCCATCAAATCATCAAAACGCGCCTTCACATAGAGCGCGACCTTTACATCGGTTTTAAATCCCGCTTGGTTATGAAATTTTGCTTCAACCGCCACAAATGAATCAGGGAGCTCCGCAACCACATCTATTTCATGAGAAACACACTTCCCCGACAGCGTGACCCCAACTTCCGCGGAATACCCCTTCAAGCGGAAAATCTCTCCGAGGATTTCTTCAAACGCGTAGCCGGATGGCCCAAGGTCGAGAATGGCGCGACGCAGAGAATAACGAGCCGCGGCAAGCGTATTCTTTTCCCGCGTGAGCATATCGTGTGCGTGCTTGTAGATGAGCGTCGTGGTGTCGCCATCATGCAGTTCTTGCTCAATATGAGTGACAATGTCGTTAATGGAGTCATCTTCCGCGCCCGCACGACGCAGTGAACGCTCCAATTTCCCCCGGTCAAATTCTTCCTGCTCTCCTGTGGCTTTGGTGACGAGCATACGTTTTAGCGCTCCACAAAGATAATAGGCGCGCTGTTGAGTGTTGCAATTACTTCAACCGAAGCCGGAGCGGCAAACGAGATTACAAATGGCTGTGGTGTGATAACTTGCGCGCACACCACATCCGGTTCGGGAGGAATAATCATGAAAATGATTCCCACCTCATCTGAACGCCCCGAACGTACGCCCTCAATCGAAAGCGTATGGCATGCCGTCGGCAAATCAATACTCCCCGTGAAGGTGTGCACGCCTCCTGTGTATGTTCGCGTAATCGGCACCTCAACAATATGTTCAATACCCGCGGACAGCGACAAGTCGCCGGGCAGTAATGCTTCGGGGCCGGCCTCTTGGGTCAAGAAAAAATTGACACCAAAAAGTGTTGCCGTGCCAAGCAGGGCGAGCGCAAGTGCAATAGCGGTGGTTCTGTTCATAGATAAAGATGCTTATGTGCTATGCCCACAGTGTAGCAAACCCTATTTTCTACCAACCTCCTCACTGGTGATAACCCCGCCGCCGATACACGTATCGTTCTCATATAAAACCGCCGATTGCCCTTCCACGGCTCCCGACGCACCGATAGGGACGGTGACAACATACCGGTGCGGATCTTTTTTATCTCTCGCAATTGTGCACGGCATCAATGGCTGGCGATAACGAAAGCGCACCGAATACTGTTGCCCCTCCTGGGGCACTGTGGCAATCCAGTGCGCGTGTTCGATAAAAACAGAAAGTGGGTTTGCGCTCGGTTCGTGTGGTGAAAGTTCAGAAACAGTGATGGTATTTGTCTCAATATTTTTTGCAACAACAAAATGCGGTCCGGACGTTGGAGTTTTGGCGGCAACCGTAAACCCGCGACGTTCGCCGATGGTGTAGAGAAGCGCGCCATCGTGTGTGCCGATTATTTCACCCTGTTCATTGAGCACGTCTCCTTTCTCCAAGCGAATATGGTGCGAAAGGAAATCCTTCATGGAAATTTCACCAAGAAAGCAAATCCCCTGACTGTCTTTTTTCTCCGCAACCGGCAGACCGAAACGGCGTGCCTCTTCGCGCACCTTCATTTTTGTCATACCTCCAACAGGAAAAAGAGAGTGCGTTAATTGATGCTGTGTGAGTGTCCATAGAAAATACGTTTGGTCTTTTTCGGTGTCGATGCCTGCATGAAGCGTGTTGATATCGTTTTCTCGAATGGTACGCGCATAGTGCCCCGTTGCAATCATATCCGCTCCATTCTGTAACGCCCAATCCAAAAAAACACCGAACTTTATTACTTGGTTGCAGAGTACGTCCGGATTTGGTGTTCTTCCGGCGGTATATTCGCGAATAAAAATATCCGCCACACTGCGCCGATATTCCTCTGACGCATCCAGGGTGCGGAATGGAATGCCGAGGTGTGCGGCAACGCGCTGTGCGTCATTGCGTTCATCGCGCCATGTGCAGGGCACAAAATCCGGTTGCCACGGTTTGATAAATACTCCCACCACCGAGTACCCCGCGTCTTTCAAGAGCGCGGCGGACACAGAGGAATCAACACCTCCAGACATCCCCACGTATACTGTTTTTTTGGCCTTAGACATTTTTGACAAATATAGGCGGTTTGTGTTATCCTTGAAGTGGGGTTCATGAGTTGGCCCCGCCTCCTTCCACCGCTCCCACCCACCTTCGGGTCCTTCGGGAGCGGCTTTTTTTATAGCTGTATTTTGCTAGTATACGTGTATGCAGACAATCATCCAAGACGGTGACCCTGTTCTTCGCGAAACCGCCAAACCGGTCCCTGTTGAAGAAATCGCCTCACCCGCAATACAAAAGATTATCGCTGATATGAAAGAAGCGCTTTCCGTGGCCCCCGACGGGGTTGCCATTGCGGCGCCCCAGATTGCCGTCCCGTTGCGTATTTTTGTGGTTGCCGGAAAAGTGTTTGCCGAAAATGGCACGAGTCCCGACCTTGTTTTTATCAATCCCGAGATTATTTCGCTTTCAGAAGAAACACAATCCATGGATGAAGGATGTCTCTCGGTGCATGGCTCATTCGGCATGGTCAAGCGTTCGCTTCGTGCGCGCATCAAAGGATACAACGAAAAAGCCGGCGAGACGCAGATGGAAGGCGAAGGGTTGCTCGCACAGATTTTCCAGCACGAAATCGACCACTTAAACGGCATTCTTTTTATAGACAAGGCTGAAAAAATACAAAATATAAAACCGCATGATGCCTAAAATTCGCTTTATCTTTTTTGGTACGGACCTTTTTTCCGTGGATGTACTCACCGCACTTGCCTCACGGGGATATATTCCGGCCGCGGTAGTGACCATCCCCGATACCCCCGCGCGTACCAATGGATACCTGCTCCAGCGCTCATCTGCCGCACGCTGGGCGGACGCACACCAGATTCCGGTACTCCAGCCGGAGAATTTGAAAGACGACATGGCACGTATTCAGATTGAGGAGTATGCCCCCACCGTGTGTATTGTGGCATCCTACGGAAAAATCATTCCGCAAAGTATCCTTGATATCCCTGCACGGGGATTTTTGAACGTGCACCCTTCACTTTTGCCAAAGTATCGTGGCGCATCCCCCCTTGAAGCGCAGATTCTGAATGAAGAACACCCCGAAAACACAGGCATCACAATTATGGAAATGGATGCAGAAATGGACCACGGCGCCATTGTGGCGCAAAAAACACTAGACACATCCTATGAATGGCCGATGCCTGCACCAAAACTGTCTGAAATACTCGCACGCATGGGTGGGGACATGCTTGTTGATATCCTGCCGCAGTGGGTTCTCGGTGATATTTCGCCAATTCCGCAAGTGCATGAGCATGCCACGTATACAAAAAAGATTGTCAAAGAAGATGCTCTGGTATCGCTCTCCGATGACTCTGAAACGCTTTGGAGGAAATTTTTGGCATACCAACCGTGGCCGGGAATCTTTTTTATGCACATACATGCGGGAAAAGAAATCCGCGTGCGCATTACTGATGCCGTGTACACGGATGGTATGTTCACTCCCACGTGCGTGCTCCCCGAAGGGAAAAAAGAAATGGACTGGGGGGCGTTTCAAAACGGCTACGGCGCGTAGGTATTATTTGCACTTTTCGTACGATATTGTATAGTTTTGGCAGAAGGAATTACTGCCCGACGGGGCCGGAGGGTTGCTGGTGGAATGTATCAAAGAAATACTGCTCTTTCTCCCGCGTTGGGGGGTGAGCGCGATTTTCATCGCGTGGAGCTTGCTCAAGGCCAAGGCCGCACGGTGAACAAAACGGCGCGGATGCCCACAGAGGGGCATCCGCGCCGTGTTTGCTTTTGCGCTTTAATTCCCCACAACCACTTCCGTAATTGCAATCGGTTGCACAGGTCTGTCGAGCTTGCCCGGCTCAATAGTTTCCACCTTTGATATTGCATCCACCACTTCCATACCGCTCACCACACGCCCAAATGCCGTGTGCAGTCCATCAAGCCACGGCGTTGCCTCCGCAGTGATAATGAAAAACTGACTGCCGTTTGTGTTTGGGCCACTGTTTGCCATCGCAAGTACGCCACGCACGAGCTTTTCGTCGTTAATTTCGTCTTCAAACGAGTACCCCGGACCACCCGTGCCCCACGCATTCACCTGCAAAAGATCCTTTGAGAGCGGGTCGCCACCTTGAACCATAAAGCTCTCGATGACGCGGTGAAAACGCGTACCATTATAGAATCCTTCGCGCGCGAGTTTAATAAAGTTTTCAACGGTTTTTGGAGCTTTGTCTGAAAAGAGTTCCAGTGTAATGTCGCCGGATGTTGTTTTGAGTGTGATCATTGGATGTGATGAATCAGATGGCGTTATCGTGGTGCGGTTTTTAAGTGTGCGAGAAAACCAGGTCGCGCCGCCAAGAATAATGAGCGCAAGAATGATTGCAAGAAAAATACTACTCGTTTTCATGTCAATTCCAAGCTACTGATAACCAGCGCCCCATAATTGTACACAACTTGGGGTCAATGTGCCAACACTATTCGTTTTCACCAATCCGAAACGACTGAAAGAATCGCTTGAAACGCGAGCCGCCGCGGCGTGCCAAATCCTGTTGTTTGTTGCGATGCCGCCGCACCTCGCGCATTGCTTTGTCTTTCACCATATCGATTGCGGCGTATAAATTGCCGTCCGTGTGTTCCGCGTAGAAATCAGCGCCGGCAATGTGCAGATTCACTTCCGCACGAAATACGTCGCCCTGCTGGTGGTGCATCGTTGTCTTCCCCACTTCCACCGTTGCGTGCGCGCTCTCATCGCTGTCGGGTATCAGGCGGTCAATATCGGCAATCTTTTTCTCAACATACTCACGTATTGCCGGAGTAAGGTCCATATTTGTCGCCTTGATATTTGTGATGCGCATGGCTTGTTGTGATTATGCGATTATTGAAAAAATTTTGTTTGGCGTGCGATGACCGCGCATGAGGCGAATCGACCCCATCGGTACGCCAAAATGTTTTGCGAGCAATTCCTGCACGCGCTCGTTTGCCTTGCCGCCCTCTGCCTTTGCGCGCACCGATATAAGCACCCTCCCTTTCTCAATCACGAGCGTATCTTGTGATGCCCCAACTTTCACCTTCACACTCACCGTCTCACCGTTTCGCATACTTATACAAAATACCCATGCTAAATACTTACTTGCGTTCGTACCTCCCCATCAGCACACCTTCTGCGAGTATGTGCCCCTCAAATGCCACTTCCACCTCACTGCGCGACGCACCTTCGGAAAGCAAGAGATTCGCATCAAGCGCGTACGCGCGGAAAAAGTAGCGGTGTTCTCGGTCCGGGGGGCATGGCCCCGTGTACTTCGCTTCACCTCGTCCGTTTGTCCCATGCACGCCCGAGGGCACACTCGCCTCTTCAAGAACGACCTCACTTGCGCCTGAAGTCACCGGCACATTAAAAATGACCCAGTGGTCAAACACGCTGATGCCTCGGCTTGATTTCACCGATTCCGGAATATCAGGGTCATCCATGATGAGCGCAAGTGTGAGCGTGCCCGCGGGAATCTTTGCAATGGCAATCTGCGGGTTCACATTATCCATGTCGCACGTGTAGTTTGATGGAATCAAGTCGCCATCCGCAAATGCGGTGCTTGTGACCAAAAGAGTTGGCATACTTGTATTTTGTTTTGGGCGAATAAAATAAAAATAGCCGACGAGGAGAACCGCAAGCACCAGAAAGCCAACCACTCGATAGTAGAAGAATGGTCTGGCGGAGGATGTGTCCATACCCATTGAGTATACCACAAAGAGTTATCCCCTAATTTTGACTTTTCTTCATCCCTTCCAACGCGCGAAGAGCTTCCAACGGAACAGCAAAGACAACGGTGTTGGATTGGTCGGACGAGAGGTCGTTGATGGATTGCAAAGTTCGCAGATGAAGTGCCCCTGGCGAACTTGCAAGAATCTCTGCCGCTTTCGCCATGTTTCCGGCCGCCGCTAATTCTCCCTCCGAGGTGATAATCACGGCACGCTTCTCTCGCTCCGCTTCCGCTTGTTTTGCGATGGTGCGCTCCATATCGGGCGGCAAACTCACATCTTTCAATTCCACATTTGAGACGGCAAGCCCCCACGCGTCTGTTTCTTTGTCCACAATTTCACGA
>Ga0210057_1000930_pt1 | contig 46529 bp, 58 predicted proteins | sample CryGeyCG2114_010_2_FD_183968 | JGI IMG/M metagenome (GOLD analysis project Ga0210057, IMG submission 183968) | Groundwater microbial communities from aquifer - Crystal Geyser CG10_big_fil_rev_8/21/14_0.10 (SPAdes) (version 2) | ecosystem: Environmental > Aquatic > Deep subsurface > Groundwater ...
AATGCGGAGTTGGAATAAATGGAAATGCTTGGGAAAATATGCTTTTGAATGGAATTAAATTGCAAAAAGCCACGAACTTAACGGCGGAGGAAAATATGATTAAAAGCCACTAATTCCTAACACTCTCCAGGAGAATAAATTTTATAAATACCAATGGATTAAAAGTAAATAATGGACTTATCTGAAATGGCCGAGGCAGATTTTGTGGAGTTTTTTGAAGGACTTTCGCCTGAGGAAAAGAAACGTTTCGATGGGGAAGTCACGGCTATTCTTTACGATAGAGAAGATTGTGTGAGGCATGGGCTTGACTACAATAATCCTAATTTCACACAGGCCAGAAGAGCATATTATCTTCATGTGAAGAGCGTGTGATTTATTAGAAGATTTATTTCAAATTTCCACAATAATCCTTAAATACCTACAAAATTTATTTTCTGCATGGCCGATAAAAATATGTTGAAAAGAATTCTTATTGCAGGAGCTGGCGCTGCTATGAGTTACAAGGAAAAACACCCAAGAGCATCAGATTCAGAGGTTATGAAACACGTTGAGAAAGAGGCCCGAAGGTTGATTAAAGAGATTGAGGATGAGGAGTGATTAAGTGACTAATATCCAGAAAAATAAAATTAATACAAGTATAACAACAATAGTCCAGAAGAAGAATTTCCACATATTTTCTTTTGCTTTTTCGATTTCTGCTTGGGTGGGCTTCTTTCCAGTTTGATTCAAACGACCGAGAATTCCCGCCAAAAGAATAATGATTATTATTGCATAAAAGTCGTCCATTTTTTATTTTCTCTTTTTATTGTATTTTTTATAAAAAAGATAAGCTGAAAACGCTAAGAGGGTAATGATTATGATAAAACTCCAAAGGTCACTGGACAAAGTTCCTCCGATTAAAGCAAAAAGAAAGCCAAGTACAAAAAAGATTACGGCTAACCAGAAAACAATTAAAATAACTGAATAAATTATTTTAGCGAGTGCTTGAACATAATCTTTCTCTTTACGCATAGCCATTCAGGGTTTAAGAACTTAAAAATTTATCTATATGCCTTGAAATAACAATTGTTAAAAACAAATAAATTAAATGGAATTAATGAATATCTTAAGTATAATGGGATTTGGCATGATATTTATATCAGGTCTTGTTTTAGCAATCATAAAGATTATAGAATCTCATAGAGATGTTAAAGGGCGTGTTGCAGAACTATATTCTAAACAACAAGAAAGATACAAAAACAAAAGAAATCTTGACATTTTATTACTCATACTTTTTGTAGAAGGAGCTATCTTTCAAATCATTGGGTTTTTGCCATCATAGTTCATCTCCTCAACAAAAACCCATAAATCCCTCCCCAAAAACCTTATAAATCGTCATAAACCTAGTCTACTGTAGACTAGGTCAGCGGGTTAGTCCTCCGCTATTTGCAAACGGACTTTAGGCAGACTGCAAGGGAGTGAGTGAAGATTGAGTGTAAAGGTCCTTGTTCGGACGTTGACGCTTTGTCTGTCTCGATCTTGCATGTGCGAAACGGGTCAGGCCTTGATCGGAGCAGCCCTAAACATTTGTTCAGATGCTTGACAGGTCGCAGAGCCGAGAAAGAATAAGGGAAGCTTTTGCATGATTTTTGAGCAAGCTCCCGAGTCTACAAAACTCGCCCAAGCGTGGTCGAGTTAGAGCAAGCTCCCGAGTCTACTTATATTTTCTATTACATGAATTTTTATAAAATATAAAGTTTAGATTTTTTATGAAACTTGATGATTTAGAACCACGGCATCTTGTTGAAGTTCACAAACTCTGGGAAGAACACGTGGGATTTGAAGATATATCTTTTGAGAGTAGAATGTATGATTCCCCTGAGAGATTTCTTAAAGATTTAATTGAAAGGCATGGAGAAAGTTATAGGATAGGTTCTAGATGGGATGGACACTCTAGATTAGAAATCAGAGTAAATTGGAAAGATGAAGTGACTTTTAGGTTTTATGAAAATTTTGATATAAAAGATAGAAAAGGTCGAAGGTATAAAGAAGCGCGAGCGGCAGGAGAAGCATTTGAAAAGGCTGTAGAAAATTATTTTGCAAGTTTAGGATTTTGATTTCTCGCTCACTCCACCACCGAGTAAAATCCCTTACAAGCTCAACTACTATTTTGTTATTGATATTAAATTATTTTACGGAGCAATTAGACAAAGTCAATTGCGGGGTCATCAATTCTGAACAAGTGAAGCAAACGCTTGGGGATTGGGCGAGCGACTTCGTGGTAGAGAGCAAAGTGAAAAATCAATTTCTCGTGCGAGGTCGTGAGTTGGGCGGGACTAACCTATTTTCAAAACATATTCCTCAGAACATAAATTGTTTTAAATGATTGAAACGAAAAATGCTTATGGATTTGAAAGACATACTGCTTGCAAACTCTAACCAGATAGTTTTGGGAATTCGTCAGGTGGGAGAAATAATCGAAAACAATATAATTGCGGCAAGAACAGGAGGGAGAATTACAATTCCTGTTCCAAAAGAACTTGCTGAAGGATTACACAGAGGGAATTATTTTATGTTTGCAGACAAAGAAGGAATTTACAAACTCGTTGTAGGACCACTTGATTCTGAAGGATTTTATTTCTTTTCTCAAGGCGAGGGAAACATTTTCCAAGAAGGACTAATTGCACATTCCCCAAGAATGGATATCTATGTGCAGAATAGAAGAAGATATTCAGCAAACCCTCCTGGACTCATAGTTGACATGACAGCACAAGAGAAGGAACTGAAAAAATATCCTTTGCCCTTAAGCATCCCTGGTCCGGATGGAAAAAAATTTGCAGATAGGTTCAATTACGAAACTTACGAACCAACACTCTCGGTAAGGATTAATGGAAATCTTTTCTTCATGTACGGTCCAATCAAGCAAGGCCAACTTTGGGTCAGAGAATAACACTAATTTAATAAATCCCTTTCTCGTTTTCTTTCCATGCAAAAGAGATTGAACAAGTCAGGACAATTTTATCTCGTAACAGCAGTTATTTTGGCCGCAGTCATCATCGGGCTCGCTACAGTATCAAACTACACAAAAAATAATTCTAACACAAGAGTTAATGATATGGCCGAAGAACTCGGAATAGAAAGCGCGAAAGTTGTAGATTATGGAACAAATCAGGGTTTCAACGATGCACAAATGAAAGATCTTATAGGAAACTACACTGACAGTTACATAAACTACACAAGAGAAGGAAATGTTTACTTTATTTTCGGAACGAGGTCAAGTCTAAGGCTGGTGGCTTATCAAGAGTCAGGTAGCGGGGAGACAGTGTATTTTAATAATGGTTCTGGAGAAACGCTACTAGAAATTACTCCGGGACAAAAGTTCACCCAAGATTTCACGCCAACAAGCACAACAGTAAAGATTAAAATAAACAGTTTCCAATATAATTTTGATTTGAGTAGTGGAGAAAATTTTTACTTCACACTTTCTCAAAAATCTGACGGAGGAACTTTCATAGTCACAGGATGATGAAAAAAAGAGCAGTAATAATTTACGGACCTTCGGGGGTGGGCAAAAGTACTCTCTCCAAAAAGATTTCCGAAAAATTGAATTTTAGGCACTGTACTGCCGATGAATTTAAATTTATATTTTCTGATAAAAGAAGTAAATTAAGAAGTTCAATTGGAGAAGCACTTGCATACCAATATGCAAAAATTTTAATCGAAAATAAACTGAATATAATCCTTGAAGCAATTCCAGATAATTTTCTTAAAAAGTTGAAGAAAATTTTGAGAGAGAAGAAATATAAAGTTGTAGAAATATCTTTAGTTGCAAGTTTGGATGAGTGCAAAAAAAGAGATATGTTAAGAGGAGGAAAGAAGTATGGTCCAAGAGTCATAAAAGAAGTTTACAATGACCTAAGTTTCAAAAGAGGTAAGGTTGTTAATGTAGAGGACAAGAAAACACAACTAGTCTTTAGAGAGATTAAACAATATCTAAAATGATAAACAAAACAAAAAGAGGCGTGAGTGTTTTGGTGGGATATGTTTTGTTAATTGTATTTGCAATCATCATCAGCGCAGGGGTTTATACATGGTTGAAAACATATGTGCCTGCGGAAACCCTAAACTGCAAAGATGGAGTGTCTTTTTTTGTGAAAGAAGCAGACTTCAATAATTCTCTTTCTCAACAACTTAATGTGACGATAAGAAACAACGGTAGATTCAGCATAGCAGGATATTTCATTCACGCAACGAATAACTCAGAACAAAAATTGGCCACGATAGATTTGTCACAGTACCTCAATTCAAGTTATGATGGAATCGTCTTCGGAAATTCTGTTTTATTTTCAGTTACGAGCGGGAATACTTTGAAACCTGGAGAAGAAGTAACGCATGTATTTGATGTGCCTTTAGCGTTCGGGAGTTTGTATTCTTTGGATATAGTGCCGACAATTTTCCAAACAGAGAACAACAAAGAAAGATTTGTAAGTTGTAGCGACGAGCAAGTTAAGCAAGTGATTGGCGAGGCAGGAGGAAGTTCTGGAAGCTCAAGCGCTGTTTGTGGGAATAGTGCTGTCGAAACAGGAGAACAATGTGACGATGGAAATACGGCTTCCGGAGATGGTTGCTCAGCAACTTGTCAAATAGAACAAGCAGCATCATGCAACAATAATGGGATAAAAGAATCCGGAGAATTGTGTGATGGAAGTGACTTTGGAAACCTAACTGGATGCAGTGACTTAGGATATGACACTGGAACCTTAGCTTGCAGTAGCCAGTGCACGTTTGACACTAGCCAATGTTACAATTGCGCAACAATTGGGCAAGTCCCTGACGGAAGCGGCGGATGCACGACAATAGGAAATGGTGTTTGTGATGCAGGAGAAACTTGCAGTCAAGAGCCAGTAGCGTGCGAGGGATTACAAGCATCTTGCTCTGTTGGACAATCATGTCAATCCGGAGATTGTGCATGGGAAGGAGGTGCTTACGGTGAAGACGAATACTGTATTGATTTAGGTCATGCAGGAGGAGGAAACTGTGTTGCAAACACAGGACAGTGTACGAGTCAAAATGGAGTTAACGAGAACAGCCAGCCAGGTGCAAGTATATATTGCCCTGGACAAGTGCTTTGCTGTTTTAACTAATACTCAAAATTTATAAATTCAAAATGACTTTAAATAAAATGTTAAAAGAGAGGTTGGAAAGATTAAGTAATTCTAAAGGAATTTCTCCAGTTATTGCGACGGTTCTTCTTGTTGCGATGGTTATTGTGATAGCGTTGATTATTTTCTTATGGTTCAGAAGTCTCTCAGAAGAAGCAATTACTAAATTCGGAGGAACAAATATCAAACTTGTTTGTAAGGATGTTAGTTTCACCTCTGATTATACCGGCGGAAGTTTATCCATTTCTAATTTTGGTAATGTTCCAATTTACGGAATGGAACTGCAAATTTCCTCTCAGGGAAGTCATGAGACACAGGCACTTTCTACACTTTCATCCAATTGGCCAACATCTGGCTTGAGGCAGGGGGGAGTTTTCTCTTCAGAAGATTTAAGTTCTGCGCTTTCGGGAGCGACGGAAGTCAAACTTATACCTGTTCTTGTGGGAACTTCGGACAAGGGACAGAAAACATATACTTGTGAAGAGCAGTATGGAGAGACTTTGAATTTGTAAAATGGCTGAAAATTTTTTTGGTAATAGAAAAGGCCTATCTGCCGTCGTTACGGCAATGATTATGGTTGCTTTGGCGATAGCGATGGTGGCAATTATCTGGCTTGTTATTAGTAATCTTGTAAACGAACAATTAGACAGTGCTGGTTCATGCGTGGAAGTTTTCGGAAAAGTTTCAATCAACAACAGGTATACTTGTTACAATTCAACAAGCAACGAGTTACAATTTTCAATTAGCATCGGAGATTTGGATGTTAGCAGCGTTCTCGTCGGAATTTCTGGAGAAGGTTCAACAATTAATTTGAAAATAAATAATGAAACAGGCACAGTTTCAAACTTAGTAACTTATCCTACAAGGTCTACGAGTATTACCTTGCCGGGGAAGAACGGAGGATTGACTTACATTTTGAATTTAACGGCTGCAGGATTTTCAGGTTCACCCGATTCAATAGAGTTAGTTCCAATAGTTGGGAAAAACCAGTGTGAAGTTTCTGACAGTCTAAGTCAAATAGATAATTGCAATTTGTTAGCGTGATAAAAGAAAAGTATTAAAACCAATTCTGACTTATTTTTATATGAATGTGAAAAAGAGGTCTTCGATAAATATAGTGGAAAGTAGGCTATTCTCAAAAAATTTTAGAGGCCAAATTTGGGTCGAGACAATGATTTACACTCTGATTGCTTTTGCGTTAATAGGACTTGTTCTGGCGTTTGTCAAACCAAAGATAGAAGAGATTCAGGACAGGAGTTTGATAGAACAATCAGTCAGTGTTATTAACGACATAGATTCTGTCATGAGCTCTATTGGAGTTTCAGGAAATCAAAGAGTTCTTGAGATAGGCATAAACAAAGGCGCCCTGACTTTTGACGGGTTGAATGATAGGATATTTTTTCAAATAGAAAGTCGTTCAGAGTACAGCCAGGCCGGGGAAAATGTTTCTATTGGTAATGTCGTCGTGCTTACAGAGAACGTTGGAGATACAAGTGATGTAACCTTGACTAGAAACTATTCTGGACTTTACAATCTGACTTATTCAGATGGAGAAACGTCAAGAGAAATAAGTTCTGCTCCCAACCCCTATAAGATTCTCATTACAAACAAAGGAGAAGACAGTTCTGGAAATACTATAGTAAATATTGAGGTGGTCAGCTAATGGTAAATGTTCAAGATTATCCGAGAGTACAAATAAATTTCAACCCAACAATTCCTCCTTTAAAAAAAGTGAAAGACAAGACCAAGATAGATGTCAGATATGCAGTAGTTTCCCCCTTTGCATTTATACATATTCACTGGGATCCAAAAATTTACGAAGTTATTTACGAAATAGAAGAGCCTATTCTTAACGAGACAGAACAGAAATACAGAGACCAAATCGTTACAGCAATAAGGGACATGATTAATTTCGACACGATTGTGGAAAAAGATTTGGATAAACTTTTGGAGTATATAGATAAAAGATTTAAAATTATAACTTTTGAACTGGGAATAAATATTCCTTATGAGACATACAAAAAAATCTATTATTACTTGGTTAGAGATTTTATTGGTTTCAACGAGACTGATCCTTTGTTAAGAGATTATTTTATAGAAGATATAGAATGCAACGGAGCGGAAACTCCTGTTTATGTTGTTCATAGGGTTTTTAGAAACATGAAAACTAATCTCGTGTTTAAGGATCCTGATAAGCTTGAGAATTTTGTAGAGAAACTTGCACAACGGGCGGGAAAATATATTTCTTATGCCGCACCTATTCTTGACGGGAGTCTTCCTGACGGAAGTCGTGTAAACGCAACATATACGAAAGACATTACTTCTAAAGGCCCAACATTTACAATTCGTAAGTTCACAAAAACACCTTGGACACCTCCGCAGCTTTTAGCCTTCAGAACACTTAGCCCTGAAATGCTTGCTTATCTTTGGTTGTTAGTTGAACACAAGATGAACTTGCTCATCACTGGAGGAACTTCTTCTGGAAAAACTACTTTACTTAACGCTGTCGCGTTCTTTATCCCTCCTGAGGCGAGAGTTGTTTCGATTGAAGATACCCGAGAATTGAATCTTCCTAGGGATAACTGGCTTCCGAGTGTTGCGCGAGGAGCTACAGGAATAGGAAATGTTGGAGAGGTTGATTTATTCACCCTACTAAGAGCGTCTTTCCGACAGAACCCTGATTATGTGATTGTGGGAGAGGTTAGAGGTAAGGAAGCATATGTTCTGTTTCAGGGTATGGCATCGGGGCACTCTTCCATAAGTACCATGCACGCAGATTCAGTCGATACAGTGATTAAGCGTTTGGAAACTCCTCCTATCGAACTTTCTCCAACGCTGTTGAACGTTTTGGATTGCGTTTGCATTATGACTCACGCAATTGCACAAAAACAAGAAACTAGAAAGTTGAAAGAAATTGTTGAAATTATTAACATTACTCCTGATGGAATTGCTGTTACAAACACCCCTTTTTCCTGGCACCCTATTGATGATCAGTTTTATTTCAAAAAGAATAGTAAGATATTTGAGAAAATTGCGAAGAGGTATGGAATAGAGATGAACGAATTACAGTTGGAATTTGCTAGAAGAACTAAACTTCTTTATACGCTTTTACAAAGAAAAATTTTTGCATTTGACCAAATTCAAGATATAGTTACAGAGTATTACAAGAAACCCGCAGAAGTTTTGAAAAGGTTCGGGATAGAGTAATTAAACTGAATATCTGGTTGGCTGAATCATAGATAGGATATATCCCCTATCCTCTGTGGTTGTTAGCAATTCTGTTCTAAATCCGACATCAGAAAGAAGTTTTGTGATGGTCCACTCTGTGAATTTAACTGAAATTGCAACTAACATTCTTTCATCCTTCTCAAGATTAAATTTCTCAGAGCCAATATTTACACATACACTTTTTTTCAAAATAGCCCTCATCTCAACCTGATTTAGCTTTTCATTCCACGAGACTTCATAGTTTGTATCTTTTCTTTTTATTCCAATTTTTTCTGGAATAAAATAAAGAAAATCCTCAGTCAATTTACCTTTATACCCTGACATAATTTTATTTACTCTCGAGACATTTGTCAACTCTACACCTATTATTAAATAATCGTCAGACGTCATCGAATCTCTGAAATTGGTTAAAACCCTACTTCTGTCAGAGTGATTTCCGAGGGTACTTCCAAGGAACAAAAGCAGATTAGAGTATCCTCCTTTCTTCAAATCATACACAACATCTGAAAAGTTTCCCAACTCAAAATCTATCTGAAAAGGATTACAATCAACGTTTCCAAATTTAGATTTCACATTCCTAATAGATAAATTGAGAAGTTCTTGACTTATGTCAATAGGAACATATCTGAAATTAATTTTCTTTTTTATCATCTCTTCCAACACTGGAAACACTGGAACACCGTTTCCGCACCCTATGTCTATGACGTTGATTTTTTTAACTTCTCCAAAGGAATCTAAAAAAGTACTAATTTTCTTCTTCAACAAAAATCCTTCAGTACCGTTAATCCCTCCGTGAGCGAACCTTAATTTTGCTATGCTGTCCCAATGTTTCGCACCGTCTCCAAGATAAGCGAATTTTAAGGGAATTTCACCTCTCCCCTTTATTGCAGTGATTAACTCAAACTCCTGCCTCCTATTGAACATAACCAATAGAGTAATTTTGGGCTTATAAATTTTCTGCCCAAACAAAAATATTTAATAACATAAATTGTTTTCTGATTAGATGATAAAAGAGGATGATATTAGTTTTCTAAACCAAGCGGTCAAGATGTTGGAAGATGCTTTCAAAAAACTTGAACAAGCTTATGAAAAAAAGGATTCTGAGAAATTTAATCAACTTAAAAGAACAATAATACAAACCCAAAAAGGAATTTTGGAGGCGGCGAGGTGATATGGCCGATTTAAGCCCCGATATATCTCTGAAAAGTTTAGGGGAAGCAATTGCTCACGAGAAAGCCATTATTGGAGAGATGAATTCTCTTTTCAATTATTTGGGAAACTCAAACAGTCAACAAGAGAAAAACATGATTTCATCTCAAATAGGTGCTCTGAACAGTTCTCTTAAAATTGCAGGCCAACAAGTTTTAAACTCTCTGGAGAAAATTTCTATTTTTAGGCCATTGAGTCAACCGCAAACTACCACCACATCGACACAACCCGCAACGCAATTCAAAAAAGTACCCTTGCATGATTTTTCTTCATCTACAATAAAACCAGGCAAACCTCTAGGTAAATTAAAAATGGAAGCAGATGATTTGGAAAGCCTCACCATAGAGCGCTTGAAAAGAACAGATAAAAAAATTTTGAAGGTTAAAGAAAAAAAACCTAGTAGTTACATAAAGTTTGCGAGCAAATTTTTTCATAAATATTCAATGTCTCTTATAGAGAAAGGCCATTTCAAAACGCTTGAAAGGGATTTGATAAAGGCAAACATGGAGTTTGTTCCTGCGGCTTATGTGTCGGTCATTTTTTTCACAACGATGATTTCATGGATTATCGCTTTTTTTGCGACGCTATTTTTCCAATTTTTGAGTTTAAGTGCATTGCCTCCTTTTATTTCAAGAGTTCAAGAGTCGTTCTTTTCAAGATTTATCAAGGTTATTTGGATTATGGTTTTTGTGCCCTTAGGAACTTTCCTTTTGGTGTATTTTTATCCGACTATGGAAAGAAGATCAACGGAAGGCAAAATAAACCAAGAACTTCCATTTGCGGTTATCCACATGTCTTCTATCTCAAGTTCAATGATAGAGCCCAGCAAGATTTTCGCAATAATCAGCGCAACGAAAGAATATCCTTTTTTGGAAAAAGAATTTACAAAACTGCAGAATGAGATTAACGTTTATGGGTACGACCTTGTTACTGCCTTGAAGAATCGCTCCCTGAACAGTCCAAGCAAAAAGCTCTCAGAGTTGTTTAACGGACTTTCGACAACAATCACCTCAGGGGGAAATCTTCCCGAATTTTTTGACAAGAGGGCGCAGACACTTTTGTTCGAGCACAAGTTGGACAGGGAAAAGCAAGGAAAGGCAAATGAAACATTTATGGATATTTATATCAGCGTCGTTATTGCGGCACCGATGATTCTTATGCTACTACTTATGATGATGAGAATTAGTGGACTGGGTGTTTCACTCAGCACTTCAACGATAACATTAATCATGGTTCTCGGGGTCACTGTTGTGAACATATTTTTCCTCACATTCCTCCATTTAAAGAGGCCGGCAGGAGCATAGATGAAAATAAAAATTACAAAAATAGAAGGGATGGGAATTGGGGTTGGATTTGGAATTATCCTTCTTTCACTGCTGTTTATGAGCACAAGATTTTTCTTTCTCATATTCGGAATAGGTTTTTTAGTGGGAGTCACACCTTTTGTCTTGTCTGTGATTCGACAAGCAAAAATAGAATCTGAAAAAGAAGACATGTTCCTTGAATTTTCCAGAAACCTCGTCGAAAGCGTTAAAACCGGAACGCCGATTAGTAAAAGCATTATCAACGTAAAAAATAAGAATTACGGCGTTCTTGGGGAAAATATAAGAAAACTTGCTAATCAAATTTCTATCGGCATCCCTCTTGGAAAAGCCCTGCAAACTTTTTCAAACGATGTTAATAACAAAACAATTTCGAGAGCCTTAACTTTAATAGGTCAAGCAGAAAAGAGCGGAGGAGAAATAGGAGGAATTTTAGAATCAGTTACAGAGGCCGTTAGCACGACGGATAAATTAAAGAAAGAAAGGAAAGCGACAATTTCCACATTGGTCGTACAGGGATATATTATTTTCGTTGTCTTCATAATAATTATTTTGGTTTTGCAATTTCAGATTCTTCCTTTGTTGGGAAATATTGGAGGGGGAAATGAAGGCGCTGGTTCTGCACTTAGTGTGATTGGATTTGGAGGAGGGGGCGGAGCGGCAATAAGTCAACAAGAAATTTCAAGTGCATTCCTTTATCTTTTGCTTATGCAAGGATTTTTCTCTGGCTTGACTATCGGAAAACTTTCAGACGGGAGCATGAAAGCAGGAATTAAACATTCATTCATACTAATTGTAATGGCCTTTTTCGTGTCTACAGGGGCCAATGCGTTTTTCGGAGCTTAAATGGTTGTTAATACAAAAGGACTTCATCATTACCACAAAAGGAAAAGAATTAGTCAGCGACTTGAACCCGTTCCCTCAAAAGACAAAAATAAAAGATTTCTTGATAAAGCAATATACTTTGTAGGCGTTTTTGGGCCGATAATGACTCTCCCTCAACTGGCAAAGATTTGGATTGAAAAAAATGCAGTAGGGGTTTCAGCAATTTCATGGGGAGCGTATCTTCTTGCAGCGATATTTTGGCTTAACTATGGGATTCTGCATAAAGAGAAACCGATAATTCTGACCTATTCTTTATGGATTGTTCTTGAAACACTCATAGTGATAGGAACGCTGATTTATGGTTAGTTTAACGAACTTTTAAAAATCTCTTTAGCTTTGCTAAATCATGATTGGGAAAAGAGGTTCACAGGTAGGGTTTGTTTTGTCTTTTATCATTTTTGTAGTGTTTGTTTTCTTCCTTTTTGTTATTGTGCAGCCTTCTTTAAAAACAGGGAACAGCCAGAACCTTCCCGAGAATACTATAAATCAAATAAAAAAATTAACCTTGGAAAACCTCACGACGGTTTCAGTTTCGCTCGATAAGACGAATCCTCAGTCGTGTGTTCAACTCATGGATTTTTTCGGAAACTCAGGTGCAGGGAACAGACTAGTTGCTAAGAACGATTTGGGAGGAAGTTTGTCATTAACTATTTCAAGCAATGGCAATGACTTGTATGTTGAAAAAAATAGTTCAGATTTTTTTGTCAAAGTTTATGAGTCAGATGAGTTTAATCAGACAACAACAGGAACAATTAGCCCTTGTCAGCAATTCATAGAAGGTTCATCAGGATACACTTTGGGCTTGATTAAGACCGACGAGACTATCTTTGCTTCAAAGATAGTAATGATTTTTGATAATTACACTGCAGATTACGACGAACTGAAAAACTATTTGAGAGTTCCTTCCGGAAACGATTTTGGGATGGGATTCCAATATAGCAATGGCACGATAATATCCACTCTAGGACCAAAATCCAATGTTAACATCTATGCATATGAAATCCCTGTCCAATATGTAAACCAAAATAGTAATATAGAGTCAGGATTTATTAATGTGAGAACATGGTGATGAAAATGCGGAATAAACGCGGTTGGATAAGAGTTGTCGAAGCTTTCGCAGCAATCTTGATACTTGCAGGAATAATTCTAATAGTCGTAGGTAATCAGGGAATAAAAAAAACAGATAACTCGGAACAAATAAGAAATTCAGAAATTTCTATTTTAAGAGAAGTTCAATTGAACGAAACTTTTAGGACGGAGATTCTTTCGGTTTCGGGTCAAATAGAATGGAGCAACTTTTCAACCTACGCACCGTTGACAAAAAGCTATATTGAAGGAGAAAGGCCAAATTATCTCTACTGCTCCGCAAAGATTTGTGACCCTGGAGATTTTTGCCTTTTGAACACAAATGAAGAAAAGAATATTTATGCTGAATCTGTAACGATAAGTTCAACACTAAACAATTTTAACCCTAAAGTTTTGAAAATGTTTTGTTGGGAGAAGTGAATTTTATTTAGTCTTTGCTCCGCTTGAATTAGTTTAATTAGGAATAAATGGGAACTATAACCAGATTTAAAATTCATTGCATTGTAACTTAAAGTGGTTAAGGCAATAAATTAGTTTATTTGATATCTATTAAATCTTCCCATACGCATGAGGTCACCCGATTCCTAAATTTTGCTTACTACGTTACGATCTACCACGAAATCGTTCACCCTGCCAATTAATGAACGGTTTTAGATGATTGACAATTTTTATTGATTTCTTCTGGGCCTCGAGAACTTTGTAAATATCTTTGTATGCTTGAGGAGCTTCGTCAAGTGCAGATTCAGAAAAGTTTCCAGTCACGCCTGCCGCAAGCATTTCCTTTCTGAACGAGTCCAGATTTATTTTTTTCTTTGCTTCTGTCCTGCTTAAGGCGCGTCCCGCGCCGTGAGAAGAACTTGAAATGAAATCTTTGTTTCCTTTGCCTTCAACAAGAAACGAACCGTCACGCATATTCGCAGGAATGATGCCTCGCTCCCCACGCTTCGCAGGCGTCGCGCCTTTCCGATGTATAAACAAACCTCCCTCCTTTATTGCATGATTGTGATTCTTGTTCGTCCAAATTTCAAATCGTACTTTCTTTCCAAATATTTTTTCTAATGAGGAAACTGTTTGATAAATCATCTCCAAACGATTTAATTTTGCAAATTCCAAACCAAAATCCAGAAGATTAAGATATTCTTTTCCGATTTCTGAATTTTCTTCTAGAGCGTGAGTAGCTTCGAACTCTTCTTTTTTTCCAGAAGCTTTTCTCATGTAAAACTTAGCAACCCAATGACCGACAGCGCGAGAACCAGAATGAACCACAATCCATGGCACGCCAGAGGAGTCTTCATTCAATGAAATAAAATGATTTCCATGCCCTAAAGTGCCAAGATTTCTCAAAGCCTTCCCAGACTCCAAAAATTGCAAGACTTGTTTATTATAGGATTTTTTCTTAAATTCGTTCAGAATATTTACAAAATCTTTTTTTGTTTTTTCTGTAATTGTTTTTTCTGTTTTGTTAATTTCTCCGAGTCCCATCGGAACGTGTTTTTTCACTTCTTCATAGATTTTTTTCGCGTTCTGTTTAAGCACGCCGAGAGTGTTTTTAGGAAGGCGTGCTGCAGTCATTCCACAGCCAATATCATAACCAACCCACGCAGGAACAAGAAAATCTTTTGTGGCCAAAACTGCGCCAATGGGAGCCACGTATCCTTGATGAGCGTCAGGCATAAGAGAGGCTCTTTTTACATAAGGCTGAGAATAACAGTGCTTGAATTGTCTAAGGGTCTCCGCGTCTGGGTTAAGTGCAAAATTTGTTATGAGTTTTTTCATTCACTGAGGAGATTAGGAAAGTTTAAGAAAGTTTGGTACCCCCAAGTAACAAATTGTTATTCATCTAGTAGTGACAACAAAAAGAAAGATTTAAATAGTAAAAAGGCTATAGTAAGTTATCAAAATGGCACGACAGAAAATGTCTGGATTGAAAAGGATGGTTTTGATAGCAACAGCCGCTATTTCACCCCTTTTACATGGATGTGGTGGCGGTCCAATTGACCCTAAGATTGACCCAATAAAAAACCCGAGCATCTCTACAGTCTTAAGTCTTGATAACTATGTGGATTTGAAATTGAGTGTTAATAAAAAAGACATTGATAACGCGACCTATACTTTAACAAAGGACGGACAAACTGTTGACTCAGGAGCAATAAGCCAAGACAGTTATTCTAAAATTTTTTCCTATTCCACGAATCAAAACATCACTCAAGGAAGATATTGTATAAATGTTTCGGGAGGAGGGATATCAAAGGATAGTTGCACAGATATCCCTTTTTATGGAATACAGGTTAACGAATCTTTGAATACTAATTTGAATGAGTCAGAAGAGAAAGCATTTAATCTTGAAGGAAAACTGACGAGTAGGAATCCGGAATTAAATCCCATTCACTTAGTAAGTGTTTCACAACCAGGAAATGCAATGGGAATCGCGTCTCAAGGGAACATAATTTCCGTAAAAGCATCTGACAATATTTCGGAGGATACGAACTATGAAATAGGAATGAAAGTCGAAGGAGCCGACGGGAAAACTTATGATACAAAACTTGGAGGAAAAGTTTACAATCTTTTGGATGTCTCTGGTTTTTTGGAAGAGAACGAGACAGACTCGAGACAATCAGGAGAAGTTCGTGTTTACAAACCAGATAAAACAGAATTAGGAAGAATTTCTGTATCAAGCCAAGGAATTTTCAATCAGCAGTTTCCAATCAGAACTTCTGAAATGGAAGTGGAGAATATTTTGATTCAGGCCAGAGCAATATCTGGGAGCCAAAATAAAAGTTATGTCAGAACATTAAAAATTCCTTCGGGAGATGTTACAAACAAAACTATGAGAGTTGTACTTTACGACGGGCTTGCAGATAATGGGATTAGCAAAGAAGATTTTTACAGACACTTTGCAGAGGGTTTGATTCCTGACGAGCAAAAACCGAATGCAGATGCATTAACATGGAATCCCGAATTAGTGAAGTGGAAAAATGGAGCTCCTGACGAAATAATTGTTGTGAAAAATAACTGGCAGGGAAGTTCCCAAGGATTTTTCAGCCAGGAAACTGCAGAAACAATCAAAAACAGAATTCTTGACAGAAACGACATCGGCGCATGGTTTGATGGAAAAATCACATCAAGCAAAGTAAGAATTGTTGATGATTATCAATATGATACTTCGAAAGACCAAGGGAAGATTGTGGTTTATCCCACGACCAACGGAAGTACTGGTTGGCTTGTTAATAATAACGGATACGCTGAATTCGGTAGGCCTTTGATATTTTCAGGTAGTCAGGGAGGTATAGGTCCTCTCGCAATTGTCCATGAATTGGGGCATGTTGCAGGATTGCAAGGTCATGCAAGAACATTGAATCCAAAATTTACTATAATGATTCCTGGATTGGGATTAGATTACACTTCTGCTCCTCGCTTTGCAGATAAAAAAACAGCGAAAGCTCTTGCAGAAGACACTTATCAACATGGAGAAGGAACTGGAGCAAATGGAAGATTAACTTTAAGGGATATTCTTGGATTGAATTGGGTAAATTGGGATTGAGAGGGAAGTGACATGACATTTAAAGAATCTATGGAGTTTCTTCAATTTTTCTTTGGGATAATCATATTGCTAATTATTTTGCCTTTTGTTTTCATGGTAAGGACCGTAAAATTTTTGCAGGAGTAAATCAGAAATTGATTAGAAAAATGTTAAAACAAATTAATAGAAAAACTAGAATTCTCTCCAATCAACACTAAGATCCATGAAATCGATTTCTGCGAATCGATTTCTGCGAATCGATTAAAGTTTATTCTTCCCTTTCCAGTAAGGTATTTAAAAATTTCCATTGCTTGAACATTTGCTATTGCTCCAGCAACAGGTCCTAGATTTCCTGTTTGTCTAACGTCTCTTATTTTTTCTAAATCTTTCAAAGGATCATTTCTTTTTTGATATTCTATAAAATCTTCAAAGGTTCTAGTAATTCCCGGAACAATAATTGGTCCAACCATTCCAAGATGAAGATTATATCCTCCTGCGACACAATAAGCAACTCCTCTTTTTGACGCATAACCATCAATAATTTTTGTTGTTTCTACGACTGACGGAGAATCAGCACAATTTACTAAAAAATTGCATCCTGAGATAATTTCTTCAAGATTTTGGTCCAGCTCCACCCTTTTCTTAAAGGAAACGATCTTTGCATCCCCCAGTTTTTCTTTCAGCACATCAACTTTATACTTTCCAACATCTTTAGAATCAAAAAACAACTGTCTGTTCAAATTAGTTTCTTCAATGATATCAGGATCAGAAATTCTTATTTCTCCAACTCCAATTTGGTATAGACCATTTACCATCCACGTACCAATTCCGCCAACACCAAAAACCGCAATCTTAGAATTTTCTATTTTCTTTTGTAGTTCTAAGGTTTCTTCTCTTGAATCTGTAAGCTCATCTAAAAATAATAATTGCCTGTAATGTCTGCCTTTTTCTAAATCGGATTCGTATCTTCGAATTATTCCCTCATTTTCTAAAGCATTTAAACAAGCCCTTATACTTTGAAGAGGATATTTTGTTAATAATTTTTCTGTTAAATCTTGTTCTATTTGCTCAGAATCAAGAGAGCTAATTACCTCTTTAACTAGAGAATCTACTTGAAATTTTTTGATTCTTCGCGTTGCAGTTGAAATAAAAGTATAATTATCTTCAGAATCTCTCAAAACATACAGCGAATCCTTAATTTTTAATCTCTTACCCATTTGAGATTATTTCTCCATATCTAATCTTTTTATTATTTGGTTCAAACAAAACTTCCCCCTGTTCGTCCAACGGAGCGATAATTTTATAGTTCTTTAATCTTTTTCTTAATAAAGAATTTTTTCTCAGATGCCAGCAGCCCAGGATAATAATTAGAGGGAGCTTTGTTTTTGATTTATATTCTAAAATTTTTGAAAGATGATGCTCTTCTCTTTCTTCAATTAGGCTATTCAATCTCTCTTCCTCTTCTTTTGTAAGCCCTTCCTGACTCTTAACTTTCCTTTGCAGATTGTTGTCAAATCCAAAATTGTGAAAATCAATTCCAATTAAACTAATCTTTCTTTCAAAACACAATTTTATCAATTTTTCAACATCCTCAAAAGATGTCGTATTAGAAATAAATTTCTTCTCAAAAATTTCCTTGAATCTACTTTCAGTATCTAATTTTAAGTCCTCCAATTCTTCACTTAACACGAACTCAGGTTTCATTAATTTTATGATTTTCTCTTGTTTTGGAAAATCATCTATAAAAGAATGAGTGCTCCCTACAAAAATAAAAGAAAAATTCATTTTTTCACGTCCTGAAGACAGATTACATCCAATATTTAATACTAGTTCCGCTCTGGTATACGACATCTTCTATTTTCCGAAGTCCTTCGTATACAGGCACAGGTATCTCAACTCTCTTTTCTTTTTGGATATCTGTTTTCCCTAAAACTTCTTCAAGTTTGCCCATAGTTTATATGAAAACAGGAAGTATTTAAATATTTGTTTACTGACTGTGATTTCAATGAGTCCCGAAAAAATATCTAAAATAAGAGAGAGATATTTTCACCTAATGAGTGGAAGAAGCGAAGTAATAATTATTGACTCCTTAAGACCCATTAAGGAAATTTCTCAAACTTTAATTAAGAGTAGAGATTATTTACTCTAAAAACTATTCTCCCACGATGATAGTTATAGAAGTTGTGCACTCTGGACCCACTGCGTTATCGGTTGCAACCATTTGGGTTGTGCCTTTGCTATTTGCATTAACGAAAACATTTGTTCCGGAAATGTAATTAATATCGGCAATTTCAGGATTCGTAGATTTCCATGAAACATCATTAAAGCTTCCCTGGTAATTTGAAACAGATAAACTACTTCCAACGCCCTCAGATAAAGTGACTTTTGAAACATCTGATTTTATCTTGCAATGCAAATTGTAAACATCTGTGGATGGGCCTGAAACTAGATAATAAATCACGACTCCGAGAATAATCACAGCGACAATTACAATAAGTGTGAGAAGAACTTGTTTTGTTGTTGATGAATGATGGTGACCCTCGTGCCTCTTTTCCATTTTTAAGTTAGGATTGTTTTGTTTAAAAATGTTTTGTGGCACCCAGTAAATTTTGACAACTTGAAATCAAGTGATTAAAAAAGAATTATGAAAAACTCGGGGATGCTGCAGTTAGGCAGAAAGATATTAAAAACTAAAAAAAACCATTGGGATAAGATTGATTAAAGAAAAATATCTCATTATAGATAACTAATCCATATCTTCTAAAAGAGAGTAATATTTATAAAACACAAATCTTTTACTAAGAGATGAGAGGTATAAGGAAATTTTCTAATAAAATTTTTTTAGCTCTGACTCTTTTGGTTCTTGTATTTGTAACTATTGTATTTAGTTCGCCGTTGATAAAGGCTCCTGGAAGTATTGGAGATACATGCTCTGGGACAAATCCCATAACTTTTAGTGTTACCCCTTCAGATGGAATAGCGCCTCTCACAATAACATCAAGTGCAAACGCCGTAGGTTGGATTGCATGTGTTTGTCAAGCTTATGGCCAATCAGCAACAGGGACTTCTTGGGGACTTACATTTGGAGATGGTGGAGGAGACTGGACATATGGCCCAACATATCAGGGATATGTTTCGGGAAACCACACATATAATAGCGCGGGCTCTTATTCTGCAGGATACTCTTTAGAGGTTGTTTGTGCAGCAGACACTAATACAGAGATAACTTCCGGCAGTACAACAATCACAGTAACTGCCTCTGCTCCAAATGATTCTATGAATGTTACAACTCCTTCGGGGGCTTCAAGCCTTACTGAAGGAGATAGCGGAACATATAATTCTACTTTCACTTGGACGGGGACAAGTGCAACAACAAAGATAAACAGATATCAAAAGATCACTATTGATGGTCAGCCAGTGACCGTTGAAGCAGGAGGATGTTCTTCTAGTCCTTCAACATCACCCAATTCAGTAAGTTGTATCTTTTCTTTTAGTACTGCAGGATCTTATGATGTCTGTGCAGAAGGAACTTCAGGTTCTGCTTCAGACAGTAAATGTGTAGGAGTTAATGTGAGTTCTGCACCATCGGCTTCGGGTAACATTTTAATTTCTTCCCCTGCTTCTGGAAGCGCCTTAACAGCAGGAACAAGTTCAACAATTTCATGGACATCTGAGGAAGTCAATAGCGTGAATATATCATATCCTGGAGGGTCTTCTTCAGGCGTTGACAGTAGCAATGGAGGGGGTTCTATTACATGGACTGTCCCGAATTCCCCTGGGGCTGCCTCTGTGACAGTAACCGATTCATCCAATTCGTCAGTATCTGACACAAATTCTTTTACGATAGTAGACCCTAATGCAAGTGGGGGAGATTGCACCATTAACTCAGCTTCATGGAGTAAATCTTCAGCGACGGAAGGAGCTACTGTGAATGCAAGAGTAGGCACAACCAACTGTGTGGGAAAAACCATTTTATTCGACGTTTGGGATTCAAATAATAATCCTGCAACAACAAATCCTAACTCAAAAATAGTTACTGCAGACGGGATTACTTCAAGTGGGTGGACAGCAGAATGGAGCAGTACAGGAACAAATCAATATTATTTCAAGGCAACGATTAGCGGCACAGGGACAGTAACAAGTGCTAATCCAAAGTTGAATGTCAGTCAGGCAGCAGCATTCTGTGATAGTATAGTTACATGTGCAGACTACTCTGACCAAGCATCTTGTGAAAGCGATAGTACTACGTGTAATGTTGCTTCAAACAGTGTTCCTCAAGGAACAAACTGCAACGATCCCGATGTAACCTGTTCTTGTTCATGGGATTCAGGAACAAATACTTGTAGCGGTGCAGTAACAGGACCAAACCCTGGGTGCGGTGATGGCATAATTCAAGCAGGAGAGCAATGCGACGGAACTAACTTTGGAACAACAATTACTGGATGTTCAAACTTTGATTCTTTTACAGACGGAACACTAAGTTGTAACGTTCTTACTTGCCAATTTGATACGACACAATGCACAGGCGGAAATGGTGTGGGTGTTTGCGGAGATAATATAGTTAACATAGGAGAAACTTGTGATGGAGACGCTGTTTCTGGGGATTGGGGACCAATAACGAGTTGTAATGATTTTGATAGTTTCACAGGGGGAATTTTAGATTGTAATCTTTCGACATGTCAGTTCGACACAACACAATGTTCTGGTGGAGAGTCTGGAATTGAAGGCGTAGGCAAATGCATTTACACACAACAATCAACGGGAGATACTTGTGACGACGGATTCTTGTCTTTGTCATGGACAGCGAATTGGATCTGGGACCCAAGCAACCCTACACACATTGATCCACAAAATCTTCAGGCGAAATGTGTTGACGGATCTAAGACAGTAGAATGCCCTGCACAAATTGCACTTCCTTTCTTCGGAACTTACAATATAATCGCAGCACTAGTTGTTGTTGGCCTGGTTTATTGGGTTTTGTCTGTGAGGGGAAAAAGGCATTCTGGAAAATCAAGAAGAAAATAGGAAATTAACGATTTTTTCTTTCAAGAATTTGAGGTCATTGTAATCATGTGTTTGACCTTCTTTTTCTATTATCTTAAAATTTCTAATATCTGTGTCCTGCAAAAATTTTTTTAATTCGTCTGCAGAGCAAAAAGGATCTTCCTTATTCTGTATAAAAAGTGTTTTTACACAGTAATTCTCAAAAATTTTTGAAAGATTAATATCCCTATTTACTGCCCACTTCAATGGAAAGCCAATGAAGATACATTTTTTAGGTCTTATAATTCCTTCTGAAATGGTTTTAAGGGCGAGAATTGCTCCTGCAGATTTTGCTACTACCACCTTATTTTTTGTGCAATTTAAATCGCTAGACAACCTATCTAATTCTATTTCGAAATCTATTTCAGCAGACGGATTTTGCCAGTGTTCATAATGATGTATTATAGAATTTGTGTGGGGTTGCAAGGTCTTTTGTAAGTTCTCGGACCATTCTTTATTAGAAATATCGTTTCCAGGAATTACGAGAAGATTTTGATTCATATTATCTATGTATTCTTTTGTAGTTTTAAGCATTTCCTCGTTGTCAAATTCGGGAGGCATTTCTGCAATCATGCCTTTCACAGGTATTTTGATTGAAAGGTTTCTTATTGTCTCTTCAATCTTAAACCTAAATCCCTCTGACATTTGATAATCTAGAATTTTTTTGGTAAGAATAAAAGGATGCTGAAGAATAAAAGAATTACCTTCTTTAACATTATTATTTGCATCGATATCTACACAGATTTTTTCTCTGCACTGGTTCTTGGGATAAAGACTTACAACCCAGGAATTAGAATTTTTATGCATAACGACGATTTTATCTAAAAATTCTTTATCTACGGGCTGGTTTCCTGCAATTATTAAAAAAGGTTCTTCTGAAACTAGGTTTTCAATTTCTAATATTACTTCTCGAAATCTTCTAGGAGGTTCTGTCAACAAAATATAATCTAAATTAGAAAAATTCTTTATTTCTTCTTCGATCTGGGAAGAATTTTTTTCATTGGCAACTATGATTAGTTTTTTTATTCCTGCTTTTATAAGATTTTCAAATACACGAAAAATCATAGTTCTCTCTTTATAAACTATCAAAGATTTATCTACGCCGTTAAATTTTTGCGATTTTCCACCACACATGACTACGGCCGTATCAATCATTTCTGAAGTCTCCTTTCACAGATTTAATTGTTGCAGGAATTATGGGGCTTAAAGGGAATATTGTAGCTATATATTCTGAAGCAAGTCTTCTTCTCAACTGTTCGTTCCAAACCCCGTTATCTCTTGCAGTATTTACATTCGCGCTAATCTGTTTCAACCTAATTCTCGAATCTCGAATCAAATCTTGGAAATCAAAATTTTCTAATTTATTTGAATAGACAACTTCTGTTTGGCAGGATTTACTAAAAGATCCTTTCAAAACTTTCCTAAGATTTGAAACTAAATAAACAAAGTTTCTTGCAGCAACAAACCTATCTTTTCCCATAAAAACTTTTTGCTCTCTTTCAGTATAGCAAGAAAGAATAGAACAACGTACCATATCTCCTTCATACTCATTACTCACAAGATTTTCTAAATCCCATTCTTCTATTCTCCCTTCAGGAATAATCTTCGGCCAGATTATTAATTCATCCATTCCGGGATAATCGTCAAGTGCAGCCCGAGTCATTAGTCTCAAGAAAACATATTTTGTCAAAACACTATCAGAACCAGCTAAGGTTATGTCGTGTGAAGGATATCTGTGATCCCACATATTTGCCAAAACAAAAAGAGGCCCAATATTATCTCCCCCGAGAGGGTTTTTTAAAGAATATCTTGTTTGTCTAGTAATCAAGAGGGGGAGAGAGGTATTTTGTTCAATTAATCTTAAAATTTCAGTATTAATCCTCTCTGGTCGAACTTTTATTTCGTCAAGCATTTCTTTTAAATCTCTTTCTTGCACGATTTTTCTACAATCAAGATACAATTCATTATCTTTTTCTATAACAAAACCCTTTTCATACAATTTGACAATATCTCTTTGTACACCTTTTTGGATTACTGGTTCGTCATCAGTTAGTAGTTCAAGTGAGGAAAGATTGAGTTTTTCTCTTGCAATATCATCCATGATATTTTTTCTGTGAATTTGAGAAAGTTCTTCAAAGCCTCTAGATTCATTATCATTCCGCAATAAAGCGTCTCCCCGTCGTCCGTAAAAATTATAAGATCTCCCAGGAAAAACAATCTTTTCTCCATTTAATTCTGAACGATATCTTGCAACAGCATCCAAGAGAACTAAAAAGGCAGCATGATTTATAGTTGTTGCAGGGTTAGAATAAATTCCAATAGGAGGATTAGCTATCAATCTCGGATTCATCTTAAAATTGTTTTGACGATTTCGGAAATTCCAGAACCGTCAAATTTGAAATATTTAATTAAGTCTTCGAGACTCCCTGATTTTCCATAGGTGAATCCATGAGAGAATATCTGTGAGGGCCTAGATTGAGATTTAGATTTCATAATTGCGTGAGATACGGGATAAGAGAGTGAAGAAGAATTTCCATTATAAACTGTTAAAACTGGTTTTGAACGGGCTAACATACTTGTAAAACCATCATCAAGAGATTCTCTATCAACAACGTTTATAACTCTCGAGTCTATGCCTTCCTCTTTCAAGATTCCTGAAGCATCAACACACCCTTTTAACGTCAAGCCATTTCCAATTAAAACAATTTCAGGGTTTTCAGAATCTCTTACAAGATAATAAGAAATATTTCTTTGAGGAGGAACGATTTTGGGGAGAGGACCACTATGCATCCTGATATAAACGGGCTCGTTTCTTTGCGACAAGGCATAATTCAAAGAATCAAAAAGATCTCTGTTATCTGCAGGTTCCAAACTTTTTATTTGAGGCATTAAGGTAAGCATTCCTGATTGTCCGCTAGGTTGATGGGTGGATCCATTTTTAGCCCCACAAATTCCCCCCATGTTTCCAATTATTACTACAGGAGATTTTGCTTGAGCTAAAACATTCAGTTGGTCTGCGTTCCGGTAAAGAAATTCTTCCCCTGCATCAATCAAAACTCTTGAAAAAGGATCTGTAACAGAAATTCCGTGGGCTGTAGCAGTCATATGCTGCTCTCTTATTCCTACATCTACAAAAGTTGTTTCAGGATTGTCTAATCCTAGGACAGGAATAAGTTCATCCCTTATTATATCCGCTGTAAGGACATAAAGATTTTCTGGTCTTTCTGCAAATTCTTTATTGAGTTTTTGGAAATATTCGACGAGTCCGCCTAGCATGTTCGCGTGGTGTGCAGATTCAAGAGAAATATTTACTACTTCAGATGTTTTTGCAAAGCCCCTGTTTGTTTGCGGGACAAATATTCTTGTTTTTAATTCAGACAAAGAGTTTTGTAACTTAGGATCATCTCTTTTGGAATTATATCGTGAAACGGCTTCTTCTATCCTCTCTGGTTTTACAGTGCTAACAGTATGATATCCGCTATAGTGACTTTCACAACCCTCAAGCCCTTTGCCCTTGAGAGTATGGGCAATAATTAATTTCGGTTTGTTTTCCCTATTTCGGGCCCATTCGTAAGCAGAAAGAACTTCGTTTAAATTGTGTCCGTCAAAAACTTCTCTGACATCCCAACCATAACCTTCCCATATTTTTTTTAAATCTGCAGCACTATCAGAATAAGAAGTTGGATGCGAAAGTTGTTTCCCATTTTTGTCTATTACAGCAATGATATTGTTCAACCTTTTTGAAGCTATATGTCTTGCAGCCTCGCTCACATTTCCTTCTTGTTCTTCACCATCCCCCAAGAAAACATAAGTAAGAAAATCTTTTTTTTGTTTAATTGCTGCGATAGCTGCACCTGCACCATAGGATAAAACCATTCCCAAAGAACCGCTAGGAGTTATATCCACACCAGGAACTTTGTTCATATCTTCGTGACCTTCAAGCCTTGATTCTAATTGCCTGTAAGTTGAAAGCTCTGCTTCGTCAATCCACCCCAGAAGAGAAAAAATTCTGTAACGTAATGGTCCTAAATGTCCCCTGACTAAAACCCTATCTCTATTCACATCTTGAGGATTAGAGGGATTGTATCTTAAAACTCCTCCAAAATAAAGTGTAGTCATTAATTCTACAGATGAAGAACAACCACCAGTGTGACCGCTTTGAGCTTGTTTTGTTATATCAAAAATACTGCCCCTCAACTCATCACAAAGGACTTCTAAATTTTTGACTAGTTTGTCGTGCATAAAATTGAAAAGACAACGGGTTTAAATATGTTACCCTTCTCTAGTTTCTATTGTTTATTCCGGAAACTAATTTTTCTATACAATCAACAACATCAGAATGATATCCTCCCTCTAAAACTCCAAAGGTCTTTAATTCAAGAGAACCAATCAATTCCCCAAATCTATGGTATCCTTGTCGGGTGAAATTTAAATTGAGAAGAGGGTCTTTGTAATGCCCATCAAATCCTGCAGAAATCCCTATCGCATCGGGATTAAAATCTTTGATTACACGAATTAATGCCTCTGTTTCCTCCAATAATTTGTCATCCCCATCTCCTTCTTCCATAGGACAATTATAGGTAAATCCTTTTCCTTCTTTTTCTCCTCTCCTCAGCTGAATCAAATCCTTAGAAGTAAGGGAACATTTTTTGAAACTCTGGTAAACAGACCAAAAGAGAACACGATTATCTTTGTAGAATATCCTTTCTGTTCCGTCACCATGATGCCCATCAATATCCATTATGCAAACTCTTTTTCCTTCTTCAACAAGACTTTGTGCTGCTATAGCCATATTATTAAACAGACAAAATCCTGCAGCAGTTTCACTTGATGCATGATGTCCTGGAGGTCTTATAGCTGCGAAATCTCCAGATTTTGCTGCATAGAGAGAAGTCGCTGCTGCGGCCAGAGCTGCTTCAAAAGTGAATTTATTGGTAGGAATCTCTGCAATCTGCTGCTTATATTTGCAAGTTCTTTTGATTTTTTCAATATATCTTCTCGAATGCACGAGTTCTAATATATTTTCGTCTATAGGAACATTAACTAGATGACCTATTCTTGATATACCTTCTAGTCTGGAAGGATTTTCTATATTATTTCCGGGATAAATTAAAGACTCTGAGTTGTAAACAATTTCCATAATTTAGACTCGAAATGAAGTAATTTAAAGATTTGTGTCATGTATAGAAGAATATTTATAAATATCCCTTAACTTTTACAGAGAAGAAGATGGTGAAAGATTTTAAGTTTTTAGCTGCCGTTTTTTTCTCAATAATTTTATTTGCTAGTTTGGCCTCTGCCGCTTTCTCTGTAGGTAATTCAAGTAATTCCCTTGAAAAAATTTACGGACCTTCTGAAAATGTAAGGGGCTGGATTAACATAAGTTTAGATAATGCAAACTCTGATTCTCTTCTTGAAGACTCTCGGGGAAATTCGATAGGACTTTTGGATTTTTTGAAAACTAAAACAGGTTACCAATATTCTTGTCAGCCAACTGACTGTTCTGAAGACTATTCTGCGATAAATGGAACTACATCCAAAGTGCTCAACCTTGATTCAGGAGAATATGAATTAGTGGGGCTGCAATTTACTGGGAATCTTGTGGGAATTAATTCTGCAAGTTTTACTGTTCAGAGTGACGCAGGCACATCCTGCCAAAACCAACTGAAAGTGGACATCCTCGACGATGGAGTTACAGATTTCATAAACAATAAAGTAGCATCAGGAACAGGCTGCACAGATTCAAAAAATTATGGCTGCTATTCTGATTCCTCTCAAAATGAAGAATATATTGTAAGCGATTTGCCTTATTGTCAGAAGATTAATATTTCAGAATCTCCGGGATTTACTTTAGGTGCATGGGTGAAAAAAGTTTCGGGCTCGAGAACTCTAAAAGCTTTCCTTTATGATAAAGACGGTTTTGAGGTTGGAAGTTGTATTCTTCCTGATGCGTCTGCCGCTGGCGGAGAAGTTTCTTGCGATGTTTCTTATCCAGTAATTGAATCAGATTCTTACTATACATGTATTTCTTCAAGCACAGGCTCGGGAGAATACCGAATTAGAGGAAATAAAAATCCCTCAGAAGGATGTGGTTTTTTCGGAGTTCCTCCTCCTTCAGTAAGCCCAGCAGCGTATCAAATATTTACTCAGGGTAAAAAATTCGATGCTGTGGGAACATTGCAAGTTCCAAACTCCTTCCTCGATGGAAACGTGTTCGCGGCGATGATTGAAAATTACCTCTCTGAAAAGTATGGAAGTTTTGATTGCACCTCTGGATGCACCGTTCCTGTTAAGATTACTTCGGGGGCAAATCAACAAATAACTTTAAACAACTTATCAGTAAATTATCAAAAAGGTGCAGGAGTCGTGACAGAGAATACTTTTTATGACTTAGATAAAATTCCTGCTAAAATAGATTCCAATTTTCAAAAATTTTATTTGGACGACGCTGGTTTTACAGTGCCAAAAGGTTTAGGCTCTTACACTTTTAAATTAAGTTTGGACAACAAAGAAATTCTCTCAGAAGAGATGGAAGTTAAAGAAGTTCCACAAATTTATTTTCTAAGCCCTCTGACAGTGGCAGCTTCTTATCCCACAAAGTTTTCCGTTGAAGTAAACTCGTCAAATAATATAAGCAAAATTTTCTGGGATTTCGGAGACAATAAAACAGAAGTTACATCAGGAAAAGAAATTTCTCATACTTACACTACTCTTGGAAATTATACGTTGACTGTGACTGTGGTAGATTCTAAAGACTTAAGTTCTTCAAAAACTTTTGACGTTGAAGTCGATTCTGCAAAAAGTCTGATTGGAAGTACAATCCTTAATCTAAACAAAAATATTGCGAATGTTCAGAACCAGACAAAGTTCTTTGATTTATTTTCTCAAGAGTCCCTTAACACAGCTCTGAATACCACAGGAATTCAGCAAAAAATAGATTTACTTGATCAGAATTTTAAGAGTGCAACTTCTGAAGAAGAATACGGCCAGATAATCACAAATCTTCTCGTGTTGAACTACCCTGAATCAGTGTCCCAAGGCAGCGTCGCAGAATCAATTGAATTTTTCCCAAACTCCGAGGATATAAGACCGGAAGTATTGGAATCCGTGAGCTCCGGCTATGATCCTTCCAAGGTGCAGAACTACGCATATGCGATAACTCTTTGGAACAATGAAAATTTGAATACCCGAATGGATTTCAAAGAGTATCTGGGAACTTACGATGACTCTCAAAAAATTATCTCAAGAGTCTTCAAAATTAAACTTGAGGAAAAGAAAGATATTCTAGAAGATTACTATTTGGTTCTGCCAAAATTGGAAAATCTCCAATTTGAACAGGGAATTGTTTCTAGCGACGCAGGAGATTATGTTTATGTGAATGTTAATGGCAAACAATCTATTTCTTTCTCAACAACTTCTAATGTAGATTTCACTGACGTTCCCGCATTTATTTCCCCGGGAGTAAACAGTCTTACTGTAACCGACGCGACCATTTCAACAGAACCTCTATCAAAACCAAAGTTAACAATTCTTGTATTAGCGTTGATAGTATTGGGAATAATTGCCCTTTTTGCCTATGTGGTTCTACAGCAATGGTATAAAAGAAAATACGAGGCCCATTTGTTCAAGAATAGAAACGACATTTACAATATGATTCATTACGTGAATAGTGCAAGAAAGAGAGGTTCTAAAGATAAAGAGATAGAGAACAATCTGAAAAAGGCTAAGTGGAGCAGTGAACAGATTACATATGTTATGAAGAAGTATGCTGGAAAGAGGACAGGAATGCTCGAGCTTCCCGTGGATAAGGCCCTGAAAGCATTAAAACTAAAGGAAAATGAGGAAAAGTAGTATCTCCAGCATAAAAAACTTTAATAAGCCTTGTTTAATAAAAGTAATATGGTGGTAAAAGTTATCAAGAATTTTTTTGGAAGAATCTTTGGGAATATGTTTAAGCAAAAGAAAGAGCTTAAGCTGGGCTTTTACGGTCCTCCAAACGCAGGTAAGACGAGCCTGGCCAATAGGATTTGTAAGGATTTCACAGGAGAAGAGATAGGTTCTGTTTCTAAAGTGCCTCACGAAACGAGAAACGTTCAATTCAAGGAGAGAGTCGAAATTGAATACAAAGGGAAAAAAATGATGTTCAAGATGATTGACACTCCGGGAATTGCAACAAAAATAGATTATGAAGACTTCATAAAATTCAAGATGAAAAAGAAGGACGCTAAAAAGCGTGCTAAAGAGGCGACACAAGGAGTTGTTGAGAGTATTAAGTGGCTTGATGATATGGATGTTGTAGTCATTGTTTTAGATGCTTCAGAAAACCCTTACAACCAAGTCAATATTACGATTATAGGAAACCTTGTTGCGAGGAAAATTCCTGTTTTGATAGTTGCTAATAAAATTGATTTGAAAAAGGCGGATATAAAGAAGATCGAATCGGCATTTCCAGAATATGATGTCGTCGGCATAAGTGCAAGATATGGAAAGAATTTGGAAGAGTTTTATGAGTCAATATTTAAACTGGCAAAGAAAGCTAAGTAAAAGTTAAAAAGTATGTTTACAATATAAAAAAATGGTGAAAAAAGGAGGATTGGGAAAGATAAAGGGATTTTCAATTCAGTTTCTACCATATTCCGAAATTAAGAATCTTAGTGGTGATGAAAGAATAAGAAAAATTCTTGGAATTGTTTTGGGAAATAATATAATCTTATTGCAAGGAAGACTTAGACCAGAAGAGGAGGCTCGGCTTATTGGAGACACTATGGCAATGATTGGCCACGTGAAAAATTTTAGAGGTATAGAACTGGCAGTGATTGAAGGTAATGGGAATGCAGGCATATTGAGTAAATTTAAGAATAATCTTGTGAAAGCTATTGCTGGAGGAGATTTGGGTGCTGTGACAATCATAGGTCCTGCAACGATTGTCAAAGAAATTAAGAGAAATCCTAAGAAAATTGAGTTGCTGTTGAATAAATGATTTTTGAATGGAAATTTTTAAAAAGATATTTTTGATTCACATATAATGAGAGAAAATTTTGTTTCTATCAGCGGTGTTTCCAACAAAGATCAACTTAAAGAGATAGATTCTTTGTGCGCAAAGGAGCAATTTGATTTTCCAGTTGTAATAGGCTATCAGGTATCGAACAAAAGTATAAATCAGAAGACGCGCAATTCCAGACAGCCCTTATTTTCCGATATTGGGAATTTGATTGAAGAAACATATGAAAGAGGGATGATTCCTGCAATTCATTACTACACAAAAGATCATGAAACGGTTCTTGAAGATTTAGAGAAGGTTGCAAGAGCAAGCGATAGAAGCATAGTTTTACAATTTAACACGCTCCCCCTAGACGTTGGTACTTTATCAAGAGTTAGAGATGTGGGATTTAAAATAATTTTTAAAGTCTCAGTCTCAAATAAAAACAATCCTGAAGGAGGTTATGCGGTTTGGAAAGGAGACAACGTTACAGATGTTTCTTCAGGAAGTATAGACCCTTTAATAGAACAAGTTGCTGAGAGGAAGGACGCAATAGATTATGTTATGTTTGACCCTAGTCACGGTACGAATTTAGAGCTTAATTTAGAGGCAAATAGTTTAGCAGTAAGATTTGGAAAAGATATTTCAGGCAATCCCGATTTTGACCATTTGGGGCTTGTTTATGCAGGAGGAATAAAACCTTCAAACGTGGAAAGAGTTGTTTCATCATTGACTTCTTTTATCCCTGAGCATCGAATAAGCATTGATATTGAAAGTGGAGTGAGAACTAACGATGCGCTAAACATGAGTTTAATTGAGGGTTATCTTAGAAATTATAAAAAGGTATTTTCTTAGACACACAAAACTTTATAATTCTTAATCTCATGATTAAGTCATGCCAATGTCATCCTTTACTTTGCCATTGGTAAAATAAATCACTCAAAGCAAAAAATGCCACACCAATGTGTAAGATGCGAGAGAATTATCCCTGCTGGAAGCCGTGAAATACTGGAAGGCTGCAAGGAATGTGGGGGCCATTTTTTCTTTTACATCAGAGACGATCAGATAGATAAAGTCAAAAACAGGATTGTTGAAATTCCTCAAGAAGAAAAGAAGAAAGTGGAAAGAGATATCAGAGAAATTGTCGGAATTGTCGACGAGGACGCGCCTGTTATTCTGGATATTGAGTCAATTAGAGTCACAGGAGAAGGCAAATTTGAATTGGATATTGTAAAACTTTTCAGAAAGGATAGGCCTCTTATCTATAAACTTGAAGAAGGAAAGTACATAATAGATTTGGCTTCCACATTAAGAGCGAGCACTAAAGATTTGAAAGAGATTAGAGATCCTGATAAGAATTGATTGTTCTGGATAATATAAATTCTTATAAATGATTTTGAGATTAACATTTCAGGACAGAGGTTTATATTTTGAGATATTATGAAGAGCCCGATACTCAAACAGGGATTTCCTGTATGAGGGTTCTGGGTCAATCAATAAATTTAGGGCAGGATCTCAAAGGCTCAATAGAACCCCAATTTAAAGGATTAGAAATTAGAGTAGATGGAGAAATTCCCAAACCAATTTTGGAAAGATTTAGATCTTATGGGAACGTCGAATACTTCGGCAGAGTTGATAGAGGCAAAGCAGAATAATTAAAAACGCTTCTTTCTTTTTTATTGAATGAGTAAACAGAAGGTGAATGTTATTTTTTCAGAAGTTCTTTCCAGAATAAAACCATCTGGATCCGAATTGAAAGAGATCAAGGAATCTTTGAAAATTTTTCTGGATAAACTTGAAGCTAATAGGAAAAGATTGAAAATAGATGCGCAAATTTTCATCGGAGGGAGTTTTGCCAAAAATACCCTCGTTAAGAAAGATAAATACGATATAGACGTCTTTGTAAGATTCGACAAAAGATATGATGATAAAAATCTCTCAGAGTTGACTGAGAAAATTCTTAGGGGATTCAATAGTGAAAGGATTCATGGTTCGAGGGATTATTTTAAGATAAATGTTTCTGAAAATCTCTTTTTTGAAGTTGTTCCTGTGAAGAAGATTTCTACTTCTAGAGAAGCGGTGAATATCACAGACCTTTCATACTACCACGTTAAGTATGTCAATAAAAAGATAAAAAATGAGAAAATTCTCGACGATATAATGCTTGCAAAGGCTTTCTGTGAAGGAGCTAGGTGTTATGGAGCAGAATCTTACATAAATGGTTTTTCTGGATATGGGCTTGAGCTTTTGATTTATCATTACAAAAGGTTTATGAATTTTGTAAAGGCTATGACAAAAGTAAAGAATAAAGTTGTTATAGATTTAGAAAAGCATCACAAAAAGACAAGTCAAATTTTGATGGACCTTAATTCAGCCAAATTAGAGAGTCCAATAGTTATGATCGACCCGACAGAAAAACAGAGGAATGTTCTTGCGGCCTTATCTGAAGAAACTTTCTCGAGGTTTCAGAATCATTGTAAAAGTTTTTTGAAAGACCCCACAATAGATTTCTTCGAGAGGCAAGACTTAGACATGGAATTTTTAAAGCAGGAGGCTAAAAAGAAAAGACAAGATTTTTTGGTTATTGAAGTAAAAACGAATAAACAATCAGGAGACGTTGCAGGAAGCAAGCTTTTGAAATTTTACAAAACTATTCAAAGAGAAATTTCAAGATTTTTTGAAGTTAAAAAATCAGAGTTTGAATACCTTGACGAGGGCCAAACAGCCAAATACTTCTTTATTGTTAAGTCAAAAAAAGAAATATTGATTGTCGGACCAAGAATAAAAAATGTGAAACACGTGAAGAGGTTTAAAGTTAAACACAAAAAAACTTTTGTTAAAAATGGAAGAATTTGTGTTAAATTGAAAGTAAAGGAAAATTTGGCGCAATTTATTACAAACTGGAAAAAGAAAAATCAGAAGATTATGAGTGATATGAGTATTGGAGGGTTAACGACTCACGGATAATTCCAACGTTGTTTTATTACCAAAATTATCTTTATCAAAAGCTTTCTGGCTAGAAACTGCAGGCTCGACTGTCAACCCTTTAAATTTTAAAGGTACTCCGACTCTGAATCTTCCTAGACTAAATCCTTTTTTGTCTATAACATATCTATTGTTAAATTGTGTAGATCCACTAAATGAAATTGGGATAGGCCCGAGGTTAAAGTTTGAATCAAGACCAAAAATAAAATAATTTCTCAGTCTTCCACTCTCCAGACCTTCGCCCGCGACAAGATTTTGCTCCAAGGCTATGCTTGGAGACACGTTTCCAAGTAGTGAAACTTTCAGAAGAAGTTCATATAAATTTGAATCTGTTCCTCCTGCGCCTCTGAGATCAAAATTATTAGAAGTCAGAGAAATATTAAAATCTCCGACGTCTCTTCCATAACCAACAATGTAGTCAATTTCATCTATCTTCCCTTTTTTTGTATCATAATTTGACCAAACTAAGCCGAAAAATCCAGCCTTGCTGTACGCAACTGAAGATTGCAAAACAAAATTATCGTCTGCGACAAATCCAGGGACAACAACATAATTGTTTTTCAAAGTTACATTTCCACTTACTTGTGCTTCCGTGCTTTCAGGCATTAAACCAAGGCCAGCTAATCCGATCATTCCTGCCGTAACCAAAGATTTTAGTGTTCGTGCCATGTTATTTTTTCTTTGTTCTGGTTTTTAAGCATTTATGTTTATTTTTGTGGGTTTAATTCATTTGATAGGCTAATTTTTGCGTTGAAGATATCCCCTCTGCTATTTCCCTAGGACTCGTTTTATCTGAAGCCCAATATTCTTCAATTTCTTTAGGAACTCCCTTGAAATAAAAACCCCTTAGTATTTGCTCAAAATACAAGAGAGCACGGGAGTCGTCTCTCAGAAGATTAAGAGATTCGCTAAGTTTTTGGTGGATCCAAATCTTTCTCCACTGTTCCACACTAAATCTCGGAATACCACAATATCTTTCTTCTTCAATACCTGGATTAAAAAGACCCTTAAGAAGAAATGATAAATCAGCACAATCTTCATTTGCCATAGTATTTACTCTCCCTCCATATCTCTTCAATAATCCTGCCAACAGCCCCGTTATAAGCAGATAACGCATCTCTTAAGATCCAATACTCAGGAACATCTTTTAGTCTTAATTCAGGGAAAACTATTCTTAATTCTTCAAGAGATTTATCAATTTCATTCAAGTCTAAAAGTTCTTTCAATTTTTGAGGAGAATATTTTTGGGACATTTAATCCCCCATTCCATTATTTCCGTTTAACCTCAATCTTAGTCCGTCAACTTTTTCGGAAACTTTTTTAGTTATTGGCCTGAATTGAAAAGGATTCAAAACTCTCAATGCAGTAATATATTGGGTGATATCCAATTCTTCCCTTGCCAAGAAAATGTCTCTCTTATGTGAATTGACTGTCCTTAAATTTTCCTGATAAGATTCTCCTGGTTCGGAGATATGCACGCCCAAGCATCCACTGCAATCATAAACAATTAGAGAATATTTTCTCTCAGGTTTTGCGGAAGGGATGTTCATTTTATTTTTTATGTAATATTCTGAATTTATATTCGAGTTCTCTTCAAAAATTCTTGTCTAAAAAAATCACTATAATGAGTTGATGGCCCTACGGTTTCTTCGGCGATAGTGCCTAGAAAAGCACTATTATACACTGCAATAACCGCACTTGCATAATCTTCTCTCTCCCTTACACCACCAATTTCAACAGCATCTGGATATTCTGGTAGAATGCCTATTCTTGGAGAAGAAATCATTTCTTCTAATTCCTCAACAGTTTTTCTAACATTGCCTCGCAAGATTCTCTTTCTGATGCCTTCTAAAAATTTTTCGTGAAAAAAATGGGAAATCTTAACAGTCATTTTATTTTGAGTCTCCTTCTTGTGTTTTATCTTCTAAATCAGATTGTGCATCTAAAATAATTTTTTCTATTTCTCCAATTTTCGACTCAGCATCTGGAGATTGACTATGAAGATATGTTTTAGACAAGGTTACTCCTCCAGGACTTTCTCCATACAGGACAACAACATCGTTAGGTAACTGATAAACAATCTCTTTTCCACTGAATAATTCTCCAAAGGATACTGTCTCTGCACCTAGCTTCCTCATAATTTGACTGAAAGTATCATAAGTAAAAACACCTTCAGCAAGTCCGAAATGAATTTTCTTTCTCATTTTATTCTGAACCTCCTTCTCTCATTATTGCAATCCCTTCAAGCAACTCAAGCGTACTTAACCCTTTTTGCCTTTCAGGTGCGAGTTCTTTTACAGCATCTCTTAATCCATTAATATAACGAATAATAGTTAAATGCCTTGGGAAATCACTGTATAAACCTCTTTCTTTTAGTGCATCATAATCTAAATGAACATGTCCTTGATCGTCAACTGTTGCACAAGTCAATAAATCGTGTTTACTATCTAAGGAATTCAAATCATTGTAAGAATATCTTATCAATTGCTCTCCTAAGAAAGCAGGTTTAAACCTTGGCTTGGGCATAGAAGGAATTTCTCTTCCCTGCTTAGCCCATTTTTTTAATATTCTCTTGCTAGTCATTTTATTCTGAACCTCTTTCTTGAGATTCTCCAAATTGCTTTAGGAAGTCTTCCAATTTTCCAGATATTTCCTTTAAAGTCCTGCCTTCTATTATTGTCCCAAAATTCAACGCTTGAAATGCTTGAGCATCGCTTATTCCATATCTAGAGATAATAATTCCATCTCTACAAGGGTGTTCCTCGAGATATCTATTGTAAAAATCTTCAGTTGAGAGGACCATGATATCAGTACCAACTCTGCCTTCATTATCTTGGTAGATTACAAATGAATTATTATAGTGCATATCAATTCCCTCCCCCAATCGCCTTCTCAAATAATCCTCCGAAGGCCTGTGCAAAAAACTCAGAATTAAGCCAGATTGCAGAATCTTCCTGACTTGACTTGCTTTCTTTTGATACATAGAATAGCATTTCCTTTTTGTCAATTATGAAAAACTTTGCATCAATTTCAACATGTTTTATTTTTGTTTGAAGAGCATTTTCTACTTTTGCAATGAGTCTTTCATCGCCAGAGAGGACCATCTTAATTTTTACATTAGCCTTATTCAAAAATTCAATTGTCTCTTTGAAAAGTTTTAGTTTTGAATTAACATCTTCTGCGTTTGTACAAATGATGACTTCCTTTTCTGCATTTTCGAGGATTTCCCTTAAATGATTTGAAATGTTGGACTTTCCACGAATAGCGGCCGACAAATCTTCTCTTTTTACAGGATTTAGGCCTTCTTTGTAGATTGATTCAAGTTTCGCGAATTCGTCCGTTCCTTTAAGTTTTGCAAGCACACCAACACGTTCTTCTGCTTCGGCTCTAGCATTATTTTTTAGTTTTTCAAGAATCACATGAGGTTTCACACCAAGATATTTTACAGGCTTTCCTAACTTGATTATACAGAATCCTTTTTTCTCAAGGCTTTCAAGGACGTCATAGGTTCTTGAACGAGGAACTCTAGAAATTTGTGCAATCTGGCCGGCTGAAGCAACGCCCTTTCCAAGCAAGGCCAACCAAACTTTTGTTTCATACATATTAAGGTCGAAGTAGTCCTTAATTTTGTTTATTAAATCTTTTTGAACGAGCATTTTATTTTAAAATTTCATTTCCCTGATTGGTTTAGTTGATTTTGAAGATATAACACTTACTCTAAAAGTTTGATAACTATTTTCATTCCATGTTGACGGCAATCTTTCTGTAATAACCCACAAATCCCCCCCAATATTAAACGCATTGTTTAAATCATCATACCTATCAGCAGTTTTTCCGAAAAAACTTCCTGGTGGACTATATACTCTTGTATTTTTTTTATAGGGTCTACCTGCAGGATAATTTCTGGAAGATTCTGTCGCAATTAAAAGACCATCTTGAGTGTAAGAAGAGATGTCTACTCCAACATAATAATTTTGTATGTGGAGCCTTTTTGGATTGGAATGATCTACAGTTGTTGCTAGCTCAGTATGCTCTTCAGTTTTGATTATTTTATCTCCAGCGATTCTAAATTTAAGGCTCCTCCAAGGGTCATTGCTTTTGATTACTTCAAGTTCTTCTGGTGAAATTTTTCTTCCAAGAGAAATTCTTAATTTATCTGTAAGTTTTGTCATTAATGTCATTTTATTTTGGGGCCTCCTTTCTAAACAAGTTTTTTATAGACCTTCCAGTATTCTTTACTCCCACTGCCATTAATGAACCAGTAAGATATGCCATCAAAACTGCTGATACACCCACCCCGGCCATGCCCAGATCATATTTCAAATATGCTGAATCTTCTGAAATTTTTTGATCCACACCATGTATCGGCTGCACTAGAACTTCACGGAAACATGTCCGATTATCTTGATAACCCTCACACTCTTTATTTCTCCAAACAGAGTATCCTTCTGACTCCAGTCGAGAATCTACTAGATTCCTAACTGTGTGAAAAGTGACTACCCCCGCAGTTATTCCTGCTGTTGTGCCCAAAGCCAATCTTCCGCAACCAGGTGAATATCCTTCCTCGTTTCCCTCTCTAAGCGTATTTTCTAATTTTTCGTTTGTCATTTTATTTTTTGGCCTCCATCGTCATAATCTTTAAATTCCATCCAACCGAATTTTCTTGACCAAGGTTTTGCCAGAATAAAGGTTTCTCCGTTAGGTAAGACCTCAGAGTCTAGTCCTTTTCCAAAATAAACAACAGTTCCGTCAAACAATTCTTCTGCAGGATAAGCTCCCTCTAAAACAGGGTCTGCTCTCTCTTCCAGTCGAAGGGTGCCTTCATAGAGAAGTCCATCTTCAGAGAGGGAATCATTTAAGAAAACCTTCCTTAAACCATTTTTTAATTCGATAATATTTCTTTGACCCCCCCTATTTCTTGGATGCCATATTACAGAACCATTTGTACTTCCATTGTCCATATAAAACCATCCTCCTTCAGAATAGAAAACTTCTCCATGATGTCTTGAAACACTTTTATGCACAAATCCGAAATCATTTTTTCTTCCCCTTCCGATAGTGTACGCCTTTTCCCTATATAAGTTTCTTGGCCCTTCAAGAAGTATTTCTGCTGTTGCATTATGATCTGCTACCCTACAATTGTAGTCTAGTCTTTGGAGTTTTTTTCCGTTTGCCATTTTATTTTCTTACCTCCGTTTCAAGAGATTTTGCCTTAACTCCAAGAGCTCCGAATATAAGTCCCCCGACATAACCAATAGGATACCCCACTGAAGCGCACAAGAAATATGCTGTTTTTTCAGGAATTGTTGCTTCAGGATTATGAAACATGGTGCTGTAAAGACCACCGACTTCTCTGGATACTGTCTTTCCTACTGAATGGATTTCAGATAACGTAGGAAAAGTGGATCTCAACACAGTCATTTCATCATCAATTCTCCAGGCTTCTCTAAAACCATATTTTTTCCAGTTACTTCTAAAAGTAGACAAAGTATATGCCGTATCTTTTTGTAGTGTTTCGTTTTTCATTTTTTTCTTGTTATTGTTTAGTAGTAATTTCACAAAAAAGATATTTATAAATGTTTCTATTTTGTTGTAATTGTGGGATGGGTACAGAACGGAAACTTTTATAAAACCATAAATTAAGTAATTTTATGAAAAATGAATTTGGACTTGAAAAAAGAGAAGAAGAGTGGTATAAAGAATATCTTGAAACATGGGTTCAAATAAATCCAGTAGGCAATAAACCTAGCTACTTTGGCAGATTGGAATCTGTTGTAGAAGGGTATGCTATTCTGAGACCACACTTAAGTTCGGTAAATCATTCTAAGAAAGGACCCGTGCAGGGAATAACTAGGAAATCTGCCAAGATTGAAATAATGGGAGCAGATATACTTCCAAAATCAGAAAGGAGCATAAGGGCGTTTGCAAAATTTAACAACTCTAAAAAATCAGATAACGACTCAAAATCATAAAATCAAATAACTCGCAATAATTCCTAACAAAATTCCTGTTGTGATGAAAGGCATTGCAGGATAAAATTTCTTTTTTTCGGCAAAGAAGAAAAGGTACGCTAGGCCTAAAGTTGCTCCAATTATCACGAATACTGCAGACCAAAATCCAAGAGTCAATAACATTACACCTGCAGTAATAATTGGGAAGACCACATCGCCTCCTCCAAGAATTGCAACGCTGACTTTGATTTTCTTTTTGGCCAACTGTCTTTGAGTTAAGTTATTTTTCCACTTCTTAATCTGAGATTTAACTTTCTTTGAAGCATAAGGAATGAAAAACCCTGAAAAAATCTTCAAATTGTCTATCTGATATTTTGCCATTTTTTGCATAACGCCTGAATGCCAAACAGCCCATGCATCATAAACCGAAATTAAAACAAGCAAAAGGATGATAGTATTCACATTGAGAATCGGCACAAATACTGCCGCAATTCCTGGATAAATCAAGAGCTCTGTCAGGTTATGAACTACCATGTTTTGTTTATACGTTTTTTCGATAGCAAGTATCAATGAAAGAGCAATGACAACATAAAATTGATTTTGAAACTTAGGAATTATTCCAAGTAAAGAGATAGATAACGCTATGATCACGACGACAAAAAACCATATTTTTAGAACGAATCCTATATTAAATTTTGTTAAGAAAAAGAAAATCAAAATTGCAAAAACAAAAGCAATAGTAATCATAACGAACGTGTCGGCACCTGGCGAAGGTTGTTGCTCCCCCAAGTTAAAAGGTAATTCATTTCCACTTTGAGAATAATGGTTCACCACATAAAGTCCGATGAACTGCGTTATAACAAACATCCCTAAAAGCACTAAAGTTATTTTTAGATTGTGTTTCATTAAAATACAAATTGCCTAATCAAATTTTCTGTGAAGTAAAGTAGGACAATTCCCAGAACGAGAGAAATCCATAGACTCAAAATGTAATTATTTGGGAAGAGATAAACATCCATAAGTCCCCAAATACCTCTCCAAAATGCTACGAGTGCAAAGGCGATTACGAGCGCCTTAATAGTTTTTACTAGTCTCCTCCTCATTAAAAACAAACGAAAAAACAGTTTTTAATATTTTTGTTGAAGAATTTTATCTTTGAATAGGTTCTAATATTAATTTTATTGTTTGACCCGTCTTTTTAAAATATTTTTTCCTTAGATATGCTGGAACTTCTTCATCTTGAACTTTAGAGAGAGAAATAATTTTTCTTAAAATAGGAGGTCTTTTTATATATTCTTCAGAGTGGATAGTGTGTTTTGGAGGGCGAACAACAATCATCATTACTGTGCCTGCTTTCACATCATCAACCATTCCATCTCCTTTATACCATCAATTTTCAGATATAGCTCTATCGTAACCTTCTATACTTGTTAAAAAAATCTGTGCTTTCATGATTTACCTTAACCGGACAGTTTCAAGAGTTCTTGGCACGTTTGTTTCAACGCGGTTAAGCTTGTACAGTGCAGAAGCTAAATCAAGGCACTTAGAGACCTCGCCGTGATTCAAAAGAATTCTCTTTGGTTTTGGTCGCATATTATTGAAAAAGGCAAGGATTTCATTTCTACCTGCATGAGCAGAGAAACCTGTAAGAGTTTCAACTCTCAAATTGACATTAACTTCCCGCTTGCCTTCGCGCTCTTCAACCATAACTTTTTTTGCTCCTTCTTGTATTTGTCTTCCAAGAGAGCCAACACCCTGATAACAGCTGATAATCATTGTATTGTTAGGGTTTTCTGCAAAATTTTGGAAATACTCTACAGAAGCTCCTCCTACCAACATTCCTGAAGTTGCAATGACTATGCAGGGCCCTCCTTCAATAACTTCTTTTCTTTCATGTGCTGAGCCGACTCTTTTGAAAGTGTCCGAAACGAAAGGATTTTTGTCCTGGAAAATTTGTGAACGGATGTGGCTGCTTAGGAAGTCAGGATACGCTGTATGAATTGCATTGATATCCCAAATCATGCCATCAATATAAACGGGAATGTTTGGAAGTTTTCCGCTCTTGATTGCCTCGTCAACTCTTACAACGGTTTCTTGTGCGTGGCCCAGGCCCAGTTCGGGAATTAACACCTTTCCCTTTTTATCTATCGTTTCTCTTACGATTTTGAAAAATTCTTCTTCGGTCTCCTTCAAAGGTAGGAGGATGTCATTTTTTCCCCCATAGGTAGATTCAGTCAAAACAGATTCAACTCTTGGGAAAGATGATGGCGCAGGATCTAGAAGCTTAGTTCTAGCATATTTGTAATCTGCTGTATAAAGGAAGTTGTGCAAACCGTTACCAATGTTAAAGTGAACCATCGCACTTCCAAGAACATGGCCCGAGTTGTAGAAAGTGATTCTCACGTCGGGAGCAATGTCTGTGACTTCATTAAAATTCAAGCAGATAGTATGCTTTACCATTTCTTTAACATCTTTGGAACTAAACAAGGGTGTGGCTGCTTGTTTGTAAGCAACACCGATAAAGTCAAGAGAAGTCAAAGCTGCAAGGTCCATAGTTGGAGGAGTCATATAAACAGGACCTCTATAACCCATTTTGTATAAATAAGGCAAAAGTCCAACGTGATCCAAGTGCGCGTGACTTAACACTATTGCATCAAGTTCTCTAATATCAAATTCAGGAATATCGAAATAAGGAAATTTGTCTTTTCCTTTTGAGGCAACATCAATTCCACAATCAAGAAGAATTTTTGAATTTGGAGTCTGGAGTAACAAGCAACTTCTACCTACTTGCCTTGCACTTCCAAGGAAGGTTAACCTAACCCACTCTTCCACTTTTTCAGGATTCCACTCTTTGTAAATTTTCTTTCCAATGTCATTCAGGAATTTTCTTCGGTAAGTATTGTTAGCGTAAAGAACCTCACGAATATTTTCAGTTATTTGACTTTTGATTGCAGGACTTCTTTGAACCTGGGGCGTCCAGAGAGTCGCTTTTTTTATTTGGTCGAGGATTGAACCTTGCTTTCCGATAACCATTCCTGGCCTTTTTGCCTCAACGATTACAATGCTTCTTTGAACATCAAAAATGATGTTTGTTATATCTGCGTCGGCAGGTACAATTTTTTTTATTTCTTCAGTAGTTTTTTCTTGAGAAGGAAGAATTTTCTGATCCGCCCGCAACTCGATTCTTTTTTTAATTTCATCTACAAGTTCCTTTACCTTGCTTTCTCCTTCTTTGAAAAACTTCTCGTTATCAGTGTAAAGAACTATATTCGCTCCTTCAAAATTTGCCTCGGTAATAGTCCCGTGCAATTTCTCAGTTATATGCTTTAAGATATCTACCATTTTTTAAACCCACCAAAATTATGAATTGGAAATTATTTTTTGTTCCTATATTCTGGAAGAATCTGCTGATCCACCACTTTTGTAATTCCAGATTTAGTAATTGTGAAAACATCAATACCGTAGCCAGAGCCCGTGTCTCTCTGGGTTGAAGATTTTATTGCTTCCTGTGCAAGCTCGATGCCTTCTTTAACAGTCATTCCCTCACGATACTGGCGTTCAAGAAGTCCGAGAACATAAGGCATCCCAGAACCAAAATTTGCATCGTAGTCTTCTACTTTGACAACACTGCCTGCCGGTTCAATTGTATAAAGTTCTACTTTGCCATCCTCGTTTACTCCCCCTAACAAAAACCCTGCTTGCATTGGCAATATTGAAGGTTGTCTTATCCCTGAATAAAGGATATTTGCTAAAAGGTTTGCAGCTTGCTTTATGCTAGGACGTGATTTTGAACGTAATTCTTTTAATTTTAATTCAGCAGGAAGAATTTTTTCAACACGCTTTATATCAGAGACCATTCCAGTCCCAGAAACTACAAGATAATTGTTAATCTGAACAGTCTTCTCTGAACTTTTGTTCATGACAATGGTTCCTGCAGTAGACTGTCTGTCAGAGGCCATAACAATTCCATCTTTGCAGACAATCCCTAGAATTGTAGTTCCTGTCTTCAAAATTGATTTCTTTAAATCGTCATCCATTTTATTCATTTTATCTTTTGGTGAATATCCCTAATCAACCAGAATAAATCCTATGAGATATAGCGGGAATTCTATTTTATAAAGTTTTCGGAATCAATTCCTGAGACGCCGTGTTCTTTCTTGAAGCGAATTACGTTTTCCACAAAACCTTCTATTTTTTGTTCGTGGCTGACTATAATGAGTTGCTCAACTTCTAATTGGTTGAGAACATCACGCATTTTGTCAAGCTGTTGTTCGCTGAAACCATCGGTAGGTTCGTCGAGGATTACGAGGTTCCTGGTTTTTATTTTGCTCATAATAGAGTTTATAACCTGGTTCAAGGAAAGCCGATAAGCCAACGCGATTGCGGTTCTTTCCCCTCCTGAGAGATAGTTGTAGTCTATTTCGTAATCTCTATGCTCGATGACTGGAGTGAAATCATCGTCTAACCGAACGTCAAAAGTATCAGATACTAGCATAGAGAACCACTCCCCGAAAAGTTTTGAAAATTCGACTTTAAGTTTTATCATAACATTTCTTTCTATAAGAGAAACCATAGGAACGAAATTTTTTGTAAAAAATGTTTCAAGTTTTGTGATGTATTCTAATTTGTTTTTTATGCCTTCTGTTTTCTTTATTCTTTCTCTAAGTTCTTCAATTTGTCTGGAAAATACTTCAATCTCTTTCCTGAGTTCAGCGACTTTTATCTCCGTAATTCTCTCGCTTTTTGAGGTCTCTTCAAATTCCCTTCTCTTTGATTCAAAAACAGATTCGAATTTTCCCAACTCAAATACAGAAGAAGCCAAACTCTCTGAATGTTTTCCAAGAAGAATCCTATCTTTTTCAAGAGCCTCGTTTATTTTTTTTAAATCAGAAACTCTCCTTTTTTTGTCTTCGACTTCGGCCAACTTTATTTTTAAAATTTTAAATTCCTGCAACTTCCTCTCCTTCAAAAATATCTCCTCTTCGTTAAGTGCTATTTTTTTCACAAGGTCATTTTTTTCTAAAGTCAAAGATTTGATCTTAGATAAATTTTCAGAAGTATCAGATTCTACCTTGTTGATAACATTGCTTTTATAAACAGGATCCACGTTTTGTAAGCAAGTGGGACAAATTTCTAAATGAGCCAGTTTTTTTCTTAATTCGTCGTTATCCCTAATTTTTAGTTCGAACGAGCTTATTTGAGAACTAATTCTCAAATTTTCTTCATTGAGATTTTCTTTTTCTATTTTTTTTGAAGCAAGTTCTTTTTCGATATTTTTTATTGAAGACTCAGCAAAATCAGTTTTTGGAGTTTCTGAAAGTTGTGCTTCCAGGTTTTCGATAAGTTTTTCGTTTCCCAAAATGGAATCTTGCTTATTAGAAATCATAATCTTTGTTTTTTCAATTTCTTGCTGCAAGTTTCTCCGCTCTTCAATTTTCTCAGATATTTTATCCATTTCCTCTTGAGCCTTTTTTCGCTCCCCTGATTTTAAGATTAAACTTTTCTCAACGATGATTAAATCAGAACGCTTTGAATTCAACTCTTCTTCTTTCGAAGTCAGTTCCGATTTGTCTTCTTCTAAATTTTCAATCATCCCTTCTCTCAATCTTTTTTCTTCACGAATCTTTGAAATTAAAACAGAAGTATTTTCAAGAATTTGTTTGTACTTGTCAATTCCAAAGACGTGTCTTAAAGTGTTTATTCTAGTCTCTGAATCCTGAAGAATGATTTGCTTCATTTCTTCTTGGGGCGTGTAAACTGTAAATTTGTAAAGAAGGTTTTGTTTTTTTGAAAATTCTTTCGGATAGTTTATAATTTCAAGAACTTTGTCTTTCAATTCAGTCACTGAAAGTTCTTTTTTTTCACCGTCGACAGTTATTGCACAGTAATCTTGAGAAACAGATTTTCCTCTTTTCAACGTTCTTTCTACAATAATTTCCCTTCCATCAACATCAAATTCGAGAGAGACTCCTCCCTTGGTTTCACCGTTTCTCAAAATAGAGTTTCCTCTTTGACCTGGTTGTAATCCGAATAGGGCAAATTCTATTCCAAGAAGAATAGACGTTTTTCCAGATCCAATATCCCCCGAAAGAAGAGTTGAACCTCTTGGAAACTCAACAATCTGAGATTCATAACTTCTTATATTGTTTAGGATAATTTTTTTTATTATCATTAGAAATCAAGAATTCTTTTAGCTTCATCCATCAATCTAGATGTGAAACTCTCAGTTGTTTCTCCCTCCTGCTTTTCTGTTGAAAGGGAATTCATTAGTTGGAATATTGATTTATTCAAGTCAGAAGGATTTTGTTCAGTGTAAACTTTTATGGTTTCTTCTTCAACATTTTCTGTTTCCTTAACTTCTATTTCAGTTTCAACATCCTTGGTTTTCAAATCATGAGTATTCTTTAGAACGAAATATGCACCTTTTTTCTGAACGAAATCTTCTATTTGAGAATATTTTATGTCAGAGTTTTTTCCCGATTCCAAAACGCCCCTCAGTCTCAAAAGGACGATTTTGTCTTCTATATCCCTCTTTTCAATTTCAGAAATTATTTTCTCTGTCGCAAGAGAAGCATTTTTTAGTTCAATGTCAAATGATGCTACTTCCTTAATTTTCAGAGAAATTTTTTTTAAAGGATTTGCAAGATCTGTATCTACTATTATAAATCTTCCGTGCTCTAAATCCTCCAATTCCTGAAAGTTGTTAGGATAAACAGGACCAGGATAGATAAAATTTTCATATTGGAAATCGATGTGTAAATGTCCCATCGCGTAATAATCTGCAGGAGGAACTTCTGATGTCTTTAAAGAATCGATAGGAAAATTTCCTGCGGCCTTGTCAATCGTTGTGTGGAGCATGAAAATTTTGAAAAGCCCCGGGGCATCGTTGAATCGTGCTCTTCTTAAATCGTTCAACTCCAAACCAGAAGTTTTTCCAGGATAACCATAAATTGCAACCCCTTTGTGGATTGTCGGATTCAGGAAGATCTTTCCATCTCTTTCTTCAAAACTTTCAACATTCACGCAAAATCCTGCTTTTTCTAGAACATCCAAAAAAGTTTTTCCAGAAACAGAATAATCATGGGAGCCTGCGATTAAAAAACAAGGGATTTTTGCTTCCTTTAATTTTCTGAATTCAGCAAAAGCTTCTTTTAAGATGTCTATTCCAGGGAAGGCAGT
>Ga0210057_1000932_pt1 | contig 46513 bp, 52 predicted proteins | sample CryGeyCG2114_010_2_FD_183968 | JGI IMG/M metagenome (GOLD analysis project Ga0210057, IMG submission 183968) | Groundwater microbial communities from aquifer - Crystal Geyser CG10_big_fil_rev_8/21/14_0.10 (SPAdes) (version 2) | ecosystem: Environmental > Aquatic > Deep subsurface > Groundwater ...
CCGCCAGTGATCAAAGGTTTTAACTTTAAACCACGGCGAACATATAGCATGCCAACTCCTTTAGGACCATACATTTTACTGCCGTTCATAGTCATTAGATCTACGTGGAGTTTTTCTACGTCTAAATCAAGATAGCCGGCGGCTTGGCAAGCGTCGGAATGAAAAAATGGATAAATTGAGTTATTTTCTTTGCGATATTTTAAAATTTCTTTTCCAATTTGTGCGATCGGTTCAATAGTTCCGATTTCGTTGTTGGCGTACATGACTGAAATCAATACTGTATCCGGCCGCACAGCTTTCATAATATCTTTAATATTTACCAACCCGTTATTGTCTACTTTTAAAAAAGTTATTTCCCAACCCTGTTTTTTTAATTCTTCCAAAGGGTGCAGTATTGAGTGGTGTTCAATCGCGGTGGTAATAATGTGTTTTCCTTTTGTTTGGTGCGCCCAAGCGGCACCATATAAAGCCAGGTTGTTGGACTCGCTGCCACCACCGGTAAAATAAATATTTTCCGGCAGAGCACCGATCAGTTTGGCAATCTGACGTCTACTTTCATTGATAGCAGTGTTAGCCAGTATGCCTTGGTGGTATAACGAAGAGGGATTACCAAAAAATTTGGTAAAATAAGGAAGCATCTCTTGTAAAACACGTTGATCACAGTATGTTGTGGCGGCATGATCAAAATAAACTTCTTTTTTGGATGTTGGTTTTCTTTTCATATTCATTAAATATCGCTCAGTTTTACGCCGTCTAAAATTTTTATAATTTTTGAATTTATTTTAGATAATTTGTTTTTTACATCACATTTTTCTCCAATATTAACACACTCTACTTTATTATTTTTTTTGGTGCAGTTTAATAAGCTTACTTTTCCTTCCATAGCTTCTATTACTGTGCGCAGTGATATTTTTTTCGGGTCAATCAAAAGCTTGTAACCACCTTCCACACCTTGATAAGCACCAATGATTTCAGCTAAACGTAGTTTCCTGGCGATTTTTTGTAAAAATAAAAACGAGATTTTTGTCTTTTTAGACACTTCATTTAATGATAAAATTTTTCCTTTAGCTTTGGCTAAAACTTTTAAAAGTTTTAAGGCGTAATCGGTTTCTCGTCTAATAGCCAACATATTAAAAAGGTAAAGTAAAATTAATATTTTTTTGAGCGGCTTCACCGCTGGCAGTCAAAGTATCGTTTGGACTACCAAAGTCAACCGCAAATGGCAAGACTTCACCGGTGAGGTTTTTGTAGAACAGTTGTTTGTTTTTTCTGCCAAAATCATACAATTCTTTGGTCACCCGCACATCCTGTTCACAATATTTTTTTATTTCATCTATTTTCCCTTCTCGCCACCAACGAATAGCTTGCAAACCATCAGCGCTTTTGGTGACATTATCTAGAGTTGCCTCAGCCAAAACCGCCAATTTAATCCTAATTCCTAGACTATCTTTTACTTTTTTGAGCATGTCTAGATGCGGCAGCTGCAAAAGATTTCCCAAATAGTAATTGTTCAAAACCGGCAGGTCAAAATGTTCGCTATTAAAACCAATAACCCGATCCGCCTTTTCAAAAATCGGCCAAACTTGGCTAAGTTCGTCTTCTACAAAACTATGATAGCTGTCAGTATCGCTGCGATATAAAGAGATTACCGAAACACGCAATTTTTTAAAATCATTTTCTACTTCTGCAAAACTGTTTTGGGTTTCAATATCAAATACTACTTCGTAGGACATAGTTAGATGAAAAATATTTAATTATAAAAATTATATCAAAATTTTAATTTTACTTCAAACCCTAAAGTTTTGAATTTTTTATAGAAAATGATTCAATCTCAATCTTTTCCAACTCAGAAAAATCAAAACTTTCTTCTATTTTAAAAATATCTTCTAGTTGTGAATGGGTTTTTGGATGTTTGGAAACAAACAAGCTACAGCAATCTTCATATGGACGATTGGATATTTCTAATGTGCCTATCTGTCTGGCCAAACGCATAATTTCACTTTTATTGAAGGCGATCAAAGGAGTGAGTTTTAAAAGCGAGCTAGATTCATAAACCACTGAAAGATTTTCTAGTGTTTGCGAGGCTACCTGTCCTAGTGAATCGCCGGTCACCAAAGATAATAATTTATTTTTTTTGGCAAAATTAGTGGCGATTTTAAACATTAAGCGTCTGGTGATTATCATTCTGTAGTCAGCCGGAACTTTCATCACTATCTCTTTTTGCCATTTGGCAAAAGAAACTATATGTAAATTTATTTTACCTTGATATTGTGACAAAACATTTGATAAATCAAAGATCTTTTGAGAGACTTCTTGGGTCACTTGAGTTTGGTTTTGAAAATGAATGAGTTCTATTTGTGCGCCTCTACACATCATTTTGTAAGCCGCTACCGGACTGTCTATTCCTCCGGATAATAAACATAGAACCTTACCGGTCGTACCAACCGGTAAACCGCCGGCGCCAGATGTCAGATTGCCATACACCAATGATCTGTCTTTAGAAATGTCGATATGGATAGTGAGTTCAGGATTGCTTAAATCTACTTGATAACCAAAGTGTTGATTAACTGCGCTCCCGACTTCGCGTTCAATGGCGATTGAATTAAGCGGATAAAGTTTATTTGAACGCTCCGCTTTTATTCTAAAACTTTTATAGCTCCCCCATTGGTAATCAACAATATCTTTAATAATATTTTTTAAATCCAAATCTGAAGCAAAAGCTTTGGCAAAATTAGCTACGCCCGGCACTAGGGCCAGGCGTTTTAAATTTTCATCTTTGAAATTTTCTATCCACAAGCCACCTTCTATTCTTTTTACTATTGTTTGAGGAAAAAGATTTTCTATATTTTGTATCAAACAATCAATAAAGTATCTTTGGTTGTTGCCCTTTAAGAAAATTTCATCAAGATGTGCTACTAAATTCATAGGTAATTTTCTATTGGTTCAAGTTCAGATTGATCAGAGTTTCGTTTTTTTACTTCTACCGACTGTTTTTCAATGCTTTTTTTACTTATCACTAAACGTATTGGCAATCCGAGCAAATCGGCGTCAGCAAATTTTTCTCCAGCTGAAATATTGCGACGATCATCAAACAATACCTCCGCCCCGTTTTTTTTCATCGCAGTATAAACTTCGTTAGCTTTGGCAAAAACCTCGTCTTCTTTGCCTAATACTAATAAATGATATTTAAAAGGAGCAACACTTTCAGGCCAAATTATACCTTTTTGATCATGGAAAACTTCAACTAAAGTTCCCATAATACGACTTGGCCCAATTCCATAACAGCCCATTTCTACTTTTTGTTCTTTTCCTTGATCGTCTAAATATTTAAAATTGAAAGCATCAGAAAATCTGGTACGTAATTTAAAAATATTACCAACTTCAATACCATTTTTTTCTACCAAATCTACGTTTCCACACTGCGGACAAGTTGTCTGTTCGGCGATAATTTCTTTGTTGATTCCTACTTTACATTTTTCACACAGATAGACAGTATCCTCACCGACTGTACATAAAGTTTGAAATTCGTGAGAGTATCTACTAAAAGCGCCACCTGAAGCGTAAGTTAAAACTGTTAAATCACCTAAACCTAATCGAGAATATATTTTAAAATATGCTTCTTTTATCATCTCATAGTACTCATTCAAACTTTCCTCGTCGGTATGAAACGAATATAGATCTTTCATGTTAAACTCTCGGCCACGCAAGATGCCGGATTTGGCGCGTGGTTCATTGCGATATTTATTTTGGATTTGAAATGTACCTAGTGGTAAATCATGATAAGAGAACACATACTTTTGTACCAAGGGGGTAACTATTTCCTCGTGAGTAGGGTTCAAAACATACTTTGATCCCCCCGGACCCTCGGTGTGAAATAATACATCCATTGCATCACGACCGGTGGTTTTGTAGCTTTCTTCTTGGGTTAGAGCTGGCATCAATATTTCATTTGCCCCAACGGCCAACATTTCTTCTCTCACTATATTTTGAATTTTGGTCAGAACCTTTAACCCTAATGGTAAATAGTTATAAACCCCAGCCATTTGTTTGTTAATAAAACCACCGCGAATTAAAAACTGCGCGTTGATACTCTCTTCTTCTGAAGAAACCGTCTTCGTAGTTCTGCCAAGTAGTTTGGAATACAACATAATTTAAATTAAAAAATACGCTAATATTATAGTAAAATTAAAGGAAAATGTCAAAAATTTTCCTAGTTTATATTTTTTGAAAATCTGGGTTTGATTATATATTGATAAACCAAAACAGAGACAAAAAAAGAAATAATTATACTACCAAATATATCGGTCAGGTGATGTACTCCGGCCGCTACTCTGGCTAGCCCAACTATTAAGCTAATTTCCAAAAGCAACCACCCCATTTTTTTATTAAAATAATACACCAGCATACTCAGGGCGGCAGAGAGTAAAGTGTGGTCCGAAGGGAAACCGTTGTCTGGTAGATGAGATATGAGAGGCAAAAAATTTTCAACTACAAATGGCCTAGGATTAAAATACAACTTTGCCATAACACGAGAGAGTAAAAAAATTACCGGTAAACTTATGATCGAAAAGATTATCATTTCTTTCTTTTTTTGTTTGGGTAATTGCCAAAAAACTACGCCTGATAAAATGACTATGAGTAAGAAAAGATATTTGGCACAAAAAATTATAATGTAATTCATATTATGTTTGACTTTCTAAATATTCTTTGAATTTTTTATTTTTGATAATTGTAAACACCATCAACATCAGTGGAACCGCCACCCAAATAGAAAGTACCTTTGGATAAAAAACCCAGAGAAATAGATCTATCACTAACCATTGGTAGATATAAATAGAAAGAGTAAAATCACCAAAAAATCTTAGGGTAGCTAATTTTATTTTCACCAGTCTACTATTAATTTTTTCCAAAAAGAAAAATAGATAGAAAAATATACTCATATATAAAATCGAGACTGACATATAATACGGGTGCAGTGGATACATATAATGAGAAGGCTCTAAAGAAAGATTGTTTTTGAGCAGATAGAATATGAAACCGGCCGTAATTGGAGAAAAAATTACCAGCAACCAGCCCTTTTTCTGTTCAAAACCAAGAGAAGCGATCAAATAACCCAACAAAAATGGTAGTGACCACAAAGCGATTGGGAACATTATGTTGTTACGAGCAAACAAGAAATTGCTAATTGATCCTGAAAATTTAAACAAATAATCTAACGAGGCAACCGTAATGATGATTAAGAAAATCAACACGTTGGCTTGTTTGAAACGCTTGCTTATATATAGCAAAATCGGAGACAACATAATCATCACCCCGATGGTTAGAAGTATGGAAATCGGAGAAGAAAAAGCTTTTAAAAATAAAATATTATGCCAGTTCATCTGTCCGTTGTTGGTGAATTGATCATAAAACGGTTCGACAGAGAAATTATATACAAAAAGTTTTATAAAATTATATAGATAATATACCCCTATTAGTTGCCAGCCCCGTTTGAATAGTTTGACCGCCGGTTTAGACCAAGTGTCAGATTTTATGTAAGCGATATAAACTACACTACCGGCTGTAGACATGAAAAAAAAGACGCCGGGATACAATAGTTCCTTTAGCCAATTACCGGTTGTACCAAGTTGAATATTTGACCAATCAATCAAATGTATCAGCAAAACACTCAAAATCGCCCAACCTTTTAGATAAGAAATAAAATGGTTACGTTTTTTAGGAGCTATTTGCTGCATAATAGATAATATTGATAATCTTTTTTATTAAAACGTTCAATCGCATAACGCAACATGGTACGTGGCATTTTTTTACAATGTTCATCTAAAAATCTTTTTTCTAGAGGTTCGTTTTTTTTACCAACTTCACGCAACATCCAACCGACCGCTTTGTGAATAAGATCATGTTTGTCCTGCAATAAAATTTCTGAAATCTTAAAGGTGTCTTCAAATTCTCCTGCCCTTATAAATCCAAGAGTAGCAATGATAGCGATACGTTTTTGCCAAAGTTTTTTAGAACGAGCAAATTTGTATAATATATCTTTGGGGTGTTGCAATAACCATTGTCCGACTATCACTGGAGCTGAAGTGTCTACCAAATTCCAGTTATTTATATTTTCTATGTGATTGATATAAAAATGATAAATTTTTCCACGTTCTTTTTGTCCCCCTTTTTTAAAAAGGGTGATTAGTATTATCAGGGCTATCAATCGATGCTCGTTGAAACGACTGCTTAATAGTTGCTCGATCTCATTAAAATTTAAATCCAAATATTTTTTGGCAATTTGACGTATTTTAGGCACATTAATACCCAAAAAAATGTCCCCTTCTCCGTATTGACCGGGCGCAGTTTTAAAAAATTTTTTTAAAACCACCGCCTTGTTTCTATCTTCGCTTGCTCTTAATTCTTTTTTAAGATCATTTAGCATAAAACCTTATCAATAAGTCGCTTAATTATACAAAGAATTGAAACTTTTGACAAATGGAATAAAAAAACAATCCTAATTATTTAGGATTGTTTTTAAAACTACTATTTAACGAAAACGTCTGAAGCCTGGTCGGCTTTTACGTCTTGGTAATGCGGGCTTAAATCCACCACGACTGAATTTTCTATCATTTTCATAAGGCATTTCTTGCACTGCACGTTTTGGAGGCAGCTGAGGCAAAATTGTCTTTATAGGCAAAGCTTTACGAATAAGACGTTCAATACTACGCACATCACCGCGTTGGTCAGGGGTCGCAAAAGAAATCGCTCGGCCAGCATATCCAGCTCGGCCAGTACGGCCAATACGATGGACATAATCTTCAGAATTTTCTGGTAAATCAAAGTTGACTACCAACTCTATTCCTGAGACATCAATACCACGAGCAGCAATATCAGTAGCCACCATGATACGGTATTTACCGGATTTAAAACCTTCTAAAGCTTCACGTCGTTGAGCTAGAGAACGATTTGAGTGTAATTCCGTTGATTTATGACCCATCTGACGAATAACAGCAGCGATTTTTTTAGCACTATGTTTAGTGCGACAAAAAACTAACACTATTCCTTTATAATCATTCAACAATTTTTCTAATAATTGTAATTTTACATCTCTGTTCACCATGTAGATTTCCTGCTCTATCTTAGTAGCGGCCGTACCGGCAGGAGCTACTTCGATGCGCAAAGGCAATTTCATATGAGCCGCCGCAATCTGTACAATTTCGTTAGGCATGGTGGCTGAAAACAACATGATTTGACGCTCTTTTGAGATTAAACCAAGTATTTGTTTAATCGCTGGAGCAAAACCAATATCAAGCATTCGGTCAGCTTCGTCTAACACAGCTACTTTAACATTGTTCAGTTTTAAGTTGCCTTGTTTCAGATGGTCAACTAAACGCCCAGGGGTGGCGATAATGATGTGTGGCCCGCGATGTAGCGCTTGTTTTTGCATAAAGATAGAAGCACCACCGATTAATGTGGCTGTTCTAAGTCCGCTACTGCGGCCGATTTTTTGCAAAGTTTCAGCTACCTGTAAAGCTAGTTCGCGTGTAGGTAACAAAACTAAACCTTGGCCGTGCACTATTGATAGCCTTTGGATCATAGGGATACCAAAAGCTAGAGTTTTGCCAGTTCCTGTCTGAGCAATACCAATAATATCTTTTCCTTCTAAAGCCGGTGGAATAGATTGGTGTTGAATTGGAGTAGGAGTAATAAATTTTGATTGCTTTAAAACCTCCAGCAATCTAGGAGAAATACCCATACTCTGGAACCCAGAGACAGGTGAAGACTGTACACTATTTTTCATATAGTTTATTTAACACCACCGAAATAAAATTCTTTAAGCTGTTCGGTGGTAGTAAATATACTATAACATGCTAAAGATTGACTTTGTTAGTCTTTGCAAATAAAATCCCCCTTCGTAATAAAACAAAGGGGGTGATTTTATTATCGAAATCGATTAGGCCAAAACAACATTAATTGCGCGAGGTCCTTTATCTGATTGTTCAACGTCGCAAGAAACTTTGTCGCCGACATGCAATTGGCTGAATTCTAAACCATCGGTAAGACCGGTGGCGTGGAAGAATACATCTTTACCGCCATCTTCTGGGGTAATAAAGCCAAAATTTTTGTCCACGATTAAACTTTTGATAGTTCCATTCATAGATAGAAATATAGAATAAGTAAAATACAAAGGTAAATCACCGCTGAAAATTCGACTATATTTCTAGCTGAGATTATTTGTAATAAGCACTATAGCACAAAAATGGATAAAAGTCAACTAAAAATCACTAATTGACTCACCTACAAGGTGCCCAGTAGCCCAAGATGCCTGTAGGTTGAAACCGCCCGTAAACCCGTCGATATTTAAGATTTCACCAGCAAAATATAAACCGGGGCAAATTTTGGATTCCATGGTGCGTGGATTCACTTCGGTCAGCTCCACCCCTCCAGCAGTAACAAACTCGTCACCAGGACCGCGCCCGATTATATTTAATGACGCATGTTTTAAATATTGCTGGGCGGAGAAAATTTGCTGTTTGTTTATTTCAGCATTCTTTTTTTCAAAATCTATTTTTATTTCTTGACAGATCGCTTCAGCCAAGGATAGAGGTACAAAATGGTGGATGGAATTTTTAAAAGTTTTTTTCGGATTTGATTTTAAAAATTGTTTAAAATCAACATCCAAATTTTCTACCGATAAATCCGGTAAAAAATCAATGAAAATCTTTAGTGGTTTCTCTTTATTAAAATTTTCAAAAGCTATAATACCAGACAAGGCAAAAATAGCCGGTCCGGTAATACCCCAATGTGTAAAAAGAAAAGGCCCAACAAAACTTTGTCGTTTAGTTGACTGAATTAAAATATTAGCTTTAGGGGCAGAAAGACCAGACAGGGTTTTGGGCCAATTTTCTTTTGTGACAAAAGAAAATAAACTAGGAGCTAGCGCAGTAATTGTGTGCCCCATTTTTTCCGCAAAAGTATAGCCGTCGCCAACAGAACCGGTATGACGAAAGGCTTGTCCACCTAAGCACAACACCAGCTTGTCCACCTCCAACGATTCGTTATTTTTAAATAAAATAACAAATTTATCTTTATCTTTTTTTATATCTACTACGGTATGTTTGAATAAAATCTTTGTTCTATGCTTGCTAAACACTTGTTCAAAAGCAGAAATGACATCCTTTCCTTGATTGGAGATTGGAAAAACTCTCATATCAGATTCACATTTGAGTTTGGCGCCATGGTTTTCAAACCAATCATAAACATTTTTTGGAGAAAATTTATGCATGGCTGAAAATAAAAATTTTTCTCCTCTGGGATATTTTTTCAAAATCATCTTTAAATCCTGCATACCAGTAGTCACGTTACAGCGTCCGCCCCCAGAAATAAGAACTTTTTTGCCTAGCAACTCATTTTTTTCAATTAAAAATACTTCTTTTTCAGGTGAAAGTTCATTTATCGTAGCTGCCGACATCATCCCGGCCGCACCCGCCCCAATTATTCCTATTCGCATAATAAAACAAATTATAAAATAAGGTTGTATATACTATAATCCAGGTCGTTTATCGGCTCTGCTCTTGCATTTTTTATAAAAATGATGTATAGTATTTAAATCAATTAAATACTAAGTTTTTTTATATGAACGGAGCTTTAAGAGCCAGACTGGAACAAGCCAAAAAAAATACTAAAGTTGGTAAACATTTGGCCAAAACAACCAGACACTTGAGCAAAAAGAAGTTAAGATAATCTTTGAAACAGAACGTCTTTCAAAACCTCTAAACAATATTTAGAGGTTTTTTGTTTTTAACGCAGATGTTGTTTTAAATTTTCTAAGAATTTTTGTACCCTGTTGGTAAAATCAGGTTCGGTAATATTATTTTCAGCATCAAACAAAGAAGAGACATTGCCAAAATATAAAGCCTCCCGAATAGGAACCATGCTAAATTCGATCAACACTTGGCGTAATTGTTCTACCATTCTCGCTCCACCAAATTGACCGATTGAAACACCACAAATTCCAACTGGTTTGCCGGCATATTCAGCATAAAGCATGTCTAGCATAATTTTTAACTCACCAGGATAACCGTGATTGTATTCAGGAGAAACAATTATAAGGGCCTCGGCTTTTTTAATTAGAGTTGAATATTTTTGTGCCAAATTAGATTTGCCGGTATTGTCGGTATGTCCAATTAAAAAATCACGAACGTCTATAATCTCAGTATCAAAACCAAATTTTTTTACTTCGGTCAACATAAATTTTGCGACATTTTCACTACGACGCCCTTCTCTAGCGGTTCCTAAAATAATTGGAATATACATAAAATATAAATTTAAAAAATTTTTAAGATATCACTTATGTTGTTTATAATATAATCCGGCTCGGTTTCATGCAGACGAATAGTATTAAAACCATAGGTAGCTCTAACTGTTTTTGTGCCAGCGTTTTTTCCCGCTTCGATATCGGTATCAGCATCACCAATCATCACCGACTCGTTGGCAGAACTTTTTAATCTTTCCATCGCCTTAAGGACCGGTTCCGGATGAGGCTTCAGATTGGTTAAATCGTCGCCAAAAATAACTGTTTCAAAAAAATCTTCTATCTTTGCCAATCGCATAGATTCGGTAACTGTTAGTTTGTAGCGAGATGTTACCACCCCCATTTTATATCCCTTATCTTTTAAAGCTTGAAGGGTTTCTTTTGCTTTTGGAAACAAGACTGAGAGGTGAATATTTTTTATTTGAAAATCTCTGTGTGCCTCATGAAATTTTTTAGTGTCTTTTTGGTTGGTTAGTCTGAAATAACATTCGTCAAAAGGTAGTCCAACATATTTTGAAATAACTTCTCGACTAGGTACTGGGATTCCGTGCACAGACAGACTGTGTTCAAAAGCACTTAGAATAAAATTCCTCGTATCCAAGATCGTACCATCTAAATCAAATAATAAAGTTTTTGTCGGTAACATAATTTTATTTTAAGAAAATCAGACCCAAAAAGCTGGTTAAAATTATAACTCCCGAAGAGAGGAAGAAATTTAAAGCAAATTTGCGATTACCTTGGAAGTAAGCAAAGACTGATTTGCTCAATAGGTTGGTAGCATTTACCAATAAAAAAGTGACTAAAGCAAATTTAAAGGTTATCACTACCCCGGCCATTTCTGCTAAGTTGACCAAAACTGCATCCAATCCAGCCAATGAGGCGATTATAGAACTTATTACAAAACCAGATTGTCCAAATAAAATTAGACAAATTTTAGTAACCAACTTCACAACCAACAACAATAGTGCAAATTTTAAAGCCGGTATAAGAGAAAAAATCTTCCCTTCTCTGGTTTCTGCTTCAGGAGAATTTTTGAGTGTCTCTTTTTTTCGTAAAAAAATTATAGCCAAAATAGTAGCCGACAATATCATCATCAATAAACTTGGTATTATAGAAACAAGCCAACGACCGTTTAGCGGACCAACCAGTAGAAACACTTGGAGAAAGCTGGCCATATTGGCCAACAAAGCTGCCCCTACTAAATAATTTATTATGCCGGTTTTTTTGCTCTTCTGAGCAAGAGATTGGGTGGTAGAAGTAGAAGATACAAAACCAGCCACAAAACTAGTAAGAGTGAATCCCTTTTTTTGACCAATTATTTTTCCCAATAAATAGCCAAAAATATCTATTCCTGTAATTAAAGCTACTACCAACCAAATTCTTTTGGGGTTGATTAGCTCTAGCACCGCAAAACGACCGATGTCTATATTGAAGTTAGAAATTATTTCTGACAAAAATGGAATGTCTGTTAGTTTATAACCAACATTTGGCAAAAACGGCAAAACAACTAAAGCAATAATGGCGTAACTAATAAACGAATCTATCTCTCCCCTGCTAATACCCGCCGCCAAGGCTCTAGTCTTTGTTTTTAAAGACAAAAGTAAAACTAGAGTTACAAACAATACTACTACTACCGGCATGGGTACGATATCTAATACAGTAAGCAAGCCGATTAAAAAAGTAAATAAAATAGCTAGTTCGCTAGTGATACCCAGTTCTTTTGAAGAATAAAAACCGATTATATAATATGCCAAGATTATACAAGCTAAAACAGCAAAAATAAAAATGGAAAATATTACTAAATTATGTAGGTAAAAAACTCCACAAACTCCTCCCAAAAGACTTATCAAAGAAAAGGTTCTTATACCACCAGCGGCTGATGATTCAATTTTTTGTTTACCACTTTCACGTTCCAAACCAACTGCTGATCCAAATAGCAAAGATAAAAATAATTTAAAGGCGATTGTAGAAAACATAATTTATATTATTAAGAGTGGTAACTATAATTTTTTAGGGAACATGACAGATAAGAGCATGGAGAGCACCAGGGCTGACATTATAATGGCAAAAGATAACAGTGAAGAAAGATGCAGACCTATAATTCCAGAAAGCATTTTAAAGCCGATAAATAAAAGTATTAAAGCCAGACCTTTTTGCAGATGGTGAAATTGGTGCAAAATATTTTCAATTAAAAAGAATAACGCTCGCAAACCCATGATAGCAAAGATATTGGAAGTAAAAACAATAAATAAACTTTGAGATATGGAAAAAACAGCGGGTATGGAATCAACTGCAAACAAGATGTCGGTCGCTTCAACTACCAATACTACTAAAAATAAAGAGGTAAATAAAAATTTACCATTTTCTTTTACGAAAAATTTGCCGTTATGGTGGTTGGTGGTAAAAGGCAAAAATTTCTTGGCTAATTTTACTATTTTATTATCATGATAATTTACATGCTCTTCTTTTTTTTCGCCTAGAAGTTTAAAACCGGTATATATTAAAATAGCTCCAAAAATATACAAAACCCAGTAAAACTGATGAACGACATAAGCGCCAGCTGTAATAAAAATAGCTCGAAAAACTATTGCTCCCAGTATCCCCCAGAATAAGGCTCGATGATGATATTTTTCTTCTAATTTGAAAAAGCTAAATATCAGCATTATCACAAAGAGGTTATCAACTGACAACATCTTTTCTGTAACATAAGCGCTCATGAATTCAGCCGCGGCTTCTTTGCTTATAAATAAAAAAATTAAAAACCCAAAAACAGTTGAGATGGTTATCCAAAACAACGATTGGTAAATAGCCGACTTGGTGCCAACTCTGTGGTTGGTGCGATTAAAAAAACCCAGGTCAGCGATGAGAAAGCCGGTTATGAGTACACCAAATAAAATAAATAAATAATTTTGTACCATTGATTTTAATGCTAAAGATAGTATCTATCTTATCAGAATAAAGCTATTTCTACAATGTTATAAATATGATATCATCTTTAGTATGCGTATACCACACAGAAAACCAGGTAAATTTAGCAATCTTACTCCTGATCCAATGATAACCAAGGAGAAATTGTTGGAATTGGAAAGAAAATTGTTTAGACTAAAAGAAAAACGACCTGATATGGCCGCGGAAGTAGCTAGACTAGCAGAACTCGGTGATTTTTCTGAAAATGCCGAGTATCAACTAGCCAAAGGAAAACTAAGAGGAATTAACAACGCTATCTTGAGTTTAGAAAATCAAATTAATCAAGCGCGAGTTATAGATCCACAAAATAACGGTACAGTGCAAATCGGCAATAAGGTCACAGTGGAAATAAACAACGCCAGAAAACAATTTTTAATTCTAGGTTCGGTAGAGACTGACCCAAAAAGAGGGATAATCTCACAACACTCCCCTATTGGTTCAGCTTTAATCGGACACGGTGTTGGAGAAATAGTGGAGGTGGAATTAGAAAATAAAAAAGTGGTCTATTACAAAATAATAGATATCTTATAGTATAAAATGTGAAGCTAGCATAACCATGCCAGCTCCCAATAAACAGCCGGCCATCTTACCTACAGCGGATTTTAGCATGGTTCTTTCTTCTGAGATTATTTTTAGTCGCAATCTTTCAGCTGAATATCCCTCAAAAATTCCCGCAATTCCGTCGGTGATAGCATTGCCTACAATGCCACCAAGTATAGCTCCGGTAACACCAGCAAAATGTCCGCCAAAAATAGCCAAAATAGCCAAAACGCCGTTGTCTATAAAGCCAAAGAGAATATCTGGCTGAACTGATTTGAGGCTAATTTTGAACGGTAAAAGAGAGGCTAAACAAAGAAAAGATAACGAAATCAAAATCAATCCAGACCAGGGTGATCCACCTATCAAAGATATACTTACCACACCAATCACCAAACAAAGTGTCAAAATGTTCAACACCCCTAAAAAAAATTTCTTGTGCATATTTATTATATATAATATCGGCATAGTCACTATATGATAGCTTATTTTGAAGTTCTTGACAACTGTCCAAAAACAATAATTATTTTAAACACTCAATTGATGATCGTTTGAAAATATGCTATAATTTATTTATGTTAAAATCACATAAAAAACCACTTAAAAAATTAAAATTTGGGATAGAGTTTGAATTTTTTACTCTCGATGAGTCCGGCTATATGACCAATGGGGCTGAGAAGCTAATTCAACTTGTAAAAAAGAAACATCCTGACATATACATAAAACGTGAAGTTGGCAGAAACATGGTGGAAATAATTACTCCACCCAATGTTGAAATACCTTATGCTACACTGAAAGCAGTGGAAGATTTTGAGAAGGTAATAGAATGTGCCAAAGAGGAAAATTTGATACTTTATGCATACGGAACTTATCCTGGACATTTTACTCCCGAGTTTAACACAGACAAAAGATACTTAGCTAAACAAAAAATTTTTGGAAAACAACGTTTCGCTATTAGCGGACGTTGTATTGGTTTACATATTCACTATTCCTTACCTTGGGGAGTTTTTGACTCGCTTAAAAAAATTATTAAACCATTGATACAATCAAAAAATTCAGACTCTTTAGTAAATATATATAATTTTTGTATAGCTATTGACCCGGCTATCACCACATTTACTCAGTCTTCTCCTTTTTATCAAGGAAAATTTTTAGCTAAAGACTCGAGAGTTTTAGTTTACAGGGGTGGTAAGGAACTGAAATATCCTGACGGTCTTTATGCTAATCATCCAGAATTTGGTGCTTTACAAGACTACAAAGCAACCAACACAGACATCATTCAACTAGTCGGTGAGCGTTTTGACACTTGGGCTAAAATTATTAAAAAGATTGGTTATAATATTTATACTCTTGCTAAACATGGTTCTATTTTAGATAACGCTTGGAATCCGATAAAAATAAACGCTCATGGCACCATGGAAATCCGCGGTATGGATATGAACCACCCGGATATCATTATAGCCATGGCCATAATGATCAAATTCATCCTAAAAGAGATTCAAGAAAAATTTATCACTGTCAAACCAAGTGACTACGGAAAAGATAATCCCTTTAAATTTGATGGCCATACCATCATAATACCTCCATCTTCTTATGTTAGGAATGAATTGCAGTATTTATCTGCGTATGAGGGGCTAGACAATGAGGTAGTACACAAATACTGTTCATCACTTTTGCAGTTGGCCAAAAATTTCATCCCCAAAGAAAAACACTTTCTTTTGAAACCATTTGATGACATGTTGGCAAGCCGAGAGACCACCTCAGACAGAATACTAAAAACTGTTAAAAAGGCCGGTTGGAACAAAGATGACCTTACGCCTAAAGAAGCCGCAACATTGGCTCTAGAATTGTCAGCCGACCTCTACAATGAGATAGCCGTAGTAAAAGAGAGGCTGATTCACTTCTTAAGTGAATGAAGTAAGTAAAATTATAGAAAACAAAAATACCCTTCTAAATAAGAAGGGTATTTAATTTGCTTAAAATTTAAGCTTGAGGAGCACTCTCGGTTGAAGCCGGAGCAGATTCTTGAGCTGGAGTAGCTTCTTCTGCAGGAGCATCTGAAGCTGGGGTGGCTGGAGTAGTTGTCTCTTCGCCGTCTAAATGATTGAACACCATAGTGTTACAATATTAGTAAGTAATCTGCCAACTAGTGTTAGATAACATTAACAAAATTATAGCACAAAATTTGGTTTATGTCAATCATTTTTTTAAAATTTTACTGAGCTAAGGGAATTTTTGGAGAAATTTTTCTCATTGCTCTTTCTCTTGGTGGTCGTTGTTGAGCAGATTGAATTCTTACTTCTTCCCTTACTTCTCTTTTTTCTTGCATTAACTCCTGATTTGCTTCCATCCTCTCTTTTGTACTAGAAACCATCTGTTCTCGAAGATTTTTTAATTCTTCTCTGGCGTCCTCATCTCCATTTTGAGCTTTTTCTAATAAATCTTTCTTTTCTGTTAAGAAAGTTTTTACTTCCTCTAAATGAGTATCAATTCTTTGTTTTACATCTTCCAAATGCGCTTTTGTTTCCGGAGAAATATTTTCATTATTAATGGCGTTTAACAATCTGGCATTATCTTCTAAGCCTTTTTGACGTAATTTTTGTAAATTTCCTAAATCATCTGAACTAAGACGAGCCTCAATCCTATTGATAACCTCTTCGCGGTGAGTTATTTGAGCGGCCGCTTTATTTAACACTCTTTGAGAGCGTTCATCCGCTTTCTGTAAAATTTGTTCTTTTCTATCCTCTAACTTTTTCATAAATTCATCCGCTTTTTCTACCATCTGTTGAGAACGTCGCTGAAGAACTGGGTCATCACCAGCCTTTTGGGCCATCGCCTGGGCTAAATCTAATCTCTCTTGAGCAAACGTAACTAGCTTATCAGCTTTTTTAACGGGATCAAAGGTTACGGCCAAAGAAATTCTCTCTTTAAGACCAAGCCAAAATAAACCCCAAGCACCAGGAACTCTCACTGAAGTAGTAGCTTGCACCGACTCAGAAGATGCAGAGTCTGTCGCCATAGTAGTTGATACACTTTCATCGGTAGATGATTGCGCCAAAACAGAGCTGGCCATGAAAAAACTCATGAAGACAAACACCCCGACAAAAATAGACTTAGATATTTTTGACATATAAATAAAGTTAATTAATTAAACTAAACTAGATATATATTACCATAAAATCAAAAAAATAGAAATAAAATAATCTACTAGCAGGCTATGGTGGTATATGGTATAATTTCAATATTAATACAACTAACAAAAACCCATGAACACCGCTAGAAAAGTACTGCCGGATTTTACTAAGGGGCCCATTACCAAAGCCCTTTTTTCCCTTTCCGTACCAATAGTTTTTGCCAATATTTTGCAAACAGCCTATCAACTTACTGATACTTTTTGGGTGGGAAGATTGGGAAAAGAAGCGGTTGCGGCCGTATCTTTAAGTTTTCCAATAATTTTTTTAATGATTTCGTTAGGTGGTGGTTTGGCGATAGCCGGAACCATACTAGTGGCCCAATATAAAGGCAAACAGGATACCGCTCAAGTAGACTACGTGGCTGCTCAAACTTTACTAATGATGTTTTTTACTTCGATCATAGTATCCATTATAGGTTTTTTTATTTCTGAACCAGTAATGAAATTTATGGGTGCCACTCCTGATGTTTTGCCTAATGCGGTTAAATATATGCAGATATCTTTTATCGGCTTGGTATTTATGTTTGGGTACTTTGTTTTTCAATCGTTAATGCGTGGCGTGGGAGATGTAAGCACTCCTACTTATATAGTATTTGGGACAGTACTTTTAAATCTTGTGCTTGACCCACTCTTTATTTTTGGATATCACTCTATCCCCGCTTTTGGAGTAAGTGGTGCGGCGGTGGCCACTATAGGAACTCAGGGTATTGCTGCGGCCATAGGATTGGTAATTCTCTTCAGTGGAAAATATGGTATACATTTAAAAAAACAAAACCTTAAAATTGACACTGTTTTGGTAAAGAAAATGTTTTTACTAGGATTTCCTTCGTCAATAGACCAATCAACCAGGGCTTTGGGTTTAACGATAATGTCTTTTCTGGTGGCAAGTTTTGGAACTGTAACAGTAGCGGCCTATGGAATCGGTATAAGAATATTAAGTTTTGTAATAATCCCCGCTTTAGGACTTTCGATGGCTACCTCCACGCTGGTGGGACAAAATATTGGTGCCAACAAAATTGATCGAGCAGAAAAAATAGCTACTAAAAGCGCCGGCATATCTTTTATGTTTCTTACTGTTGTTGGCTTTGTGACTTTCGTGTTGGCCAAACAAATTGTTAGCGCTTTTTTACCAGGAGAAACCGAAACTATAGCCGCCGCCACACAGTTTATCCGAATTATGGCGTTCACCTTTGGACTTATCGGAGTGCAACAAACCGTAAACGGCGCTTTTACCGGCTCAGGCAATACTGTCATTACTATGATAATTTCAATTGTTTCTCTCTGGGTTTTTCAATTTCCTCTAGCCTATTTATTATCAAAACATACCAGTTTGATGTCTAGTGGAATTTGGTATGCTTTTCCAGTAGCCAATATTTTATCAGCCATCGTAGCGATAACTATTTTTAAAAAAGGCAATTGGAAACACACCAAAATTACCGCTTCCACCATAGTTGAAGAAGAAGTATTTACTGAAACAAAAATCGAAGAAGGCCTACAATAAAATATGAGGGTAAAATTTTCAGTATTTAAAAAATTATTGTTTTTTTTCTTTCTCACTCTGTTTGTTACAGGTGGAATTTTAGTACCAGCAAAAGCTTCAACCGATGATATCCAAGCGAAGATCGAAGAAGCCAACCAACAGATAGAAATTCTAAGCAAACAAATAGCTCAATACCAACTAGAGTTAAAAAAAGCTGGGGCGGATAAAAAAACTCTACAAGCCGCTTTAAGATCACTAGATATTCAACGTAATAAAATCGAAGCCCAAATTAAAACTACCCAAAACCAAACCCATATCACCGAACTGCAAATTCAAGAATTGGGCGGTCAAATCCAAGATACGAAAAAAATTATTACTACATACAAAGTTGGCATTGCCAAAACTCTTCGATATATAAACCAAACAGATAGCAATACTATTTTAATTCAACTATTGTCAGCCAAAGGGATTTCAGATATATGGGACACCATTGAAGAAAATATTAAAATCCAAGATACCTTTAGACAAAAGGCCCAAGAGCTTCAAAATCAACAAAGGAAACTTGCCGACAAACAAAATATGGCGGAAGAAAAGAAAAAATTACTAGCTGAACAAAACAAAACTTTGGCATCTAACAAACAAAATTTAAACAATAGTGTAAATTCAAAAAAACAACTACTGACTGAGACTAAAAATAAAGAATCAAATTTTCAGAAACTACTTGCGCAAGCAAAAGCTGAGCTAAAAGGTTTTACTGACTTTGCCAAAAACGCCGGTGGGTCAAAACTGCTTTTCAATCAGACCAGTTGTGACAAATGGGGGTGCTATTACAACCAACGTGACTCATCATGGGGAGCAAGCTCTCTAAACGGGACAGAATATACTTTGGCTAGTGCTGGTTGTTTAGTTACCTCTATGGCTATGGTTTTAACCCACTATAACTACCGCACCACCCCGGCTGATATTAATAATAATCCAAACAATTTCGCCTCATACTTTCCCGCCCTACTACTAAAGACTATTTCTGTGTCTGGAGTCACCGCTACCCGGGTGGCTAGCACTATAGACGCCACGCTAGCCACGGGCAATCCCGTAATAGTAGGAATGTATGTTAGCGGTGGCACGCATTTCGTGGTATTGCTAAGCGGTTCAGATGGAAATTACACCATGCGTGATCCTTATATTCCAAGCGGTAAAGATATTAATTTTTCAGATCATTACAACTTAAAAGAAATTTATAGTATAGCTAAAGTGGTAACAAAATAACTAATTATGAAAAAAACTTTTCCAAACAGAACGGTCATTATGGGTATATTAAATATTACACCGGATTCATTTTCTGACGGCGGTATGTATTATCAAACAAATAGCGCTGTAAAACGCGCGTTAGAAATGGTCAAAGAGGGCGCCGATATTATCGACATTGGTGGAGAATCTACCCGACCAGGATCTTTACCTGTTTCTGCTCAAGAAGAAAAAAACCGAGTCTTACCGGTAATCAAAGGTATTAGAAAAAAGTTAGGTAAAAATTTATTAATATCTATAGATACCAATAAAGCTGAAGTCGCTCAAGCAGCCTTAGACGCGGGCGCTAACATGGTAAACAGCTTAGGTGGGTTTACTTTTGAACCGGCCCTAGCCAAGGTAGTAGCAAAAGCACACTGCCCTATTATTTTATATCATATCAAAGGAGAACCTCGCACCATGCAGTCTGGCAAAATTTCCTATAAAGACATAATTCGAGAAATAAAAACTTTTTTTAAAGAACAAATTAATTTTGGTATGAAACAAGGCATAAAAAAGGAATCTTTTATCCTTGACCCCGGGATTGGTTTTGGAAAAACAGTTGAACATAATTTAAAACTAGTAAAAAACTTTAAATCATTTACTGACTTTAAATTACCAACTCTTATAGGAGTGTCACGAAAAAGCCATTTAGGAAAAATTTTACAAAATAAATTAAAATTAAAAGACCTGCCACTTCCATCGGAAAGAATAGAAGCGGGGTTGGCCGAAGTGGCCATAGCAGTGTTAAGTGGTGCTAAAATTATTCGTACACATGATGTGTACCAAACAAAAAAATTCCTAACAGTACTAGATTTATTGAAATAAACGATAACGATTTACTACCAATAAATAAATAGTCGCAATAACAAAAAAAATAGTTAAACCGGAAATAATTGCCTTTTGGGTACCGTAACGAGGAGCAAGTAGAATGACAGCCAACATATATGGTATCCAAGAAACAATCGTACCAACCAAAACCATCGTGGCGTGTTGAGAAACAGCCAAACCACCCTTTGATCCCCCTATGAATATATAAGAAACCATGGTAAAAACTGGTACTAAAGTCGCCAAACCAGATAAAATCCGGAAATTACTTTCTTCAAGAGCAACTATTAAACTGGTGATAATTCCACCTGTCAAAAAATATATAATAAAATTTTTCATAGTTGGTATTTAAAAAAATATAAATTATTTTAAAGATCTATCTTTTTTACCTCATTTCCTCTCCATTGCAAAAACTTAGTTATACCTTCTTGAGAAATAACCAAAGTGGCTGTATTAATAAGGGGATGGCAGTGCAGAGATTCTCTTTTCTCTAGTTCCGCATCTATCACCACGACTACCTCTTTATTTATATCATTAATAAGCCCAAGTAGCGTTACTGAGCCGGGCGTTACACCTAGATAAGTCATCATTCTTTCTGGTGAGGCAAATCCCAATTTTTCTCCAAGAATTTCACCTAACTTTTTTAAATCAACTTGCTTTTCTGCATCTACCACAACTAAAAAGTGTTTATCCCCTTTTCTGTTGCGTAAAAATAAATTTTTTATGTGTTCGCCAGGAATATCACCGGCCAACTCTTTAGCCTCTGCGGCAGTAAACACAGCCGGATGATCATATTTAGTATATTCTATACCCAGATCATTTAAAACTTTATAAATATCAGACATATATAATTATCAATTATTATCACACATGCAATAGACAGTCGCAAGATTTTTGCTTCAAAATCAATTTCTGTTCTTTGACAGTATTGATAAATATCTTTTGGCTTCCAGAACCAACGGCTAATTTTTTATCAAGTGGCGTATGGTGGCGGTAGCCACGACTAACGAACTCTTTTACCAACGCTTCGTGGCGTAAATAAAGAGCCTTCTGTTTTCCAACCCAACGTAGAGTTTCTGGATGGTGCGAATAGCCTCCTTGACCTTTGTGTTTTGTCAAAATATTCCAAAGTCCGTGCAATTCACGATGCTCGGCGAGCAAATGTTTTCGACACAAATGCTTCGGATGTATATCCCACACACGCATATCATTTATTCAAATATGTGATAGTCAATTGCAAAACTGTGGCGAATGAAACCCAAAGAAAATATGGAATATTGGAATAAACAACCCAACGCAAACTCGGTGAAAAATGCCACAGTACAAAAAGCGCCCAACTAAGTGTACCAAATACCAGCAAGATATCAACTGCGGCTAGAATGTTATTCTGAAGACCGAACTGTATAGGAGTAAAAGAAAAATTAAAAATAAGATTAAGCACAAATGGCAAGGCCACAATCCACGAAATTTTTCCAGTAACAGCTTTATAAAATACAGTACCAAAAGAAATTGCAATAATTATATAGAGTACCGTCCAGACTGGTCCAAAAATCCAAGCTGGTGGTGCCCAGGCTGGTTTGATAAGTTGTGAGTACCAAGTATATGTATCCATATTAATCCAAAAATTACATTATTTCTGGCTGGAGGATGGAGAAACGATTATCTTCAGTATCCATAGCAGAAATCCAGAGTCCGACGCCTGGGATATTTCCTCAACATTATTTTACCATAGAGTCAAAATTCCGCCCAGGGTATATAAAAAAACGGTGACCTTTAGTCGATTGTAGCATAAAAATCACTCAGTTTATTTGATTCCACACACATTTTTTAAAGCGGCGAGATCGTCGGCTGTCAATTTATCATTTATTCCGTCATTAAGGTAATACATAATAGCTTTGGGATTATCAAGATGTTCTAATCCTATGGCATGTCCAAGCTCATGGACAAGAATTCTAACCAGCTGATCTGTATTGTCAAACTGGTAAATATTAATTGCGGTTCCGCCGGTGTCTCTTATGTACTCACCTTCACTGAAGGCTTCTCCGGTTGAAGAATTAGTCGTATTGTATTTATTTACTTGAAGATTAAGAGCAGTAATCAATTTGTTCATAACCACCTTGGCTGAATTTATAGTATCAGCCAATTTATTCAAAGCATCTGCAGCTTGATTGATTGTTGTAACTTGATTATTTAGATTAACTCTTTTCTGTTCCAAGATCTTATATTCTGCCTTTGACGCTCCGCCACGGCCATTCAAGAGATTAATATCTTTGTTGTAAGCGATTTGGTCGGCGTTATAAGTCGCGATTAATGTTGTTAGTTGCGCCTTTTGCTTATTATATAAAATAACAAATGAATCATACTTAGCTTTTAACAGTTCATAAGTTGACCGGTCGTCATTAATAACTATTCCTATTTTTTTCATGGTATCTGTCGCTTTCTGCCTATAATCATAGATAAAATTTATTTTTAAATCTCCGGTGGGTGAATATTCAAACAGCTGTTTGTTGATTGGCACCTCCAATATTTTTTCAGCTTGTTGTATATAATTTAATGCTTCTGTTTTGGTTAAACCAAAACGTGGATCAAGATTGGCAATAGAAATAGAATATGTTATCGGCTTTTGGCAAGGTTGTGATTGATTTAAAATCTTCTTAAATAAACGGCTAATATCTCCACGATAATAATAACCAATTCCCAAAAATAATAAAAAGGCGAGAATGCTGAAAGAAAATTTAGTTCGAAAAATTTTCATATTTAAATTTTATCAATTCTTGATTGCAAGCTATATAACAAGGTGCATATAATGGTTAAGGTAAGCCATTATTTTTGACGCTCAGAGTCACGGACGACGTTCGAACTGAACTGTCAAAAAAATTATAATTTCTCTATCTCTTTCAAATCACCGTCTGGCAAATATAATATAACTAGTCCAATTATGATACCAACCACAGCTGTCCAGACATGACTACCACCAAAAATCCATTTATCTATACCGTCCAAAACATACCAGATTCCACGCCAGATCAACACAAGGCCAATAACGATAGAGATATTTTTTGCAAGATAGTTTAGACTCATTTTATTTTTTTTCATAAGTTTTAGTTATAATTGTTAATTTTACTATAAATACAGGTAAAAGTAAATTTAAATTTTTATAAGTTCGAATCTCGTTCCACCTCCACCATACAAAAGTTCGAACTAAAAAATCCGCTCTGGTAAGCGAATTTTTAGAGTTTTTATACTTTAACCGATTTAATATAATTTGTAGTTGTATAAAGATTAATTTCTCCAGGACTATCCCATGTTGCTGGGGTGGGTCAATAGCTACCACATAGAAATCTCGGCTAGCCAAATAATCTGCGTGGCTAACAAAATTAATATAATCTTTTGTGTCTAATCTTCCAGGAAGCAATAAGCTAATTTTTTAGAATTTTCATTTCCTATAGAAAACGCGGCTAATTCAAATGATTTTGTTTTTATAATTTTCATATTTAAAATTTAGTAATGGTGCCATTATCTGCATCCACCTCAACCAAATCGCCATCCTTAAGCACATGCGTAGCAATCTTGGCCCCAATGATACAAGGTTTACAAAGTTCGCGTGCAACAATTGCCGCGTGACATAAAATTCCACCTTCGTTAGTTACAAACGCTACAGCCCGCTTCATGATTGATATATAGCTCGGCATCGTCATCGGCGACACAATGATCTCTCCATCTTGAAAATCTTTCATATCCAATGTGCTACGAATCAATCTGACTCGACCAGTAACCTTACCAGCAAATGCCATTTTGCCGGTAATCTGTTTTATCTCAGACAAACCGTCAGAGGGTGATCCAAGCAAATTTCGCGTTAAAATTTCTTTTTCCGCATTTGCGCCTGTACAAAAATCGGTCTTCCAAACGGGGTGCTGACGGACAAATAACAACTTTGCCCGTTCACGAAGTTCGTCAACGCGCGGTAAAGACGAACCATTTTTTAGATAATTCTCTAATTCAAAGTAAATGAGATATTGTAAATCTTCTGCAGTATATTCTGGTAGGTATGTTTTGGATAACCAGCTGAGATAGGCTGGAACAAACTTCATTTCTCCAATTTTGTAAATTGATTCCTCTATAACACGTGTTTTTTTACACCAATCCAATATATGATTCTTTAGCTCAATATTTAACCCTTCCACAACATCTGCAAGATCAATCGAAGCTAAGGCCACAGGCATTAATTGATCATAATATTTAAAAAGTTCTACAATTGCACCTTCACGAAAATTCCCAATTTGTGATTCGACAAAGCTCTCATAGATTTTTACTTGGCCATAAAAATTGTCATATTCTTTCTCTAAGTTTACTTGGCCATTTTTTATCCGTTCGACAAGGCAACGGGCCATCGCTTCCCGCTCCCCCACTACTTGAAAATGAAAATATATTTTGTTCTGAACTAGAGAAATAATTTCGCTCAATTGGCCACCAAAAAAATCACAAACCAAATCACCAACGATGGAGCCGCAGAGCTTGGTTGACCCAACGATGGTGTATTCTCGACGATGTTTTTCGTACATATTCTATAAAACAATTTTATATTTACAAATCTCCCAAACGCACTTTTTCACGCTTATGATCAACTATGAAATAACGTTAATCTACGCTTTTTTCGCTAATAATAATATATATTGATATGGTATAGATTGAGAATTGTCAAAATTTTCAAATAGGATATTTAAATCACCAACCAATTGCTTTCTTTTTTCTTCAGGCAAACCTTGGACCCACCCATAAGACAAAACTAAATCTACATAACGCTCTTTGTTAAATATAAACATTTTATTATATTCCTTCAAAACAACAGAAGTGAAAGATGGATTTTCGCTAAATTTAACAAATAATTCATCAGAGGCGATATGTTTAACTCTTGAACCTGCTGGACCTCTATTTTCGCCCCCATATTTGATTAGCACTTTTTCAGAAACAGCTTTCACAAAATCAGACTCTTCTTTAAGTTGATACGACCAAAATAATGCCAATGTTCCTTGATCTTTTAAAATCATCCAAGCTTTTTCATCTCGCCCTTCAGGCTTTATCCAGTGCCAGGCCATTGCAGAAGTTATTAAATCCACTGAATTATTAGGCAACGACACATCTTCAAATGTTGAAGCTTCGAAATTTATATTTTTAAAATCTTTGTATTTATTTTTAGCATAAGAAATCATATTTTCACTCGCATCAATTGCGTGGACAAAATAACCTTTTTTCGCAAATGATGAAGTGGCTTGCCCGGTACCGCAACCAACATCTAATATAACAGCGTCGGACGGTATTTTTGAATAGTTAATAATGTCTTGTATAATCTCATCTGGATAATCTACCCTTGACCTATCATAAAGAGCACAAATTTTATCAAATGTTCTACCGTCTTTTAGATTTATACTAAAATTGTTCATATGTGACTTCAAATTTCGCCGATGCTAGAATCTTATATATAAAATTTTAACATACAACGGACGAAATATAAAGTTAGTTTGAATCCCACTCCCGGGTATAAAAAAATATGGCTAATATAAGCCATATTTTTCGGAGCTCCGGGGGTGGGATTCGGACCCACGACCAATTGGTTAACAGCCAACTGCGCTACCGCTGCGCTACCCCGGAATATTTAATACCAAAAGAACTAAAAATAGTATACAAAAAATGTCTCCAAATGTCAACACTGAAAAACTACAACAATTGGAAGTTTTTAGCCGGTTCCTTCACCCCATGGAATACCACGTCCAATATATTTTGAACACCAAACTGACGGCCATCCAAAAAGCCAGACATAGCCGCCTCCGCCAACCAGCCGCTGTTTATCCAATCAAATAGCCACTCATGGGTAAGTTTTGGACTTTCTTGGCTAATACCGGCCCCTACTGTTTTTAGCCAAATTTTATTAAACTTCTCCTGAGAACCCAGCGGCGGAGCGATGATAATCGGCACACCTAAAGCAGTGTAGAAAACCAGCTCACTTGGCTTGGTCCACAAGATGTCGGTAGTACGTAGAGCTTCGTTAAATTGAGAAAAATACTCCTGCTTATATACTGAAAAAATAATATGCAAGTTTTTGTTTAAAACCTTTGATAAGCCTAACTTTGAAATATAATCTTTGAAATATAAATAGACATCATTGCGCGTACCGGCAACTAAATTAAAATTTATTTCATTGTTTAGCAGTTTGGAACGTAAACTAAATAAAATATCGGCCGCGATTTTGCGCTGGGCACCAGCTCCACCGACCGCAAAAGTCAAAGTAAGCGGGTGGCGGTGGTGCTCATAGATTTTTGTGCCTTTTAAAAATTGTTTTAAAGTACCGATATATTTTTGACGATAGTGGTGCTCAGGGTCTAGATTTACTACTCTTTCAGCCAAGTCATTTTTTAAAATATTTAACTTATTACCACCCAGATTATCATCGGGTAGAGGAAAGCCGGTCAAAAAAATGTTTTCAGACTTAATGCCGTATTCTTTCAATCTATTAAAAACTCTCCTACAAGGAGCTAAATATTTAATTCGGCTTTTTTGAGGATGATAAGGTGCCCAGGCTCTACTAATATCGCTATCACAGACGACACAATAGATATCATTTTTAAAACCATGTTCTTCAGCAAAAAAAGCCACGGTAAAAAATGTTGTGATTAACGGCATGTCTTTGGTATTCAAAAAGTTAACCAGGTCTTTTCCCCAACCACCCCGTATGCCTATATAGTTTAATCTAGTTTGTAAATTTGGTTTGGAAAGATCGCGTTTTGGATAAAACGGTAAAATTCTTTGCATGCGATCAATAAAAAGATCAAATAAAAAACTACCTACCAAAGGTATATTGTTGGCGCGTGAGAAAAATTCGTAAAATCTTTGAGAATTTTTCCACAGACGACGGTCCCGGTTGGAAATTCCTTCATAATTATTGGCCAGGATAACCTTGCTATCTGGAGATAGAAATCTCAACGGATGCGCGGCTCGTTGATGGCCGTAGCCCATGTCTACAGCCACAACCCAAGCTTGGTGTGGATTAGTCATATACGTTTATTTTTTGCAAAAATAAAACCCATTTTTTTATCAAATTTAGAAGGAAAAACCTGAACTCCAAAACCGTTTTCTCGCAATTGAGTTTCAATAACTTTATAATTTAAACCTGAATAGTTGTGATACTCCATAACAATTGCATTTATACGAGCAAAATCAGCGGGCAAACAAGCAGAAAACACCTCGTACTCCCCTCCCTCAATGTCCATTTTAAGCAAAGAAACCTGAGAAATTTTTTCTTTATCTAAAAAATCTCGCAAAGAATAAACTTGCACTGGTTGGACTGTGGTCTCTTCTGATTCTTGAAGATTATAGCTCGGGGCAGTGATTAAACGATGGTTATGACTATCGTTTGTCACGATCAAAGATGATTGTTCACTACTGCCACCTAAAGAGATCTGCAAATTTTTTATTTTAGTCAAATTATTTTTTTTAATATTTTCTTGCAATATCTTAAAATTATTCAGCTCTGGTTCCAGTGAATATATGGTCACCTCGGGATTAAAAGATTTTGCATATATAGCAAACAAACCGACATGAGCACCCACATCAATGATCGGATCTTTAGCCAAAGAAATAATAGATTCGGCCGCTTTGTACTCTCTTTCTTTAAAGATTTCCGCCCAAACACTTTGAGCCGCCTCATCAGGTAAGCTTGTGGAAAATTTTTGATTATTAAAATCAAATTCTAATTTTTTCATGAAGATATTATAGCATAAATAAAGTTTTTATAAAAACAAAAAATCCCTTTGTTTTTGACAAAAAGGCTTTTTAACAATTTTTTATCTAAAAATAACTAAGGAGTGGTAGTAGCCATGTCGGTACGCAGTTGTAGAGTCTGGGCATTAATACTGCCATCTTGATTGCCAGTACCGTTTCCAGTAACATTGTCGCCCACTTTTAAGTCTTCATTCTTAGCATCAACTTCTTTCATTATTTTTGTGCTATCGGAAAAGAAGATTATCTTTGAACCACCATCACGTAATTTTACAGTAATACTCTTGTCGTCTTTAGAGATAATTTCACCGCTTACAAAACCACCACCAGTAGCACCACCAAATCTATTGCCACGACCAGCGCTACCTTGGCCGAAACGTTGTTGTCTATCTTGAGCAGACAATCCGCTGGTGGTTTTCTGATTTTGTCCATACTTAAAACCTATATAAAACATTATACCACCGGCTACCAAAGCAGTTACTAAAATTACTGGTAACATTTTTTTCATAAAAAATAAATTAAAATTAATTAATAAATTATTATTCAAATCTCAAAGCTTCAATTGGATTTAAACTGGCGGCTCTTTTGGCTGGGTAATATCCAAAAACTATACCAATGCCGGCAGAAACGCTAAAAGCTAATATCACTGATTGAAGTGACACTTTCGTGGTAATTCCGGCGAAATGGGAGATTGAAAAAGAAATTAACCAGCCGAGAACTACACCAATAAAACCGCCGATAAAGGTAAGCATAATAGACTCTACTAAAAATTGTCTATTAATATCTTTTTTCTTTGCGCCAATAGCTTTGCGTAAACCTATTTCTCTGGTTCTTTCAGTAACCGTAGTCAACATCATATTCATAATACCGATACCTCCGACTACCAACGATATGGCCGCCACTGAACCTAGCAATACTGTGAACGTGTTAGTTACCGAAGAAGCGGTAGCTACGATGTCGGCCTGATTTAAAGTGCTAAAATCGGCCATTTGCGGATCGCTGATGTGGTGCCGATCGAGTAATAAAGCAGTAATATCATCTTGCAGTTGTTTCATTACATCTTTATTTTCCGCTTGGACGCTAATGGTACTAACCCTCTCACTGCCAGCTAAAAATTGTTGATCAGTAGATAACGGTATAAAAACCATATCATCTTGACTACCAAATCCGGTGCCGCCTTTGGCTTTAGTGATGCCAATAACTTTGAAATCTACATTTTTTATACGAATAGACTGACCAATCGGATTGGAATCGACACCAAATAAATCATCTCTGACAGTAGGACCAATCACAGCCACTTTGGATAAACTGCTCACATTCTTATCGGTAATAAAAGAACCATCTGATATTTCAATATTTCTTACTTCAGGATAAGCGGCAGTAGTACCAACAACTGAAGTATTGGTGTTGGTACCTTTGGCTGTAATTTGATATCTACCACTCAGTTCCGGGGCGACTCCTTTGGCTAAAGAAATAGAGGTGGCGATAGCTTCAGCATCTTCTTTGTTTAAAGTTTGGGCACTTCCTCTTCCTTGACTAACCTGGACACCCACACCTCTTTGAGCGCCCGGAGTGACCAAAATCAAATTTGAACCTAGTGACTGAATACTATTTTCAATCATACTCTGCGATCCTTGTCCAATAGCAATCATAGCTATGACTGAAGCGATACCAATAACTATTCCTAACATAGTCAAACCAGAGCGTACCTTATTGGCCAATAACGCTGAATAAGTTTCTTCAAATAAATCTTCTGTTTTCATAGCTAATTATTATTTATTAGCAATACGTTTGTTTAAATTCTTTTTATCTTCTACTATCAAACCGTCTCTAACCATAATAATCCTATCTGCATGTTCGGCCACTTCGCGTTCGTGCGTGATTAAAACAATAGTATGATGTTTATTTTGATTCAATTCTTGAAATGTTCCCAATACTATTTCTCCTGTTCTAGTATCTAAATTACCGGTTGGTTCATCGGCTAAAATTAACGAAGGATTATTTACTAAAGCTCTAGCTATGGCTACCCTCTGCATTTGACCACCTGAAAGTTGGTTAGAAAGATGAAAAAAATGTTCCTCACCTAAACCGGCGTTCAATAGGGCTTTTTTAGCTTGTTCCTCCCTTTTCTCTTTAGGTATTTCATCATAAATTAAAGGTAACATCACATTTCTAAGCACAGTAGCTCTAGGCAAGAGATTGAAAGCTTGAAATACAAATCCGATTTTGTTTTTTCTAATTTCTGCCAATTCGTCATCATCCAGTTCTGATACATTTTTATTATCAAGCAAATATTCTCCACTTGTGGGAGTATCCAATGCTCCCAAAATGTGCATTAAGGTAGATTTTCCCGAACCTGATGGTCCAATAATAGCCACAAATTCTCCTTCCTCTATCTTGAAGGAGACGCCTTTTAAAGCTTTGGTTTCAACCTGTCCACTTTGATAAGTTTTTATAATATTTTTACACTCAATCATATTTTATCTGCCAGCACCAAAATTCCTACCTCCACCACCAGCGGTTCGTGGAACTTGGAACAAACTCTGTCCTTGTGGAGCGGTGGCCGTTTTTGAGGCAGAAGCAGCAATAGTGCGAATTATTATTTTATCTCCTTCGTTTAGACCGGAAGTTATTTCTGCCTCAGTATCATTAGTTAAACCAACCTCAACAGTTTGTTGTTTAATAGGATTTTTTAAGATTATACCGCTATTTATATTTAAAGAACTATCTGAGACATCCTCATCTGGAACTTCTACATATTGTCGTCCACCAGCTGTTTTTATTGCTGAGTTAGGTATAGTTAATACATCTTGTTTTATATCAGTGATGATAGAAGCAGAGACACTCATACCCAGTTTAACTCGATCATCTTGAGTATCAAACACAATTTTTACATTATAGTTTACTACACCCTGAGAAACGGTTCCGATAGAATCTACCTCAGCCACCTCACCTGTAAGGCTCAAGCCCTCTACCGCATCAAAAGTAAGGGTGACTTTTTGGCCGACTTTAACTTTTGCAACATCTACTTCGTTTAATGTGATATCGGCGGTTCTCTGTTTGGTTATCAATGTAGCCGCCACAGTACCGCCAGATACCTGGTCGCCTTTTTTAAGATCAATTTTTGCTACCACACCATCAAAAGGAGCGCGAGCCGAATAATCTGCTAATTTTTCTTTGGCATCTAATAAAGAATTTTCTTTTTGCTTTATACTTAATTCCTGAGATTGAAGATCGGTTGTTTCTGGACCGGATTTTAAATTACTCAAAGATATAGTTTTTTCTTGAATAGTACGATCATAATCTACAATGGCGAGCTCGTTATTCTTGATAGTTTGTTGTATGGAGATTAAATCAGACAAATGACTATTTATCTTTCCTATGTCGCTAGATATAGAGCTTTGATAAGTTTTTACTTGAGAAAATATTGGTTTATTATTTTTTGTACGCATGTCTACCCAAGCATCATAATAATTATTTTCACTCTTGGCGGATTGAGCCATAGATTTAACCGTATTTATAGTTTCTTCCAATAAAGAAGAGATCGTTGAACTGTTTGAGTATCTAGAAGAATTTTTATAATCAGAAAAATTTAAATCATATTCTTTTCTAGCTACTTTATAATCATTTTCAGTACTAGATTGAAGACTCTGAAAATCGTTCACTTCCACGTAGTTGCGGACAGTTTCGACCAATATATCAGAATTTGATTGATATGAAGACAATGTTTTTTCATTTTGAACAATTTCGTATCCATACAGGTTTTCATAAAGATCTGAAGCTATTGTAGGCAAATCTAAAAAGGTATTAGCAATAGAATTTAAAGCATCCTCATTTGCTTTATTCAAACTATCAATTGATTTTTGTTTTGATTCCTGAGCAGAAGCAAGTGAATTTTCCGCTTGTAGAATGGTTAGTTCGTCGGCTGGTTGTTTTAACTTATCCAAAGATAACTTAGACGTTTCCAGACTCACCTGAGCGTCGCGTATGCTTTTTAAAGCATCGCCAGCGTCTAATGAAGCCAGCACGGTACCCGCCTTCACTTGTACACCATTCTTAACATAAACACCCAATACTTCCCCGCTGGCCTTAAATTTAACATCTACTTGATTCGAAGCTGACACCTGACCACTCCCGGAAATAGTATTTACCACTGTACCTTTTTGGACAGTAGATACAACATATTGATTTGGGGTGTTATTGGAAGAAAATTTTGTTATGAAGTAATAAGCTAAAACAAATAACAATACTAACAACAAAATAGATTTAATTTTATTGTCTAAAATTTTTTTAAAAAATTTATGCTTCATAAATTACGATTATTTTGAATAGGTATTATGAATAGTGAAAGATCCAAATCTTCTACGAACAGCTTTGTTTACCATTTGTATTTCTTGCTCCTTTATAATTCTCAATTTCACAGCTTGGAACAAACCGTCATCATCATTACCAACAATCATCACAAAAACTCCCGGAACCAACGGCTTGACCACTGATTCTTCTAAGTTAGAGATGTCAACTTTTTTAACACTGCGTGGAGTTTGGATAGTTAACAAATCACCATCATTTTCCATTACTCGCCCTACTATGCCACCATGTCTCTCGCCCAGACCCCTATGCAAGAATGGCCTAAAAATATTACCAGCTAATCGAGAGTTATAACTCTCTTCTTCTATGGAATCGGCAATATTTGTATAAGTAAGAACTATGCCAGATAAAATAACAAAACCGACCAAGCTAACCGCCAAGTAGACAAAAGGCTTTTTATACAACCAATTACTTTGTTTTATAATATACGCAGAAACAAAAACCAAAATAACAAAGCTCACAACCAATAAATAGGGGAATGAGTCTAAAAAGGCGGCAACACCATGATTACCAAAACTTAAATAAGCTAAATTATCTGAAGTTTTTAAATAAAAAAGTAGTAAATTAAAAAATAAAATAGCTAATAGGAGACTCAAAATAAAAGCGCTCCCAACACCTAGTTTTTCGGCCAAAAAAATATATTTAGAGCGCAATTTTACTTTCCCACTCTTGATATCGTTCATTATTTTTTGTTCTATATTATTTTTTTCCGAATTCATATTATTTTTCTTCTAATAACTCCTTTAACATATTTTTACCTCTCATTATTAAAGTGCCGACAGTACTCTTGGGTATTTGTAAAATATCGCTAATCTCATCATAAGATTTCTGTTCAAAAAAGTATAGGATCAAAGCTTCTCGATATTTAATTTTTATTTTAATCAAAGCTTTCTCAATTTTTTCTTTAGCAATATTAAGGTCAATTTTATCTTTTATGTTCATACTATCGTCAACCAATTCCCATTCCTGATCATCAAGTGAAATTGAAGAACGGCGATTTTTCTTAATATGATTTATGGCTTCATTGTGGGCGATACGATAAATCCAAGAAGAAAATTTTTTTTCGGTATCAAAAGCATAGAGATTACGATAAGTTTTTATAAAAACTTCTTGAAGCACATCTTCAAGCTCGTATTGGTCTCTAAAAAATTTACGCAGATAATGAACCAGTTTATTCTGATATCGACGAATTATCTCACTATATAATTCCTTGTTACTCTCTCTAATGGTCGACACCAGCTGTTCGTCAGTTAAACTGCTAATGGTCATATATAATATAATACACTAAACTGGCAGGGTTTATTTCAATTTTTACCTAAAAATAAAAGAAAACCATATTGTAAGGCTTTCTACTATGACTAATTTGTTCCGAGGCTTGGAATCGAACCAAGATAGACAGCTTCAAAGGCTGTTGTCCTACCTTTAGACGACCTCGGATTATATGCGCAATTGCTTTCTCATGGCCAAAATACTGGATAATATCGTTAAAGCCAAGACACAAACGAACTGTACGCCAAACACATACAGAATATGTGAATTATAGTAATTTGTCAAGGAAAAATTATTGGGGAAAACTACGGCCAAATAAGGGTCGACGAAGCTCAGGGCTAGATACAATACAGCAATATTTATCAATAAACTGATTAATGAAAAAACTACTGATTCTACCACATAAGGACCTCTAATAAACCAGTTGCTGGCTCCAACCAATCTTTTGATACCTATTTCAATTTTTTGTGTATTAATGGCAGAACGAATAGTGTTGAAAACAATCAAAAAGGATATAGCCGCAAACAAAATAACCAATCCGGCTACACCGCTTTCTGCTCTATTGGTAATATTCTGAATTTTTTCAATCGCACTTTCATGTTCATCAAAACTTTTTGCTTCGATCAGGTTGTCATATTCTGGTACATTCAAGGCCTGAATTATCTTTTTATAATCACCGGGTTCTCTAGTTTTGATAATCATAGTCGGTCCAAATGGATTGGCGTCCAACTCCCCCAAGGCATTTATAATATCGCTGCTTTGACTATGTCTCTGTTTAAAGGAAGCCAACACTTCTTCTGCGGATTGCATTTTAATATCTACGACCTCTGGAAAACTGGCTACATATTTATTAATTTCTGCAATATTATTATCGCTGGCGGCCGAACTAAAGTACACACTCACATTAACCTGGTCTTTTACGGCACTTATTGCCTCATTGGTAATTACCCGAACACTCCAAAGAGCATTGACTGACAAAAGCATCAAAACCAAAATCATCACTGTCATAAAGGACAGTCCTAAATTTCTACCGATGTCTTGCAAAGAAAATTTGAATATTCGACTGATAAATACCATCATAAAGTTTTATAAAATATATTTACCTGCTTCTTGGTCTAAAATTAGATGACCATCATGCAAAGTAATGACGCGGCGTCTCAAAGAATTAACAACTTCACGGTTATGCGTCAAAAGAAGGACGGTGGTGCCGAATTCATTGATCTTTTTTAAAATTTGAATTATTTCTTCGGCGTTTATCGTATCTAGATTACCGGTGGGTTCGTCGGCTACAATTATTTTTGGTCGATGAGCCAAAGAACGAGCTATCGCTACTCTTTGTTGTTCACCTCCAGAAAGCTGCTGAGGATAACGATCGTGCCGATCTGACAATCCGACTACATCTAATAATTGTGGGACTATTTGATGGATACGAGGACCTTTTTCACCAGCCACTTCTAAAGCAAAAGAAACATTTTCATAGACCGTTTTTTGTGGTAATAACTTATAGTCTTGAAAAATCATGCCGATCTGACGACGTAAAAAAGGAATTTCATTTGTTTTTATATCTGATATATCCCAATCACCTATTTTAATTTTACCCTTAGTAGGTCTTTCTTCAGCAATCAAAAGTTTGGTGAAAGTAGTTTTTCCACTTCCACTCTGACCGATTATTGATACAAATTCACCAGCTTTTATATTTAAGCTAACATCACGCAAAGCAACTGAATCGGTAGAATAAATTTTAGTTATACCTTCTACAATAATCATAATTGATTTTTATTATAACACATTATCAAATAAATAAAAATATAAACATTTAAAAATGTGTGAATAAAATTGAGCCGACCATGGGGATCGAACCCACGACCTACGGTTTACGATACCGTTGCTCTACCAACTGAGCTAGGTCGGCGATAATTGAGCGGGATACGGGAATCGAACCCGCATCTTAACCTTGGGAAGGTCACATACTACCACTGTACTAATCCCGCAACAAAATGAGGACATAACGTCCCCATTTTAAGTTTAATTATTTAGTGCCAATATCCAAGAAAGGATTGTGGGCCTTAATATATAGATGGAAACTTGCTGACTTGGCCATATCATCTAAGAAAGTATCTGGGCTAGGGAAACGGAACAAGATATGTCGAGCATGCACTTTTTCCGCATTCACCATCTTGCCTTTAGCATCTTTTGTTTTTTCAGTTTTTTTCTCTTCCAGTTTTATAATATGATAACCATATTGTGTCTCAACCAAATCTTGAGTAACTTCTCCTGGTTTTAAAGCATAAACGGCATTCTCAAATTCTGGAACCATATCTCCTTTTCCAAACCAACCCAAATCACCACCGGCATCTTTAGTCCCATCTTCACCGTACTGTTTGGCTTCTTCAGCAAAATCTTTACCAGCTTTAATTTCATTTAAAACAGCCAGCGCTTTATTACGGATCTCTTCTCTGGCGTTTTGATCGGTTGAAATTTTTTCACCGATTTTTTGTTGTAAGATAAAGTTTTTTATAACTTTTTCTTCATACTGTGCAAAGGTCCAACCATAGCGCTGTTGAATCTCTGACTCCACAGCGTTTAAATCTTTAAACTGCTGTAACAGATTCTCTTTTAGAGAATCGACATCTTTTTGTTCTACTGTTACGCCGTATTTAGCCGCCGCTTCCTTTACCAAAACATTGTTAGCCAAACGCCACAACACTTGGTCTGACATGTCTTGTGGTGTTAAGCTGGCATTATTGCCCTGATTGGCCTTATCAAAAGCTACTAATTTTTTTATCGCTGTTAAATCATCAGCATAATCAGAGTATAATATTCTTTCCCCATTTACTTTCATAGCTGGCAAACGTAAAATCTTGGCAACAGTAAGGGTGAATTTATCGGTGTCAGTTTTGGCATAGACGCGATAGATTCCAACTCCGGCAGAACCGACGATGGCCAACACTAAAATAGCCAACAATCCAAAAGCAAACATTTTCATGTTTTTGTTCTCACTGCTCATCTTAGTATTTTTTTCTTCTACTTTTTTCTCCTCTTGGTTGGTAATTGTCTCCATAGAAAGTTAATTAATTATTAATGTTTTTAAAAAAGAAAAACTTTATCCATTTTATTGGATTTTGTAGACTAGACCATTTTACCACTTTATCTTCCAGTTGTCCATTATCTTTTTTTAAGCTATCTTCAGCAATTACTGCCATTTTCTCCCCCGGTTTCAACAAGTTTAACTCGGTCCTAGCTTTTTCTTCCACAAAGGCGTCTGATTGAACATATTTCAAAATCTCTACTGTTTCCAATTTTTTACTTTCCAAACTATGAACTTCTTCCTGTAAATTTTTAATTTCTTGTTTTACCAAATATTCCTGATAATATGCTCTAGCATAAGAAGAAAGCATAACAACAATCAAAAACAACATGGCAACTAAGAACCACTTAGAATAAAAAAAATGTTTCCAGATAGCTTCTTGTTTGCCGGCCATAATTTTTAATTATTATCTAATTCTTGAAGTTGTTGATTGAGCAAATCTACTACTTCACAGATTTCTTCTTCAGTTAAATCAGGTATTATTTTAATAAACTTTTTATAAATTAAATCAACATTTTTTAAACCCAAGTCATTGGCAAAGACGCTCTTCTGATGATGAATTGAATCTAAAACACTCTGAGGGTCTTTAATCAAACTGGTATTGAATACATTTTCGCCATTATTAAACTTTATTATTATTGACCCAAAATTAAATAAATTTGAAAAAAATCCTTGTCTTTTTAAATAAATTTCATTTACATCACTATAAAAAACTGGAATAACTATTTCTTCAAACCAACGTCTTCGGCTAACTGCCACTATCCTTTCCGAAGTAATCACTATAAAATTTTTTCTATTAAAATACCAAGAATGAATTATTATATAACAGCCGGAAACCATCAAGATAGTAAAAAGGCCATATCCCCAATAAGAATAGCTAAACAACAAAAACATGAAAAAACTAGCTACCACTAAAAAAATAAAGCCCAACAAATAACGCCAAAAAGCATCCCAAAAACCTCGTTTTATCACCATGACCACTTCTTCGTTGGTGCGTAAATTAATTTTTTTCTCCAGTGACATAATGTTCTAAGATCTCTCTTGCCACACTACGATCGTCCCAAGGAATTTTTTCGCCATTGGCTACACCAATAAAAGGTTCGGTACCTTTAGCCGTAATCACTACTACATCTCCTTCTTTTGCTAGGCTCAAAGCTTTTTCTATACCTCGCCAACGATCTACTACTATGAATAAATTTTCATTTTCTGTCTTTCCTGCTTTTTGCGCTCCAACTGCTAACATTTTAGCAATTTCTAGAGGATTTTCATCATAACAATTAACATCGGATACCACTACATAATCACATAAATTGCCCGCAATCTCTCCCATTTTACTTCGCTTTGAAACATCCCTTCCGCCCCCATCTGACCCAACTACCGCTATCAATTTGCCTTTAAATATTTTTTTTAGGCTAGTAAACAGCTCGGTTAAACTCATGGGCTCGTGAGCATAATCAACAATAACTTTAAAATTTTGACCGGCATCAATAAATTCCATTCTGCCTTCTAGCATTTTTACACTTTCTAATCCCAGCGCCATTTTATCCATAGAAATTTTTTGGGTAGAACCAACCGCAATCGCCGCCAAGGCATTATACACATTAAAATCTCCAACTAAATTTATATGATAATCTTTTCCTCTAACTTTAAAACTAACCCCGTTATCATCGGACGACAAAACAGTACCACCAAAAACTTCAGAAACTTCCATTTTATTTTTCCCCTGCATACTAAAACCAACTTTTTTATCAGCACCATAATGAAGATAAAAAGCGGCGTTATCATCATCCAAATTTATCACACTTACCTTTTCAATTTTTTTATCATTTAATATTTTTGTTTCGTATTTTTTCAAAGCAGCAAACATCTTTCCTTTGTCTGATCTCAATCTTTCCACTCCACCGTGTCGCTCATTATGCTCAGTACCTAAATTGGTAAATACTGAAATATCATAATGTAGGCCATAATGACGAAATTGCAATATGCCTTCCGAGGAAGTCTCTACCACTACATACTGACAATTTGCCTTTAACATTTCCTGCAACATTTTTTGGATTTGGCCAAGACCAAGCATGGTCATTTTTTTATCATTGAGCCAACGCTTCTCTCCAATTTGAAACTCAACTGTTGACAAAACACCCACCTTATACCCACCAGCCTGCAAAACTGAAGCAATAAAACGACAGGTGGTAGATTTACCCTTAGTACCAGTAACACCAATCACTATCATCTTCCGCGCCGGACGTCCATAATACCAATAGGCTACCCAAGCAATTAAAAAGTGCTTAAAATCTTTTAATTTTTGTTTAAACATAGGAGAACTTAAGAGCGCAAACTCAATTCATAAACCACCTGTTCTAATTTATGCAAAGCTTGTTTAGCCTGATCAAATTTATTACGATGGTAACCGGTAAGATCCATATCTATCAGCTCGTCTATTATCTCTTCGGCATATTCATAACATTTTTTTGTTAAATCAAAGTTGTGAGCAGTCGCCGCTCGTATTGCATAACGATAGAGTTCGCCAGGTACATCACATAAACCACTTACAAAAGTATCAGTATCAACTTCTAAAACTTTAATCTTGCCAGTTGGTTTAGAATTTACATAATTATTAAAAATCATCGCTTCAACATATTCCTCCAAAGCCGCTCTATAAGAACCTTCATGGAATAAACGTTTATCATTTTTAAATTTTTTATACAATTCCAAAAGTAGGGCCTCAGCCAAACGTAATCTTTCATTACCACCTTCCTTATCCTCTCTCTGAAGGGCAAAAATGGCCTTTTTAGCATGTTGTTGAGCATCGCCAGACATCTTTATTACTTCCCGTCTTTTTTGAGCATAGCTTAACAAATCTGACCTTAATAGCTGTATATATTTCTTATCTAACATAAATTATCCACTTTAAAAATAAAAGGTACTTGATTTTTTATTGAATTTATTATATCATTATTTTTGTTGTTTTGTCTAACAGAACAATCGTGGGCCGGTAGCTCAGCTGGTAGAGCAGATCCCTTTTAAGGATAAGGTCCTGGGTTCGATCCCCAGCCGGCCCACAAAAAGAAAACCCTTCTCAATTTAGAAGGGTTTTTGTATTTATTTACTAAAACTATTTATCTAGTTGTCGGAGTATAACTAGCCCCTGGTCTAGTACCAGCGTGGTAACAAATACCTTCATAGCAAACGCTTTCACAAGTAATCTGCTTAGAAAGACATTTGTCAGCCTTGCTGTCTACGTAATATTCCATGAGATTATTTTTATCAACACAATAATCTTGAAGATACTTTTGGTAAGGAGCACCAACGACATTACTTAGACATTTTCCAAGGGTATATTCATCCAAACCATTATCCGTATCTATCCAAAGAGGTTGACCCTGATTATTATCCGCAGTGGTAGCTGGAGGAGTATAAACAGGGGCTTCCCTAGGTGTTAAAGTAGTGGTGGTAGGCGGCGTGTAGTTTGGGGCAGGTCTAGTACCGGCAGCATAACATTCGCCCTCATAACATACACCTCCGCAAGTAATTTTTTTAGACAAACATTTATCTGCTTTAGAATCAAGATAATATTCGTTTAAATGATTCTTGTCTATACAGTAATCTTGCAAATATTTTTGATAAGGCGCGCCAATAACATTACTCACGCATTTACCCAAAATAGATTCATTTATACCACCATCAGTATCTATCCAGATAGGCTGCCCCTGATTTTTTATATCATTAGTGGTAGTAGGCTGAGCAACCTGTACATCTTTGGTGGGAATATTGGCGTTAGGTTCAGATTTTTTTTGATCATCAGAACTTGGCACTATGGCGGTGGTGGCTTTATAAACTAAAAATGTAGCGCTTTTTTCTATCTTATTACCTGAAGTGTTTTCAACCAAAAACGAAAATGAGTGAATACCCAAATCGGCCTCTGTTAATGGTCCTTTCTTTATCGGACAAACTACTATGCCAGTACAAGTTGAAACCAATTTATCGTCAATATAACCAAGTATCGACTTAATACCCAAATCATCTTTTACTAAAATTTTTGCATTAAACGTCTCACCAACAGCAAATTTTTCATTTTGCGTAACTATATAATCTACTTCTGGATAAGTTTGTTTGCTAGAGGTGGTATTCTTGGTGGTATTATCTGTAGCGGTATTGTCTGTTTCTTTTGTTTCTTGCTTAATATCAGCTGAATTGGAAGAACTATCCGAACCGCCGTTAATTACGCCCTCAACTTCTACTTTTTTGCCATCAACATTTACCACTACGACTTTGTAGATATGCAAACCATCACCGGATATACTTGAAGCCGGAATAGACACAGCGCAAGATGCCCCCTGATCACAACCTCCAACATAAGAACCGTCAACATAACCCACGGTAGACACTATTCCTTTCTCGTCTTTAGATAGCACATCGATCGATACCTCTTTCGATCCATCATCGTTATTTTTTTTGTCAATTTTTAAATCTACCAATTCCGGCGAAGAAACATCATTTTTGGCTTCACCACTACCTTTGGCTTTGTTATCTTGGTCATTTTTAACAACTGAAAAAAATCCACCCGGCAAAACAGTTTTCCCTTTCTCGTTTATCACTTCAAAAACATAAGTATGTTCACCGGCATCACCGGGATAAAACGGACCGACAGAGGCGATACAAGGGATCTCATTGGAACAATTTTTTACCAAATTACCATCTATAAAAAGCTTAGACGAAACGATCGGACTAACACTTTTTGCGTCTAATTTAGCATATAAATAGCCACCCACTAAAATTTTATCACTGTTAATTTTTAAATTGTTAACCTCCGGTACATCGGTTTTGACAAAGAATTTACCCCCGCTTTTTTTAGAATAACCTTTAACATCCGTTAGTAAAAAATAATAGTTATGTTCGCCGATATCAGTAGGCAAAATATCAAAAGAAACCCCACATGATTTCTGGGGGTCGCAAGTCTGGACAACTTGACCATCAACTACCAATGAAATTTTACTTGCGTTTTCCCAATTGTCTAAATAAGCGATCGCTTCAAACTTATCTCCAACCACCAATTCATTATTGGGTACGTCAACACTAGAAAAAGATACCGCACTAGCTGAGTAACGTTCAGAAAAAAGTGAAGCGCAAAGGATAATAATAAAAAATATGATGATTCGTTTTTTATTAGACCATTCAAAATGCATAAAATTTATCAATAGAAATTAATCTATTTATAATTATACACTAAATTGTCAATAATAGAAACAATTTCTTCTGATTTGGCCACCGGCATAACAGAAGAAATTTTTTTTCCTAATCTTTTTTTCTCAATATTATCCGACAACAAATCTTTAACTATTTTAGCTAGATAATTACCATCGGCAGTACGCTCATCCACAAAAATAGCCGCCCCCGCCTCTGCGATAAACTTCACGTTATCAAACTGATGACCAGGCTTAGGAATCAATATAGCCGGCTTAGCTAGAGCGGCGATTTCACTAATAGAACCAAAACCGCCTCTAGATATAACTAAATCAGCCACGGCATAAGCATCTGCCATCTCATTTTTAAAAAACTGAAAATGGTGGTAAAAACTGAAAAACTTAGAAGCGTGCTCTACTAATTCTTGCGGCCGCTCTTTACCAGATAGATGAATTATTTCACAAAAACCTTGTAAATGCTGAATGGATTCCACTACTAATTGATTGACCTTTAAAGATCCCGTACCACCCCCAGTAACAAAAATTACTGGCAAGTCTGTTGTTATTCCAAAAATCTTTTTAGCTCGTTCTTTGTTTCCTCTAAAAATCTGCTGACGAACTGGATTACCCAACCAAACGGTTTTTTTCTTACTAAACTCCGCCAAATTTTTATTTAAAACCACAGTAATTATATCAGCAAATGGTGCCATCAATTTATTGGCCATACCGACTTCCCAATCCTGCTGGTGAATCCACTGAGGGATACCCAACAACGACCCGGCCCAATGCAAAGGTACGCTCACAAAACCGCCAGCTGATACTAATAATGAGGGTTTTTCTTTCAACAAAAAAAAGAACGACTGAAAAAAGCCGATCAAAATTTTGAAGATATCAAAAATATTTAAAACTGAAAAATAACGACGCCACTTACCAGAAGTTAATGTAATAAAAGGGATACCGGCTGAAACTACCAACTCTTTTTCTGGCCCATTTTTAGTACCGACCCAAAGAAATTTTGTCTGTGGGTCCTTTTCTTTATAGGCTTCAGCAATAGCTAAAAGCGGTGTGACCGGACCCAATGTCCCACCACCAGAAAAGACTATTTTCATAAAAAACTAATAATCCTTAAGTTTACCGATAAGATCAGAATGTTGGATTTTCTCCAATGCTTTAGCCTCAATTTGACGAATACGCTCACGAGTAACACCAAATTCCTGACCAACTTCTTCTAAGGTATGAGTAACCCCGTCGGATAAACCAAAGCGCATTTCTAATATTTTCTGTTCACGCGCTGACAGAGTTTTGATCGCATCTTTTACATAATCGCGCAAAATTTGCAAACCAGCCGCCCTGTCCGGAGATACGTTTTTTACATCTTCAATAAAATCTCCCAGTTGGGTATCTTCATCATCATCACCAACCGACACATCTAAAGAAACAGTATCTTGAGATATTTTTATAATGTGATTAATTTTTTCCACTTCTTCCCCCATCTCGGCGGCTAATTCTTCTGGAGTAGGATCACGACCCAAATCTTGTGTTAAGCGTCTCTGAACCTGTTGGAAGCGATTGATAGTTTCTACCATATGAACTGGAATACGAATGGTACGAGACTGATCGGCCAAAGCTCTAGTGATAGCTTGCCTTATCCACCAAGTAGCATAGGTAGAAAATTTATACCCCTTACGATGATCAAATTTTTTAACCGCCCTAAACAAACCAATATTACCTTCCTGAATAAGATCCAAAAGAGACAAACTTTTACCAACGAATTTTTTCGCAATTGAAACTACCAAACGAAGATTGGCCTCAATAATTTTCCTTTCTGCAGCCTTATCACCGCGTTCTTTTCTTTTGGCTAGAGAAACCTCTTGTTCTCCTGTTAACAAAGGAATTTTTCCAATTTCTCTCAAATACATCTGAATTGAATCAGATGAGATTTCACCCAAATCAAACGGCATATCCATGTCTGGCTGTTCTCCTTGAAACTCTTTAAGAACTTCTTGGCTTTTTGCCTGTCCGCCCAATAATCCTTGGTTTGATTCCACCACGCTTACACCATTTCTTTCTAATGCATCCAAAAAACCTTCATATAAATCTAGATATAATTCCGGTCGTCTCATCAAACCTAAAAGTTCAATATCAGTAATAAAACCACGATGACGACCCTTGGTAATCAGTTTGTATAACTCTTCATTTGTCGGCTCCACTTCTACCTCAGTTTCTATTTTCGGGAACTTACTTTTTGATAAATACTTTCCTTTTTTTACAGTTTTGCTTCTAGGAAACTTAAAGACTTTTTTAGCAATTTTTTTTGTTGTCTTTTTTACTATGGCTTTTTTTATTTTAGCCACCTTTTTTTTCAACGGTTTAACAACCGACTTTTTCTTCGGCTTATTCACCACAACTTTTTTGGTTGTCTTTTTTGTTTTCGATTGTTTTACCTTTTTCATAAATTATAATATATTTTGCAGCTCAATTAATAATCTCTTAATCGTTTCTTTATCTTCATTATTATCTACCGATAATAAACTCATAGATTGTTCTATTTCTCGACGTCTTTTTCTCGACCATTCATCTTTAATCTGCTTTATCAACTCTTCGATTTCATTTTTTATTAACCCTTCATCCAAATTATTTAATTTCATTTGTGATAACATCTTTAGATCTTCAAACAAATCTCTAGACATATCTTGATCAAAAAAATTTTCCCAAGCCAATGAAGACCGATCCTGAGAACTATTATAATGATTTTTTATCAATTCGTAAAGACGTTCATAGCTACTGGCTTTCCAATATTCGTCTTTCATATTAACCCAACATGAAGAAATGTATTGTGGATGAGCAACCAAAATAAACAATAGGCGTTCAAGTAGCATGTCCAAACGGGCAACTTCCTCTTTTTTTTGAACAGTGGACACGCCATCTTTGGTAGTGATTTTTTGTTTTTTTTCAAAACGTTTCAAATCTTCACGTAGTACACCAGTGTCAGTTCCTAAGCGTTTAGCCAGTTCCTTGAGCCAATAATCACGTTCAACCGCAAAAGGAATTAAACCAATAACCGGCAATAGCTCATTGGCTATCCTCTGCTTTTCTTTTGGTTCAGAAACATTTTTATTTAAAAAAGTTATTTCAAAAAACCAATGTAGTACGTCGCTAGCATTTTTTACTGCGTCGAACCAAACATTTGGATTCTTTTTTAAACACTCGTCCGCATCTTTACCGGCTCCATCAGGTATGTGAATGGCTTTTACATTTAAACCCTCACTTAAAGCAATATCTATCCCCCGTTTAGCCGCCGCTACTCCAGCCGAGTCCGCATCAAAAGCCATAGCGATATTATTGGAATAACGTTTTAACAATTTTATTTGTTCCAAAGTCAAAGCTGTACCAGAACTAGCCACCACATTTTTCATACCCGCTTGATGACAAGCAATCACATCCATTTGCCCTTCTACCAATACCGCTAAATCTTGAGATTTTATTTCTGTTTTAGCTTTATCTAAACCGTAAATAACTCGTGATTTATCATAAACCAAAGTTTGAGGGGTATTAACATATTTACCACCGCTATTTTCAGTTTCCACCAATACACGCCCAGTAAACCCAACCACATTGCTATGAACATCCCAAATTGGAAACATGATTCTCCCTCGAAAACGATCATAGAATCCTTGGCCTGGACGAGCGTTCTCTTTTTTTATTGTCAAACCAGAAGCGATCAGATCATCCACTCCGATTCCTTTTTTTAAAAAATATTTAGTTAATAAATCCCATTGATCAGGGATAAAACCAATTTGCCACTGTTCAATAGTTTCTTTTTTTAAACCACGTCTTTCTAAATAATTTCTAGCATCTTTAGCCCCCTCCATTTCAACTAACACATGATGAAAAAAATAAGCCGCTTTTTGATTGATTTCTAAAACTCTATTTTTTTGACTTTTATTTATTTCACTACGATAAGTATCTATTTTTACGCCGGCTCGATCAGCTAATAATTTCAAAGTTTCTACAAAATCCAAACCTTCCATTTCCTGAATGAAAGAAAAAATATCACCACCTTTTGCACAACCAAAACATTTCCAAATCTGTTTCTCGGCATTAACCATAAAAGACGGAGTCTTTTCTTTATGAAACGGACAATTGGCTTTCCAATAAATACCGGCCTTTTTTAAGGGCAGGTATTCTTGTATGGTTTGCACAATATCTAATTTTTCCTTGATAAGTTGGGTATCAGCCATAGTGTCTT